>ERZ650307.47-NODE-47-length-51102-cov-7.054773_pt1 | contig 51102 bp, 53 predicted proteins | sample MGYA00376243_ERZ650307 | MGnify/ENA primary metagenome ERZ650307 (study PRJEB26733, sample SAMN07839242) | wastewater metagenome | biome: urban; feature: artificial channel; material: waste water | place: USA: North Carolina | collected 2016-03-31 ... | reverse complement strand
ACCAGCCCGGCGTCTCTTAATACTTTAGTAAAGAAACGGGAATATAAAAGATGCAGTATGGCATGTTCAATTCCGCCGATATATTGATCTACCGGCAGCCATTTATTGACTAGCTCCTTGGAAAATGGTGCTTTATCATTTTTGGCATCAGCATAACGCATATAATACCATGATGAACAGATGAAGGTGTCCATTGTATCTGTTTCACGCTTAGCCGGGCCGCCGCATTTAGGACAGGTGCAGTTCACAAAATTTTCATTGTGGGCAAGCGGCGAAACGACACCTGGATCAAATTTAACATCTTCAGGAAGCTTTACAGGCAGATCTTTTTCCGGAACCAGTACTGTTCCGCATTTTTCGCAGTAAATGACAGGAATAGGAGCTCCCCAATAACGCTGGCGGGAAATGAGCCAGTCACGGAGGCGGTAAGAAATTTTTTCTTGACCAACACCATTTTCTTCCAACCAAGCCACCATTTTAGCAATGGCATCAGCCTTGTTGAGTCCATCTAGGAAGTCTGAATTAATGTGAAGACCATCTCCTGTGTAAGGTGCTTCATCTACATTGCCACCTTCCAGAACTGGAATGATGTCCAAACCAAACTGTTTGGCAAAGTCCCAGTCACGCTCATCGTGGGCAGGAACCGCCATGATGGCACCTGTTCCGTAGCTTGCCAGTACATAGTCGGCAATCCAGATTGGAATTTCTTTACCATTTACAGGGTTAATCGCGTAGGCACCTGTCCAAACACCCGTCTTGTCTTTGGCAAGGTCTGTACGGGCAAGATCTGATTTAAGAGAAGCTTGGCGTTTGTACTCTGCCACAGCTTCTGCCTGCTCTAATGAGGTAATGCTATCTACCAAGTAATGCTCAGGAGCAAGAACTGCGTAGGTCGCACCAAAGAGGGTATCTGGACGAGTTGTGAAAACAGTGAAGTCCTTGTCTGTGTCCTTGATTTTGAAGGTCACATTTGCACCTGTTGACTTACCAATCCAGTTGCGCTGCATATCCTTGATTGACTCTGGCCAATCAACCTCTTCTAGATCATTGAGCAAGCGTTCTGCATAGGCAGTGATTTTCAACATCCATTGACGCATTGGCTTGCGAACAACTGGGTAGCCACCACGTTCAGACGTTCCGTCAGGAAGGACCTCTTCGTTGGCGATAGCTGTTCCCAATTCCTCTACCCAGTTTACAGGCACTTCTGCCTCGTAGGCTAGGCCTTTTTCATACAACTTAGTGAAAATCCACTGGGTCCACTTGTAGTAGTTGGGGTCAGTCGTATTAACCTCGCGGTCCCAGTCGTAAGAAAAGCCAAGGGCGTTAATCTGACGTTTGAAGTTGGCAATATTTTCCGCTGTAAACTCCGCAGGGTCATTACCAGTATCCATGGCATATTGCTCAGCAGGCAGACCAAAGGCATCCCACCCCATTGGGTGAAGGACGTTGTAGCCTTGGGCACGCTTGTAACGGCTGAGAATATCTGTCGCAGTATAACCCTCTGGGTGACCAACGTGCAAGCCCGCACCAGACGGATAAGGGAACATGTCTAGCGCATAAAAATTCGGCTTATCCGCATCTGTTCCCGTCTTAAAAGTATGATTTTTTGCCCAAAATTCCTGCCATTTGGGCTCGATTTCCTTGTGATTGTAGAAGCTCATGTCATTTCTCCATGTCAATAAATTATCTTTACCATTATATCACGAAATAAGGAAAGAAAAAAGGTAAAAATAAACGCAAACTGCTGGGTATCCAGAGGAAAAAAACAAAAATAATGTTGTTTTTTACATCAATCGATCATCATTTCTCCAAGTATCCCTTTAAATCCTCAATCGCTCCCATCCCATCTTGTAATCCAGCCTGGTAAATTTCTTCAAATTTTTCTGGATTCTTCTCTAAACGGCCAATTTGTAAAGCTTGATGAGGCCGGATAACATAAATCTGGCCTTCATTTACTAGCTGGATGATTTTTTCGACAGTTTGATTATAATGTTGATACCGTTTTGACGCGACAGATACAAATTTAGGATACTTTCTATAAAACATGCGGTAAATCCGTGCGCTTGAAGCCTTTTTACGATAAGTAATTGGCCGCGTCAAGATAACAATGAGTTTGTCAAAGCCAAGACTTTTGGCAAATTCAACAGGAATAGAATCTGATAAACCACCATCTAAGTATTTTTTACCATCAACTTCGACAATTTTTGAAACGAGAGGCAATGCTGAACTGGCGCGCAACAATTCCATTTGCTCAAAGACATGATCAATTTTGTAATATTCTGGCTGACCGGTTTCAATATTGGTCACCGTCACATAGAACGGAACTCCTGACTGCGCAAAAGCATCTTGATCAAACCTATCTAACTCCATTGGTACCTTGTAATAAGTAAAGTCTTTGTTGACCATATTTCCTGTTGTCAACCAGGATCTGAACCCCATATAATGCTTATCTTTAATAAAACGCTTATTATAGCGAATCGCTCTGCCTCTTTGTTTGGAAAGGAAATTAACGCCAAAAAGTGCTCCTGCGGAAACTGAAACAACCCCATCAACATGAATATCAGCATCTAAAAAAGCATCTAGAACACCCGCAGTATAAAGGCCTCGCATACCCCCACCTTCTAAAACTAGACCAACTTTCATCTGTAGCACCTCCTAAAATTACCTTCTATTGTAGCAAAAAATCCCGTCGAAACGAGATTTTTGCTATATGATATTCAATGAAACTTAACATCCGACTGGGTAATGTAGGCACAGCTTAGGATCTGTTCTTTTTTCTATTTCAAGGGAATTAGCTGAAAAGAATCACTAGACCCTTTTACTTAGCAAATCAAATTACCAAGGTTCGATGTTGAGTGTTACAATGTTACCAAATAATCACACGGTCTTCTTTAGCACGCCACATCCCGTCGCCTTCTTGAACGCCAAAGGTTTCATGGAATTCATCGAAGTTTGGCAACTGGATGTTGGTGCGCAGATGACCTGGTGCATGGACATCCACACTTGCCAACATCTGCATGAACTCAGGACGGGCCTTCATTCGCCAGATACGAGCAAAGTTGGTGAAGAATTCCTCAGCGGAGAAGTCTTCTTCTGATTTGGCTGCTTCTATGGCTGCTGCAATCCCACCAAGGTCGGCAATATTTTCTGACACAGTCAACTTACCATTGATTTTGGCACCATAAGAATCCTGACCTTCAAACTGGTCAATGACCTGCTGGGTACGAGATTCAAAAGCTGTATAGTCTTCTTCTGTCCACCAGTTATTGAGACTACCATACTCATCAAAGGAGGCACCGTTTGAGTCAAAGGCATGGGAAATCTCGTGGGCAATGACAGCACCAATACCGCCGTAGTTAGCTGATGAAGACTGTTCTAGTGAGTAGAAAGGCGCCTGCAAAATGGCTGCTGGAAAGACAATCAAGTTTTTCTGTGGGTTATAGTAGGCATTGACCATGTGAGCTGGCATGCCCCATTCCTTAATATCCACAGGCTTGTTCCACTTGCTCCAACTATGAGCAATGTCAATCTTGTTTAGTTCGATAGCATTTTCCACCAAGGACTTGCTTGGGTCAATAATCTTCTTATAATAACGCTCTGGCAAGGCATCTGGGTAACCAATGTAAGGCTTGATAACATTGAGTTTGACAATGGCTTTGTCACGCGTTTCCTGAGCCAACCAGTCTGCAGTTTCCAAACGAGACTTGTAGACCTCAATCATCTTGGCAACTTTTGCTTCCACATCGGCCTTGGCTTCTGGTGAGAATTTTTCTCCAGCATACCAGAGACCGAGGGCTTGGTTAAAGTAGCCTTGTGCCAGATTGTAGGCTGCTTTTTCTTGGTTTTGAGCCTGCGGTGTACCAGAAAGGGCACGGCTATAGGCTCCTGCTAGAATACGAATTTCATCCGACAGAAAGGCTGTATAAGCTCCTGCCGCTTTCAAAATCAAGGTCGCCTTCAAAAGCTCCCAATTATCCTCACTGTAAATGTCCTTAGCTGCTTGCCAGAAACGTTCCTCTGGAACGATAATCTTGTCTGGTGTTTGCCCCAAAATCGCTGTGAAGAAATCATCCAAAGGCAACTCTGGTACTAAGGCAGTAAAATCTGCCCACTCGTACGGGTGGTAAAGTTTGGCGTACTCAGAACCTTCTTCATTTGACAAGACATACTTGGCAACCTTGGCATCCAGTTCCAAACGTTTGTCCAGAAGGTCCTTGATCTCTTCATCTGAAAAACCAAACTTAGGTAAGAGGGCCTCTTGACTCTCTCTCCACGTTTTGAGCAATTCTGCTCCTTTTTCATGACCTTCTTCATAGTAGGTCGTATCTGGTAAGATAATACCTAATGAATCTGCCCAAAGAACATTTGTTGTCGCATCCATAAAGTCAGGTGCCACACCAAAAGGCATGAGGTTTGGCTTGCCGGCCAACTCAAACTCTGCCAACTTGCTGGTAAATTCTTCGAAAGAGTTAAGAGCCTTGTACTCCGCAATCAAGGTCTGAGCAGGCTCCGCTCCCAAACGGTCACGGGTTTCATAGTCGGCTACTTGTTTGTGGAAAGCCACGAAATTTTGCAAAATGCTATCTTCTGGGACATTCTCCCCTGTCAACCAAGCATTTGTCGTATCAATCATGAGCTTTTCAATCTCGTCCGCCAAATCAGAAAAGCCACCTGTTCTTGGCTTATCGTCTGGAATCACGGCTGTTTTTGCCCATTCACCATTGACGTATTCGTAAAAATCATCTTGTAAACGTGTCATTCTATTCTCCTTTGTCTTTCATAATGATTATGATAACAAAAAATTATGACAATTTCACATGTTAAATCTGTCTCTAACGCAACTTTTTATTTAGCAACAAGAATTTCTTAGTTGAGAATCTTCTGAAAAAGCATTTGCCCATTATTTATCTATTTTTTGTTATAATATTCTTAACTAGAAAGCGAGTTCTCATGACACCAAACAAAGAAGATTATCTAAAATGTATTTATGAGTTAGGTCAATTAGACCAAAAAATTACCAATAAACTTATTGCTGAAAAAATGGCTTTTTCTGCCCCAGCCGTTTCTGAAATGCTCAAAAAAATGGTAGCCGAAGAGCTCATTTCTAAAGACGTCAAGGCAGGTTATCTCCTCAGCCAAACCGCACTTGAAATGGTATCTAGCCTCTACCGCAAGCACCGTCTGATTGAAGTCTTTCTGGTGGAACAACTCGGCTATTCTCCAGAGGAAGTCCATGAGGAAGCTGAGATTCTAGAGCACACCGTTTCAGATCACTTTATCAATCGCCTAGACCTACTACTGGAACAGCCCCAAACTTGTCCTCACGGTGGAAGCATTCCTCAAGCAGGTCAGCCACTCATCGAACGCTACCAGACACGACTCTCCCAAATCACTGAAACTGGATACTACCAACTTGTCCGTATACACGACTTTTATCAGCTCCTCCAGTACTTAGAACAACATGATTTAGCTGTCGGAGATCAGCTGGTTGTAACAGATTTTGATAGTTTTGCCCAAACGATTACTATTCAGTACAAGTGCAAAGAACTCGCAGTACCCACCACTATTGCTCAACAATTATACATAGAAAAAACCAATCGCCCCAACTAAACAGAGCGATTGGTTTTTGGTGTCTTCTTTACTAGAATGAATGAAACCCGTCACACCCACTTTATTATCCACATCTATCAGTTATTACGTTAAATATGTTAATTCGAGTCACACCACTATAGCCTCTAGTAATCAACTGGATATTTTCACACTTTACAATTTTAAAAAAACCGACATTACTGCCGGTCTTCACTTAATTTTTCTCTCAGTCTGCGCCGATATAAAATCTGCGAAGGGATGAAGTAAAGAAAACTCACAAGAATGATCCAGCGTTTATCCACTCCGCTAAAGAAAATCACTAGAATCAAAATAAATGCAATCGTCAAATAAAAGAAATGATTGGTGAACAATTTTTTCATAACCAGCTTCCATGACTACCTTTCGACATTAGTATATCAAAATAGAGATAGAGACTACAGGCTATTTCTGAAATTCTTACCTGTTTTTTGTATCTAAGATAATGGTAACTGGTCCATCATTGACTAGACTGACCTGCATATCAGCCCCAAAGACACCCACCGCGACTGGTACAAATTCAGACAAGGCCTGATTAAACTCATCATAGAGTTGACTAGCCATAGCAGGAGCTGCCGCTCCTGTAAATGCAGGGCGATTACCTTTTTTTGTATCCGCAAAAAGAGTAAATTGAGAAATGGATAATATCTTGCCCTCCACATCTTGAACAGATTTGTTCATCTTACCTGCCTCATCTGAAAATATCCGCATACTAACGATTTTTCGCACAGCATAATCTAAATCTTCTTGACCATCTTCCGGACCAATACCGACCAAAAGAAGAAGGCCTTGCTTGATCTGCCCATGTACCATATCTTCGATAGTCACACTAGCTTGAGAAACACGTTGTAATACTATTTTCATCTTATCCGTTGGTCCTTTTCACTGAATAAACCTCTGGAACCGACTTAATTTTGTCGACCAAACTTGTCAAGGTTGCCAAATTGGAAATCCCAAAGGATACATGAATCGTCGCAAATTTCATATCCTTGGTTGGTTGTGCATTAACGGACGAAATGTTTTTGCTAGCATTAGTCAATACTTTCAAAACATCATTGAGAAGTCCCGAGCGATTCAGTCCATAAATATCAATATTGGCCATGTACTCTTTTGTTGAATTATCATCTTCCCAGTCAACATCAATTATGCGCACATCGTAATTTTCTTGACTCTTAAGGTTCATACAGTCCACACGGTGAACAGCCACCCCACGCCCCTTGGTGATATAACCAACAATTTCATCACCCGGTACTGGATTACAACATTTGGCAATCCGAATCAGCAAGTCAGAAGCGCCCTCGATAACCACACCACCCTCGTGTCGGATTTTTAAACTGTCTTTATTGTCGTGTTTGACCTCTCCACCATTAACCAGTTCATCTGCTACCGCTTTTGCCTTGGCACGTTCGGCCTCACGACGTTCCTTTTCTGTCAAACGATTGAAGATTGACACAGCAGAAACTTCTCCAAAACCGACTGCCGCATAAAGTGCCTCGTCTGTTTTATAGCTGGTCTTTTGCAAAACTTCATCCATGTGACGACGATCTAAATACTGGTTCGGAACGTAGCCATTTTCTTGAAGCAAGCTTTGAAGCATCTCACGTCCTTTGGAAACCGATAATTCCTTATCTTGATTTTTAAAGAACTGCTTGATTTTGTTACGGGCTTTATGGGTTTTTACAAGATTAACCCAGTCACGACTCGGACCAAAGGAATTGGCTGAAGTAATAATTTCTACCTGATCCCCTGTTTTGAGTTTGGTTGTCAGAGGGACCATGCGACCGTTGACTTTAGCACCTGTCGCTCGCTCACCTACCTTGGTATGAATTTCATATGCGAAGTCGATTGGCACAGAGTCCTTAGGCAGTTCCCGTACCGCACCATTAGGAGTGAAGACATAAATTCGTTCTGTAAAAATGTCTTCCTTGACAGAATCTACAAAGGTTTGTGCATCTCCACCAGCACCTTCTTGAAGTTCGATCAAATTATTAATCCAACGCAATTCTTTTTCAGAAGCGGTTGCCTTACCACCACGCTTATAGGCCCAGTGTGCTGCAACCCCGTACTCTGCAACTTGGTGCATCTCTACAGTACGAATTTGAAATTCGATTGGACCTTTAGGCCCATATACAGTCGTATGAATGGATTGGTAACCATTTGCTTTCTGATTTGCGATGTAATCTTTAAATCTTCCTGGCATTGGTTTCCACAACTCATGTATGTAACCTAGCATCGCATAAACATCACTTTGAGTATCCATGATACAACGAATAGCCGTCAAATCGTACAACTCATCAAAACGCTTCCTCTTATCATGCATTTTCCGATAAATAGAATAAATATGCTTTGGACGACCATAGATTTGTCCGTGAAGATGGCGTTCCTCTGTATACTCTCGCAGTTTGTTGACGACTTCAGTCACTAATTCCTCACGCTCACGGCGCTTCTCACGCATCATATGCGTAATTTTATAAAATTCAACTTCATTGAGATAGCGGAAAGACATGTCCTCCAATTCCCACTTAATGGAAGAAATACCTAAGCGGTGAGCAAGAGGTGCATAGATTTCCATTGTTTCACGTGAAATACGTTCCTGCTTGTCCTTGCGCAAGTGCTTAAGAGTCCGCATGTTGTGTAAGCGGTCAGCGAGTTTAACCAAAATCACCCGCATATCTTGAGACATAGCAATTAGCATATTTCGGTGGTTTTCTGCTAGTTGTTCTTCATGAGATTTATATTCAACCTTACCCAGTTTGGTCACACCGCCGACAATATGGCGGACTTCCGGGCCAAATTCAGCTTCCATCTCATCCAAGGTCACCTCTGTATCTTCAACCACGTCATGTAAGAAACCACATGCAACCGTCACCGCATCTAGCTTGAGACCTGCTAAAATACCTGCCACCTGAATAGGGTGTACAATATAGGGCTCACCTGATTTACGAAATTGTGTTTTATGCGCTTCTGTAGCAAAATCTAATGCTTTTTTGACAAAGGCAACATCTTCTTCCGGTAAGTAGGTGGCCGTTAAGGCAACCACTTCCTCCCCAGTATAATTTATTTCTTTCATGTCATTACTCTTCCTCTTATGTTTCCTACTATTTTACCATTTTCATGAAAAAAGAAAAAGGATAGCGCTGAAAGGTTTGAGAAAGTCTACTTTTCAGATATACTATCTTTATGACTAATACATTATTTGACACTATTCCATTTCTTGACCACCCTCCGATTTTACTACGACACATCCAAGAAAGTGATCTAGACAATCTTTGGGAAATCTATTCCAATCCCCTTCATTTCCAATACACTCCTAACACATCAACTAAAAGTAAAGAAACCCTTCGCAAACGAATCAGTCATTTCCAACGTGATTTTAATAAGAAAAAAAGGTTGTTTTTAGGACTAGAATTTCAAGGAAAATTGATTGGCGTCTTGGAAGTTTTCGACTACAAAAAACGAACTGCGTCGGTGACCATTGGCTACCGTCTTCATCATGCTTTCTGGAATCAAGGTCTGGCTAGCCGAGCAGTCAGTCTGCTCTGCCATTTCCTACTAGAAGAATGCCCGATAATAACAATCGTCGCCTTTGTCCTGCCAGAAAACTATGCTTCTCAGCAGGTACTCCTGAAAAATGATTTTCAACAGGTCGGGCAAGTCGAGGAGGTCTGGAAGGGCTTGGGGCAGGTCAGCCTCTTGCAATTTGAACGAAAACAGTAAAAACCAGGGGAATCCTGGTTTTCTTATGCAAAATAGCTCCAAATCACCGCAATGAGAATAGCTGGCAACATATTGGCCACGCGGATTTTTCGATCCCAAACAATATTAACTCCGACACAAAAAATAAGAACTGACCCTATTAGAGAAAGGTTCGCAAGTGCTTGTTCCGTCATAATCGGTTCAAGCAAACGTGCCAAAATTGTTACTGAGCCCTGGAAAAAGCAGACGGGTACGGCCGAAAACCCTGCTCCCTTACCTAAACTAGAAGTCATAATCAAAATAATTATAAAATCCAAAATGCTTTTAATAGCTAATAATCGGTAATCTCCCGTCAAACCATCTTGAATAGAACCAATAATGGCCATAGCTCCAATACAAACAGTCAAGGAAGCCGTCAAAAAGGCATCTAAAAACTGAGAATCTTGACTATTTCCCGATTTTTCACGGAGCCAAACACCAAGTTGCTCAAACCAACCTTCGATATGGAGTACTTCCCCCACCAAGGTTCCTAACGCCAAACTAATGACCAGAAGCATACTATTCTGACTTGTGATCTGACCATCTACAACTGTCAGTAACCCCTCTAAACTACCAGAAATCCCCAGAAAAAGAACAGCAACACCACTCGCCATCGTCAACCCCGACTGATGGCGTTCTTTTAGTAAATGCCCAAACCAAGACCCTAGCAAACCTGCTAGGGCAATGGCCAAGGTATTGATAATCGTTCCTAAAGCAAACATATACTACCTCAACAATTCCGTCGCGTAGCTAATAGCAGAAAGAGCATAGAGTGGAGCCGTTTCTGCTCGTAAGATACGAGGACCAAGACCTGTCTTGACCGCTCCTGCTCCTTCAAATGCGGCTACTTCCTCAGGCGATACGCCACCTTCTGGACCGACAATGACAAGGACTGATTGACCAGTTTCTAAACCAGATAAGGCCTTCACCAAATTGGCTTGTTCGCCCGCTTTTGCAGCCTCTTCGTAGGCTAAGATAATCTGGTCAAATCCTGTCAACTGAGCTAGGAAATCCGTTTTTTTCTCGAACAAGCGAATTGCTGGAATGCGATTGCGTTTGCTTTGCTCGGCTGCTCCTTGGGCAATTTTTTCTAGCTTCTCTGCTTTTTTGCCTAATTTTTTACCATCCCATTTGACCACTGACCAGTCAGCTGGAAAGGCCCAGAGGGCTGTCATGCCTAATTCCGTTGCCTTTTGGGCGACAAATTCGAGCTTATCTCCCTTGGGAAAGCCCATGGCAATAGTGACGGAAACGGGTAATTCAACATTGTCTGCCAGTTCTTCGATGATTTCAACAGATTTGCTCTGGCTGTCCACTACTCGCGCCAAGCGTTTAATCCCGTCATCAAAGACCAGGACAGTCTGGTCATCTGCCTGCAAGCGCATAACAGAAAACATATGCTTGGCAGTGTCCTTATCCTTAATCTGGAAAATGCCCTGCGGTGCTCTGCCATTGACAAAATACTGCTGCATCCTAGCCTCCAATCACACCTGAGCGGTCCGCCGTTTTCTTGAAGATACAGCAATTCCACTCACCTTGAATCATGTGGGTCTCAAGAAAGAATCCAGCCGCCTCCGCAGATGCTCGCACCATGTCCCACTTGTCCGCTATGATACCGCTCATAATTAGGTAGCCCTCGTCCTTGACCAGACGGTAGGCATCCTCCGTCAGATGGATGAGAATATCCGCCAAGATGTTGGCAACGATGACTTCTGCTTCAATGTCAACGCCACGAAGCAGGTCGCCTGCCGCGACATGGATGTTGCTGGTGTGGGCATTGAGGTCAATATTTTCCTGAGCCACACGCACCGCCACTTCATCCAAGTCATAGGCAAAAATCTCCTTAGCACCCAAGAGAGAACTTGCAATGGAGAGAACGCCTGAACCTGTACCGACGTCAATGACCGTTTCGCCACCACGAAGGACCTGAGAAAGAGCAAAGAGGCTCATCTTGGTCGTCGGGTGGGTACCCGTACCGAAAGCCATGCCTGGGTCCAGACGGATAATCTTCTCACCAGCATTCGCCTCGTAGTCTGTCCAAGACGGTACAATGGTCAAATCGTGGGTAATGCGGGCTGGCTCATAGTATTTCTTCCAGTTGTCCGCCCAATCTTCCTCTGCCAATTCCTGACTTTCTAGAATGACCTGACCAATCTCCAAGCCAAATCCTGTCAAATCCGCCAAGCGAGTCGCCAAGTCTGCCTTAACTTCCTCAATATCTACAGTATCAGGATAATAGGCCGTAATCGCAATCATATCTGACTGCTCCACCTCGGGATAGAGCTCGCCGAAACGGTCCTCCTGCCCCACATAGTCAGCTGAGTCGCTAATGGCCACTCCCTGACTGCCCGTTTCAATCAGCAGATTTGAAACTGCCTCTTCTGCATCACGATGCACGTGAATCGTTAATTCTTGCCATGAGTTCATGTTTGTTTCCTTCCATTCTCTCTAGACCAAACCTATACTATCTCTTCTAATTCTTTCAAGGTTCGACCATCTCTATCTTTCCAGTCAGTTCGACCATTTGTATGCATTCCAAGCACAAATCCAGCTGCATAAGAAGGGCTATTAAAAAGTTGATTTTCTTGTAGAAGACCATCAACTATCACCCCGCTATTCTGTAACTCTGCTCGTCGTTCCTTTAAAACAGATGGTATCTTTTGAGAATCAATAGTTTCTATCATACTCCCTTTCAACACAACGAATCCTTCTGTAGTTTGCTTACAAGTCGCCTGAATTTCAGTGTTTGATTTTTTACTTTTTCGTTTCAAATAAAGCAACTGACTCGATGCATCTGTCGTCTCTCTGTCACTAGGCACATTTTGCACCATTGGAACAAATAAACGATACCCCAAGGTTCCAATAATCGTAATGGTATTATCAACGACTTCATCCAATTCGGACTGCTTTTCTTCTGTTACATTTCCTGGATTAGGCTCGTTGCCATTTTTTACTATAAAACGCCCCGCTTCCTTGGCAAGCTGAGTAAATCTATTTTCTAAATAACTGATTTCAGTTGGACCAAAGGAATTGTTCTGAGTTGTCAGCACAATCACATCGTTAAAATAGTCCGCATGATTATCACGTGTATGCTCTTGAATACGGAGCAACACTCCCTCTCCATTTTTGCGAGTCGTAGCCTGTCCTATATAAGTAATATCTTTACCCTTTTCATCGTCATGCCCCAAAAGAAAGTAGATACCACTTTGCTTCATCTCGGAACGTTCTTTCAAATCTCCTAAGTGAATGCGTGGTATTTTGAAAATAACCCCCGTCCAATTGGATAAGGTACATTTGATTTTCCCAGTTACTTCACCATCCATTAAGAACATATTGATATTTTTACTACGGTTAACCATCTCCTCAAACTCCCTAATACCTCGGATATGGGTAAAATTCTCCCTCCACCAAGTCTGCTCTGCCTTTTTCAAAAGCCTCCGCGTCCCAGTCAAGGCCAAAGTCAATGGCAGTCTCGTCGCTCAGGAAGTCCATGAGGTCGTCTAAACCTTGGTCGGCGGTATCCTTGAGAAAGACTGCGAAGTAGGTCAGAAACTCTGCCGAAAAGCCCTTCTTGGCGTCAAATGGCAGAGCCACCAGGTAGTCTTCCTCGTCAAAGCGAGACTTGTCCTGGTTGTATAAAAGGACATACTCCTCTAGGAAAATATCCTCCGCAGAGGCATTGCCTTCGTCATCCACCGTTTCAATCCCAGCCGCATTTTGTGCTTCCAAGATGAAAGCTAACTCAACTGCGTGGTTTTTCTTGTCCCAGTTGAGCTCGTAATCGTAGGTAAAGTGTTTGTCCAGTGCCACTTCCAGCACATCTAAAAAGCCATGTTTCGCCATTCTATTTCCTCTTTTCTATAAATTCCAATAAATTTATTTCTCGACCGTATTTGACGGAAGCCCGCTCGTCTTTCTCCAAAATGGACTTAGTTAAATCTAGTTGATTCACCGCTGCCAAGGCTACAGCATAGTGAATAACGTCAGCTAGTTCTTCTGCCAGACAAGCAGAGCTGTCTTCTTCGCCGTCCATCATCTTGCGGCCTGCACGCTTGTTCAGCAGCTCTGCCACTTCACCAATTTCTTCCACTAATTTCATAAAGAGACTTTGCTCGGGAACTGTCGTCCCATAGTGGTCACGCAAGTATTCTTCCAAAACACTCACCGTCAACTCCGCCATCTTCGTTTCTCTCCAAATCTTAAAATTGTAGTATAATGATTATACCATAAATACACTGAAAGGAAGCCTATGCCAGCCAATCTCGCCCTTCGTATGCGGCCCAAATCCATTGATGAAGTAATCGGTCAGGAACACCTGGTCGGTCCTGGAAGGATTATCCGTCGCATGATTGATGCCAATATGCTATCGTCCATGATTCTCTACGGTCCGCCAGGGATTGGCAAGACCTCGATTGCGTCCGCAATTGCTGGCACGACCAAGTATGCCTTTCGGACCTTTAATGCCACGACGGACAACCAAAAACGCCTGCAGGAAATCGCTGAAGAAGCTAAGTTTTCCGGTGGTTTGGTTCTCCTGCTCGATGAAATCCACCGTCTCAACAAGACCAAACAGGACTTCCTGCTTCCTCTCTTGGAAAATGGCAATATCATCATGATTGGGGCAACGACGGAAAATCCATTTTTCTCAATTCTGCCTGCCATTCGTAGTCGGGTGCAGATTTTCGAATTGCAGCCTTTGCAAACCAGCCACATCCGACAAGCCTTGGAACTGGCTCTGACAGACAGCGAACGTGGATTTGACTTCCCTGTCACCATTGAACCGGAGGCTCTGGACTTCCTAGCCAATGCTACCAACGGTGACCTGCGAGCTGCCTATAATTCGCTAGAATTGGCTGTGCTTTCGACCAAGGAAAGTGATGATGGTAGTCGCCACATTGATCTGGATGCCGTGGAAAATAGCCTGCAAAAGTCCTACATCAGCATGGACAAGAACGGCGATGCCCACTACGATATTCTCTCAGCCCTGCAAAAATCCATTCGAGGCAGCGATGTCAATGCCAGCCTCCACTACGCCGCCCGTTTGATTGAGGCAGAGGACCTGCCTAGTCTGGCTCGTCGCTTGACGGTCATTGCCTATGAAGACATCGGATTGGCCAATCCAGAGGCACAAATCCATACGGTAACCGCCCTTGAAGCTGCCCAGAAAATTGGTTTTCCAGAAGCACGGATTTTGATTGCCAACGTGGTCGTTGATTTGGCTCTCTCACCCAAGTCTAATTCTGCCTATCAGGCTATGGATGCAGCTCTGGCTGATTTGCGGAAAAACGGTCATCTGCCTATTCCAAATCACCTGCGAGACGGTCATTATGCTGGAAGTAAGGAGCTGGGAAATGCCATTGGCTACCAGTATCCGCATGCCTATCCTGAAAAATGGGTGGACCAGCAATACCTGCCCGATAAGTTACTTCATGCGGACTACTTTACCGCCAATGACACCGGTAAATACGAGCGTGCCTTGGGTATGACCCAAGAAAAGATAAAAAATTTGAAAAAAAATAATAGATAAAACCTTGATAACACAAGGTTTTTAACCAATAATATTTTGGTATCGCTTACATTTTTTGATTTTTTCTCTTGATTTTTCTAAAAAAAGTGGTAAGATTAGATTATAGATAAGAACTGCTGTGGTATACGAATTCATACCTATGTGTTGACCGACTATTTTTGTATTATTAGGGAGACAAAGATCCTCTGACAGTATGCAAGCTGGCGCACCCAGAAGCAACTAAGTCAGAAACGTGTCACCCACCTGCTTCTAGCGTGCGGGATCAATACAAATCATGGATAACCGGTACCAATACAGCATTTTTATTTTTTTTATCCTTCCTTAGCTCAGCTGGCAGAGCAGCGGACTCTTAATCCGTGGGTCGTAGGTTCGATCCCTACAGGGAGGATTGGTTGATATGTGGGAAACCCACCTGTCCGAAGGGGCAGGTGGTTCCTTGCGTAAAAAACAAAAATTCAGTCACAAAGAATCGATATTGCTTCATTCAAAGTAAATATGTAATTAATTTAGATGAATCACCTTGTTTCTTTTAGCAATCGGAGGCTGGGCTTTTGGGAGAGCTCGTCAGTAGAGCGCATCCGTTTTGTCTTTGATTATTAAAATCAATAAGTCGTAAACCAAAAGCCCTTGCTAAGATTCTTCACTTAGCGAGGGCTTCTTGTTCATTTTTATTATTCAATGGAGAAACTGTCATAGACATCTCACATAGCCTATCATGGTATTTTACACGTCCTAAGTTGATAGAAAAAGTGCATACTATCCAGTCTTGACCTAGCTTATTTAAAATCTGCTAAATAGTCTTGCAAATCACGAATCATTTGTTTTCGGCCACTAAAACTCTGCCCTGCCATCAATTTTTCGTATTGCTCTAGTTGTTCTGAATTTAACTGTTGCCGATAAGACTGTAACATATCTTGCAGAAGAATAAATTCATCGTTAACCAGTCCAGGTGATTTCACAACATGGGATAGGTCATGGATGTCTTCATGTGCCATTCTGTCAAATTTTCTTTTGTAACTTTCTTGCTTGCGTATAACATCCTTTATATGATTTCTAAATTTTACTTTAAAATATACATATAATTTTTCTTTATCATCATATAACTGGGGTTGTTTTTCTAATAATTCATATAATACCATCATTCCTTCTTGATCCCAGTCTGACTTTTCCCATAACTTGATATAAAATTCTTGACGAGCCTTATGTACAATACCACTAACCTTTGCATAAGTTTGTTCAAATTTCATAAACTATTAACCTCTTAGTTTTTTCTTAATTCGTTGGCTATAGTTTATCGAAAATAAGCAATACTTTACATGACATTTATGTCCTCTTTTTAGAATGTGGTCATTTTGCTCTCATCATTCAAGCAACGCGAATATACATTTGGATAAATAAAAAAAGGCCAAATAGAACTTATCTATTTAGCTATTCTTCAAATGAAATGATCATTTGCGGCCATTTGTGATCCCAGTTCTTCTTAGAAGCTCTCGTTTTATACAGCTGCATACGGTTTTTGTCCGCTAAAAAATGAGGGGTAGGCCGTACCCTATATTGATAGATATCCTCCATTCCAAATGGGGCGAACAGTTCCATGTTTCCCTCTTTTAGTAGTCGTACACCAACAGCTGTACATCTTTCTGGAAATTTTTCAATTGCATCTTTTGATGACTGGTAAGGAAGACTGTTCGGACTGTGAATATGCATAAAGACCTGATTTTTTAATTCCCATTTATATTCTGGATACATATAATGCAAATGGTTCTCTATTTCTAAAGTTTTTTCATAGGATATTCCTTCGTCAAAGAATACAATATCAACATCAGTTGTCTTATCAAAATGGTATTGATTCCAGATGAAATTACGAATCGTCCCAGCACATAGCCAAGAATCTTTTAAATCAAGTTCCCTAACGATTTCCAAAATCCTCATGATATCTGAGTTTGCTCTCAGATACTTTTCCAGTTCTCCACTCATCTCATTCCCCAGCTTAACAAAACTTCGTAGTACAATCGTTTTCCAGAAGGAAGGTTCTAGTTCTTCAGAGCAGAATCCTCGATTAAACCAACTAGAAATACCTCTCTTCTATTTTCGGTCTCAGACTGAGACAGTCTCTTCCTAGACTGTTTCTTTCCACTGGACCTTTGTTTTCGCTTTTCAAATTTTGGGCTCAAAGATAAAAAGGTCCACTGGACCTTTTTATTCCTCTTCCATAAAGCTGTTGAAAACTTCTTCAATCATATCCCATTCTGCTGTTGCATCTTCTGGAATTGGTTGCAAGTCTCCTTCTGTGCCGTTCTCATTTTCAATGTATGAGTAGGCTTGGATTTCAACTTGTCCGTTCTCATCTTCTTCTGCACTAGCAGGAATCAGGAGGACGTAGTTCTTTCCAAATTCTTCCTGACCGTCAATTGTCAACAAGATTTCAAAAAGTGTTTCATTACCTTGATCGTCTACTAAAGTAATCAATTCAGGTTCGTCGTGATTATGGTCATGTTCATGATCGTGATGGTGTGCCATAGGTGTCTCCTTTAAAATGTTCTATCTAAATAATTTTGCAAAATCAGCTGAGCTGCTAATTTGTCAATAACTTTTTTACGTTTTCCTCGACTAATGTCTGCTTGTTCAATTAGCATTCGCTCTGCTGCAACAGTTGTCAACCGTTCGTCCTGATATTCTACTGGAAGTTTGTATCGCTCAGTTAATAAATCACCGTAAGCTTGACTAGCTTCTACTCGAGGGCCACTTGTATTGTTCATATTCTTTGGTAAGCCAACAACAAACTGATCAACCTTGTATTGTTCAACAAGCTCTGTCAAACGTTCCAAGCCAAATTCACCCTTGTCTTCATCAATCGGAATGATTTCCAAACCTTGAGCTGTAAAACCTAATGGATCTGAAATAGCGACCCCTACAGTTTTAGAACCAACATCTAATCCCATTATTCTCATTAAAGGTCTATCCCATTCCCTTTCAGGTAATAGCGCACCAATTCTTCAATGATTTCATCACGTTCATGCTTACGAATCTGGTTACGCGCGTCATTATAACGCGGAATATAAGCAGGGTCCCCGCTCAATACATAACCGATGATTTGGTTAATTGGATTATAGCCCTTCTCTTCCAAAGAACGATAAACACTAATCAATGTTTTGTTGATTTCCTGCTTATCGGTATCATCGAGACGGAAACGGACAGTTTCTTCCGTGAATCCCATACTTACACCTTCTTTCATTTTATGGTCTAGTCATTATACCATATTTGGACATTTTTCTCAAATAAATAAACGAAGAGAACCCTTTATTTTAGAGCTCTCTCAACACAATTTATAAAGCTGCTCTCATGCGGGCCTGTGCATTCTCAACATTTCTTACAGAACGAGGTAAAAATGCACGGATATCATCTTCCTTATAGCCAACTTGCAGTCTTTTCTCATCAATTAATATTGGACTTTTTAAGATGCGAGGATTAGAGGTAATCAAATCGATTACTTCGTTCACACTTAACTCCTCGATATCAAAATCTAAACTTTTTGCATAACGATTTTTCGATGAAACAATGCTTGCAATCCCATTTTCAGTCTTTGTTAAGATGTTAAGAATTTCTTCTTTTGTAATTGCCTCTTTTCCCAAATTGTGTTCATTATAGGATAGTTGATGTGCATTCAACCAATTCTTTGCTTTTTTACAAGAGGTACAACTAGATACTGTATAAATTTTTATCATGTAGTCACTCCTTTGCTTCATTTTATTAAACACATTATATTACATTATACCATATAAATACTCAGTCTGTAGACCTATTTTTTAGAAAAACTCAAAATTTATTGGCGAAAATTCGGAAATCCCAACTAAAATTCCTCAAAATATACGTTTCTTTCGTGGATATTCTCCTAAAAAAGAAAAAAGGGAGAAATCTTTTCCTCCCATTTCAACATCCTAATCTTCTAACTCAATCCCACCATCTAGATCAAGTACAACATCTTGTATATCTTCAACAGCAATCGTATTTTCTTCTGCTTCCACTACTTCTTGTTCTTCATCCGCTTCAATCAAACCATAGTGAATACGAATCTTACGGTCGATTTCATCAAAGATTGCTGGATTGTCTGCCAAGAATTTCTTAGCATTTTCAGAGCCTTGTCCGATTTTTTCTCCATTATAAGAATACCAGGCACCTGCTTTTTGAATAATACCAAGGTTGCTACCGATCTCGATCAATTCACCTGTGCGAGAAATTCCCTCTCCATACATGATTTCAACGATAGCTTCCTTAAACGGAGGAGCTACCTTATTCTTGACAATCTTGACCTTGGTTTCCTTACCAACGTTTTGATCTTTTTGATCACCAGTACCTTTGATCTGCGTATTTCCGCGGACATCCATACGAACAGATGCATAGAACTTAAGAGCACGTCCACCAGGTGTTGTTTCAGGGTTACCAAACATCACCCCAACTTTTTCACGTAACTGGTTGATAAAGATAGCAATTGTCTTGGTCTTGTTGATAGAAGCTGACAACTTACGCATAGCCTGACTCATCATGCGTGCTTGCAAACCTACGTGACTATCACCAATATCACCATCAATTTCTGCACGAGGTACAAGGGCTGCTACAGAGTCAACGACAACTAAGTCAACCGCGCCAGAGTCAATCAACTTACCTGCAATCTCAAGACCTTGTTCACCTGAGTCTGGTTGCGACAAAAGTAATTCATCAATATTTACCCCTAGGGCTGCTGCATAGGCTGGATCCAAAGCATGTTCTGCATCAATAAAGGCTGCAATTCCACCTTCTTTCTGCGCTTGAGCCACAGCATGAAGAGCAACTGTTGTCTTACCTGAACTTTCTGGACCATAAATTTCAATGATACGCCCTTTGGGATAACCACCTGCCCCAAGCGCAATATCAATAGACAGACTACCTGAGCTCATAACTTGAACCTTTTGCTCTGCACGTTCACCGAGACGCATGACAGCTCCCTTACCAAAATCTTTTTCAATAGATTTCAGTGCATCATCCAGCGCTTTTTTACGTTCATCTCCAAATTTTTTTGTAATATCTTCTAGTTTTTTTCCTGGTTTCTTAGCCAATGATTTTCTCCTCTTTTCTTAGTCAAACTATTATAGCAAATATCTGCTATTTCACAAAGTGTTTCGTACAAAATCTAACGCCTGTAAACAAGCAAGTTGACGAAGGTATTGCCATGAATAACCTCCTAAATCTACCTCTTTTTTGGAAATACCCGAGGTACTGGCCAAGGCTAGATATACTTTAGCAAGTACGTTGTCTACTGTTGATTCTGGTTTGACTGCCACCGACACAACTAGCCCTAAATCAGCTTGTAGTTCCTCCCGAATGCGACTTGCTTCTTCTGATAGCCCGCCCGATTCTGTCCCTAGCTGACCGATGATTTTTCCTCCACTATAATACGGCTGACCAGCCAAAGCCAGACTCAATTCTGCTTGTAATAAACCACCTGTTCCATTCTCTAGGATGCCCAAAGATTGTTTCTTTTCCTCTAAAAGAGTCGCTACGGTTTTAACCAAACTATTATCATCCCCATATGCATAGAAAAAAACTCTCAAATGGTCACGTTGCAATATCTCTTCTTCCAACTGATTCAAACGCACGTTCGCTTCTTCCTGGCTATCTGCCTTCGTAGATAAACGAAGCGTCACCTCTCCAACTTTTGCATAAGGCGCAAGAGTCGGGTCTGTCTGCTTGTCAATCAAATCCGCTAAAACAGTCACCAACTGGCTTTCACCTATTCCAAAAAAGCGTAGGACACGCGAGTAAAGTTGTTGCTGAGATTGAGTCAAAAAAGGTAACAGACTCTCAGAAAACATGGCCTTGAGTTCACTTGGTGGGCCAGGCAAAACAATATAGGTCACACCATCTTGCTCAATCATACCACCTACAGCTAAACCAGCTGGGTTCTGTAGCGCCTGACTTCCCTCCACAATCTGTGCTTGACGCTCATTATTAGGTGTGCGAACACGACCTGGTCGACTGGCAAAAAAACGGTCTAATTTTGCCATCGCTAGTTCGTCAGCAACCAACTCTTTTTGCAAAAATGTCGCTAAAGTTTGCTTAGTCAAGTCGTCTTCAGTAGGACCTAAACCACCACATAAAATGACCAGATCACTTCGTTTACTTGCAATTTCAAGTACAGACAATAGTCGCTGTTCATTATCACCTACAGCAGTGTGGAAGTATACATCGATACCTAGCTCTGCACATTTTTCTGACAAGAATTGAGCATTCGTATTCACAATTTGACCTGTCAATATTTCTGTTCCAACAGCAATTAATTCTGCTTTCATGTTCCTCCCCTAACTAAGATACGATTGCTCGCTCATCTAATTAATTCGTAATTTCTTTCCAATTTCACAAGTTTCTTCATGGTCATTTATAAGACCTGCAGCCTGCAAATAGGAGTAAATACAGACAGGCCCTACAAACTTGAAACCTCGTTTCTTCAAATCTTTTGAAATCCGCTCAGACAAGTCGTTCTTGGTCGGCAATTCTCGGAAGGACTTGACAGGGTTGTCAATTGTTGCACCGTTCACCCATTCCCAAAGATACGTATCGAACGTACCGAATTCCTCCTGTACTCGAAGAAAAGCCTGGGCATTGGCGCGGGTAGCGTACAACTTTGCCTTGTGACGGATGATATGTGGATTATCCAAAAGTGCATCCAAATCTTCATCAGTCATTGTTGCAACCTTTTGAATATTATAGTTGAAAAATGCGGAGCGAAAAGCCTGCCGTTTGTTGAGAACAATTTCCCAGGAAAGTCCAGCTTGGTAGGATTCCAAGCAGATCAACTCAAACAAAGACTGCTCGTCGTGAAGTGGCTTGCCCCATTCTTCATCATGGTAAGCAATATAAAGTGGATTATTTAGATTAACCCAAGTACAACGGGACATAGAAACTCCTTTTCACATACGGTTTACTTAATACTTTTAGCTACTTAATTCATCAAGCATCGTACTGGTACGGTAATTGAACACGGCTACGATACTTTGCAAAAAGATAAAGACTTCCTAGATGCTAAAGCATCTGCGTCCGCTTTCCTATTTTCTCTTTGTCCTTTACGTCCTTTGTATCTGGACACGACATGAGCCGCAAAAATCGAAATTATTTTTGTGGCGAATTAGTAAGGTACCTAGGCAAGTCGCAAATAGCGATTGCCGTAGTATGATGAGTTACTTTAGTAACCATCATACTGGTACGTTAGTTGAACACGGCTACGATACTTTGCAAAATTGTCAAACTGAATCCTAAATATCACCGAATAACGCAGTTGACATCTGGTAAAAGGCTTCGTCAAAACTCGCCTTTTACCTAGTTGTCATTGCGGAGGTCTCACAACGAAATTTCTAACAAAATTTCTGTTCGGCCGTCTATTTTGCTTTGTATCGCTTAACGCCTTAGTATCCTATTACTTCATCAGCATTTTAAGGGCTGACTTGATGTAGTTTTCTGCGGTGTCGTTGGTGCCTTCAAAGAATTTCTTGATTTTCTTGAGTTCGGCTGGTCGGTAACCAAGAGCTTCCATGGCTTCCATGGCTTCTTCGAGGGCGATATTTTCACTGGATGGTGCTACTTGTTGAACAGGACCCGCTTCTTCGCTCATGACAAACTTGCCTTCCAAGTCCAAAATCATCTGCTGGGCTGTTTTCTTGCCAATCTTTGGAAACTTGGTCAGGTAGGTAATATTTTTCTGCTCAATGGCACGAACAAGCCCATCATTATCATCAACAGCAATAATAGCCAGAGCCGTTGTTGGACCAATACCTGATACTGAAATCAGACTCAGAAAGACGGATTTTTCATTCTCTGTAGCAAATCCGTAGAGTAAATGAGCATCTTCACGAATCACCTGATGAGTATAGACTGTCACTTCTTGCTGGACTTGTCCTGAATAGGCGTAGGGATTAGCAACCTGCAAGATATAGCCTACTCCATACGTTTCCACCACAATATATTTTGCAGTTATTTTTGTTAAAATTCCTTTGATATAGTCGTACATATGATTCCTTTACTAATGTGTCAACTTTTTGTTAATATTTATACTCAATAAAAATTGAAAACGATTAGCTCAAAAGGTTTGGGAAACCTTTGGAGGTTGGAGATTGAGCGAACGAAGTTCGTTTCTCCAAGAGCAGATAGGCCCTTACTACTTTCGCGTTCTAAGATAGCAGGCTGTAAAGCTCACAGGAGCTTTACACTCATCAAATCAAGTCAACAAGGTCTGATGTTAATATTCGAAGAGTATTAATACTTGCCCAATTCTCGCAAACTCGTGTGATTTTCCTGAATGCGACGGAACATTTTTTCCATATCCGATTTGCTAAAATGCACTAAAACTGGACGACCGTGCGGGCAGTTATAGGGGTTTTGGCAGTAAGACAATTGTCTCAATAAATCACGCGCCGAATAATCATCCAAAGCATGGTTGGCCTTGATTGACCGTTTACAAGACATCATGATAGCCAGTTCTGCCCGATACTGCTTGATTGACACCTGATCCGTCAAGAGCAACATGTCACACATCTCATAGATGCCAGACTCAATCTCCTCTTCCTTCATCCAAATAGGATGTTCACGCAGAATAAATTGATTAGCTCCATATTCTTCTAAGTTGACACCAACTTGACGAAGAGCATCCATTTTGTGGACAAGGTTAAGGGCATCATTCTGCGGAAATTCAAAAATATACGGCACCAATAACTGTTGAGCTGAATTGTCAACCTGTCCAATTTTCTCACGATAGTATTCGTATTTGACCCGTTCTTGTGCAGCATGCTGGTCAATGATATAAAGTCCTGTCTTACCTTGCGCAAATAAATACGTCCCATGCATTTGACCAAAATATTCTAACTCTGGAAATGTCGAGGTTTCCTCCTGGTCTAATTTATGTGCCAGTTTTGCCAATTCTTTTGCACTTAGATTAGGATGCTCCTGATCTTCTGATTCCACCGACTGACGTTCTGCAAATTGAACAGATGTAGGTCTATTTTCGACAGGCGACTCAACAATCTCTTGCCTATCCTCTTCGAGAGGTTTGACATCCTCAGCGACCACGTCTGGTTTTAAGAAGAAGTCTTGCTTAATCGTATCATAATAGATTTTTGCCTCTTTGAGTGGTAAGGTGCCTTGCTCTGCTTTTACTTTTGGTCGAGTACTTGACTGAGCTAAATTCTCAAGAGCATCTGGTATCAAGTCCTGCTCTTTAAGCGCTTGACTAATCGCCTCTCGAATCAAGGTCATGAGTTCTTTTTCCTTGGAGATACGAACTTCCTGCTTGGTCGGATGCACATTGACATCAGCAAGATAAGGGTCAATTTCTATAGAAATGACTGCCAGCGGAAAGCGTCCAACCATCAACTTACTGCCATAACCTTCCAAAATCGCTCGATTAAGCAAAAAATTCTTGATATAGCGACCATTGATGAAAATGGAAATGTAGTTGCGGTTGGCACGAGTCAACTCTGGCAAGGAAACATAACCTGAAATCTGAAAATCCAGATCTTCTGCCTCAATTTCAACCATTTTTTTGGCAGAAGCAATCCCATAAATCCCTGAAATTGCCTGACGAAGTTTCCCTGTCCCTGCAGTTCTAATTAATTCTCGTCCTTCGTTTACTAAGGCAAAAGCTATTTCCGGATGAGCTAGACTCAATCGATTTACAACATCAACAATATGTGATAATTCAGCCTGTTGACTGCGAACGTATTTGAGACGAGCAGGGGTATTGTAAAATAATTCTGAAACTGTAATCTGTGTGCCAACCGGACGACTAACTGGCTCCTCTTTCTCGATGACACCACCTTTGGCCTCTAATCGTAGACCATGCGAATGATTTGTAGTTGCAGTCTCAATAACCATCTGACTGACAGAAGCAATGGAAGGCAGAGCTTCTCCACGAAAACCGAGGGTGCGAATACGAAACAAATCCGATTGACTTTTTATCTTACTGGTGGCGTGACGGCGGAGGGCAAGCGCTACTTCATCAGGGGCAATTCCCTCACCGTTATCCGTGATTTGAATCATTTTAAGGCCAGCCTCTTCAACACTAATTTCAATCTGACTAGCCCCTGCGTCAATGGAATTTTCCACCAACTCCTTAACCACACTGGCTGGTCGCTCAATGACCTCACCAGCCGCAATCTGGTTGGCTAGTATTTCTGGTAGTTCAATAATATGTGACATCATTTCTCCTACATTCTTTTGATAATTTTTCCTGAGTACTTATTTTTCCATTATACCACATATCCACTTTCCCTCCTTTTCCCAGATAAGCTAAAGAAAAAATGACTGCCTGAGCAATCATTCATTCTTTTGATAAATAATAAAATGGTCTGTTGTTTGAATAGCTTTATATTGAGATTCGAGAATTGTTTTCACCTTGTCTAACATGGAAATATATTTATTTACAACCACGTATTTTGCTTCACTCTTATTTAAGTCGTATATCAAACTATTCACATTTTCATCTGTATTTAGAAATGGCTCTGCTGTCGTTATCGTCGCTGCCGATAAGCGCTGGCTTGAAATGTAAACACCTGCACTATTATCCCAAGCATAAACTTTGTCTGAGTTTTCTGTTTGGCTACTGATGTACTGGGCAACTTCTTGACGATCGGCTCTTAAACCTCCTTGAACTAAGTAAATATAGGCAGGTTGTACAAGAATTCCTAATCCAATAAATACAGGTAGAAAGAAATGACGACGCGCATAACTACTGTTAGTATCCTCATGTTCCTCCTGATTATGTATTACCGCCATCACAAATCCATATGGCAAAAGTAAGACCAATTGACTCCACTGAAAATGTGCACTTCCAACGATGAAAATTAATTGGATAGTGAAAACTAGTAACATTAAGACCTTAATGTAAGTATATTTTTCTTGTCTAAATGAAAATAAGGTATGGATAGCATTTTTTACAAATCCAGACAGTAGGAGGAAAAGAATGACAATTGTCAAATCCATAAGTACTGTCGCATGTTGAAAATCTAAACGAAGATTATATAAAAAGGTCTGCTGAATTGCCATTCCTAAAACTTGTGCTTCAAATGCATAATACCCGACTGAGTACAAAATAAGCAGAAATCCAAAAACAGCTGCTAATAATTGGTAAAATCCGCGAGCCACCTGATGGTGCTGAACATTGTATACAACTAAAACTATACCTGCTATTACCCAAAGAATTAAGCTTTTCGGATAGATAAGAAAAACGAGGGCGGCATCTATGCCATAAAGAATAAATACTTCGTCAGTCACTGCGTTCTCAAAGTAACGAACTAAGAACCAGATACTGGTTAAAATGAAAGGGAGGGCAAACATCTCAGCATACAATCCTCCGAAGCCAAGAGCAAAGATGAATATATAAAACCAATGGCTTGCACTAAGGGCAACTTTTTCGGACCGGCTAAAATAAGCAATAATCTTATAAAAATAGACTCCTGCTATCAGCAATGCGATGAATTGGAGAACGCCAAAAATGATAAAATTTCCACCCACATTCCCTAATAAGGCCAATAAGTAAAATAATAAACCACTTGTTCCAAAAAAATCACCGTATGGAATTTGGCCCTTCATCATGGCCATTCCTGCATATAAATTCTGAGTCTGTATGTTGGTCGCAAACGATGTTAGCAACGGGTTTACTACGCTACAAAAACTTAAGACAATACTCCAGACAAGCGCTGGCCAAACCTTTGTTTTTAATATTGTCTTACCAAATTCTTTGTTTAGCTTAACTGACTGCTTACGTGATGCTCTACGGCTACGTCGATAGGTTGCTTCGTGATCAACGACCTCAGAAACTATTTCTAATTCTGTCATTTTTTTCTCCTCAGATTTGCTTTTCTCATTATATCAAAAAGCCCTCCCAATGTCATTTCTTATCGGGAGTTCTAAACATTTTTCACTCCATGCTAATCCGCAAAAAATAAGGCTCTTTGGCGTTTTTTGTTCCTTTGAGAAGCTTTTTTCTACAATGTTCAACCGTTCTATTTGAAAAGTTGCTTATTTTATAAACTTCCGACGAACTTCCGATATAAAGTAAAGGGAACCTGTGATAATCAAAATCCCTTGCCCATCAGATTGCCACTTCTCAATAAATTGTTGATAATCCGCAACAAAGTCTCTATCTTGTTGATTCTTCTCGGACAAGGCACCGTCATAAGCAAAGCTAGTCAAAATAAGGGGAACATGAGGCAGTCTTTTCTCTAACAACCCCAACATTTCTTGAAAGTCCTTACGCCGAAGGGCTGAAAAGAGAATAGTAACAGGTTCTTCTTGTTCTTGAATAAATTCAACCAGACGTTCGATAGCTGGGACATTGTGGGCTCCATCCAAATAGATTTTTGGCTCTTGAGCAACCAATTCTAAACGACCAGGCCAGCTGGTTTGGGCAAGGGCTTTTTGAATCAACTGAGGTTGAATGTCTTTTTGGATATTGGTCATATAGAGTAGAAAAGTTTGTAGGGCTACGGCCGCATTCTCTTCTTGATGATGGCCAGCCAGACCCAAAACCAATTCTGACAGGTCGATGTCCGGATTGCTGAACTGTCCTGTTTTATAGGTGAATTCCTGACCAAATTGGTAGACAGGTGCTTGATTGTCAAGGGCAATTTGGCGACAGATAGCTGTGGTTTCTGGAGAAAGTGGTCCTAGGACGACAGGCACGTTTTCCTTGATAATCCCTGCTTTCTGCTCTGCTATTTCCCTTAAAGTCGAGCCTAGTAAATCCTGATGGTCCATGCCGATGGAGATGATAACGCTTAGGGCTGGTGCCACGACATTGGTCGTATCCAAAAGCCCTCCGATGCCCACCTCTACTAGTGCCACATCGGGTTGTTGAGCTTCGAAATAGAGGAACATAATGAGCACCATGACCTCAAAATAGCGAAAAGGCTCATAACGAGCGGCGATTTCCTGCTCCAAGTCGTAGACTTTCTGTAAATAGTTCTGAAAATCATGGTCTGAAATAGGCTGGCTGTCAATACAAATCCTGTCGTGCACACTCACCATGTGGGGGGATACAAAACTTCCAACACGCATACCATGTGCCTGAAATAGATGGCGCATAAAGGCAATGGTCGATCCCTTGCCATTGGTTCCAGCAACATGAATGACCGGAACTGCAAACTGGGGATTCCCTAGCAGTTCTAGGGCATACTCAAACTTTTCCATCTTGTAATGAAACACCTGACCCTGTTTGGTGTTTAACCAATTTTCTAACATAGCCACCTCCTACATACTGTCTAGTATAACAAAAAAGCTAACTACGTAGTTAGCTTTTTATGACATATTTTACAATCCCCACCAGCCAAGCCAACCAGTACCAAACACACAGATTGATTTTAAAACTGTAATCACTAGCTATCTCCTTTAAACTTTTTTTATTATAGTTTAATGGAAGCTAAGTAAAGTTAACAGGACATTTTTGTCCTAAAGTCGTGAATCCTCTTCCCAGTCTTCTTTAATTTTGTGAACTAGATAATCATTTCCAATTAGCTTCGCAAAAAGGGTAGCTTCTTCAAAGTAACTCTGTGCGGCATCTCGGTTCTTATTAACGTGGAGCTCGTATTTCCACTTCAATAAGTTTAAAATAGGTTTCTTTTGAAAATCTTGAGTTAAAACCATTATTTTATCTAAAGCATCAAAAAGAGACGGGATTTTCTCATAGTCTTCTCGATCTCCTAAAATCCCTATTGAGATTAATATAACATCCCTTAGAATAAATAACTCTTTTGAATCCATTACCTCCTGTTGATTAGGCAGGTGGGTAACAAGTGAGGAAAAATAGTGATAGATTGTTGCGTCAGTGTCCCTATCTCTAATATGCTCAAGGTATAGTCGAATGATTAACAAGTCATTTATCGAATACTTTTCTTTACGATGAACTTGTTCAAAATAATCGTCCAAAATCTCTTTGCCAAATTGATTAGACCGTGTTTCAAATACATCAATTGTCGACTGAAAAGCATCAATAGCTATTTTTTCTTCTTCTGGGAGCTCATCGTAATATTCATCATAAATGATTGTCAACATTTGATTGCGTTGTTCTACCAAAAATTGGTCTCCATAGGTAGGAGTTCGTAATACCTCATATTTTAGACGCGAATAGCGTTCCGGAAGTTGGACATAATCCGGCATAAGCTCATATAAACCCATATTCAACCTGCTTGCTATAAAACCTATCTTTGAAAAAGTTGGTTTGCATTGTCCCGCTTCTATACGACTCAATTGACGAACAGATAATTCTAGTTCATCTTCACAGAATTCTTCACGCGTAATTGCTAATTTCTCCCGTAAATATCTCACACGTTGCCCAAATTCCTTATCGTTCACAGATTCTTCTCCTAAATTTATTTTTGTATATTATAACAAATTTGTTAATAGTTTCACAATATATTTTCTGACTTCTACAGCCTGATACCGTTAACAATATGAATAGAACGAACGATATGCACATAAAAATAGAGGCTGAGATACAAACTCCGCCTCTAACTAAAATTTAGCTCCACAATCTCCTGTAAATTGGTGATCTTTTTGTTCTCTTTTATCCCGTCAATCTGCAAGTTGATACTGTGTATTCCCGCATGAATAGCTGTCTCCACATCAAGCCGACGGTCACCAATATAGTAAGTATGTTCCTTTTCCAGACCGTACTTGTCTATGAGAAATAGCAGAGCTTCTGGACTTGGTTTGCGGGCAAAGCCAGAATCGCTTGTCAAGATTTCTGTGAAGTGGTGTCGGACGCCCAAATCTTCCAACACCTGAAAGGCATTGTCACTCTTATGGGTATAGACAAAATTTTGTATCCCTTGCTCCACAGTCCAATCTAAAATATCACGCGCACCAGTCATCAAAGGAATTTGCGTATTTTTCTCCTTCAAGGAAGTCGCTCGTACACGGTTGAGTTCATCACTATTCAGACCATACTTATCTGCATCACGCACCAGCAAGTCTTTAACAGAATAACGGAGAATATATTTTCTCACCTCTTTACGGTCAAAAGGAAGACCAAACTGCTCATAAGTTTCTTGAATTCCAGCCAATATCGCCTCATAGGAATCCAACAGTGTTCCGTCCAAATCCCAAATAAATGTCGGTATCATCTTATCTCCATTCATATGCTCGATAGGGCTTGTCCAATTGGTAACCCAACTGTTCAGCTAGTTTCAAGGATGTCAAGGTGTGGGCATCCCAGCTTGGATAGAGTCCGCAGTCTAAACAAGCTAAAATTAACTGAGCCGCACAGGCTTTTGCCAAACCCAGACCTCGATAGTCTTCCCTAGTATCCACTTCTATCTCAATCCCAGCTGAATAGCTGGCATAGGATGAAGCCCCTGAGACCACCTGTCCCTTATGCAAGATGACATATCCCAGACCCAAGTCCAAAAATTGTTCCACATCTATATAATTTCCCACCAAATCCCGTGACCATTCCTCTACCAGACAAGCCTCGTACAGATTACGGTCAATCCGTTTCATATCAAAGCTTTCAGGCAAGTCATCAACCAGTTTCTGTAAATGCCCAAGGTCAAACTCAGTGTCCTTTTTCGTAGCATAGCGGGTAAAGGACCGAATCCCGTCTCCGTAAGTCCCTTCTATCAAGTCAGACCAGTTTTGGTTTTGAGGGACTAGAATCATATCCTTACCTTCGCAGATTTTTAGCAAGTCTCGATGTGGCTGGCCAGCTAAAAAAACAAAGAAGCTCTGCCGTCCATAAAGAGCTAGAGCTGACTGGGGCGACTGACTATCATCAACATAAACTTGCCCCATTGTGCCTTCTAAACAGGACCAAATGATGGTTTCTGGCCAATTTCCAAATAAGCTAGCTATATGGTTCATCTGCTCTGCCATTATTTTTCCCTATAAGGATAGCCCAAATGCTCGTAGGCTTTGGCGGTCGCGACCCGCCCCGTCCGGGTCCGCATGAGGAAACCTTTCTGAATTAGGTAGGGTTCGTACATATCCTCCACTGTTTCGCGCTCTTCAGCGATATTGACCGAAAGGGTATTGAGACCGACGGGACCACCGCCATACATCTCAATCATGGTACGGAGAATCTTTTGATCCACATAGTCCAACCCTTCACGGTCCACATCTAACATCGTTAAGGCTTTATCAGTGATCGTTTCGTCAATCAACCCATCTCCCATTATCTGGGCAAAATCCCGTACCCGCTTCAGGAGGCGATTAGCAATACGAGGGGTCCCACGTGATCGACGAGCCAATTCAATTGCTGCCTCATGAGTAATCTCCATCTCAAAGATATCCGCTGTGCGCTCAACTATCTCAGTCAAATCAGCCAACTCATAATACTCCATGTGACTAGAAATACCAAAACGAGCCCGCAGTGGATTGGATAACATCCCTGCACGTGTGGTAGCACCAATCAAAGTAAAAGGTGGTAAGTCCAAGTGTACAGAGCGATTCGCTTCTCCGGTTCCAATCATAATATCAATGTAAAAATCCTCCATGGCACTGTAGAGAATTTCCTCAACAGCCATCGGCATACGATGAATTTCGTCGATAAAGAGAACATCTCCCGGTTCCAAATCATTGAGTAATGCAACCAAATCGCCAGCTTTCTCAATAACAGGTCCGCTGGTCTGCTTGATATTAACTCCCAACTCATTGGCAATAACAAAAGCCATGGTGGTCTTACCCAACCCTGGAGGTCCAAAAAGAAGAGTGTGGTCTAAGGCTTCATCGCGTAATTTGGCAGCTTCAATAAAAATTTTCAGCTGATCCTTGACCTTGTCTTGTCCAATATATTCATTTAATTTTTGCGGACGTAAGGTACGCTCAACGTATTCCTCGTCCTGCATCGGTTCCATATCTAAAATTCTTGTCATACCTCTATTATAACATAGCAAATTGACTGATAGGAAAAACTTATAGCCCTCTTTAAAAAAACAAATTTTTCAAGAAGTAGTATCCGTGTTACTATAAATTAAATACTTCACAAAGGAGGTGAATCTTCTGGATTGGATCTTTATTCGAGAATCTGTCCCACTCTATCAAGAGGCATTCATTCTAACGATCAGACTCGCATTCTTCGGGATTATAGGCGCTTTGGGCTTGGGTTTGATTATTAGTATCATCCGTTATTACCGTATTCCAGTTTTTCAACAGATTTCTACAGCTTATGTTGAATTGTCACGAAATACCCCCTTGGTCATTCAACTTTTCTTCCTCTACTATGGTTTACCGAGATTGGGAATTGTGCTGGATGCTGAAGTCTGTGCCATTGCTGGTTTGATTTTTCTTGGTGGTTCTTACATGGCAGAATCTTTCCGCAGTGGCTTTGAAGCTATCAAGAAAAGTCAGATAGAAATCGGAGCTAGTTTGGGGCTAACAAATTGGCAAATTTTCCTATATATTTTGCTACCTCAATCACTAGCTATCGCCTTGCCTTCATTTAGTGCTAATATTATCTTTCTAATAAAAGAAACTTCCGTCTTCTCCATTATTGCCTTGGCCGACCTTATGTACGTCGCTCAAGATTTGATCGGACTACAATACGAAACTGACGAAGCCCTCTTTCTCCTAGTGAGTTCCTATTTAATCATCTTGCTACCGCTTTCGCTCTTCTTCTATTATCTTGAAAGGAGGATTCGTCATGCAGGATATGGGCATTAAAGTCTTACTAGAGGGGAATAATTTGCAACGACTATTAGTCGGACTGAGTGTCACACTCTGGATTTCCTTTCTCTCCATTGGCATTTCAAGCGTTGCAGGGCTATTAGTAGGAATCATCATGACATCAAAAAATAGACTGATAGTATGGATATTCAGAATTTACTTAGAAACCATTCGAATTGTTCCACAGCTGGTTCTACTCTTCCTTTTCTACTTTGGATTAGCACGGGGATTCAATATCAATATTTCAGGTGAATTGGCCGCGATTATAGTATTCTCACTTTGGGGGACAGCTGAAATGGGAGATTTAGTTCGAGGAGCCATCACTTCTCTACCTAAACACCAATTCGATAGCGGATTAGCATTGGGGTTAAGCAAACGAAGTCTCTATCGCTATGTCATCATTCCTCAAGTTCTACGCAGACTACTCCCACAGGCAATTAACTTGGTCACCCGCATGATTAAGACCAGCTCCTTGGTTATCCTCATTGGCGTGGTTGAGGTAAATAAAATCGGGCAACAGATTATTGATTTTTACAGGACTAGCTCTCCAAGCGTGTCCTTATGGATTTACGGAGTGATTTTCTGTATTTACTTTATGATTTGTTTCCCAATATCTGCATTTTCTCGCTATCTTGAATCGATTTGGAAGGAGTGAAGTCGTGAGTCAACCTGTCTTAGAATTACAAAATATTACTAAAAATTTTGGTCAGCAAACCATTCTCAACCATCTTTCCTTATCCGTTAAGGAAGGGGAAGTCGTCGTCATCTTAGGCCCCTCTGGTTGTGGGAAGAGTACACTACTACGCTGTATTAACAAGCTGGAAAGCATTCAAGAGGGCGATATTTTACTAGATGGCCAATCTATTCTGTCTGGAACACTTTCTCTACAGGATATTCGGCAAAAAATCGGTATGGTTTTTCAAGATTATGAATTATTCCCACACATGGATGTCTTGCAAAATCTGACCCTTGCTCCTGTCAAAGCCTTAAAACGAAAAAAAGAAGAGGTCCAAGCAGAAGCCGAGACCTTGCTAAAACGGGTAGGACTAGAGCATAAAAAACATAGCTATGCCAGAGAATTATCTGGCGGGCAAAAGCAACGGGTAGCTATCATTCGTTCCCTGCTGATGCATCCTGAAATATTATTATTTGATGAAGTCACTGCTTCTCTTGACCCAGAAATGGTTCGGGAAGTCTTGGTTCTCATCAATGATTTGGCAAAAGAAGGACGGACCATGCTGATTGTGACGCATGAAATGGAATTCGCACGCGCCATTGCTGACCGCATCATTTTCATGGACAAAGGAGAAATTATCGAAGAAAATACCGTTCAGAATTTCTTCCAACATCCACAAACGCAACGGGCTCAAGCCTTTCTAACAACTTTTGACTTTAATCATTTTTAAAAGGAGAATTTTATGAAAATCTTTAAACCTATTTTTGCTATTTTTAGTGTCTTAGCTGCAGTTATTTTAGTTGCCTGCAGTAACGCAAACAGTTCTTCAACTAGTTCCAGCAGTTCCACAAGCGGGGCAACCGCACGTACTCTTGAAGAAATCAAAGAAAGTGGAACAGTCAAAATCGGTGTTTTCAGTGACAAGAAACCATTTGGCTATGTGGATGCAAATGGTGAATACCAAGGATATGACGTCTATCTAGGCAACCGTTTGGCAAAAGAATTGGGCGTCGAGGTAGAATACGTCCCTGTCGAAGCCGCAAACCGTGTGGAGTATCTCACTTCTGCCAAGGTTGACATCATCCTAGCCAATTTTACAGTAACAGATGAGCGAAAAGAACAAGTAGACTTCGCCCTTCCTTACATGAAAGTATCCCTCGGTATCGTGTCTCCTAGCTCTGCTGTCATCACTGATCCAGAACAACTCAATGGTAAAACTCTCATCGTCAGCAAAGGTACCACAGCTGAACTTTATTTCGAAGAGAATTATCCAGAAGTCAAACTTCAAAAATACAACCAATACAGCGAAGCCTATGCTGCCCTCTTAGACGGACGTGGCGATGCCATGAGTACAGACAATACCGAAGTTCTCGCATGGGCCTTGGAAAACAAAGGTTTCGAAGTTGGTGTAAAAGCGCTAGGAGATGTAGACACTATCGCTCCTGCCGTCCAAAAAGGAAATACCGAATTACTTGATTTCATCAACCAAACAATTGAAAAACTTGGTGAGGAAGAATTCTTCCATAAAGCCTACCAAGAAACTCTTCAACCAGTATATGGTGATGCTGCTCAAGCTGATGATCTTGTTGTAGAAGGTGGAGTTATTAAATAATTTTTTACACAAAAAGGCGCAAATGCGCCCTTTTTAGTTTATCCAATCCTCTTATCTCCTTCCTTCATTATGCTTTTAAAGGACAAAAACAGCTGACGGGAGACCGTCAGCTATCTCGGAGATTATATGAAAAAGATATGCCAGCCGTTTGAGCTTTAGCTCTTACGGATGACGATACTGAAAGTGATGAGCTATTTCTAGCTTGGATTTAGTATAACTCGCCAAGCTTAAGGGAAACTAAATTGAATAGTTGAGCTTATTTTTTATTTACGCTCCTGTCTTATATCCTTTTTCAAGTTTTTTATTTTAAGATACAGCCTGCTACTCTTCACTTTTCCATTTTTGAATCAATACACGATTAATAAAATGCATTATACCAATTGCGACCAAAGCTTTTTCCTGCATTATAAATACTACCAAAAGCTCGAGTTGCATAATCTACTAACTTATCAACATCAACTTTAAAATTATAACTACCACCACTTACATATTGTAAATCAGTATCACTTAGACACAGGAACTGATTTTCCAGTTTTCCAAAATTATTCATTGCTTATTTTCCTTTCCTACCTAAACATTGCATTGTAAACATAGCGACCAAAGTCTTTCCCAGCAGAATAAACTGGTCCTAACACCAGTGTTGCTAGGCAATATACAAGAATAACGCCTGCAATAAAAGTAACTATTTTTACAACAGGAGATTGTTGATCATAAAGCTGATTCAGCTTTTGAAACCCTAAGTCAATCGACTGCAGCATATTCCCCATCTAGTAGCCTCTTCGTTTCGCTTTCGCTTCAAAAGCACCATCTAATGCTCCAAAAATATAGGTTCCAGCAATTGCAACACCACTTGCTATTGCAACTCCTAAAAAGATGCTACCTCCTGAAGAATCTTGTAGTTGCTCATCCATTACCAATGGATACTTCATTTCTAATTCACCAAACATCTATTTTTTCCTCCTTATTATTTGTAATATATCTGTGTTGGTTTTCAATCAGATTACAATCTGCTCTCTGAACTATCTTACTCGACAACTGGAGGCCCGTTAATTGATATTGAATTGATGAATTGTGTTTTCAAGCAAATATTTGGTATGTTACGCCCTTGCACATTACATACATACCTCAGTATATCCATCCCCTCCTTTCCATTCATTGTGACATGTGAAGGATAGCTCCCTCACTTTAATTATTCGTAAACAAACCACAATTTTTCCTTAATATCATTTATTACTACTCAATGAGAATGAAATTCACTAACTTCAAAGCGCGGAATCTTTCACGACTAGTATAAAAAAGGGCATGTCTATCAATCTGATAGACATGCCCTTTCTTCTATTCCTTACCTAAAAATTCATCTATGAAATATTGAAAATACGTCTTCTTACCTGTAATCACGACAAATTGGCCTTCCATTCCATACCTCAATTGTTCAGCCATTTCTGTTGATATTCTGGTTTCTGCTTCAACTTTGAAAAAATTACCAGCTTCCGTTTGAATGGCAGTACTTGCAATTTCTGATATGTTGGACTGCAGTGCTAATCGCTTAACTCCCTTCCCTTGTATTGAAAACTGGATATTATCCTTTAATGAGATGCTTGCAATATCTTTCGAAGGAATATATGCTGTAATCTTCATTTTCTTAGCTTCCATTAGAACTGGATAAACATATGCAATAATTGTTCCTTCTGGAATCATCATTGAGCCCTCAACTTCTGTATTTAAATGAACGACCCCTGCCTGATCAGCAATAATTCTTGTCTTATCCATTGCTTGTTTTTGAACCGTAAGTGTCGCTTCTAGTTCTCTTAATTGAGAAGACAACAAGGTCATTTCCTGACCAACCTTGGTTAAATATTGAGCTTTCAACGATGCCGACTGACTATCCAAGCTATTCGTATACGATTGTTGCACTCCTGCACCGGCATATTGCAATTTATAACTGGCCAGTTGAGTCTCTACTTGACTGATTTGATTATCGATTTGAGCGACGAATGATTCTTGACTGGCAACTGCATCCTCTGATTGTGCTAACTGATACTGTGCATAGATTGAATAGCCAACATTCTCCTCATCAATGACACCATCAGACTGAATGGCCCATTTCAATTCTCTATAGTCTGCTAAGGCTTTCTCCGTTTGGTGCATTACTTTATCCAATTCCAATTGTGATTGTTTTGCAGCTTGATTTTGAGATGCAATCGTTGCATTTTGTTGGTCAATCGTACTTGCCAATGTTTCTATTTGATTGCAATAATCCTTAAACATTTGAGAATAACCATATTGATCTTCTTTCTCAAATTGATTACTTCCCGATTCTAAACTTTTCTTCAAGACATTGAGTTGAGAAATCTGATTTTTCAAAACAGCTATGTTTTCTTTGACCTTGTCTTCTTGGATTTGCTCATTCTCTGATTGATATTCTACCAATAAATCTCCAACTGAAATCTCTTGATTTTCGAATAAATGATTCCTCAGAATCTGATGATTACTGATTGAGTGAATCTGTGCTAATCGTTGTACAGGTTCTACGGTTGCTCTTGTTGAAATGGTCATTTCTTTTTTAGCAACGATTGAAAAAAGAATGAGAAACAAAAACAATATACAACTAGGAATAATCACTCTACTGGCTGCATTATGATAACGTCTGTTGTAAAATTCTGCACTTTCTAACAGATGATGGTCCATATCTCACTCTCCTAACTATTTACTAAATATTCATAGAAGCCTTGCTTGTCTAACAATTCCTTATGACTCCCTTGTTCTACAATTCTTCCCTTATCTAGCACAACAATATGTTCAGTACGCTCTGCAATGGTTAACCGATGTGCAATAAAAATTAGAGTTTTGTCCAATGACAATAGGTTGTCCACAATACGCTTCTCTGTCAAAATATCCAGACTACTGGTTGCCTCATCCAAAATCATAATAGGGGCATCCGTAAGAAGGGCACGCGCCAAGGCAATTCGCTGCCGTTGTCCACCGGAAATTCCAGCTCCATCAGAAGTCAATTCCGTTTGGTAATTCAGTGGCATTTTTTCAATATCTTCTCTAATACATGCCATTTCAACAGCCCACAAGATATCTTCTTGACTTGTTCCCTCTTTTGCACCTAGCAATAGATTTTCGAGAATTGTCCCATTAAAAACATAGGGTTGCTGTGGAAGATAATTAATATGCTGACGAAGTGTTTGCTTATCGATTTGATTAATGTTGACATTATTTAATCGAATCTCACCCTTGTAAGGGTCATAAAAATCCACCATCATTTTAGCCAACGTCGTCTTCCCAGAACCAGAAACTCCAACAAAGGAGACCTTTTCCCCTCGTTTAATTTTCAAATTAATATCTGTCAAAACATCCCTACCATAGCCATATTTATAATGCACTTTGTTGCATTCAATATCCCCCGAAAGTAACGAAAGGTCCGTCACGGATTTCTTTTCAGCAAATTCCGATTCAACCAAATAGACCTCGTTCAAGCGGGTATTGGCAACTTGAGCTGTCTGTAGTTTTGTTTGTAAATTGATTATATTTTCCAATGGATTCGTGAAATAGACCAATAAGGTATTGAAGGTGATTAGCTGCCCCAAAGTCATTTTCTGATCCATAACAAGACAGGCTCCTAACCAAAGAATTGCTACATTTAATACGAGTTGGGCCAAGCGCTTTAACACTTTTTGCTGCCCTTCGGCCTTGTTGTATGCAAATGATTTTTGTAAATAATCTACAAATTCTCTATCAATTTTCTGATAACGTTGTTTCTCACTTGTCAATGATTTTATGGTTTCAATACCATTAATATCTTCAATAATAGACGAAGAAAGAATTGCATTACTTTCCATCACTTCTTGATTCATCTTTTCAAATGGTTTCATAAACGCAAAAATGATTAGAGTATAGATTGGCAATGCCAATAAGGAAATAAAGAAAAGATAGACATTCTGACTAAACAGCACTACCGAAACAACCACAACAATAGATACATCCAAAAATATTGATAGAATGGTACTAGCTAAAGCATCAATAATAGAGTTTGCATCTGTAAATCGTGAAACAATTTCCCCAGTTCGCCGAGTAGCAAAAAATGACATTGGTAGATGAAAAACATGTCTAATATAAGACAAAATCACATCAATAGAGAGTCGTTGCCCAAGAATGATTAATAAATACTCTTGGGCATAAGATAACAATTGTTGCAGGGCATAAACAACCACCAAACCGACTGAAATGACACCTAATGTTGTTTTCATCTGATTTGGGACATAAGTGTCAATAATGGATTGTAAATAATAGGAGCCCACAATGTTGATGAAAGTAACCAAGAGCGTTGCGAGAACAATATTTGTAATCAATCCCTTTTGTTTAGTCAACAATGGAATGAAAGAAAGTAACCCATGACTCTTCTCTTTATGAGGTTGATATTCCGGTTTGGGAGCCATGAATAGCGAAACTCCTGTCCACTCCTTTTCAAATTGTTCATGGGATAACTTTGTTAATTTCACTGATGGATCCGGGTCTGCAATATAGATATATTTCTTATCTGCCCCAATGACAACATAATAATGAAGTAACGTGCCATCTTTTACCACATGGGCAATGAAAGGATAGACCGCTTCCCTCATCGAAAACAAAGATATATCTGCCTTAATCGCACGCGTCTCAAACCCTAGCTCTTCAGCAACCTTTACTAAACCAAATGCTGTCGTGCCTTCCATAGTTGTCTTTGCCATTTCTCGCAAACTTGCTAAAGAATGATGAGAACGATAATATTCCAAGATCATAGCAAGCGCTGCTACACCACAGTCTCGTGTATCTACTTGTGCTCTATAATGACGTTTTCCAAATTTCATACCTATTCCCTTTTTCACCACAATTTTTGAGAAGAACCTCCTCAATTAATTTATTCGTAAAAAAGAAAATGGAAAATGAAACAATCACTACTAGTTTTATTTGCTGAACTAGGATTAAGCCCAACAGAAGTAATAATCAGGATGAGAATATATTTGTCTTTTTTAATATCTTAGCCACTGACACATTTCCACCCTGGATTAATAACTTTGGGTGACCAATAACGTTATTGTCAACTAGTCAACTCATTTCTAATGTATGATTTTATAAATAAAAATGAGAGGGAGCTGAGCAAAAAGTCCAAAATAAACAAAACCGCATGAAATCTTTCGGCTAAAAACGTTGATTTCATGCGGTTTATTATTTATAAAAGTTAAAAAAATATTAGTTGGATTTCGAATTTTTGCCCAGACCCTTCCTTGAAGTTTCGCTATCTTCACAATGATGAGGAATAAGCTTTTCAAACTGTAGAAAGATGAATAAGAATGATCCCTCAAGACTATTTATGTTCAATAATCCGTAAAAATCGCTCTACATAATGTGGATCCAAATCATTGTACTGACTACCTTCTGCCGAACTTTCTTTGGAAATTCCTAATTCCATCAGTTGCTGATCAAATTCTTCTAGTTCAATATAGGTGTCATCTGACACTAATTTCTGATTGACAGTCGGTTGCATGAACACTTTTTCTTCCCCATCTAGGTCAATACAGTAGCTAAATGTTCCCTGCCGTTTAGTCTCATCTAGTGTAAACAACTTTGTCCCAAATCCTGTCCAGACCGATTTAACATCGCTGTAGACAAATTCTTTGGACGGAACAATCAGATTAATTTCAATAATACGATTATTAGTGACAGCTGTTGTTGTACTAATTAGCAGAGCCATCAACAAGATACAACTTCCTGTCAGAGCAAGTAGATATTTCCATGACAGCCTCAACAGTCTCGCCAGTTTTCCAAAAAGTAATATAAGAAAAGTCATAATAAATAATATAAAAACCTTACTCAGACCAATCGAATACTCATAAAAGAGCCAATCACTTGGTAGAAAAAAAGTTTCTGTCAACCAGCTAACAAAGATAAAGCCGGCAATCCCGACCACAAGGGAAACTAGTGCTATGGGAATCCACCAAACTTGACTGCGGTTTTTCTTACAAACCTTGTCCCGATTCTTCCACCAAGTCACAAGATAATCTCTCCACAGGAGTGTTATCCAGGCGGAAGCAAAAAGCGAGAGAATAGATAGTAAGAGTAGATTTTCTTGGCGGCCTTGTTCAATTCTTGTAAACAACCAAAGAATCGGACCTGATAATATGAACGTCTGCAAAAGAGTCATCCAAATACTCGGTAGCAAGGCATATTCTATGTCTTTTTTCAACTCTTGGAAATCATCGCTTTCCACATAAGTAATAGAATTCTGTATTTCTTCAAGCCAACCATCTTTCTTCCCCAAGTCTTTGACCACTTGGTCTAGCAAATCAATCTTATTCGTCAATCTTTCTTGCTTCTGAATGATGGCTTGCTTTTTTCTCAACAAAGCCGATTTCAACCCTTCTTCTGACCATGTAAAAGGTTCTTCTATCTCTAATAAAGAAAAATCGAAATAGCGGAGCAACTTAATCAAACGAAGTTGCCGCACATTTTCCACTGAATAGTCACGATAATCGTTGACCGGATTTCTCTCCACAGAAATCAATCCCTTCTCCTCATACAGACGTATTGCCTTGGTTGACAGCCCTGTCAACCTTTCTACATCTTTGACTCGCATCTTAATTCTCTATATTTGTTAATACATAAAGCATAGACTATTCCCCTAGGGTTGAGTCAAGACTTATCAGAAAAAAATAAGAACAGGAGCTATCAACTCCCGCTTTATTAACTTGCATTTGGTAAGTTTCTGAGAAAATTATTGTACAAATGGCTATGAGTGATTAGCTGTTGATGGTTCCCATAATCAGAAACCTGCCCATTTTTATCCAAGACGAGAATAGCGTCAGCTCCTTTTACAGTATGTAGGCGGTGAGCAATGGTCAAGCGTGTCTTTCCAACTGTTAGACGATCAATCGCTTTGCTAATGATGTGTTCCGTCACACTATCTAAGCTTGCTGTTACTTCGTCTAAAAGATAGATAGGGTGCTCTAGTAACAACGCTCTCGCAATATTTAAGCGTTGTTTTTGACCCTCTGACAGACCTGCACCATTTTCTAGAATCTGTGTATCTAAGCCTTGTTCCATCTCCGAAACTAACTTATTGAGACCTAACTCTTTTAAAATAAAGCAAATTCGTTCCTCCGATACAGCTTCATTTTTACCATATATAAGATTTTCCCTAATCGTTCCATGGAAAAGTGTATTGTCCTGTGGAATATAAGAAATCATGTTTCTCACTTGTTTTGCAGAAATTGACGATAGCGAGTGACCACCAATCAAAATATCTCCCTGGTAATCTTCATAAAACTTCATCAACAAAGAAAAAATCGTTGATTTTCCAGCACCACTTGGACCAACAACAGCCACATGCGAGCCCGCAGGGATTTCCACGGAAAGACCATTCAATACTTGATCTTCATTGTATGAGAAATGAACATCTTTCAATTGAATTGAAGCATCTTGAATCATCAATTCAGTTAATGGTTGTTCTTCCTTACTCTGTTCTAATAATTCTACCAGTCTCTTAGAAGTTGCTTTAAATTCTGTCAATTCATTCAAAGATGAAACCATATCAATCACAGGTTCAATCATTTGCATCATGTATAAAACAAAGGTTGTTAGTGTTGCTATTGTCATCACTCCATTTGTTACTTCCATTCCTGCAACAAGTAACATCAAGATAATTAATCCCATCATTAAGCTACTAACTAGCGAATGTTGCACAACTGAATATTTTATTATGTTTTCAAAACTGAGAGCTAAACGGTCAAAAGCTCCTGTCATACTATGTAATTCAGATTCTTCTCCTTGAAAAGCTTTCATCAAACGGAAATGAGTAAATTTATGACTAATATGACCAGAAATCTCACCCAAACCCTTTTGATAATTTGAATAGCTGTTTTCTAATTTGTAGCTCATTGGCACCATTACTAACGTTATAAAAGGCATCAGCATTAGACTCATGAGAGTGAGAGAGGAACTAATAGTCCAAAGAAAATAAATTGAGCCTAGTAGAATAAGAACATTCATGAATAAATTCGGAAGAACTACCGTAATAAAATTTAAAACAGCAGACATATCATTGGTTAGACGACTGGCAATGTCCCCTGATTGAAAGTTATCCAATGCAGAAACTTCCGAGTGTAACAAATCAGAATATATTGTTACTTGTACCTTCTTTATCGCCAAATTTCCAACCCTACAAATCAAATAGTTTCCAAAAACTTTTATTATATTAATTAAGATAAAAAGTGAAAGGTAACCAATCAGTTTGATAGGATGATCCAATAAATCAACAAGGAAGTGACGATCTAGGAACTGTCCGATAACTTTTGGTACAAATAATCCCAAAATTACACCTGTTATACTTAATAAAATACCTAAAATGAATAGATTCTTTTTCAGATGACGATATATAAGCCTGCCTATTTTTTTCATAGTACTAAAATTCCAAATTTTTCATACGAAATGCACCTGCAACATAAGAGAATAGACAATAAATAATACCTACCCCCAATAACATTAAACAGCCTATGGTAATATTTGATTTTTCAAAGATAGTGACATAACCACTCGGAAAGAATGGGGCCAATGATGGAAAGAATATTGCGATGCTCATTAATGCATTAAGGATTAACGCAATGATTAATGTAATACCGTTCCTGAAATATAGCGAACACACACTTGTCACAACCCCAACAATAACATATGACGAAATTACTGAGATTACTGAAAGAATAGAATAATTAAAATCTTGACTCCAAAAATTTAAACTCCCATACGGCAGATGTGCGACTTGAAGATAGTACACAACGAGCGAAATGATAAAGTACCCTATACTATAAATCAAAATTACTGTAAGCATACTTAATAATTTCATTAGTAGAATTTTAAATCTATTTATATCCTTATATAATAACAGTCTTTTTGATTGAACCTCTTGACGCATCATACTGATTGAAACAAAAGCTAATGCAATAGATGGGATGATCGAGTTGAATTGTAGATTAAATTGGCCATAATAAAAATCAAAAAATGCAATTTTAATATTTTCAGGGCCCGCAAAAGAGAACATTCTAGAATTCAACAATGTTGATATCAAATATAAAACTGGCGTTAAACAAAGTGACAGAAATATCTTGGTTTCTTTACGACTTAAAGTTGAGCGTAATTCTGGAAAAAACATCATATCTTTAGTCTCCCATCTCAAAATAATCTTTCAAATGGTTTTCTTTTATTTCAATTTTTTTAATGGCTTTTTGACTGGGTAGTGTATACATTAATTGATTCAAATAATCCGCCTCCGAATCGATTGTAACCTCAATTTTGCCATCTTGGATACTTTCAAACAGTTCAATAGGTAATTGGACTTCTGATAAATCATCTTTCAATTGAATAATAACACTTGGGGCAGATTGAATCTGCATTTCAGTTTCAAGCCTGCCTCCTTCAATGTATACATAACGATTGCATAAAGCCTCTAATTCTCCTAATTGGTGACTAGAGATAATCATTGAAATATTTCGTTCTTGTGACCACTGTTTTAGTATCGAAATTAATTGATTTACTCCTAATGGATCTAGTCCAACAAATGGTTCATCAAGCAACAAAAATTCTGGCTCCGATACCAGGGCTATAGCCAAGGCTGTCCTTTGTTTCATTCCAAATGAAAAGCCTTTCGGTTTCCTATTTCTTGCTTCCCATAAATCAACTAAACGAAGTGTTTTCTCAATATTAGAATATTGTTCCTTTTTTCCATGAATATCTAGATAAAATTTCAAATTGTCCATTACTGTCATTTCTGGATAAAAAACTGGTTCAATCATGATTCCAAAATTTGACAGAATATGCTTCGTCTGATGAATATTATGTCCAAAATACTCAATGCTCCCATCCGTAGGTCTTAGAGATTTTGCAATTAACTTCAATAAAGTAGACTTTCCTGCTCCGTTTTTCCCGATTAATCCTACAATATCTCCTTGATTAATCGTTAGATTCACATCTTTTAAAGAGTAGAAATCATTTCCTGAAAATCTTTTTGATAAATTCTCTATTTTTAACATACTATGCCTCCATTAGTGTTGTATTTCTATGCATCTGATAATAGTAATTTAATCCAAATATACTAAAATATAGAATTGTGGCAAAAATTAACTGAGAAGGATAAAGTAGAGAATTACTTACCTCCACTGTAAAATTTCTTGTCTGTACTGTGTTTTGTAAAATATATTGTTGCCATTCTCCACTTTGTTCAGCAAAAATACCAAAAGAAATATAAAATAGTAGTGATAATAGTGGTACCATGATCAGTTTCGCTATGCCTGTATTCTTAGATTGTTTTATCAATTTATTCGTAACAACAACACTAACGATAAGTGGTAACACATATAGAAGACCAGCTAAAACAATTAGGGGCATATCGCTCAAAAATGTTATGGATATAAATACTAAAGCAGCATATAACATGGAAACAACAAACAACATAAATATTCTTCTCCTTAAATAATTTTCCCAACCACTACATTGTGTAACCAATGAATGGCAATAGAATATTGTAAACCAAATTTCAGACCTACCCTAGACAACAGATAACCTGCAGGTACTTTAATCATCGCATTTAACCAAAAATCTCCATTTATATGAAGTAATAACCCAAAAAGTAATGATGTCACTATAATAGTGAAAAAAGTATGATACTCCTTAAATAAAATATGAAAAGCGACATATCGAAATAAGTATTCCTCACAGATTGCAACAATCAGTGCTGTAAAAATTTCATCTGATTTAATAAAAATTGAATTCATCAGAAGAATGATAACAAGTATCAATATAGACTGATTTTTGCTAAACGGAACCAATTCCTCTTCAAACTCGATTCCAATTTTCTTCGAAATAAAAGTGGGAATTAAAATAAATCCTGTACTCATTCCTACTAACTTAACAAATAAATGACCACTATCATTCTGTAGATTTTCCAACATTATTAATGCAACATTGCCAATATTTGCTATTAAACCAGCTAACATAATAAGAGCAACAACTATTATCAAATAAAATATTTTATTATTTTTAGCATGTGTATTCACAAACTATCTCCTAATATTCTATTTTTTCAAATGCCCTCATTCCTAAATAATAGAAAGTGCAGCAATAGACACCACTAATAAAAATTAATCCAAATACAGCAAATAAGGTTGAGCCACCCAACTCAGCATACCCTGTTGGAAACAAGAATTTACCTAACGATAATTGAGGAGCTACATTTGAAAATAGCATAAATAGTACCCCTCCAAGCACCGATGCTGCAACATTATACCGGATAGAAAGATTAGCTACTAAAAGAATAACAATAACATATACTGCTATTCGGGCTAAAATAATCAATAAATGATGTGATAGTGATTGGGGGGAACTTGGGAAGAAATGTCCTGAAATATAGTTATGAGGTAACATGAACACATAATAACAAATAAATGATGTGATAAATGTACCAATAATAAAAATTCCTAAAATTTTCATCAGGTTATAGATCTTCGCTTTAAATATGAGTGGTTTTTCGATATCTTTAAATAAAAACAGACGTTTTGAAGAAATTTCATTTCTAATGACACTCATCACACTGTAACTTAATAATAATGTTGGAATTGTGAGTTGCCACTGAGTATGCACGATTATCTGCCAAAACATGATAAACGAAATCTGTTCTCCTTCAGCGTAACTTGCAATACCAGCTTGAAAAATACTGACTAAAGCAGTTATCAACGGATATATCATACAAATTAAAAATAATACTATTTCTCTCTTACTTAAAATTGAACGAAAAACAGGTTTTAATAATTCCTTCATTTCTTTTCCTCTGTTTTTATAAACTAAGCTAGACGCGTAAATAGATACACGTCTAACTTCTTTTGTTTCCAAATTTTCACTTTATTTTATATGATTACCAATAGAATCTCTTGCCTTTGTACCCAAATTTTAAGAAACCAAAATTAAGTTCAAAACGAGAAGCAATTTTTCCAAACAATTTATGCATATTTATCTCCAATCTATTTTATTTATTATTTAACAAGACAAAATCAATCTTTCCATTTTAGTCAACCAATACTTATATTCTTATTCGGTAGCATCAGATTCATAACTATTTTAGAAAATATATGTATTTCAGGTATTATTACCAATGGAAGACTTTACCACGATAACCAAATTTCAAAAAACCTAAGTTTAATTCACAACGCCCAATTGTTTGACGAAAAAATTTCTTCATATTCTTTCTCCTTTTATTTTTCCTAAACTTGTTTATTCGCAAATCGTTTGCATTTTTTGAAAAAATGTTAATTTTTTTGAATAAGTTGGGAGCTTGTTTTCCCCTTCACCTATTTATTCGCAAGTAAACAAAAAAATTCTCTGGAAAATCCAAAGAATTTAATATCCTTTATACAGGAGAAAGCTCACTCCCCTTAACATCTCTATATAAGCTAATTAATATTATAGCAATATATACAACAAATAGCACTATACTTCCATAAAATTTAAAATTAGTTGCTACTACAGTAAATTGACGAACATCTTCAAAATTTATAGAATTTACAATCATGTTAAACCCAACAAATCTATATATCGCGTGCAAAAACTGCACCATAATATAAGATAAATATAACCATTTAGCTTGTAAAATTTTACCTTTTAAGTAACAAATAAGTACACCAATCAACAGTAATAATAGCAAAATTGTCAACCATTTATTGATATTATTTTGATAAAATTCAGCTTGATTCAAAGTAAATTTCTGACTCTCTAAAATTAGTTTGTCAATCTCCACATCTCCTGTTAGTTGTAAATGTAATGTAGTTACTTTTTGAAAAAATACTTGTTGCAACCTACATGCCATGGCTAATATTGATAAAATAACTAACCCAATAAATCCTCTGGTTCGCTCCATAACAACCTCTTTCTAAACTAATTCTAATAATAATGCTGTAACGTTACTTAAATAGAGTACCGAACGAACCAAGACTGCTACCACCGTAAATTTCTTAGTAGCCTTCTCTCTTAAAACAAAATACATAATTGTACTACCAAGAATAGGAATTAGAATATAGAACAATATTTTAGGCAATACTTCAATAAAGGTCAATGCAAATACATTACAAACTGTTTCGCTAACCAAAATAGCAACTGATAGTTGCTCAGTAACATTCCCGCAAACTTTCTTCAGAACAATTGACAAAATATAATGATAGGTGAGGTATAGCAATAATGAAAAGACAACCGTTGCAAATGTAAGTAATACATTCATACTTCGTGATGAAATACCCGCAGATTTACCTAATGCTTCAAGTGAAGCAGAGAGTGTTGTATCCAACTGAATATAGTGAAATACTAGCAATGTAAAACTCAACAAATAACTAATTGAAAAAAAATAGTGAAGTTTATCTTTCATAAATTTTTCCCTCCTCTACAACTATACACTTAAACTTAGTCTCTTCGTCGGTTAAGTTGTGGTCAACAATTAAGATGATTGTACCTTCCTTTCGACGCTTGTTCAATTCTTTCAAAACCTGTTTTCGAGAACTACTATCTATATTCGACATTGTTTCATCCAAAATAATTAAATCCCAAAATAAAGGTTCCACTGTAAGACTCAGTCCGACTTTATGCCTCATTCCGACAGATGCTTGCTTACACAGCCTTGTCAATTGTTCCGGTAAAAATAAGGAAGTTTTCAAACTTGCTGTAATACCAAAAATATCTTGATTTATCCGTAGATTCTCTTCAATGGTCAAATTAGGAAATGTAACCTCTTCATTTGTTAAATATAAAATATTTTGACTACCATTTTTAATAAATGACTCTGATTCCTTGGTTAACTTTGCTAAATGTCGCAAAAAGACACTCTTTCCTGAACCATTTTTCCCCTTGACTAAGTAAATATTTGGTTGTAATTCCATTGAATCTATCACAATCGACAGATCTGAACTAAGTCTAAGTTTTTTTTCCTCTATTATGATTGTTTTCATGATATATTCCCTTCTATCCAAGCTGCAAGTATTAAAATTAAATAACTTATGATATAGCATCTCCAATTCAACAATACTGTTTGAGTAAGGGTCGAAAGCTTTGAATTTTTCCAAAAAGCATTAAACATATGAAAAGACAGAAAACTATAAAATAGAATATTTGGCAATTCTAATAGTGCATGCGGCAATAGCAATGAGATAGTCTCTTCTAATCCATACACTTTATAACCAGCATAAATATTGACAGCCAAAGTCAAGAATTCATAAGTCGCCACAACGATATTGATCGGAAACAAAATAAAATACAAGAAATAATTATATGAATTATTTAACAAGATTTCAACAAATGTCTTCTTCTGTGCAATATGTATAGTTCCGAAATCCATCTGAAAATCAACACCGGACAAGAAAAACAATACTAAAATGAAAAATAAACACCATACTAAATTCCACTTATAAAAATGTTTAAATTGTACTTTCAAAAGGCTATCCTCCTATAAATGAAGCTAAATAAGTGGTTACAAGTAAGATGACAAAGGTTAGATATTGAAATAAAAAACTATTAACTTTTTGCTGCTTTTCAAACATTCTTTCCTCTGCCCAATAATATACAAAGCCTAGTAAAATGAATATCACTGTCTGGAAACTCAAGCGCCCTAAAGGAACTTTTCCTGCAATCCCCATAATTAACATACACATAAGGATTTTAATACTAACTATGTAATTTTCTGACAATAAAAAGCGTTCTAGTAAATTTCGAGAACTGTTTTGTAAGAAATAATATTTAGAAATATAATTACTTTGGTGCTTATATTTTTTATCAAGAAGTAGCTCCAACTCTAGCAACAAAATAAAGAGAAATATACTACTTCCATCACTATGGAATATATAGTAAAAGATGAGGCCTGCTAATAGACAACCTAGCATCTTCACAGTGGATTTTCTATAATCCTCAGCAATAATATTATGGATAACAAAATTGTATAAAGTAATTCCACGAATATGCTTACTCTTATAATCTGACTTTTCGATATCTAATCTAAAAAGACGTAATTCTTTTTTTAAAGTCATGACTAGAATGATTATATAGACTAGTTGTATAACTGTCAGAAGTGTAATAAATTTCACACCGCAAATAGCACATACAGCCATCATTAAAACGATGCATATTCCTAGAAACTTATAATATAAATGTGATAACAATTTCAATCCCAACCACATCAATACCAATAACACAGAATTAACAATAATCAAGACCTTTGATAGATTTTGTACATTCATTAAAACCGTCGCTAATATATATAAAATGGATGCCATTGCCAATGGATTGTTTTCCATAAATAGATACAAAAATAATCTAGTGCTATGACTACTATTAGTTCTATAAACTTTGAATTTATCTAATGAGAATTCCTTCAAAGTAAAACCATAATTATAAGCTAATAACAAATACAATACCAAAGTATTTACAAGTAGACCTGTCTGTACATTGCAAATTGTAGTTAAAAAAGCAAAGAAAAGAGCGATTGTCACTACTAAAATAATTTTAAAAAACGACTGATTCTCACTTCTGAGAGTTACTTCTCTATTTTGTGATATTCGAGTCAATTTATAAAAACGAACCAGCATTACTCGCCCTCTTTCTCATCTATTTTTTTACCAAGCAGCTGCGGCTGTCTTACCGTAACGTTTGGCTAGTGCTTTTGCTGATGCAAGAAGTGCAACACCTATTCCTCCTCCACCAACAATCGCAGCTACAATTCCAACAATTGCGTACACCGTCCCTGCAGTAGATACAATATCAATCACTTTATTTGCTGCATATGCGTTAATACCTAAGGTAGAAGCAAGTTGGGCCGATTGATAAAATGGTATTGCAGCCATTGTTAAAGCAGTTGGGGCAAGGAACATCAGTTTAGAAACTTTCTTTTTTGTCATCATTTTTACCTCTCTTTATATCTTAAAATAAATTCAATGTCATATTTTATTTATCTACCTCATTTTTATCTCCTTATCCTAATTATTTGAAACAAGTATTTCATTCACCTATCTCTTAAGTGAATTTCCCTCTCACTTACTTATTCGCAAATCGTTTGCATTTTTTGAAAAAATATTAATTTTTTTGAATAAGTTGGGAGCTTTTTTCCCCTTCACCTATTTATTCGTAAGTAAACAAAAAAAATTCTCTGGAAAATCCAAAGAATTTAATATCCTTTATACAGGAGAAAGC
>ERZ650307.45-NODE-45-length-51681-cov-14.106884_pt1 | contig 51681 bp, 46 predicted proteins | sample MGYA00376243_ERZ650307 | MGnify/ENA primary metagenome ERZ650307 (study PRJEB26733, sample SAMN07839242) | wastewater metagenome | biome: urban; feature: artificial channel; material: waste water | place: USA: North Carolina | collected 2016-03-31 ... | reverse complement strand
ACCGTATCTCGCATTCCAGTTTGCCGCAAGGCGGACCTGTTCCCCGCGCCAGCGGGGATGAACCGTGCGAGCCACCCACCATCTCAGCGCCCAACGACTGTTCCCCGCGCCAGCGGGGATGAACCGCTGGCGGTGAAGGCGCGCATCGACGCGCACCGCTGTTCCCCGCGCCAGCGGGGATGAACCGGCCTACAAACGCTGGACGACGTCTACCAGCGCCTGTTCCCCGCGCCAGCGGGGATGAACCGAGCAGGACGGCGAACAGCCTGAGCAGCAGCCGCTGTTCCCCGCGCCAGCGGGGATGAACCGGCGATACAGTTCATCATGTAACACGCTGGCGGCTGTTCCCCGCGCCAGCGGGGATGAACCGGTGCAGATGCTGATCGGCGCAGAAAACGGTGACTGTTCCCCGCGCCAGCGGGGATGAACCGCGCGCGTGGACGCCGTGGTGAATGCACCAATCCTGTTCCCCGCGCCAGCGGGGATGAACCGGTGGGCGACGGCAATCACCAGTGGGCGCTGCCCTGTTCCCCGCGCCAGCGGGGATGAACCGTTGACCCCAGACGGGGACATGACGTTTGGTAGCTGTTCCCCGCGCCAGCGGGGATGAACCGACGGCACGCTGTATGCCTACGGCGCGATGATGCTGTTCCCCGCGCCAGCGGGGATGAACCGAGGGCTATGTCGGCCCGCGCGCGCACCTAATGCTGTTCCCCGCGCCAGCGGGGATGAACCGCGCTGCCGGCTCGGCGGAGTGGCGGAAAGCGGCTGTTCCCCGCGCCAGCGGGGATGAACCGTACGCACTGACCGGCAATCAGGAAACACATATCTGTTCCCCGCGCCAGCGGGGATGAACCGTGTACTGCGGCAGAGTTAGCAGAGATGGGGCTCTGTTCCCCGCGCCAGTGGGGATGAACCGGTCGTCAAAGCATAACAACATGATTGTTATCGGTATTAATATCAATTAACCCCGCGTCCGGTGCGCGGTCCGCCAGTATTTTCCCCCGCTCCATCTCGCAGCGGCATAAAAAAAGCGGATTTGTCTCACTTACAAGACAAATCCGCTTCTGTCCCCACGTTTCAGTATCCGGCCCATTCAAGGGCTTGGGTTCAGCCTTCCAGGCCGCGCGCCAGATCTGCTTGCACGTCGGCGGGGTGTTCCAGGCCAACGGCCACGCGCACCAGGCCTTCGACGATGCCGGCTTTTTCCCGCACTTCCGGCGCCACGCGGCCGTGGGTGGTGGTGGCCGGATGGGTGATGGTGGTTTTCACGTCGCCCAGGTTGGCGGTGATCGACACCAGTTGGGTGGAGTCAATCAGCTTCCAGGCGGCTTCGCGTCCGCCCTTGACGATAAAGCTCACCACCGCGCCGCCGGCGGTTTGCTGGCGCATGGCCAGTTCGTGCTGCGGGTGGCTGGGCAGGCCGGGGTAGTACACTTTTTCGATGGCCGGGTGGGTTTCCAGCCAGCGGGCCAGTTGCAGGGCGTTGGCGCATTGGCGCTCCATGCGCACAAACAGGGTTTCCAGGCCGGAGAGCAGCACCCAGGCGTTGAAGGCCGACAGGGTGGGGCCGGCGCTGCGCACAAACAAATACAGCTTTTCCAGCAGCTCGTGGCTGCCCACCACGGCGCCGCCCAGCACGCGGCCCTGGCCGTCGATGTATTTGGTGGCCGAGTGCACCACCAGGTCGGCGCCCAGGCTCAGCGGCTTTTGCAGCGCTGGCGAGCAGAAGCAGTTGTCCACCGCCAGCAGCGCGCCGCAAGCGTGGGCGATGTCGGCCACGGCGCGGATATCGATGATTTCGGTCAGCGGGTTGGACGGGGTTTCCAGGTAAAACAGCTTGGTGTTGGGCTGCACGGCGGCGCGCCAGGCGTCCAGGTCGGTGGCGGCGACAAAAGTCACTTCAATGCCAAAGCGCGGCAGGATATTGCCTAGCAGCTGCACGGTGGCGCCAAACAGGCTTTGCGAGGCCACAATATGGTCGCCGGCAGACAAAAACGCCTGCACCAGGCCGTGGATGGCGGCCATGCCGCTGGCGGTGGCCACGGCGCGCTCGCCGCCTTCCAGCGCCGCCAGCCGCGCCTGAAAAGCGCTGACGGTGGGGTTGGTGAAGCGCGAATAGGTGTAACCGGGGATTTCCCCGGAAAACAGCTTGGCGGCTTCGGCCGCCGAGGCGGATTTGAAGCTGGAGGTCAAAAACATCGCCTGGCTGTGTTCTTGGTAGTCCGAGGTTTCTTTGCCGGCGCGGATGGCCAGGGTTTCCGGGTGCAGCGGGGTGGTGCTCATGGTGGGGCCTTGTTCATTCCAGTGTTTGGCGAGCATACCCCGCTGCGGGGCAATTCCAAACATTTTTTGGGAATAAGTTCATGCGCTGGCTGGTTTGCCTGGCTTGCGCCGGACGTACAGTGTCTTGCGCACCTGCGCCACCACTTGGCCGTGTTCGTCCACCACGTCCACCGTCAGTTCGGGCAGGTATTTGTCGCCGTGGGCGGTGGCGGCGCGGATGGTGGCCAGGGTGCTGTCGTCCAGGGTAAAGCGGGCGTATACCCGGCCACGGCCGGGCTGGAGGTAGTCGATATGGCCGGCTTTGTCCCACACCACATAATCCGGCCCCAGGCTGCGCATCAATAGCAGCATGTAAAATGGGTCGGTCATGGCGTACAGGCTGCCGCCAAAGTGCACGCCCACATAGTTGCGGTTGCTCAGGCCCAGCTTGAGCATCACTTCGGCCTGACGAAAGTCGTCGCTGATGTGCAGCACGCGGATGCCGGCGCCCAAAAACGGCGGCCACAGGTTGATCAGGCGCTTGAGGGTGCGGGCGGAGGGGGTAAATGCCATATCAGGGTTCGCAAACAAACGTTTGAAACCGGCAGATTGCCGTTCGTGTGCCACGCCGTCAACCCGCTGGCCACGCAGGCGACAGAAAAACCACAGCCCGTTCGTCGTCTCTGCTGCGGGAATGGCGGTCTGACGTTGCCCCGGGAACCTCGGCCATGCTTTGTGGGTCGGTTACGGCTGCAACATGACGATGGCGGTGGATTTGCCCCCCGCATCACAGCTACAATGCCCGGTCGGACTGCCGACCCCGGCCCGATTTTGATAACCCGGCGGCCGCCTTAACCCTTTGTGCCGCCTTTATAAGGTCGAAACAGCAATCATGGATCAAGCCGCGCTCATGCAATTTCTGCCGATGATCGGCATTTTCATTCTGTTCTGGTTCCTGATGGTGCGCCCGCAACAGAAAAAGATGAAAGAACACAAGGCGATGCTCGATGCCCTGCAAAAGGGTGACGAAGTATTGACCCAGGGTGGCATTGTTGGCCGCATCACCAAGGCTGGCGCCGAATATCTCTCTCTGGAAATCGCCAACAACGTCGAGATCGTCGTCCAGCGTGCCGCCGTTGGCACCAAGCTGGAAAAAGGCACGCTGAAGTCGCTGTAATTTCCGTTCACCTCACGGCCGCCGCGCCCGCGCAGCGGCCGCTTCCCTGACGCGCCTCATGAACCGTTATCCGCTCTGGAAATACCTGATCATCGCCGTGGCGCTGATCGTTTCCACCCTGTATACCCTGCCCAATTTCTACGGTGAAAGCCCGGCGGTGCAAGTGTCCACCTCCCGCTCGGCCATTGCCATTGATACCGCGCTGATGGATCGGGTGGAAAAATCCCTGGCCGCCGCCAAGCTGCCGGCCGATGGCATTTATCTGGATGGCAATAGCCTGAAAGTGCGCTTTCACGATCCGGACACCCAGATCAAGGCCCGCGATCTGATCCAGCAAGAGCTGGGCGACAACTATATTATTGCGCTGAACCTGCTGTCCTCGTCGCCGGCCTGGTTCGCCAAGCTCAAAGCCCACCCGATGTTCCTCGGCCTGGATTTGCGCGGTGGCGTGCACTTCCTGCTGGAAGTGGACATGAAAGCCGCGGTGGATAAAACCATCGAGCGCTACAGCGGCGACATCCGTCGTGAGCTGCGCGCCAAGAAAATCCGCTACGGCACGCTCAAGCGCGTGGGCGACAGCCTGGAGCTGGGCATGCGCGACGCTGCCTCGCTGAAGGCCGCCGAAGATGTGCTGGCGCGCATGCTGCCCAACCTCACCCTGAAAACCGACGACACGCTGAACAAGCTGGTGATCAGCATCAAGCCGGAAGAGTTCGTCAAAATCCAGACCGACGCGGTCAAGCAGAACATCACCACCCTGCATAACCGGGTGAACGAGCTGGGCGTGGCCGAGCCGGTGATTCAGCAGCAAGGCGCCAACCGCATTGTGGTGCAGCTGCCGGGCGTGCAGGACACCGCCAAGGCCAAGGATATTCTGGGCCGCACCGCCACGCTGGAAGTGCGCATGGTGGAAGACGACCCGGCCAAGGTGGCCGAGGCGCAATCCGGCCTGGTGCCTTCTGGCTATGAGCTGCTGGACGAAGCCACCGGCCGTGGCGGCGTGCAGAAGATTCTGGTCAAGAAAGACGTCGAGCTGACTGGCGACAATATCAACGACGCCCAGCCCGGCTTTGACGAAAACGGCACCGCCGCCGTGCACATCAACCTGGACAGCGCCGGCGCCAGCATCTTCCGTCAGGTGACTGCCGACAATATCGGCCGCCGCATGGCGATGATTCTGGTGGAAAAAGGCAAGGCCGAAGTGGTGACCGCGCCGGTGATCCGCAGTGAAATCGGCGGCGGCCGCGTGCAGATCTCCGGCTCGATGAACCCGGCCGAAGCCAACGACGTGGCGCTGCTGCTGCGCGCCGGCTCGCTGGCCGCGCCGATGAACATCATCGAAGAACGCACCGTCGGCCCGAGCCTGGGCAAGGACAATATCGAAAAGGGCTTTAACTCCACCCTGTACGGTTTTGTCGCCATCGCCATCTTCATGCTGATCTACTACCGCGTGTTCGGGATGATCTCGGCCGTGTCGCTGGCGGTGAACGTGCTGATGCTGGTGGCGCTGTTGTCCATGCTGCAAGCCACCCTCACCCTGCCCGGCATCGCCGCCATTGCCCTGACGCTGGGCATGGCGATTGACGCCAACGTGCTGATCAACGAGCGGGTGCGCGAAGAAGTGCGCAACGGCGTCACCCCGCAGGCGGCGATCAAGGCCGGCTACGAACACGCCTGGGCGACCATTCTGGATTCCAACATCACCACGCTGATTGCCGGCCTGGCCCTGCTGATTTTTGGCTCGGGCCCGGTGCGCGGCTTTGCCGTGGTGCACTGCCTGGGCATTCTCACCTCGATGTTCTCGGCGGTGATGGTGTCGCGCGGTTTGGTCAATCTGGTGTACGGCAGCCGCCGCCGCGTGGCCAAACTGTCGGTTTAACAAGGGAACAGCACGAATGGAATTGCTGCATTTCAAAAAAGACATCCCGTTCATGAGCTATGGCAAGCTCACCACGGCGATTTCCCTGCTGACCTTTTTGCTGTCGGTGTTCTTCCTGTTCAGCAAGGGCCTGCATTTCAGCGTGGAATTCACTGGCGGCACGGTGATGGAAGTCCAATACACCCAGCCGGTGGAGCTCAACAGCGTGCGCAGCAAGCTGGACGGCCTCAAGCTGGGCGAAGCCACCGTGCAAAGCCTGGGCACCAGCCGCGATGTGCTGATTCGCCTGCCCAATCTGAAAGACCGCACCAGCGCCCAGCTGTCCAATCAGGTGCTGGCCGCGCTGCAAGCCGACAACACCCAGGTGGAGCTGCGCAAGGTGGAGTTTGTCGGCCCGCAGGTGGGCGAAGAGCTGGTGACCAGCGGCCTGACCGCGCTGACCCTGGTGTGCGCCGGCATCATGCTGTATCTGGCCATCCGCTTTGAATGGCGCTTTGCCGTGGCCGCCATCCTGGCCAATATGCACGATGTGGTGATTATTCTGGGCTGCTTTGCCTTGTTCCAGTGGGAGTTCTCGCTGACCGTGCTGGCTGCGGTGCTGGCGGTGCTGGGCTATTCGGTGAACGAATCGGTGGTGGTGTTTGACCGGATTCGCGAGAATTTCCGCAAATCCGGCATGCGCGGCAAGACCACGGCGCAGGTGATCGACAACGCCATTACCGCCACCATGAGCCGCACCATCATCACCCACGGTTCGACCGAAGCCATGGTGTTGGCCATGCTGGTGTTTGGCGGCCCGGCGCTGCATGGTTTTGCCACTGCGCTGACCATCGGCATTGTGTTTGGCATTTATTCGTCGGTGCTGGTGGCCAGCCCGATTGCCCTGGCGCTGGGGGTGAAGCGCGAGCATATGATCAAGCCGGTGAAGCCGAAGGAAGAAGCGGTGGTGTGAGAGGGCGTTGGGGCGCATGAGGGCCGCGCTGGCGCGCGGGTGTGCTGGGGGTGATTAAGACGGGGTTGCACCCCGTGCCCGCCCTACTTTCTTTGCTTCGCCAAAGAAAGTAGGCAAAGAAAGGCGACCCGGGCGTCGCGGTCAGCCCTGCGGGCTGACTGCCCTGTGCTTCTCGAAAGTCAGGGCCGCCCCGGAATGGCGCGCCGCCTGCGGCGTCGCTTAGCCGGGCCGGACACCTCCCTGACTTCCTGCGATGCTCGGCGCGACACACGGGGGTGAACAGCGGCTAGGCGCGACGGCTTGTGGTCTGAATGTGTTGTGTGGGGTAAACATTCAAGATGGTGCGCTGCATATCACATCGCCGCATTTCCCTCTTTCCCTGCTGCTGTTTCCCTCTCCACCGCGTCGTCCCCGCGCAGGCGGGGGGGACCCCCTCCAGGCAAGTTTCCACAGCGCCCCATCGGCCAATCTGCGCCGGTCTGGCGCTGTGTATCGTTTTTTAGCCCCCTATTGTTATCGAGACCTTGCCAAGCCTATGGAACTCGTCAGTTTTTTACTGGATTTCATTCTGCACATCGACCGCCATCTGGCGGAGTTGGTGGCTGTGTACGGGCCGTGGATCTATCTGATCCTGTTCCTGATTGTGTTTTGCGAAACCGGGCTGGTGGTCACGCCGTTTTTGCCGGGGGATTCGCTGTTGTTTGTGGCTGGCACGCTGGCCGCGCTGGGCAGTATGAATATCCACCTGCTGGTGGCCTTGCTGATTGTCGCCGCCATTCTGGGCGATGCCTGCAATTACCAGATTGGCCGTCATGCCGGCGCGCGCTTGTTCGCCAAGCCGGATTCGCGGATTTTTCGGCGTGAATACCTGAACCGCACCGAGGCGTTTTACGCCCGCCATGGCGGCAAGACCATTGTGCTGGCGCGTTTTGTGCCGATTGTGCGCACCTTTGCCCCGTTTGTCGCCGGCATGGGCCATATGGCCTACCTGCAATTTGCCCGCTTCAATGTGCTGGGCGCGGTGCTGTGGGTGTGTGCGTTCTGCTACGCCGGCTATCTGTTTGGCAATATGCCGGTGGTGAAGAGCAATCTCAGCCTGTTGATTCTGGGCATTATCGTGGTGTCCATCCTGCCCGGCGTGATTGAAATCTGGCGGCAGCGGCGGGGGGCGGCATGAGTGCGCGCATTCAGCGGCTGCCGGATCATCTGGTCAACCAGATTGCCGCTGGCGAGGTGGTGGAGCGCCCGGCCGCTGCGCTGAAAGAGTTGCTGGAAAACAGCATCGACGCTGGCGCCAGCCGGGTGACGGTGGATCTGGCCGAGGGCGGCATCCGCTTGATTCGGGTGAACGACAACGGCGGCGGCATTGCCGCCGACGATCTGGCCCTGGCGCTGGACCGCCACGCCACCAGCAAGATTCGCTCGCTGGACGATCTGGAGCATGTCGGCACGCTGGGTTTTCGTGGCGAGGGGCTGGCCAGTATTGCCGCCATCTCGCGGCTGACCCTCACCAGCCGTCCGCCCGGCGCCGAGATGGCCTGGCAGGTGCTGGCGCAGGATGGCGCGCTGCACCCGCCCGAGCCGGCGGCGCATGCCGAAGGCACCACGGTGGAAGTGGCCGATGTGTATTTCAACACCCCGGCGCGCCGCAAGTTCCTGAAAAGCCCCAACACCGAATACGCCCACTGCGAAGCCGCGTTCGAGCGCATTGCCCTGGCTCACCCGGAAGTGGAGATGACCTTGCGCCACAATGGCAAGGTTAGCTGGCGGCTGGCGCGACACACCCTGGCCGAGCGCGTTGGCCAGCTACTGGGCAATGACTTTGCCGCTGGCGCGCTGAGCGTGGAGGCCCAGGCCGCCGGCCTGACGCTGAGCGGCTTTGCCGGCAGCCCGACGCTGGGCAAAAGCAGCCGCGATGCGCAGTATTTTTTTGTCAACGGCCGCTTTGTGCGCGACAAGCTGGTGAATCATGCCGTGCGCCAGGCCTACCACGACGTGCTGCACCACGACCGCCACCCCAGCTACGCGCTGTTTTTAACGCTGGACCCGGCCGCCGTGGACGTCAACGTCCACCCGACCAAGGTGGAAGTGCGCTTTCGCGAAGCGCAGGCGGTGCATCAGTTTATTTTTCATGCGGTGAACAAGGCGCTGGCCGCCAGCAAAGCCGGCGCCGACAGCCCGGCGGAAGGCGCGGCCGACGCGCTGGACGCCCCTGCCGCCAGCGGCGCGCGTGCGCCCTTGCTCGGCAGCTTTGAGCCGCCGCCGCGCCGGCCGGCTGGCAGCAGCGGTTCGGGCGGCGGCCTGCGCTACGACAGCGCGCCGCGCCAGTCGCGCCTGCCCTTGTCGGTGGCCGAGCACGGCGGCGGCAGCGGCTTTTACGCCAGCCTGTTTGCCGGCGTGCGCGAAGCCGAACAGGCCGCCAGCACGCCCGAGCATCACACACCCAGCCAGCCCGACGCGCCGCCATCCGCCGCCAGCCTGCCAACCCGCCACGACGACGCCCTGCCGCCGCTGGGCTTTGCCCTGGCGCAACTGCACGGCGTGTACATCCTGGCGCAAAACGCCGATGGCCTGGTGGTGGTGGACATGCACGCCGCCCACGAGCGCATTGTCTACGAGCGCCTGAAAACCCAGTTCGACGCCCAGGCCATCGTCCAGCAACCGCTGCTGCTGCCGGTGGCCTTTGCCGCCGACCGGCTGGAAACCGCCGCCGCCCACGACCATGCCGAGGCGCTGGCCGCCCTGGGGCTGGAGCTGGCCGTGCTCGGCCCCGGCCAGCTGGCGGTGCGCGCCGCGCCGGCCCTGCTGAAAGACGCCGACCCGGTGCCGCTGGCGCGCGCCATGCTGCAAGAGCTGCGCGAACACGGCGGCAGCCAGGCGCTGACCGAACACCGCAACGCCCTGCTGGCCACCATGGCCTGCCACGGCGCGGTGCGCGCCAACCGCAGCCTGACCCTGCCGGAAATGAACGCGCTACTGCGCGATATGGAAGCCACCGAGCGCTCCGGCCAGTGCAACCACGGCCGCCCCACCTGGCGGGCCTTGTCGATGAAAGAACTCGACGGCCTGTTCATGCGCGGCCAGTAACCCTTTCCCCACCATGACCGACACCCTTGCCCCCCTGCCGCCCGCCATCCTGCTGATGGGCCCCACCGCCTCTGGCAAAACCGCCCTGGCCCTGGCCCTGGCCCGCCACATTCCGGTGGAAATCATCAGCGTGGATTCCGCCCTGGTCTATCGCGGCATGGACATCGGCGCCGCCAAACCCAGCGCCGCCGAACAAGCGCAAGTCCCGCACCACCTGATCGACATCATCGACCCGCCGCACGCCTATTCCGCCGCGCAATTCACCCAGGACGCCCGCCAGTTGATGGCCGAAATCACCGCGCGCGGGCGCGTGCCGCTGCTGGCCGGCGGCACCATGCTGTATTTCAAGGCGCTGCAAGACGGCCTGTCCGACCTGCCCGCCGCCAACCCCGCCGTGCGCGCCGAGCTGGATCAACTGGCCGCCGAACGCGGCTGGCCGGCGCTGCACGCCGAACTGGCGCGCATCGACCCCGCCACCGCCGCCCGCCTGGCCCCCAACGACGCCCAGCGCATCCAGCGCGCGCTGGAAATCCACCGCCTGACCGGCCAGCCGATGAGCGCGCTGATCGCCGAACGCCCACACGACCCGCTGCCCTGGCGGCTGCTGAAAATCGCCCTGCTGCCCAGCGAGCGCAGCGTGCTGCACCAACGCATCGCCACCCGCTTCACCCAAATGCTCGACGCCGGCCTGCTGGACGAAGTGCGCGCCCTGCGCGCCGCCTGGCCGGAACTCCACCTCGGCCTGCCCTCGATGCGCTGCGTCGGCTACCGCCAGGCCTGGCATTATCTGGACGGCGACATCGACCGCCAGCAACTGATCGACCAAGGCATCGCCGCCACCCGCCAACTGGCCAAACGCCAGCTGACCTGGCTGCGCGGGATGGAAGGGCTGGTGGAGGTGGATTGCTTGCTGGAGGGGGAGGCGGTGCTGGAGCGGGTGTTGGGGGCGTGGGAGAGAATGATGGTGGAGTGAGGGCTGGCGTTTGGGCATGAACGCCGTCGATGACCCGGAGCGCGACTCTTACTCACCGGTTTACGCTGGGGCGTGTGTTGCCGAGCAGACCGCACCAGATTCTTACCATTGCCTACGCTAGCCCATGCCTGAGACGACGCTTGGCGCGCGCCAGCGGGCGGGGGTAGCATCTGGCATTGTCATTTTTTTGTCGGGCTATCCCATGCACACCCAGATGCACGCCATGCTGCAACACGCTCCCGGTGGGGCGGACACTTTGTATTGGGGCGAAACCGCGCGGCCAGTGCCCGGCCCCGGCCAGTTGCGCGTGCGCGTGCGCGCCGCCGGGGTGAATCGGGCGGATATTGTGCAGCGCGAAGGCCGCTATCCGCCGCCGCCGGGCGCGTCGCCGATTCTGGGCCTGGAAGTGGCCGGCGAGGTGGACGCAGTGGGCGAAGGCGTCAGTGGCTGGGCGGCTGGCGATGCGCTGCTGGCGCTGATTCCCGGCGGCGGCTATGCCGAGTATGCGCTGGTGAATGCCGACGAGGCGCTGGCCAAGCCGGCGGCGTGGTCGTGGGCCGAGGCTGCCAGCCTGCCGGAAGCCTGGCTGACCGCCTGGCTGAACCTGATGGAGGTGGCCCATCTGCAAGCGGGAGAAACCGCGCTGATCCACGCCGGGGCCAGCGGCGTGGGCGCGGCGGCCATCCAGTTGGCGCGCTGGCGTGGCGCGCGGGTGATCGCCACCTGCGGCAGCGCCGATAAAGCGGCGTTTTGTCAGGCGCTGGGGGCGGATGCCGTGGTGAATTACCGCGAAACCGCCGACCTGGCCGCCGCCATCCGCGCACTGGGCCGCGCCGATGTGGCGCTGGATTGCGTGGGCGGCCCCTATCTGGACGCCCATCTGCAATGCCTGAACCAGGATGGCCGGCTGGTGGTGATTGGGGTGATGGGCGGCGCGCAGGCCACGCTGAATCTGGGGCTGTTGCTGGTCAAGCGCATCCGGGTGATGGGCTCCACCTTGCGCAGCCAGCCGCTGGCGCGCCGGGCGGCGTTGGCGCGCGCGCTGGCTGAACATATCCTGCCGGCGTTTGTGCGCGGTGAGCTGCGCTGGACGCTGGATCGGCAATTCGCCCTGCCCGACGCCGCCCAGGCGCATGCCTGGGTGGAGGGCAATCACAATAAGGGCAAGGTGATGTTGCTGGCCTGATGGCGAGGGCAAACACGCGCAGGCATGCGCTGCGCTGTCCTTTTAAGCGCTGTTCACAAAACCAGACGCAGCGATTCTGTAGGTGACAAACAAGTATGGCAAGGTCGCGTAACAACGCCAGGAGGTGAGCGGCCCTCAGCCCGCAAGTTGTGTCAGTCGCGCCCAGCCCGGTTGATCACTCAGGAGCCCACCATGCAACTGCTCGACCACGTCTCCCTCACCGTGCCCGACCTGGCCCGCGCCCGGCCGTTTTACCACGCTATCTTCAACGCGCTGGGCGCGGTGGTGGTGTACGACCACGCCGACGCCATCGGCTACGGCGAGCGCTGCGAGCGCAGCCAGCCCGGCCACAGCTACCTCACCGTGCGCGCCAGCGCCGCCCCGCTCAGCGCCGACCCTGGCCGGCACTGGTGCTTCAAGGCCGCCAGCCACGCCCAGGTGCGCGCCTTTCATGCCGCCGCGCTGGCGCATGGCGGCGAAGACGACGGCCCGCCAGGGCTGCGCGCGCATTACCACGCCGATTACTACGCGGCATTTGTGCGCGACCCGTTTGGCAACCGGCTGGAGGCGGTGTGTCATGGTGATGCGCAGCAGGCGCTCAGCCGCTGAGCGTCGTTCACCAAACCCTTCTGGCGTCGTTGCGCGGCACCTGTACTGTCTGCGGCCGCACGCCTAGCCAGGACCGCTGCGCTGAGCTTCGGGCACCACGCCAAGGCGGCTTTGCTTCAACATCCGAATCCCCCGCTCCAGCCCTTCCACCGTCAGCGGGCACATGCGCCCGGCCATCAGTTGATGGATCAGCCGGGTGGATTCGCTGTAGTCCCAGTGCGCTTCCTGGCAGGGGTTGATCCACACGGCGTGCGGGTAGTGGGCCAGCAGGCGTTTGAGCCACACCTGGCCGGCTTCTTCGTTGTGGTGTTCCACGCTGCCGCCGGGGTAGACCAGTTCATACGGGCTCATGCGCGCGTCGCCGACCAGAATCAGCTGATAGTCGCGGCCGTAGGTGTGCAGCATGTCCAGCGTGGGGGTGCGTTCGTTCCAGCGGCGGGCGTTGTGCTTCCACAGGCTTTCGTACACGCAGTTATGAAAGTAAAAGTGCTCCAGGTGTTTGAATTCGCTGCGCACCGCGCTGAACAGGGTTTCCACCGTGTGGACGTGGTCGTCCATCGAGCCGCCGATGTCCAGCAGCAGCAACACCTTGGTGCTGTCGTGCAGTCTGGGGTGGTAGCGCAGGTCCAAAAGGCCGGCCTGGCGGGCGGTGGCGGCGATGGTGGCGTCGATGTCCAGTTCTTCGGTGGCGCCGTCGCGGGCAAACTGGCGCAGCCGGCGCAGGGCGATTTTCATGCCGCGCGCGCCCAGCTCGCTGTCGCCGTCCAGATCGCGAAATTCGCGCTGATCCCACACTTTGACCGCCCGGCGGTGGCGTGAGCCATCCTGGCCGATGCGCACCCCGGCCGGGTTGTAGCCATAGGCGCCAAACGGGCTGGTGCCGCCGGTGCCAATCCATTTATTGCCGCCCTGATGGCGCTCGCGCTGTTCGGCCAGCCGCTGCTTGAGGGTGTCCATCAGTTGCTTGAAGCCCATGGCTTCCAGCGCGGCTTTGTCTTCTTCGCTCAGGTGTTTTTCCACCAGCTTGCGCAGCCAGTCTTCCGGGATGTCGCGTTGCAGGTTTTCCAGGTCCCAGCTGGCGCCGTTGAAGTGGTTGGCGAACACCCGGTCGAAGCGGTCAAACCATTTTTCGTCTTTCACCAGCGCGGCGCGCGACAGATAGTAAAAGTCGTCCAGACTGGCAAACGCCAGCCGCGCTTGCAGCGCCTGCAAGAGCAGCAAAAATTCCTTAAGGCTGACCGGCACGCCAGCGGCGCGCAGGGCAAGAAAAAACTCGATGAACATGGCGCAGCCCTTGTCGGGGTTAAAACAATCGTTTATTCTCAATTTTAGAGTATGAACTCTAATTCTGTGTTGCAGGCAGACGCCCTGCATCTGCCACCCGCCAACAGCGGCTCACAAAACCCAGCGCAGCGATCCTGGCTAGGCGCACGACCGCAGACAGTACAAACAAGTACGGCAAGGTCGGGCAACAAGGCCAGGAGGGTTTTGTGAGCCGCTCGAAAGGAGCATACCATATGCCCAGCGCCCCACTGCTCACCACCCCGGCCGAGCTGAACCACGCCCTGAGCACGGCCCGCGCCGCCTGGCAGGCCGCGCCTTATCCGTCCTGCGCCGAGCGCCGCGCCCGGCTGGCGGCCCTGCGCGCCGCCTTGCAAGGCCATGCCGGCGCGCTGGCGGCGGCGGTGTCGGCCGATTTTGGCCAGCGCAGCGCCGACGAAACGCGCATGGCCGAGCTGTTCCCTACCCTGCTGGCCATCGACCACGCCCGCCGGCATCTGCGCCGCTGGATGCGCCCGCAGCGGCGCGGCGTCAGCCCGTGGTTTTGGCCGGCGCGCGCTCAGGTGTTGCCGCAGCCCTTGGGGGTGGTCGGGGTGATCGTGCCGTGGAATTACCCGCTGTATCTGGCCTTGGGTCCGCTGGTGGACGCGCTGGCGGCGGGCAACCGGGTGTTGATCAAGATGAGCGAATACACCCCGCGCACCGCCGCCGCCGTGGCCACGCTGCTGGCCGAGGCCTTGCCGGGCGGCGAGGCGCAGGTGGCGTTGGGCGAGGTGGCGCTGGCGCAGGCTTTTGCCAGCCTGCCGTTTGACCACCTGCTGTTTACCGGCTCTACCGCCGTGGGGCGCGAGGTGATGCGTCTGGCCAGCGCCCAGCTCACCCCGGTGACGCTGGAGCTGGGCGGCAAATCGCCGGTCTTGATTGCCCCCGGCCACGATGTGGCGCGCGCGGCGGCGTGCATTGCCCAGGGCAAGCTGCTGAACGCCGGGCAAACCTGTGTGGCGCCGGATTATGTGCTGCTGCCGCGCGGCGCGCGCGCCGAGTTTGTCCGCGCCTTTGCCCAGGCGGTGGCCGCCAGCTACCCGACGCTGGCCGACAACCCGGATTACACCAGCATCATTCATCCGCGCCACTGGCAGCGCCTGCACGACGGCCTGGCCGAGGCGCGCGCCGCTGGCGCGCAAACGCACGCCTGTGTCGGCCCGGACAGCGAGGCGGCGCTGGCCGCCGTGCGCAAGATTGCCCCGCATCTGCTGTGGGACGCACCCGCCGATTGCCAACTGCTGCGCGAAGAAATCTTTGGCCCGATTTTGCCGCTGGTGGAATACGAGGACTGGCCGGCCGCGCTGGCCTATGTCAACGCCCGGCCGCGCCCGCTGGCCTTGTATCTGTTTGACCATGACCGCCAGCGGGTGCAGGCTGTTTTGCGCCAGACCATCGCTGGCGGCGTGGTGGTCAACGACACCTTATTGCATGTGGTGCAGGACGGGCTGCCGTTTGGCGGGGTGGGCGCATCTGGCATGGGGCAGTATCATGGCCATGACGGCTTTCTGACGTTCAGCAAGCTCAAGCCGGTGCTGTACCAATCGCGCTGGAACGCCATGCCCTGGCTGCGCCCGCCGTATGGCCGGCTGGCGCGCTGGCTGCAAGCGCTGATGCTGCGTTGAGCATCCCCGGTTTTTGATTCAGGCTCATCACCCATGCACACTGCAAAAAAATCTACTCCCTTGTTGACCCGCCGCCAGTTTCTGCGCGTCGGCCTGGCCGGCGGCGCCGTGCTGCTGACGGCGCGGCTGGTGTACGGCCCGTTTGCCCGCATGCGGCTGGCCGAGGTGCCCGAGGCCGAGCAGCTGAAAACCCTGAACCCGCGCACCGCCACCGCGCTGGCGGCCATCGCCCCGGTGATGCTGGGCTCGGCGTTTCCGCCGGCCGAGCCGGAAGAAACGCGCCTGGGCGCGCAGCATGCGCTGGTGCGCGCCATCGACGCCGCGATTGCCGCCATGCCGGCGCCGGTGCAGGCAGAAATCAGCCAATTGCTGGATTTATTGATTTTTCCGCCCACCCGGCGTTTGCTGGTGGGCCTGCGTGAGGAGTGGGCGCGCGCTGAGCAGGACGATATTCGCGGCTTTTTGTATCGCTGGCGGGAAAGCCGCTTTCAGCTGCTGCGCGCCGGCTATCAGGGCCTGCATCAGCTGGTGTGCGCTGGCTGGTACGCCATGCCGGCCAGCCAGGCGGCGGTGGGCTACCCCGGCCCGCCAGTGCAATGGCAACTGGCGGAGGGCGCAGCATGAACGCCATTCCCGATCCGATTGCCGCTGGTCTGGCGCGTGGCTGGCAGGTGGTGGATGCCTCCACCCTGCGCGCCGACACCCACTATGAAGCCGATGTGGTGATTATTGGCACGGGCGCTGGCGGTGGGGTCAGCGCCGAGGTGTTGAGCCAGGCCGGGCTGAAAGTGCTGCTGATCGAAGAAGGCCCGCTGCCGCTGGGCCGGGATTTTCGTCTGCTGGAAAGCGACGCCTACCCGCAGCTGTATCAGGCCTGCGCGGCGCGGCAAACCCAGGATAAGGCCATCACCATCTTGCAGGGCCGCGCGGTGGGCGGCTCGACCACGGTGAACTGGACGTCGTCATTCCGCACGCCGCCGGGCACGCTGGCGGTGTGGCACGAGCGCTACGACCTGCCGCTGACCGAGGCCGAGATGCGCCCGTGGTTTGAGCAGATCGAAACCCGCCTGTCGATTCACGACTGGCCAGAAGCGCCCAACGCCAATAACGCCGTGCTGGCGCGCGGCGCCCAGCAGCTGGGCATCAGCCACGGCCGCATCCGCCGCAATGTCAAAGGCTGCTGGAATCTGGGCTACTGCGGCATGGGCTGCCCCACCCACGCCAAGCAATCCATGCTGGTGACCACCATTCCCGCTGCGCTGGACGCTGGCGCGCGGCTGCTGACCCGCTGCCGCGCCTGGCGGCTGAACCTGACCGCCGGCGAGGTGAGCGGGCTGGAATGCCAGGCGCTGGACAGCGCCGGCCTGCGCGCCAATGGCGTGCGCATCACGGTGCGCGCCCGTCACTATGTGCTGGCCGGCGGCGCCATCAACACCCCGGCGCTCTTGCTGCGCAGCCGCCTGCCGGATGCCTCTGGCCGGCTGGGCAAGCGCACCTTTTTGCACCCCACCGTGCTGTCCGCCGCGCTGTTTGCCGAGCGCGTTGACGCCTGGCATGGCGCGCCGCAAACCGTGTACAGCGATCATTTTTTGCACACGCAGGACATCGACGGCCCGCTGGGCTACAAGCTGGAAACCCCGCCCGTGCACCCGCTGCTGGCCTCGGTGACGCTGACCGGCCTGGGCGAAAGCCACGCCGCGCTGATGCGGCAAATGCCGCACCTGCATGTGATGCTGGCGCTATTGCGCGATGGTTTTCATGTGGATAGCCAGGGCGGCGAAGTCAGCCTGGACGACGACGGCCACGCCCGGCTGGCCTATCCGCTGAACGACCCGCTGTGGGAAGCGGCGCGGCGCGCCTGGTTGAGCATGGCCGAGCTGCAATTTGCCGCTGGCGCGCGCCAGGTGCTGCCGATTCACGAAGACGCCGTGCCCTACCGCAGTTGGCCAGACGCACGCGAGGCGATTCGCCAGCTGCCGCTGGAAATCCTGCGCGCGCGCTGGGTGAGCGCGCATGTGATGGGCGGGGCGATGATGGGCAAGGACGCCAGCCGTGGCGTGGTCAACGCCGACGGCGCCTGCTGGGGCATGCGCAATCTGTCGGTGCTGGATGGCTCGGTGTTTCCCACCAGCATTGGCGCCAACCCGCAGTTGTCGGTGTATGCGCTGGCGCTGCGCAATGCGACACGGCTGGCGCAAACCCTGGGCCACGGATAATACCCACACGCGCCATCCCAACCCCAATCCGGCCCGCCTGCGCTATCATGCCATTCCATTTTTATTTTTGAGGAATACCCATGGCCGGGGCCAGTTTGCTTGCCTTGCTCGACGATATCGCCACCTTGCTGGACGACGTGGCAGTGATGACCAAAGTCGCCGCCAAGAAAACCGCCGGGGTGCTGGGCGACGATCTGGCGCTGAATGCCGAGCAGGTCAACGGGGTGCGCGCCGAGCGTGAGTTGCCGGTGGTGTGGGCGGTGGGGGTGGGGTCGCTGAAAAACAAGGCGATTCTGGTGCCGGCCGCACTGGCCATCAGCGCGCTGGCGCCGTGGCTGATTACCCCTTTGCTGATGCTGGGTGGGCTGTATCTGTGTTTTGAGGGTGTGGAAAAACTGGCGCACTCATGGCTGCACGGCGCCGAAGAAGACGCCAGCGAGCATGCCCGCCAGTTGGCGGCGGTGGCCGATGAGCAGGTGGATCTGGTGGCCATGGAAAAAGACAAAATCCAGGGAGCCATTCGCACGGATTTTGTGCTGTCGGCTGAAATCATCGTCATTGCCCTGGGTACGGTGGCCGACAAGAGTTTTGCCATGCAATGCGCGGTGTTGGCTGGCGTGGCGGTGCTGTTGACCATCGGCGTGTATGGCTTGGTGGCGGCCATTGTCAAAATGGACGATGTCGGTTTGTACCTGCATCGCACGGGCGGCGCGGTGGCGCGCGCGCTGGGCAAGCTCTTGCTGCTGACGGCGCCGCGTTTGATGCAGCTGCTGACCGTGCTGGGCACGCTGGCGATGTTTTTGGTGGGCGGTGGCATTCTGGCACATGGTCTGCCGGGCATGCATGACGTGATACACCATCTGGTCGAAAGCGTCGCCAGCCTGCCCACGGTGGGCGCGGGCCTGGCCTGGGCGGCGCCGGCCGTGCTGGATGCCGTGTTGGGCGTGCTGGCCGGGGCGTTGGCGCTGGCGGTGGTGACGCTGGGCGGCAAGCTGTTCAAGCGCGGCTAAGCGCCGCTTGGCCTCTGCATAAAAAAACCCGCGCGGCCGGATTGCTCTGGCCGTGCGGGTTTTTTGTTGGGCGATATGCTTACAGCATGCCGCTCAGCAGCAGGCCACCCGTGGCGGCCACGCCTGCGCCCAGCACGCGGCGGGCGGTGCTGGTCAGATGCTGATTCAGGGTAAAGCCGGCGGCGTGCAGTGCGGCGGTGGCCACGGCAAAGCCGGCGCCATACAGCCAGAAGCTGCCATCGGCCGGGGCTTCAACACCGTGAGCAAAGCCATGGAACACGGCAAAGCCGGCGGTCAGCGCCATGGCCAGCACGGTGGGCATGCGCACCGACAGCGACACCAGCAGGCCCAGCGCCAGCACCGACAAGGCAATGCCGGTTTCGATGGCCGGCAATGGCATGCCCAGATGGCCGGCAACGCCGCCCAGCAGCATGGCCAGCACAAAGCTGGCCGGCAGAGCCAGGCGCGCCGCGCCACCCAGCATGGCGCCCCAGATGCCCACAGCCAGCATGGCCAGCAGATGGTCGGCGCCAGACAGCGGATGGCTCAGGCCGGCAAACAGATCAAAATGGCTATGTGCCCCAGTGTGGGCATGGGCCAGCGGTGCGGCCAGCACGGCGGCCAGGGCAAGGGCGTTGCGAAGCTTCACGGTGTCATCCTCTTATTGGATCAGGCGGTGTGATCGTTGATTTTTTCGGCGCGGAGCCGAAAGCCGTGCATCAGGCAAACACAAACCGTGCCAGCCCGGGCGCGGCGGCGGCGGCTGGCTGGCGGCAGACAAGCCACACGCAATCAGCGGCTTGTCGGCCGTCGGTACGCATCATGGTGGCACAAGGTGGATAAATGGCGTGCGTTTTGCCAAAAAACAGAAAACAAGGTTTGCGCTTGCCGGGGTTTGCCAGCCGCTCCCTCAGTCCTGGCTGGAATCTGCCGATTTTTTCGGCAGCACCGATAACGCGCCTTGCACCAGCCCGGCCAGATCGGCCAGATTGCTGGGGATCACCACCGTGGTGCCCTGGCGGGCAATCTGGCCAAATGCCGCCACGTATTGCTCGGCCACTTTCAGCGCGGCGGCACGGTCGCCGCCTTGTTGTTCCAGTGCGTGCGCCACGCTGGCAATCGCTTCGGCATTGGCCTGCAAGCTTTTGCGACGTTGCCCAATTCGGCGGCCAAATTCAACAGGCCAATCTTGTGGCGAATGACATTCTGGTTGAAACTGCTCATGGGGTTGCTCCCTGGTGCTTTTGCGCTGTTTTGATGAAGATTCGCCCCTCCATCAAAACGGCTACCCTTTGGCAAGGCCCTACTGTCAGATCAAGTCTGAACTTTTACACTTGATAAAATTCGCCCTAGAAAATCTCCCCCATGTCTTCGTGCTGCATGCGGCTTGCTTTATATGAAATGTCACAATCCGTCCTGGACACCATGGCCGATGCCACCATGGCCGTGCTGGCCTGGCTGGGCCTGAACACCGAATACTGGCCGCCCGTCTTGGGTGTGGCGCTGTTTGTGTGGGTGCTGTCGGCGCTCTGGTCGCTGTACAGAAATCTGGGTGGCGTTGATGCCTCTGGCACAAGCAGCGATTGGGACATGAGCGACACCTCGGACAGCGCGAGCAGCAGCGACTGCGGCGATAGTGGCGGCGGAGGGTGTGATTGCGGTGGGGGCGACGACTGAAACAGCCACCCCGGCCGAAGGCCGCGCCGATATAATAGCCGCCTTGTTGTTGCATCCCCCGGAGACGCCATGTCCACCACCCTGCCCGTTGTCTTGATCGTGGACGATGAAATCCGCTCGCTGGAAACCCTGCGGCGCACGCTGGAAGAAGCCTTCGAGGTGTTCACCGCCGCCAGCACCGACGAAGCGCTGGCCATTCTGCAAAACGAATTCATCCATGTGGTGATCAGCGACCAGCGCATGCCGGACATGACCGGCGTGGCGTTTCTCAAGCTGGTGCGCGAGCGCTGGCCCGAGGTGGCGCGCATTATTTTGTCTGGCTACGCCGACAACGCCGACATCATCGCCGCCATCAACGAAGCCGGCATCTATCAATACCTGCTGAAGCCCTGGCGGCCGGATGCGCTGTTGCTCACCGTGCAGGGCGCGGCGCGGCTGGCCACCCTGCAACGCGAAAACGAGCTGCTCAATGTCGAGCTGAAAGCCGGCGAGCCGTGGATGCGCAGCCGGGTGGCGGCCAAGCGCCAGCAGGCGTCGGACGCCTTTGCCATGCACAGCATCGTGCGCGCCGCCAACAGCCCGCTGAACCGCATCTGCGCCTTGCTGACCAAGGTGGCGGTGCACGACATCGCCGTGCTGATCGAGGGCGAATCCGGCGTGGGCAAAGAGCTGCTGGCGCGCGCGCTGCACTACGCCAGCCACCGCGCCCAGCGCCCATTTGTTGGCGAAAACTGCGCGGCGCTGCCCGAGCAACTGCTGGAAAGCGTGCTGTTTGGCCACAAGCGCGGCGCATTTACCGGCGCCTATCAGGATCATGTCGGGCTGTTTCAGCAGGCTGACGGCGGCACGATTTTTCTGGATGAAATCGGCGAAACCTCGCCGGCTTTTCAGGCCAAGCTGCTGCGCGTGCTGCAAGAAGGCGAAATCCGCCCGGTGGGCAGCTCGCGCTCGCTGCGGGTGGATGTGCGCGTGGTGTCGGCCACCAACCGCACCCTGGCGGATTTGGTGCAGCAGGGGCGTTTTCGGGAAGATTTATACTATCGGCTGTCGCCGTTTGCCGTGCTCACCCCGCCGCTGCGCGAGCGGCCAGAAGATATCCCGCTGATTGCGCTGGACTTGCTGGAGCGCATGCGCGACAGCTTTGGCCTGCCCGACGCGCTGTTCAGCCCGGCCACCCTGGTGTGCCTGCAAAACTACCGCTGGCCCGGCAATGTGCGCCAGCTGAAAAACGAAATCCAGCGCATGCTGGCGCTGGCCGATGCACCAGTGCTGGGCCCGGAGTTGTTGTCGCCGCAGGTGCTGCACGCCGGCGACGAATCACAGCAACAAGAATTGGCTTTTCTGGGAAGTGTGCGCGGCGACCTGAAAGAACGGCTGGACCAATTGGAAAGCCAGATCATCCGCGAAACCCTCACCCGCCACCGCTGGAACAAAACCCGCGCCGCCAGCGAGCTGGGCCTGTCGCGGGTGGGCCTGCGCAACAAGCTGGTGCGCTATGGGCTGGAGCCCAAGGCCTGATGGCATGGTGGTGGGTGCGCATGCTGCTGGCCCTGTGCCTGGCCAGCTGGCTCCTGCCCGCATGGGCGCAGCCGGTGCGGCTGGGGGTGCTGGCCTGGCTGGGCGAGGACCGCGCCGCCGCGCAATGGGCGCCGCTGCTGGATGCACTGGCCAGCCGGTTGCCGGCACATTCCCTGCACGCACGCTATCTGGATCTGGATGCCATGGACACCGCCGTGGCGCGCGGCGAGCTGGATTTTGTCATCACCAACCCGGGGCATTACGTGGCGCTGGAAGCACGCCATGGCGTCAGCCGCATTGCCACCCAGCAAATTGCCGCCGGCCACGACTCGGCACACGCGGTGGCTGCCACCGTGATTGTGCCGGCCACGGACAGCACACGACGCCGGCTGGCCGATTTGCGCGATGCCCGGCTGGCCATGGTCACCCCGCAAGCGTTTGGTGGCTATCAAGTGATCTGGGGCGAGCTCAAGCGCGCCGGGGTAGACCCGGAAACCGGCGCGCTGACCTTGCGCCCCACCGGCTATCCGATGACCCGAGTGGTAGATGCCCTGCGCGCCGGCCAGGCCGACGCTGGCGTGCTGCGCGCCTGTCTGCTGGAAGCGCTGCAGCGCACAGGCCAGGTGCGCCCGGGCGAGTTTCGGGTGCTATCGCCACAACACCATGCCGGAGAACCCTGCCAGCGCTCGTCGCCCATCTATCCGGGCTGGGCATTCGCCGCCGCGCATGACACACCGCCGGCCTTGTCCCGTGCCGTGCTGCTGGCGCTGCTGGCCTTGCCGGACACCGATGATGTCACCCGCTGGGGCGTGCCTGCCGATTACCATCCAGTGCACGACATGCTGCGCGAATTACAGATTCCGCCTTATGACTTTCTGCGTCAGCACCGGCTGGAAAACCAGGTGCGCCGCTACTGGCCATGGGCTGCCGGTGTAGTGGCGCTGCTACTGGCCTGGCTGGCCTATACCGTGCGGGTGGAAGCGCTGGTCCAGCGACGCACCCGTGAGCTGTCGGCCGCGCTGGTGGCGCGCGACCAGCTGGCCGAGCAAGCGCTCATTCACCAGCGGGAAATGGACCATCTGTCGCGGCTGTCGGTGCTGGGTGAATTATCTGGCTCACTGGCGCATGAGCTGAACCAGCCGCTGGCCACCATCGGCAATTACGCGCGCAGCCTGAAGCGCCGCCAGGCCAATGGCCAGCTGGACGCGGCCGCGCTGATCCGCGCCGCCGACGAAATCGCCAGCGAATCCGAACGCGCCGCTGGCGTGCTGGCCGGCATCCGTGAATTTGCCCGCAAGCGCGCACGGGTGCGCGAGCCCCATGCGCTGGCCACACTGACCGAGCGGTCACTCAGCCTGTTTCGCGGCATGCTGGCGCACGCGCCGGCCATCACCTGGCAGTGCAGCGCCGAGGCGGCCGAGGCACAGGTATTGGCCGACCCCTTGCAGATTCAGCAAGTGCTGCTCAACCTGCTGAAAAACGCCTGCGACGCCCAGCAGGCGGCGGGCCGTGAGCAAATGCCGATTGTTGTCAGCCTGCAGCGTGATGGCGCCCGACTGGCGCTGGCGGTGCGTGACCATGGCAATGGCCTGGATCTCGAAGCACAGGGGCGGTTGTTCGAACCGTTTTTCACCACCAAGCCCGATGGCCTCGGCCTGGGTTTGTCGATTTGCAAAACCATTGCCGAAGCGCACGGCGGCGAGCTCAGCGCCGACATCCCGGCCGACGGCCCCGGTCTGTGCCTGTGGCTGCGCCTGCCTTGCCTGGAGAATCCCCCTGCATGAACACCGCCCCCCATGTGCATGTGATTGACGATGAAGCGCCATTTTTGCGCTCGGTGCTGTTTCTGCTGGAATCCGCCGGCTGGCCGGCCAGCGGCCATGACAGCGCCGAGGCGTTTCTAGTGGCCAACCCGCCGTTTCCGCCTGGCGGTGGCTGTCTGGTGGCCGATATCCGCATGCCGCGTGTCAGCGGCCTGGAATTACAACGCCGTTTGCAAGCCGCAGGATCGCCGTTTCCGCTGATTTTTGTCACCGGCCACGGCGATGTCGAGCTGGCCGTCGAGGCCATGAAGGCCGGGGCGGTGGATTTTCTGCAAAAGCCCTTTCGCGACCAGCCCTTTCTGGACGCCATCGAACGCGCGGTGGAACTCAGCCGCGCCCACCACGCAGCCAGCCAGCGCAGCCAGGAAGCCCGCGCCATCCTCACCCGCTTGTCACCGCGCGAAACCGAGGTGGCGCGCTGGCTGGCGCTGGGCTGGGCCAACAAGGCCATTGCCCGGCAACTGGCCATCAGCGAGCACACCGTACATGTGCACCGCCAGCACATCATGGATAAAACCGACGCCGGCAGCCCGGCCGATCTGGCCCGGCTGATCCTGCGCGCCGACCCGGCCGGGCTGGATGAAGCGGGCGTGGCGGCGGACTGAGAACCGCTAACAAGACCCTCCTGACGTTGTTGTGTACCTTTGTCGTACATTTGTATTGTCTACCTGGTCAGGATCGCTTCGCTGAGTTTTGTTAGCGACCTAGACGCTGCCGAATTGGCCTGCATCGCAGAGATCTTCCCAGCAGACGCCACACCGCCACGCCCCGCATAGACGGGGCGTGGCGGCATCACCTCAAGGGTTCGATCAGCAACTCAATAACGCGCGTCGTCCGGCTTTTTGTCCTTCGGCCAGTCCTTGACCTTGTCCGGGAAGTCCGGGCGCGGCTGGTGGCTGAAATATTCGGCCACATCCAGCGCTTCCTGATCGCTCAGGCCGCCCTGACCCAGCGGGAACTTGCCATGAAAGCCGATCGGCATATTGCGTTTGACAAAGGCGGCAGCGGTGTAGGTGCGCGCCATGCCGGCGCCGATATTGAACGATTGCTCGCCCCACAGCGGCGGGTAGATCATGCGGCCATCGGCACGCTTGAGCCCTTCGCCATTGTCGCCATGGCACACCGCACATTGCTGGGCGTAAATCTGCTTGCCGTTCACCGGGTCGGCCTTGAGCGTGCGGTCGATCTTGCCCACCCCGCGCCCGGGCACCTTGTCTTCCGGTTTGGTCGCACCCTTCATCCAGTCAAAGTAAGCGACCATGGCTTTCATGTCGGCAGAGTCCACTGGCAGCGGCTTGCCATTCATCGAGCGCCTGAAGCAGCCATTGATGCGATCTTCCAGGCTGATGATCCGGCCGGCGCGTGGCGCATAGCTGGGGAAGAACGCCGATACACCAACAAACGGCGAGCCATCGGCCACGGTGCCGGCATTCAGGTGACAGCTGGCGCAGTTGAGCTGGTTGCCAACATGGCGTGGCAGCAGGTCGCGGGTTTCCATGTGCAGGCGCATGCCGCGCACCAGCTGGCTGGCATTGGGCTGCTTGAGCATGTCGGCCACGCGCGGGGTGTCAAAGCGCGAATTGTCAGTGGTTTTCGGGTCGAGCGTGGCGCGCATGCGCTGCACATCGCCGGAGCTGACTGCCGGTGCCCCATGGCCCCAGCTGGTGCGGACAAAACTCAGGATTTCCGCCAGCTCCTGATCACTGAGCCGGGCAAAACCGGGCATGGCAAACACCCGTGGATGCGCAGCCGTGGCGGCAGTTTGCCCGCCGGTCAGGATGATGTGCAGCAGGGTGGCCGGGTCTTTGGCGCTGACTGTCGGGTTGCCGGCCAGCGGCGGGAAGATCCGGTTGACGCCGCCACCGTCCGCCCGGTGGCAATCCCCGCAGAACTGGGCGTAGGCCAGGCCGCCACGGCTGGTATACAGGGTATCGGGTGTGTGCGGCGTCAGGGCGGCGCGTGGCTTGCTTGGCGCAGGCAATTCGTTTTCGCCTGGCGGCAGCGCCTTCAGATAGGTGGCGATGGCGCGCAGATCGTCATCGCGCACATGCTGGGTGCTGTGGTGAATCACCTCGGCCATTGAACCCGAGGCCGTGGCAAAGCGGTTTTGCCCGGTTTTCAGAAACAGGGCGGTATCGTCTACCGTCCACAGCCCGCGCAAGCTGAGTGCCCGCCAGGATTCCACCGTCTCACCAGCCAGAAAATACTTGCCCTTGCCACCCAGCTCGGTCATGGCTTTTTCCTGAAAGCCAATGCCACGCGGGGTATGGCAGGCGCCGCAATGGCCCAGGCCCTGCACCAGATACGCGCCCCGGTTCCACACAGGATCCTGTTTCGGGTCAGGGGTGAACGGCGTGGCATCCAGAAAAGCCCAGTTCCACAGCGACAGCCCCCAGCGCAGGCTGAAGGGCCAGCGCATGTCAGTGGGTTTATTCACCTGACTGACGGGCTTGAGGCCCTGCATCAAATAGGCATATAGCGCCTGCATATCGTCAGCAGTCATCTTGGCGTAAGACGGATAAGGCATGGCCGGATACAGATTGTGGCCATCGGCGGCCACCCCCTGACGCATGGCGCGATCGAACTGGGCAAAGCTGTACTGGCCAATGCCGGTGGTGCGGTCCGGGGTAATATTGGTGGAATACAGCGTGCCGAACGGTGTTTGCAGGGCGCGGCCGCCAGCCATCGGCTGGCCGCGCTCGGCAGTGTGACAGGCGACGCAATCGCCCAGCCGGGCCAGGTATTCGCCGCGCTGGATATCAGCACTGGCGGGCGCGGCCAGCGCGGCGGCGCCAGCCCCCAGCCAGAGCAATGCGCCCACTAGCAGCGGACGCACATGATGGCGGACAAGAGAAACAGGTTTCATCAGACAACTCCCGATACAGACTGCATGAGACAGCAGTCTAGGGAGCAGCGCCGACAACGCCTATTCAATGCTTGGATTAAACCACTTACCTAAAGGGGTTATTGCCAATAGCACAGCGATGTGCATGTGGCTCAGCGTCGCTCACAAAACCCCGCGAAGTGTTCCTGCCAGGCGTGCGGCGCAGACAACGGCAAGGCCGTGCAACGACGCCAGGAAGGCGCGCTCAGACGCCCTGGGCAAAGCGCTGGGCCCACTGCACCCGCGCCTCGCGGGCATGCTGAAACATCTGCTCCAGCGCCGCGCCGTCGCCGGCCTCCACCCATTGCGTCAGCTGCGCCAGCCCGGCTTGATAGGCGCGCAAATCGGCCAATAGCGCGTCGCGGTTGGCCAGGCTGATGTCGCGCCACATCTCCGGGTGGCTGCCGGCAATGCGGGTGAAGTCTTTAAAGCCGGTGGCGGCAAAGTCAAAACAGCGCGCGGCGTCGGTTTTATTGGCCACCATCTCGACATAGGCAAACGCCAGCAAATGCGGCAAATGACTGACGCTGGCGAACACCGCGTCGTGCTCGTCGGCGCGCATGCTGAACACCCGCGCACCGCTGGCCTGCCACCACTGGCCCACCGCCTCGGCCGCCTCGGGCAAGGTGGCCTCCAGCGGGGTGAGCACCACCCGGCGCTGCTCGAACAGCCCATACTGCGCCGCCGCCGCGCCCGAGCGGTCCGAACCGGCAATCGGGTGCGCCGGCACGCAATAGGCCAGATGCTCGGGCAAGTGCGCGCGCATCAACTGCGCCACATCGCCCTTGGTGCTGCCTGCGTCGGTGACAATCGCCTGCGCTGGCAACACCGGGGCGATGGCGTCAAACACCCGCCCCATCTGCCCCACCGGCGTGGCCACCATCACCAAATCCGCGCCGGCCACCGCCTGGGCCGGATCCTGGCTGGCGGCGTCGATCACCCCCAGCTCGATGGCGCGGTTGAGGTTGTCCAGCGAACGCCCCACCCCCACCACCTGCCCAACCAAGCCCGCGCGCTTCATCGCCAACGCAAAAGAGCCGCCGATCAAGCCGACGCCGATGATCACCAGTTTACCGATGCTGCGCACCGCGCTTCTCCTTCAAAAACACTATTTGTTTACCGATGCCGACGCCTGCGGCGCCCGATCTTGCCGTGCGCAACGCAGGCTGCGCTTTGTCATGCCTCACTGCGCCCCACCTCGTCATTCCCGCGCAGGCGGGAATCCAGAAACGCGCCACGGCGTGGCGAACGGTGAGCGCTCGGCAAACCGCTGCCCGAGCAATTTCACCATGACGTGGCTTGCCCCATCGCACAGCAAGGCCGTCAGCGTGAGCCCCAGCCAAGCCTCAACCCGGCCCGGCGGTGAATCCCACTTGCAGGTGCTCGTCGCCGATGGTCAGCAGCATCAGCCAGTCCTGGCGGCCGGTGACGCACACCGGCAGCATGATGTCGGCTTGCCAGCGGCCGTCGCCCACCTGGCGCAGCGGAAAACGCGCGCTGCCCATGTCCATGCCGGCCATGGCGAATTCCGCCACCGGCGGCGCCTTGCCGGCGGGCGTCTGGCTCAGTTCCAGGCCAAAGCGCTGGCCGTGGCGGGCGGGCTGCAAAAAGCGCACGCGCGCGCCGCCGGGCAGGGTGCAGCCGGCTTGCAGGTCGGGGCAGCTGATGGCTTGCGGGGCGGCGTGCTGGCGGGTGAGGTAGGTGTTGATCAGCCAGAATTTCACCCCGGCAAAAATCAGCAGCGCCACGGCAATCAGCACCCATTTGCGTTGGCTGGGATTCAGCGTCATGCCCACGCCCCCCGCATCAGCGCCACGCCGTGCGCGCCGGCTTCACAGGCGGCGGGCAGGTCGGCGGCGGCAAGCCCCCCCAGCGCGTACACCGGCAGACGCGGGCCGGCTCTGGCCAGCTGGCAGGCCAGGCCTTGCCAGCCCAGCGGCGGCGCGTCCGGGTGGCTGGCGGTGGGCAGCACATGGCCCAGCAGGGCGTAATCCAGCCCCAGCTCGGCGGCGTGTTGCAATTCTTCCGGGCGATGCGCCGAAGCGCCCACCCAGGCAAAGTCCGGGCGCTGGCGGCAGGCGGCCAGCCGTGCGCTGTTCAGGTGCACGCCGTCCACCGGCCAGCCGGCCAGCCAATCCGGCTCGGCGTTGACCAGCAGCCGGCAGCCGGCCGGGCGGGTGAGCTCGGCCAGCCGCGCCACCCAGCTGGCCAGTTGGTCGCGGGCATAATCCGGCTCGCGCACAATCAGCAGCGACAGCCCGGCGGCCAGCCGCGCTGGCAGCGCCGCCAGCACGGTGTTTTCGCCCAGTTCGCCTGCGCAGGTCAGCGCGGTGATGGCCGGCAGCGACAAGGCGCGCAGGATGGGGGTGTTGGCCGGCAGCATCGGCGCCACATCCAGCTGGCCGGGGGTTTGCCAGTTCAGCTGCTGGCCTTCTTGCGCCTGCGGCTCGCCCTGCCAGGCGCTGACCCGATAAAAGCGCAGCCGCACATGGGCGTGTGGGTAGACAAACTGCTGCACCAGCCAGGGCGTGGCGGCGGTGACGGTGATGGCCAGCTCTTCTTGCAGCTCGCGCACCAGCGCGGCATACGGCGCTTCGCCGGGCTCGATCTTGCCGCCGGGGAATTCCCAATAGCCGGCGTACACCTTGCCCACCGGGCGCGAGGCCAGCAAAAACCGGCCGTCGGGGCGCACCAGCACCCCGGCGACCACTTCAACAAGTTGGGTGGAGGTCATGTTTTGTGTGTCGTTTAATCCGCCTTGCGCTCGGCCGGGGTGCGCCCGGCCCAGTCGCAGGCAAACTGCCAGGCCACCCGGCCGCTGCGCGCGCCACGGGTGAGCGCCCACAAGAGCGCGGCGCGTTCGGCGCGCGGGGTGAGTTTCAGCTGGTGATGCGCCAGCCACACCGCCACAGCGGCCAGATAGGTGTCCTGGTCAAATGGGTAGAACGACAGCCACAGGCCAAAGCGCTCGGACAACGAGACTTTTTCTTCCACGGCTTCGCCGGGGTGAATTTCGCCATTGACGTTGCGGCTGTCCAGATTGTCCTGCATGCGCTCGGGCATCAGGTGGCGGCGGTTGGAGGTGGCGTAGATCAGCACATTGTCGGCGCGGCGCGCCAGACCGCCGTCCAGCGCGGTTTTCAGCGCCTTGTAGGCGTCGTCGCCTTCTTCAAACGACAAGTCATCGCAATAGATGATAAAGCGCTCGGGCCGCTCGGCCAGCAGTTCGACAATATCGGCCAAATCGGCCAGATGGGTTTTGTCCACTTCGATCAGCCGCAGGCCGTCGGCGGCAAACGCCGGCAGCAGCGCCTTGACCAGCGAGGATTTGCCGGTGCCGCGCGCGCCGGTCAGCAGCACATTATTGGCCGGGCGGCCGGCGATGAACTGGCGGGTGTTGCGCACCAGCCGGGTTTTTTGCTCGTCCACCCCGGTCAGCGCGTCCAGCGCCAGGCCGTGCGGCTTGTGCACCGCTTCCAGCCCGCCGCGCCCGCCAGCGCCCACCCGCCAGCGCCAGGCGTGCGCGCTCCAGTCGGTGGCGGGCGGCGGCGGCGGCAGCCAGGCTTCCAGCCGGGCCAGCACCGATTCGGCGCGGGTGAGCAAGGCGGCAAGATCAGGGGACGAAGCCATCCGGGCTATCCTTTCATTTGGGCGGAGCATTGGCTACAGCCAAACCCCGCAAAATCAACACCCTGGATTCCCGCCAGCGCGGGAATGACGATTTTTTCAGCGTAGGCTGAGCGGCGCTTGGCGCGGCTCACAACACCCACCGCAGCGCGCCTGACTAGGCGACGACCGCAGACAGCATAAGAAACGGCAAGGCCGGGCAACAACGCTAGGCGGGTTTTGTGAGCGGCGCTAAGAGCCGCTAACAAAACTCAGCGAAGCGGTCCTGGCTAGGCGTGTGACCGCAGACAGTACAAGCAGTACGGCAAGGTCACACAACAACGCCAGGGGGTTTTGTTAGCGGCGCTTAAAACGCCCCGCGCAGCGACACCACCGGCCAACCCTTATCCTGTGCATGGGCGCGCAGCGCGTCGTCCGGGTCTACCGCCACCGGGTGATTCACCTGCTCCAGCAGCGGAATATCATTGCGCGAATCACTGTAAAACCAGCTGTCGGCAAAGCTGGCCATGCTCTGGCCGCGCTCGGCCAGCCAGGCGTTCAGCCGGGTGATCTTGCCCGCCTGAAAACACGGCGTGCCGGTGGGTTTGCCGGTGTAGCGGCCATCGGCGCCGATTTCGGCTTCGGTGGCGATCAGGTGCTCCACGCCCAGCTCGGCGGCAATCGGGCCGGTGATAAAGCGGTTGGTGGCGGTGATGATCACCACCAGGTCGCCATTGGCCTGATGCTGCTGGATCAGCTCGCGCCCGCGCGCGGTGATGATCGGGCGGATGTGGCGCGCCAGGTATTCCTCATGCCAGGCGTCCAGCTCGGCGCGGTCGCGCCCGGCCAGCGGGGCCAGCTGAAAATCCAGAAACGCCTGAATATCCAGCGTGCCGGCCTTGTAGTCGGCGTAAAAGCGGTCGTTTTCGCGGTTGTAGTAGTCGGCGTCCAGCACCCCCTTGCCAATCAGGTAACGCGGCCATTCCACGTCGGAATCGCCAGCCAGCAGGGTGTTGTCGAGGTCAAACAGGGCAATATTCATCGGGCTTCACAACAGAAGAAAAGTAAAGACGGCAGGCCTTAAGAGCCGCTAACAAAACCCGCCTGGCGTTGTTGTGTGACCTTGCCGTACTACCTGTACTGTCTACGGTCACACGCCTAGCCAGGCGCGCTTCGCTGGGTTTTGTTAGCGACTCTCAGAGCGGCTCACAAAACCCGCCTGGCGTTGCTTGCGCTGTCTGCGGCCGCGCGCGCTGCGCTGGGTTTGCTGAGCGGCGCTTAGTCTTGCAGCAGCCGCGATTGCAGCACATTTTTCACCAGCGGCACCGTCACCGGCCGTTGCAGCGCCAGCGAATAGCGGTCCAGGGTGTCGAGCATGGCGGTGAGGCTGGAAAGATCGCGCCGCCAGTGGGTCAGCAAATAGCGAAACACCTCATCCGGCACATTCAGCTGGCGCGCCTTGGCGTGGCGGCGCAGCGCGGCCAGTTTGTCGTTATCCGACAAAGGCTTGACCTCCAGCACCAGGCCAGACGCCAGCCGGGTGGCCAAGTCCGGGCGCAAGGCCAGCTGCGCTGGCGGCAAGCGCCCGGCGGTCAGCAGCCGCCCGCCGGATTCTTTAAAGGCGTTGAACACCGAAAACAGGGTGATCTGGTCGTCCGGGTCGAGGTCATCGACGTGATCCACCGCCACCGCGCTGGCCTCACGGACAAAATCCGGCAGCCGTTCGCTGCGCGCATCCAGATAAATCGCCGCCCGCCCCAGCGCGTGGGCGTGCTCCACCCAGGCGTTAAGCAGGTGCGATTTGCCGCTGCCGCCTTCGCCCCACAGGTGCACAAAGCGTTCGGCAGGCGGCGCGGCGGCGGTCAGCGCGGCGATGACTTCCCGGTTGCGCTCGGCAATAAAGGTGTCAAAGGCCGGCGCGGGCGGCGGGCTGAGGTCGAGGGTCAGTTGGTTCAACGTGATGCGCCGGCGCGGCCGGCCCGAATGCGGTCGAAAAACGGATTTTACCGCATTTGCGTGAAAAGCTCGTGGGCTTGTGGGGGGGCTGCACAAAAGGAATTTGCGCAGGCCAAGCCTTTGGTGGCTCATCGGCATGATGCCGACGCGTCCTTCTGTACAAAGTTGGGATAGTATTGAGTCCGTGGCGACACCTAGCAGAGTGTTGCACTTGACTCTTGAGACCATCCTGGCTAAGCAGGTCACAACACCAAACCAAGGGTTTCGACCAGGGCAGCTTGGCGCGATGCACGCGGTTCTGGCCCACGAGTCGGTACATGACGACCCGGCCATCGTTTGCCTACCCACCGGATATGGTAAGACATCTCTGATGATGGCACTGCCACTGTTGTTGGCGGCTCAACGTGTCTTGGTGGTGGAGCCTTCTAACGCGCTGCGCAGGCAGGTTTTCTCGCACTTCCAAGAGCTCTCTACGCTTCGCCGCATCGGGGCAATCAGCGACAAAGTCCCGAGCCCCGAGGTGCTCAAGTTGGAGGGGCGCCCGGAGGACGCCGCGGCTTGGGAAGCGCTTGCGGAGCAGGACGTGGTAGTGACAACTGCGGCAAGTGCGTCGCCGACACTCGCTCCAGGAGCTCGCGATGACCTCTTCGATCTCATCATTTTCGACGAGGCTCATCACGCGCCTGCGGATACTTGGGCAGCTTTTTTGGCGCATTTTAAGAAGGCCCGTTTTGTGTTCCTCACCGCAACGCCGTTCAGGCGAGATGGACGTGTAATCCCTGGAAAGCTGGTGTATCGATACCCTGTAACCAGGGCAGTGGAGGAAGGAGCCTTCCAGCCCGTGGCCTTTCGGGCAGCGCCAGTACTCGATCCGCTCAACGACGATGAGATCGACCGGTCCATCGCAGCGACCGCCGTAGCGCAGCTCAACGCGGATAGAGATGCAGGCAAGGACCATCGCCTGTTCGTGCGCGCAGCTAGCATAAAGGCGGCTCGTGAGCTTGTGCCGATTTACCGGAATTTAGGCGTCGAGGTCGAGGTCGTCGACAGCAAGGTGAACAAACGGACACAGGACGATTGTGAGCGGCGGCTGATCTCTGGTGAACTGCGCGGAATCGTTTGCGTCAACATGTTCGGCGAAGGCTACGATTTCCCTAAGTTGAAGGTGGCGGCACTTCATTCGCCTCACCGCTCCCTTGTTCCAACCATCCAGTTCATTGGGCGCTTCGCTCGAAGTGATGCAACTACGGGTAACGCAACCCTTGTCGCTCCGCTCGCTCGCGTCCTGGAGGCCCCAAGCGCACTATTGAAGGAAGGCGTTGATCTTGCCCGCATGATTGACGAGGCGGCACAGCAAGAATTTATCGGAAATGTCGAGAGCCAGGCAGTCCTTGAACGACTCCCCGTGAGTCGACTCGCAGAGTCCGACTACGAGTCAGTATCCCCCTTGGCGCTGGAGTTGTATGCCCACGTTCGCGTCTTCAGGTGTGCCGAGGCCCCAGACTTCTCGAAGATTGGCAACACGGTCGGCAGAGATCTTCGTGCGGTAAAGCAATGGCTGTCCGAGGATGGTACGGTCAGCTTGGTGCTAACCGTCGACGAAAACCCTCCGAGTTGGGCGACCTCTGACGTGCTCGTTAACGTCCGTCACGATGCGTTCCTGCTCATGTACTTCCCGCAATCGAGGCTTTGCTACATTGGTTCGACACGACGCACTGAGAAAATCTATCAAGGCCTGATGGACGAGGTCTGCGGCAACTTTCGCCTGCTGAGCTATGAGGAGACCAGTAGGGCTCGAGCGGGACTCGACGGTGTCCGGTTCTATAACGTGGGCCTCAAAAACACGACCTTTAACTCCCAAAGCGAGACATATCGGATGCTCACGGGGCCTGCTGCAGAGCGCGCGGTGACTGCCGGTGACGGACGCGCGTACGTGCAAGGGCACTTTTTTGGCAGCGGCATGACGGGGGATAAGAAAGAAACGATTGGCGCGAGCAGCAGTTCGAAGATTTGGAGCAATCAGACTCTGACAATCCCTGAGTTTCTATCCTGGGTCGAGCATCTCAACGCGCGACTGGTCGGCACCGCCCCATTCGCTCAAACACAGTTCGATATCGTCAAGGCTGCGACGACGCTCCGCCAGCTTCCGGACGTGGTCATCGCGGGAGCATGGGCAAAGGCTGGGTTCAAGGCCAATCCTCGCGTTCGTTTTCGCACCGATGATGCTGCCCGGTTCGACTACAAGAGCTTGACTGACTGGGAGCTGTGCGCATTCTCACCGCAGCCGGTCAAAGGCATCATGGACTTCAAGGTCAGCTTGGACCAGTTCTCGGTGCTAATGCGCTTCTCTCTGGGTCAGGGACCGATGGTCACGCAACTAGATGACACTGTAGTCATCGAGGTGGAATCAGCGACTGATTCCTGGATGCCTCTGTCCGAGTGGCTGGCCGAGCATCCGCCTGTCTTCTATGCTGCCGACAAGTCGTCCTTCGAAGGGATGAACCAGATGTCCGTACCTCAGTTGCAGGTTGCGGCCCTCTCGCATGGCGACGCAGAGTTCATCGATTGGACTGGCTGCGCTATCGGCGTCGAGTTCGTGCCGAACAGCGGCGCTGCCAACGCCGCGCAGCTGCGGCAGCGCTTAGCCGGCCAGACAACGGTGCAAGAGCACCTTGAGCGGCACTTGCTTCAGATTCCTGGCCTTGCCTCCCTCTTTTACGACCACCGCTCGGGCGAAGCCGCCGACTTCATCGCGGTTACCGTGTCCCCCCAGAGCGAGGTAGAGATCGCGCTGTATCACTGTAAGGGGGCTGGCGGGGCACCGAGCGGCGGTCGAGTCGGAGATGTGTACGAGGTTGCTGGCCAGTTGGTGAAATCAGTGTATTACTGCGATGTCACGACCCTCCTGGACCACATGGAGGATCGGATGCACGCCCGGCACATCAATCCCTCTACGTTTATTTCCGGCAATCTTGGCAACCTGAAGCAGCTTTTGCAATCGACGCCTGCAACAAAGCTGACCTTCACGGTTGTCGGCGTCCAGCCCGGCATCAGTCGGCGGCAAGTTGACGCCCACTTGGCGGACTTGATGGTGTTCGGCGTCGACTATGCCAAACGTGGTGGCGCTGCAAGGGCGTATTGGCTCGTCAGCGAATAGCCAAAGTTGGTGGTTCTCAATATTCCACGATGTGTAGATACAAGCGGTCTTGTACTGTTCGCGATCTCTAATAAAGTGGGGCAGGAAGATGGCAGTGTGCCGCCAGAATCAGTGACTCAGCCGAAGGCTGTTATGGCAGAGAACCGGACATCCTCACGCAATCCTCTTTACTGCCCATTCGCCCACAGCGAGCGAATGGCCTGATTGTTGTGTGTCAGCGTAAAAACGCCAGCATCGCGTCTGCTGTCTGTGGCGGCGCTTCCAGTTGTGGATAGTGTCCCACGTCTGCCAGCAGTTGCACTTGCACCTGGCGATGGCTGGCCAGCCAGGCGGCTTCGCCAGCAGGGTCGGTCAGGTCGGCGTCCTGGGCGCCAATCAGGGCCAGGGTGGGCGTGGATTGGGCGGCGATGTGCGGGCTGATCTGCGCCGGATCGTAGGCCATCAGCGCGCGTAAGGCGCGCATGCGCCCGGGTTCGCGCAGGCGGGCAGCCAGCCTGTTGCGTTGCGCCAGGTGGTCGGCGGGGCGACGCACAAACAAACTGTCCCGATAGCGCAGCCACATGGCTGCCCGCCATGGTCCGGCAAAGCCGATCTTCATGGCCAGCGGCGTCCACCAGGGCTGATGCTGCGCGCGCAACACTGGCCCCAGCCAGACTTGCGCCTGCACCCGCTGCGGCGCCAGCGCTGCGGCCAGGCAGACCACGCCCGCGGCAAATGAATGCCCGATCAACACCGCGCGGACAATGCCCAGTGCGTCCAGCAAGGCCAGCACATCGCGTGCGCAGGCCTGCGCTGAATAATCCTGCCAGAAAATCGACGACTCTCCCTGGCCGCGCGCATCGACGGTGATCACCCGCCAGCCTGCGGCCAGCAGCAGCGGCCGCAGCGCGCGGAACTGGTCGCGCAAGTCGCCCATGCCGGCGATGGCCAGACACACCGGGCCATCGCCGCCACTGTCGTCGTAGGCCAATTGCCCCAGTTCGCGCGGCAGATAACGGGTGATGGGTTTCATGGCTGGCTATCCGGGCGCAGCAAAATGGCGCCGGCGCTCTGGCCGGATTGCAGCCGGCGATGCGCCTGAGCGGCATCAGCCAGAGCAAATTCGCTGTCCACTGGCAGGGTGAGCCCGCCGGCCAGCTGCGCCAGCGTGGCCAGGCCGCCTTCGTGATAGCGCGCCGGGTCGCTCAGATAGCGAAACACCCCAGGCCGCGCCAGCGCCACCGAACGCGCTGGGCCCAGCAAGGACAGCGGCAAGGGGCCCGGGTCGCCGGCCACTTGGCCGACGCTGGCCACCATGCCATATGGGCGCACCACGCCCAGCGTCGCGGCCAGGGTGTCGCCGCCAATGCCATCAATCGCATAATCCACGCCCTGCCCAGCGGTCAGCGTCAGCACGGCGTCGGCAAAATTGCCCTCGTGGCGCAACACGGCGTGATCCAGGCCGTAGCGCCGCGCCAGCGCCGCCTTGGCCGCTGAGCTGACCGTGCCGATCACCCGCGCGCCCAGCGTCTTGGCCCATTGCGTCAGCACCAGGCCCAGCCCGCCAGCGGCGGCGTGCACCAGCAGGGTGTCGCCCGCTTGCAGCCGATAGACCCGGGTGAACAGCATGTGTGCGGTGATGCCGCGCAGCAACAGGCTGGCGGCGGCGTCGTCGGCGACCGCATCGGGCAGCGGCAGCGCCAGCCAGGCCGGCAGATTGCGCGCGCTGCTGTAACTGCCCACCGGCGGGCCGGCGTACGCCACCCGCTGGCCAATGTGCAGATGGCTGACGCCTGGGCCCAGCGCTTCGACCCACCCTGCGGCTTCTACGCCCAGGGGGGATGGCCAGACGGGCAGCGGGTACAAGCCATCGCGGTGATAAATGTCCACGTAGTTGACGCCGATGGCGGTGTGGCGCACGCGGATTTCGCCCGCTGCGGGCGGCGGCAGCTCCGCGTGGCTGACGCGCAGCTGTGAGGCGTCGCCCGGCGAAGACAGCATCACGCGGGAAATGGGCAGGCAGGCAAGGGACATGGCAGAAGACTCCATTCAGGGTTGAGATTGTCAGCCCAGCTTACGGTGTGCAGAATCCATCGGGAATTCGCAAAATATGGACATTCACTGTGCAAAAAAACACACACGAAGACGGCCAGACGCCGCGCCCGCTGCAATGGGACGATGTGCGTCATTTTTTGGCGCTGGCGCGCTTGGGCAGTTTGTCGGCCGCCGCCCGCCAACTGGCGGTGGAGCATTCCACCGTGGCTCGCCGGGTGGGCGCGCTGGAAAAATCACTGGCGGTGCGTTTGTTTGATCGATTGGCCAAAGGCTGGGCGCTGACTGCCGAGGGCGAGGCCTTGCTGGCGCGTGCTGCGCGCATGGATGACGAAGCGCAGGCGTTTGCCCGCGCGGCGCTGGAAGTGGCGTCGCTGCAAGGCGTGGTGCGGGTGTCGGCGCCGCCGGCGTTCACCAGCCATTTTCTGGCGCCCAGGCTGGCGGCGCGGGCGCAGGACTGGCCGCAGATTGATCTGGAGCTGATTGGCGAAAGCCGCCAGGCCAATCTGGTGCGCGGCGAGGCGGATATCGCCTTGCGCATGGCGCGCCCGGAAGCGCCGGGATTGGCCGGGCGTCAGCTGGCCGAGCTGGGCTATGGCTTGTACGCCAGCGCCGGGCATCTGGCCAGACCGTCAGCGCACTGGTGTTTTTTGGGGGATGATGCCTTGTTGCGCTCACCACAACAGGCTTGGCTGGATCAAGTGGCCGATGGGCGGCGGGTGGTGTTGCGTGGCAATGATTTGACCACTCTGTTGCATGCCGCACGCGCAGGTCTCGGCGTGGCAGCCTTGCCGCATTTTCTGGCGGCGGACGATCCTGTGTTGCGGCTGGCGCCCGCGCCGGCCTGCCCGGTGCGCCGACCCTTGTGGCTGGTGCTGCATCCGGATGTGCGCCGCTCACCACGAGTGCGTCTGGTGGCGGATGTGCTGACCGCATTGATTGAAGACGCCCGCCAGGTGCTGGCAGGCCCGATGTCTGCTTCAGAGTGAGCCGTCAACAATAACAGGGCTTGTCCACAAAACGTTTCTGTTGTGGCGGCATGTTTGGCCAGGCAATGACCCTGTACCTTGTCATGCCATCCTCACCCCCTTGTATCCGCCGCCTCGCGCAGTGCCTCGCCAATAAAAATCAGCAGCACCAGCGTGCCAACCAGCACGCCAAAGGTGGATAGCGAAATCCACCAGGCGTCGAGGTTGTCTTTGCCTTGCGCCAGCAGTTCGCCCAGGCTGGGGGTGGAGGCGGGCACGCCCAGGCCGAGAAAGTCCAGGCTGGTCAGCGCCAGGATGGCGCCGGAGATGCGGAAGGGCAAAAAGGTGATCACCGGGGTGAGGCTGTTGGGCAGGATGTGCCGCCACATGATGGCGCTGTTGGAAAGGCCCAGCGCGCGGGCGGCCAGCACGTATTCCATTTGCCGGTTGCGCAGAAATTCGGCGCGCACATAGTCGGATAGGCCCATCCAGCCAAACAGCGACAGCAAGGCCAGCAGCAGCCACAGGCTGGGGGTGAACAGCGAGGCAAAGATGATCAAGAGATACAGCTCGGGCAGCGAGCCCCAGATTTCGATCAGCCTTTGCAAAATCAAATCGGTGCGCCCGCCAAAATAGCCTTGCACCGCGCCGGCCAGGATGCCCAGCAGCGAGCCGATGGCGGTCAGCGCCAGGGCAAACAGCACCGACACTCTAAAACCGTATAGCAGGCGCGCCAGCACGTCGCGGCCACGGTCGTCGGTGCCCAGCAGGTTGTCGGCCGAGGGCGGCGCCGGGTTGGCGGCCTGGGCAAAGTAGTTCAGCGTGTCAAAGCGGTAGGGGTTGGGCGGGTAGAGCGCCCAGTTGCCGTCGCGGCTGAGTTGCTGGCGGATAAAGGGGTCGAGGTAGTCGGTGGGGCTGCGAAAATCGCCGCCAAAGGTGGTTTCCGGGTAGGTGTGCCACAGCGGAAAATAATACTCGCCCTGGTAGTGGGCGACGATGGGTTTGTCGTTGCTCAATAGCTCGGCAAACAGGCTCAGGCCAAACAGCGCCAGAAAAATCCACAAGCTCCACCAGCCGCGCCGGTTGCCGGCAAAGCGGCGCCAGGCGCGTTGGCGCGGGGTGAGGATGGCGGCGTCAGCCATGGTCGGGCGCTCCGGCGGGCTCGGCGGTGTGGCACATCACCTGATTGCGGCCGTTTTCTTTGGCGCGGTAGAGCGCGCTGTCGGCTTCGTGCAGCAGGCGGCGGGCGGCTTCGCCTGGGGTTTCCTGGGGCAGCAGGCCATGCAGGCAGCTGGCGCCGATGGATAAGGTGACGGGGATATCCAGCCCGCCGCCCAGGCAGACCGGGCCGGCGGCCACGGCGGCGCGGATGCGCTCGGCCACGCGCGCGGCTTGTTCCAGGTCGGTTTGCGCCAGCAGCACGGCAAATTCTTCGCCGCCGTAGCGCGCCAGGCTGTCGGTGATGCGCAGCATGCTTTTTACCCGACGGGCCACTTCTTGCAGCACGGCGTCGCCCGCCGGATGGCCCCAGGTGTCGTTGATGCGCTTGAAAAAATCAATGTCCAGAAACAGTCCGCCCAGGCAGTTGCCTTGGCGCAGGGCGCGGGTGACTTCTTCGTCCAGGCGTTGGTCGAAGTAACGGCGGTTATGCACGCCGGTCAGCGCGTCGGTCAGGCCCAGGCGCTTGATTTGTTCGTGGTGATAGACGTTTTCCAGGCAGACGCCGGCAATGGCGGCCAGCCGTTCCAGAAAATCAGTGGACAAGGTGGGGTCAAAGCGTTGGGGGTCGCGGCTGCCCAGCACCAGACAGCCCAGCAGATGGCCCTGGCGCACCAGCGGCAGCAAGGCCAGGCTGCCCATGCCTTCGTCGGGCAGCCAGTCGCCATGTTGCCCCGGCTGAAAGGCGCACAAACGGGTGCGCAGGCCGGGGTTCAGCAGATGGGTCAGCGGAAATTGGCTGGGAATGAAGTGCAGGCGCGGGTATTCGTCCAGGTCCAGCCCACCGCCGCACAGCAGGGCTTGCACCTCGCCTTGCGGGTCTACCCAGTGCAGGTGCACGCTGTCCAGGGCAAATTCACTCTGGATGTCGTCCAGCAGCAAGCCCAGCAGTTGGGGGAAATCCCCGGCGCTGATCAGCGCCATTTCCAGGGCTTGCATCTTGGACATCACCAGCTCGTTGTGGCGGGCGTTTTCCAGCAATTGTTCAAACGGAGTGGAAGACACGGCTCACGCTTTCTTGCCGGGTCAGCCGCGCGCGGCGTCAAATTGCACGCGCGGATCAACCCAGACATAACACAAATCAGACAACAGGCGGGTAAACAGCCCCACCAGGGTAAACACATACAGGCTGCCCATCACCACCGGGTAATCGCGCTTGACCACCGATTCATACGACAACAGGCCCAGGCCATCCAGCGAGAACAGGGTTTCGATCAGCAGGCTGCCGGCAAAAAACGCGCCGATAAACGCCGCCGGAAAGCCGGTCACCAGCGGGATCATGGCGTTGCGAAACACATGCTTGTACAAAATCTTGCGCTCGGACAAACCCTTGGCGCGGGCGGTCAGCACATATTGGCAGCGGATTTGTTCCAGAAAGGTGTTTTTGGTCAGCAGCGTCATCACCGCCAGGCTGCCCACCACCGAGGCGGTGACCGGCAGCACCAAGTGCCACAGATAATCCAGCGCCTTGCCCAGCGGCGACAGCGTGGCCCAGTCGTCGCTGGTCAGCCCACGCAGCGGAAACCACTGCAAAAAGCTGCCGCCGCCAAACAGCACCAGCAGCGCCACGCCCAGCACAAAGCCGGGGATGGCGTAGCCCACCAGAATCACCGTGCTGCTCAGCAAATCAAAGGTGGAGCCATGGCGCACCGCCTTGGCGATGCCCAGCGGAATGCAGCACAGATAGGTCAGCAAAAAGCTGGAAAGCCCCAGGCTCATCGACACCGGCAGTTTGGACAGAATCAGGCTGCCGACGGATTGGTGATGATAAAAACTCTCGCCCAGATCAAAACGGGCGTAGCGCCAGAGCATGTCGATAAAGCGCTGGCTGGCCGGTTTGTCAAAGCCGTACAGGGCTTTGAGTTCGGCCAGTTGCTCCTGGTCCAGCCCCTGGCTGCGGTATAGCCCGCTGCTGGCGGTGCTGGCCGCTTCGCCGCCCTCGGCGCTGTGGCGCAGTTGCTGGGTGAGCTGCTCCACCGGGCCGCCGGGCACAAACTGGATGACGGCAAAGGTCAGCAGCAGCACGCCCAGCAGGGTGGGGATCATCAGCAACAGCCGTTTGGCCAGATAGCGCCACAGATTCATGGTCGGGCTCCCGGTTTGGCCCACCAGGTGCGCTCTACCCAGTCCTGCGCCTGAAAATAGCGCGGCAGGCGCTCGGGGCGGCCAAAGATGTCACGGTAGGCAATGCGGTGGTAGGCCAGGTGCCAATTGGGCATCAGGTAATAGCCGGCGCGCAGCACGCGGTCCAGCGCGCGGCTGGCGGCCACCAGCTCGGCGCGGTTGCGAAAGGTGACAAAGCGCTGCAACAGCGCGTCCACCGCCGGGTCTTGCAGGCCGATCAGATTATTCGAGCCGGGCTGCCTGGCGGCGGCCGAGCCAAAATAATCCAGCTGTTCATTGCCGGGGCTGGCCGATTGCGGAAACCCCGCCACCGTCATGTCGAAATCAAACTGCTCCAGCCGTTTCTGGAACAGCGCCGGGTCCACCATGCGCACATTCAGCTTGACGCCGAGTTTCTCCAGATTGCGCTGATACGGCGCCGCCACCCGCTCAAAGGTGCGGGTGTAGGTGAGAAACTCGAATTCCAGCCGCTGGCCGGCGGCGTTGACCAGCCAGCCGTCGTCGCCCATGCGCCAGCCGGCGTCGGCCAGCAGCTTTTGCGCCTGGCGCAGATTGGCGCGCAGGCTGAGCGCATCCGGGCTCTTGGGCGCGTCGATGGCCGGGCCGAATACGGCGGGGTCGAGCTTGTCTTTCAGGGGGTTGAGCAAGGCCAGCTCGTCGGCGCCGGGCAGGCCGCGCGCGGCCAGCTCGCTATTGCTGAAATAACTGTCGCTGCGGGTGTACTGGCGGTAAAACAGCTGGCGGTTGGCCCAGTCAAAGTCAAAGGCCAGCACCAGCGCCTGGCGCACGTGCTTGTCGGCAAACAAGGGCCGGCGCAGATTCATGGCAAAGCCCTGCATGCCGGCGCCATTGCCGTGCGGGACTTCCAGTTTTTTCAGGGCGCCGCTGGCAAAGGCGCGGCCGCTGTAGCCGCGCGCCCATTGCTTGGCGACGTTTTCCACCGAGACGTCAAATTCGCCAGCCTTGAACGCCTCCAGCCGCACGGTGTCGTCCAGCATGTAGCGAAATTCAATGCGGTCAAAATTATACTGGCCGCGCCGGCTGGGCAGCTCGCGCGCCCAATAATCCGGCCGGCGCTGATACACGCTGTATTTGCCCAGCGCGTAGCGCGCCAAGAGATACGGCCCGCTGGCCAGCGGCGGTTGCAAGGTGCGGCTGGCCAGCGGCTGGCCTTGCAGCCAGCGGCGGGCAAACACCGGCAGCTCGCCCAGAATCATGTGCAGCTCGGCATTGCGGCGGCGAAAGTCAAAGCGCACCGTGTGCGTGTCCAGCACGGTGACTTGTTTCACGTCGGCAAAATACATGCGGTAGCGCGGGTGGGCGGTTTTGTCGCGGGTGAGGGTGTCAAAGCTGGCCTTGACGTCTTCGGCCAGCACCGGCGAGCCATCGCTAAAGCGCGCGGCCGGGTTGAGGTGAAAGCGCACCGACAGGCCGTCGTCGGCCAGGGCCATGTCGTCGGCCAGCAGGCCATACATGGCAAAAGGCTCGTCCAGGCTTTTTTCCATCAGCGTGTCCACCAAGAGCCCCAGGCCGGATTCTTTGTCGCCCTTTAGCGTATAAGGATTGAGCGAATCAAAGCTGCCCATGGCCGGCAGCAGCAGCCGCCCGCCCTTGGGGGCGTTGGGATTGACGTAGTCAAAATGGCTAAAGCCTGGCGCATAGCGCGGGGTTTCACCCAGCGCCATGGCCGGCGCCGCCTGGGCGGGCCAGGCCGCCAGCAGACAAAAGCACCACAAAAAAGAAGCAAGAAGTTGTCGCCACATGCAGGCATTGTAAATGCGCCGCCCCGGCTTAGGCTATAATCGCTCGGTTTCCCGACTTACCAAGGACTGACGATGGGTTTTCTGCAAGACAAAAAGATCCTGATTACCGGCCTGCTTTCCAACCGCTCGATTGCCTATGGCATCGCCAAAGCCTGTCACCGTGAAGGCGCCCAGTTGGCCTTCACCTATGTGAACGACAAGCTCAAGGATCGCGTGGTGGACATGGCGGCCGAATTCGGCAGCGACATCGTCTTGCGTTGCGACGTGGCCAGTGATGAGGACATCAATCAGCTGTTTGTCGATCTGGCCCAGCGCTGGGACGGCCTGGATGGCTTTGTCCACGCCATCGCCTTTGCTCCGCGCGAATCGCTGGAAGGGGACTTTCTGGATTCGCTCTCGCGCGAGGCTTTTCAGGTGGCGCACGACATCAGCTCGTACAGCTTCCCGGCCCTGGCCCGCGCCGCCCGCCCGATGATGCGCGGCCGCAACGGCGCCTGCCTGACGCTGTCCTACCTGGGCGCGGTGCGCGCCATCCCGCACTACAATGTGATGGGCCTGGCCAAGGCCAGCCTGGAAGCCAGCGTGCGCTTCACCGCCGCCAGCCTGGGCCGCGACAATATCCGCGCCAACGGCATTTCCGCCGGCCCGATCAAAACCCTGGCTGCCTCGGGCATTTCCGGGTTTGGCAAGCTGCTGAAAATGGCCTCGGACAACTCGCCGCTCAAGCGCAATGTCACCATTGAAGAAGTCGGCAACACCGCCGCCTTCTTGCTGTCTGATCTGTCTTCGGGCATCACGGGCGAAATCACCTATGTGGACGCCGGTTACAGCATCAATGCGCTGAACGTGCCGGAAGAAGCGTAAAAACCGGCTGCCCCTACCGGCTGGGTGTGCTGCCGTACGCTGTGCGGTGGCCACTCCCGATCTGGGCGGCGGATGAAAAGATGGGCCGTCGCGGAAAGTTTCCGCGACGGCCCATCTTGTTTTTAGCGCTGCTTACAACAGCCGGCGCAGCGCGCTTGGCCGGGCGTGTGACCACAGACAGTACACGTCGTACGGCAAGGTCACACCACAACGCCAGGAGGTTTTGTCAGCGGCGCAAGGTCAGCCGCAAATCATTGCCTACCTTGGCCACATCATGCCACTGCCAGCGGCGGGCGACGTCCAGATTGGGCAGCGGCGGGATGTCGAACAAGCCGCGCGCATCGTGGCCCAGGGTGACCGGCGCTTGATAAATCACCAGCTCGTCCACCAAATCCGCCTGCAACAAAGCGCCGCACACGCCCATGCCGGCTTCCACCAGCAATTCATTCACGCCGTATTCTTGCGCCAACTGGGCCAGCAGCACCGGCAAATCCACCTTGCCGGGGTTATTGGCCAGCGGCAGCTCCCACACCGTCACGCCCTGGGCTTGCAGCTTGGCGCGCTGGCCGGGGTGGGCCAAGGCGCAGGCCACCACGGTGCGCCCGCCATCCTGATACACCGCGCGCTCCAGCGCGCCAGCGCACATCACCCCTTCGGCCACCACGCGCAGCGGCTGGCGCTCAACGGCAAAATCGCGCACCGTCAGCCGCGGGTTGTCGGCCATCACCGTGCCGGCGCCGGTCAACACCGCGCAGCTGCGCGCGCGCAGGCGCTGCACATCGGCGCGCGCTGCCGGGCCGGTGATCCACTGGCTGCGGCCGTCGCTGAGCGCGCTTTTGCCGTCCAGGCTGGCCCCCAGCTTGACCGTCACCCACGGCCGTTGTTGCGTCATGCGCAGGATAAAACCCTTGTTCAGCTCGGCGGCCTCGGCGGCCAGCAGGCCATGCTCGGCGCTCACGCCCGCCGCCGCCAGCCGCGCCAGGCCGCGCCCAGCCACCAGCGGATTGGGGTCGGTCATCGCCGCCACCACGCGGCTGACGCCAGCGGCAATCAGCGCGTCGGCGCACGGCGGGGTGCGGCCGTGGTGGCTGCATGGCTCCAGCGTCACATAGGCGGTGGCGCCGGCGGCCTGGGCGCCGGCTTCGGCCAGCGCGTGCACTTCGGCGTGCGGCTCACCGGCGCGGCGGTGCCAGCCGCTGCCCACCAATTGGCCATCGCGCACCAGCACGCAGCCCACGCGCGGATTGGGCGTGGTGGTGAAGAGGCCCTGGGCGGCCAGGCGCAGGGCCTGCGCCATCCAGGCGTGGTCTTCGGGGCGGAAGGTGGCGGTCATGATTGTGGCGGGCTGTGTTGGTGGGAGATTTCGCGAATGGCGTCAGAGAATTCCGAGACGTCCTGAAAGCTGCGGTATACCGAGGCAAAACGCACATAAGCCACTTTGTCCAGCTTGGCCAGTTCGTTCATCACCATTTCGCCGATTTCGCGCGAGCTGATTTCCCGCTCGCCCAGCGCCAGCAGCTTGTGGCCGATGCGCTCGATGGCGGCGTCCACCAGGGTGGTGGACACCGGGCGCTTGTGCAGCGCACGCATAAAGCTGGTGTACACCTTGCCGGCGTCGTATTCGGCGCGGTGGCCGTTCTGCTTGACCACTTGCGGCATGCGCACTTCAGCGGTTTCAAACGTGGTGAAGCGCTTTTCGCAGTGCAGGCAGCGGCGGCGGCGGCGGATGCTGGCGCCGTCTTCGCTCACCCGCGAATCGATCACCTGCGTATCGGCATGGCCGCAAAACGGGCATTTCATGAAACGGATTCCCCAAAACGGATGGCGCGTATCTTATCGAAACCGGGCCTGCGCCGCCATGCGCTTTTGCACCCGGACGCCCGGCGGATTATCCTTTTGCCATCCGGTTTTTTTGACTCACTCACGATCGAACTCCTCATGGACATTGGCGCTTTCATCATTGGTGACGAACTGCTCTCGGGCAAACGTCAGGACAAACACCTGCCCAAACTCATCGAACTGCTGGCCGCGCGTGGGTTGAAGCTGGCCTGGGCGCAGTATCTGGGCGACAACCCGGCGCGCTTGCTGGCGGCGCTGCGCCACAGCCTGGCCAGCGGCGATCTGGTGTTCAGCTTTGGCGGCATTGGCGCCACGCCGGACGACCACACCCGCGCCTGCGCCGCCGCCGCGCTGGACGTGCCGCTGGCCATCCACCCGGAAGGCCGGCTGCTGGTGGAAGGCCGCTTTGGCGACGAAGCCTACCCGCACCGCATCAATATGGTGAACATCCCCGAAGGCAGCCGGCTGATTCCCAACCCGGTGAACCAGATGCCGGGCTTTAGCGTGCACGATCACCACTTTGTGCCTGGCTTTCCCAGCATGGCCTGGCCGATGGTCGAATGGGTGCTGGACACGCAATACCGCCATTTGTTCGCCCCTGGCGCCGATATTGAGCTGACGGTGATGGCCGAACACGCCCGCGAAGGCGATTTGATCGACCTGATGCAGCAGCTGGTGGCCGAACACCCGGCCGCCCGGCTTTCCAGCCTGCCCAGCTTTGGCACCGACACTCTGCCGCCGCATATCGAGTTTGGCTTCACCGGCCAGCCCGACGCCGCGCGCGCTGCCATGGCGGCGCTGACCGCCGGTTTGCAGGCCAAAGGTTATGTACTGCGCGAGGTGCGCCAGCGTTAAGCGTTGCTCACAAAACCCCCTGGCGTTGTGGTGTGACCTTGCCGTGCTACCCGCACGCCTGGCCAGGGCCGCTTCGCTGGGTTTTGTGAGCGACTCTACGCGCAGCCAGACACCGCCCAGCCCTGAGACACAAATGCATCGCGCCGCCCGGAGATGGGGCGGCGCGATGCTGGCGCACTGCTCAGCGGGCAGGCCGCTCAGCTTTTACGCGTGACCAGCAGCGAGGCGACAATCGACGCGGTCAGCAGGCCAAACACCACGCCCAGCGACACCGCCACCGGCATGTGGAACACGTCCAGCAGCAGCATCTTCATGCCAATAAAGGTCAGCACAGCGGCCAGGCCGTATTTCAGCAGGTGGAAACGGTCCGCCACATCGGCCAGCAGGAAGTACAGCGCGCGCAGACCCAGAATGGCAAAGATGTTCGAGGTCATGACGATGAACGGATCCTGAGTCACCGAGAAGATAGCCGGGATGCTGTCCACGGCAAACACCAGGTCGGTCAGCTCAATCATCACCAGCACCAAAAACAGCGGCGTGGCCCACAAGATGCCATTGCGACGAATAAAGAATTTTTCTTCGTGGAATTCATCCGTCACCCGCAGGTGGCGACGCAGCCATTTCAGCACCGGGTTATTGGTCAGATCCTGTTGTTCTTCTTTTTCCGGCAACATCATTTTCAGGCCGGTGAACACCAGGAAGGCGCCAAACAGATACAGCACCCAAGAGAACTTGGCCACCAATGCCGCGCCGATGAAAATCATCACCGCCCGCATGATGATGGCGCCGACCACGCCATACACCAGCACCCGGCGTTGATAAATATCCGGCACCTTGAAAAACCCGAACAGCAGCAGGAACACAAAAATATTGTCCACCGCCAGCGATTTTTCAATCAGATAGCCGGTCATGAATTCCAGCGCTTTCTGATTGGCCAGCGCCTGGCGGGCGGCCTCGTCCAGGCCGGAGCCGACGTCGCCGCGAATGTGCCACCACAGCCAGGCGTTGAACAGCATGGCAATGGCAAACCACACCGCCGACCAGCCCAGCGCCTCGCGCACGCTGACCTTGTGATTGCCGGCGCGGTTGAGCGCAAACATATCAATCAACACCATCACCAGCACGGCGGCAAAAAAGCCGGCGTACATCAGTGGGCTGCCTACGGAACTCAGTCCAGTTTCCAAATGTGATCTCCTGTATGGTAAAAACCGGCAAAACTGCGGGGAAAACCGGCACAATCGCTGGCTTTGCCCTACATTCTGCCCGCCGCGTTTGACATCACGGCATGCATGACCGGCCGCAACAGGCAGAGGTTCCCGAAAAAATCCAGGGCTGGCGCATGCGTGCTCACCGCCATGCGGCAGCCTGGCATCACCACAAGGTATAGCACTCATGCACAGCATCTTGATCACCGGTTGTTCTTCCGGCATTGGCCACACCGTCGCCCACGGCCTGGCGCGTGAAGGCTGGCGGGTGTTCGCCAGCGCCCGCGCCGAAGCCGATGTGGCGCGGCTGCGCGCCGAGGGCCTCAGCGACGCGCTGCAACTGGATGTGGATGACTCGGCCTCGATCGAGCGCGCGCTGGCCCAGGTGCTGGCCGCCACTGGCGGCACGCTGGATGCGCTGTTCAACAACGCCGGCTTTGGCCAGCCCGGCGCCGCCGAAGACATCTCGCGCGCGGCGCTGCGCGCCCAGTTTGAAACCAATCTGTTTGGCGCCTGGGAGCTCACCGCCCGCGTGCTGCCGGTGATGCGCGCACAAGGCCACGGCCGCGTGCTGTTTAATTCTTCCGTACTGGGCTTTGCCGCCATGCGCTGGCGCGGCGCCTACAACGCCAGCAAATACGCCATGGAAGGCCTGGCCGACACCCTGCGGCTGGAATTGGCCGGCAGCAATATCTACGTCAGCCTGATTGAGCCCGGCCCGATCACCAGCCGCTTTCGGCCCAACGCCCTGGCCAAATTCCGCGCCCATGTGGACTGGACGCACAGCGTGCACGCCAAGGTGTACCGCGCGCAGATCGAACGCATGGAAAAACCCGGCCCGGCCGCGCCGTTCACCCTGCCGGCCGAGGCGGTGCTGGACGCCGTGCGCCGCGCGCTCAACGCCCGCCGCCCGGCCGCCCGCTATCGGGTGACTTTTCCGACCCATCTGTTCTGGTGGCTCAAACGCTTGCTGCCCACCCGCTGGCTGGATGCGGTGCTGACGCGGGCGGCGTAACCCTTGCCGGCTCGCTATCCATCGTCCGGCAGCCTGAGCAAGTCAGCCGCCCCCACTGCACCACACGCCATCGGCAGTGCGACATTTTGTTGCACTGCGGCACTGCCCGTCGTTGCACTTTCCTGCTAATCTTGACGTCATTGCTGACTTTGCCGCTTTGATGCGACGCCTGCCCTGACTGCCGACATGCAACACGACTACCTCGAACGCATCCTCACCTCCCGCGTCTACGACGTGGCCATCGAAACCCCGCTGGACCCGGCGCCCGGCCTGTCGCGCCGCTTGAACAACACCATTTTGCTCAAGCGCGAAGACTTGCAGCCGGTGTTCTCGTTCAAGCTGCGCGGCGCCTACAACAAAATGGCCAAGCTCACCCCCGAGCAACGCCAGCGCGGGGTGATTGCCGCCTCGGCCGGCAACCACGCCCAGGGCGTGGCGCTGTCGGCGCAACGGCTGGGCTGCGAAGCCACCATCGTCATGCCGGTGACCACCCCGCAGGTGAAAATCGACGGCGTGTCGCGGCGCGGCGGCAAGGTGGTGCTGCATGGCGATTCGTACAGCGACGCCTACCTGCACGCCAAAAAGCTGGAAGCCGAAAACGGCATGACCTTTATCCATCCGTATGACGACCCGGACGTGATCGCCGGCCAGGGCACCATCGGCATGGAAATCCTGCGCCAGCACGCCGACCCGATCCACGCCGTGTTTGTCGCCATCGGCGGCGGCGGCCTGGCTGCCGGCGTGGCCGCGTACATCAAGCGCCTGAAGCCGGAAATCAAAGTCATTGGCGTGCAGACGGTGGATTCTGACGCCATGCACCGCTCGATTGCCGCCGGCCATCGGGTGGAGCTGAAAGACGTGGGCCTGTTTGCCGACGGCATCGCGGTGAAGCTGGTGGGCGAAGAAACCTTCCGCCTGTGCCGCGAGCTGCTGGACGAAGTGATCCTGGTGGACACCGACCAGATCTGCGCCGCGCTGAAAGACGTGTTTGAAGACACCCGCGCCATTCTGGAGCCGGCCGGCGCCGCCGCCGTGGCGGGCCTTAAGCTGTACGCCCAGCGCGAACAGCTCAGCGGCCAGACGCTGATTGCCGTGGCCTGCGGCGCCAATATGAATTTTGACCGCCTGCGCCACGTCGCCGAGCGCGCCGAGCTGGGCGAGCAGCGCGAGGCGATTCTGGCGGTCACCCTGCCCGAGCAGCCGGGCAGCTTTAAAAAATTCTGTTCGCTGGTGGGCAGCCGCAACATCACCGAATTCAACTACCGTTACGCCGACGCGCGCACCGCCCATGTGTTTGTCGGCGTGCAAATCCAGCGCCGCCAGGACGTGACCGGCATGCTCAAGGACCTGGCCGACAGCGGCTTGCAGGCGCTGGACCTCACCGACAACGAGCTGGCCAAGCTGCACATCCGCCATCTGGTCGGCGGCCATGCGCCGCAGTTGCGCAACGAACGGGCGATTCGTTTTGAATTCCCCGAGCGCCCCGGCGCGCTGATGCGCTTTTTGACCGCCATGCACACCGACTGGAACATCAGCCTGTTCCACTACCGCAACCACGGCGCCGACTACGGCCGCGTGCTGGTGGGCGTGCAAGTGCCGGATGGCGACCGCGACGCCTTCGCCGCCTTCCTGGACGAGCTGGGCTACCCGTGGGTTGACGAAACCGACAACCCGGCCTACCAGCTGTTCTTGGGCAACGCGCCGGAGGCGGCATGATCCGCGCGGTGTTGTTCGATCTGGACGGCACGCTGGCCGACACCGCCCGCGACCTGGGTTGGGCACTGAACGCGCTGCTGGCCGAACACGGCCTGCCGCCGCAGCCGTATGAGGCCATGCGCCCGATCGCCTCGCACGGCGCGCGCGGGCTGATTCGCCTGGGCTTTGGCCTGGACCGTGACGACAGCCGCTTTGAGGGCCTGCGCCAGCGCTTTCTGGATCTGTACGACACCCATTACGCCGACGACACCGTGCTGTTTGACGGCGTGCCCGAGCTGATCGACGGCCTGGCCCGCGCCGGCTACGGCTGGGGCATTGTCACCAACAAGCCGATGCGCTTTACCGACAAGCTGGTGCCCCGGCTGGGCTTTCCCTGCCCGCCGGCAGTGGTGGTCAGCGGCGACACGGTGGGCGTGCCCAAGCCCGACCCCAAACCCATGTTGCACGCCGCCGCCGGACTGAAACTGCCGCCCGAGCACTGCATGTACGTCGGCGACGCCGAGCGCGACATCGAGGCCGGCCGCGTCACCGGCATGCGCACCGTGCTGGCCGACTATGGCTATATTGCCGACAGCGACACGCCAGACAGCTGGGGGGCGGATTTGCGCATTGCCCATCCGCGACAATTACTGGACTACCTGCCCACGCTTGCGCTATAGTGGAGTATCTGAATTCGTTTTCAGACCATCATCGGGGGCGACATGGCTTCGACGGGGGTTGCAAAGCGGATGAGGGCATACCGGGATCTCAGACCCCCGTAAAACACTGAATTTATATATTCGCAAACGACGAATCTTACGCTCTGGCCGCTTAATTGCGCCAGACTCTGCACTATCTCGCCCATTGGGTAGGTCGGGTCAAACCGGCAGCAGAGTCATTTAGATGGGATCGTGCCGATTCGGGTTACTTGGGTCGGAGCTAAAATTTAGGTGACTCGCCAATGCGCAGCCTGTCGGTCGGCGGCGCAACGGTTAAATCCAATTGGCCAGACTAAGTATGTAGAACTCACCGTAGAGGATTTCCGGACGCGGGTTCGATCCCCGCCGCCTCCACCAATATATACAAGCCGAGCATTCTGTAGAATGCTCGGCTTTTTCTTAGTCAGGGCGGTCTCAAACACCAAGTGCAACAGAGTCAATGTTTAACCGCATGCCGTGATT
>ERZ650307.43-NODE-43-length-52535-cov-19.470617_pt1 | contig 52535 bp, 45 predicted proteins | sample MGYA00376243_ERZ650307 | MGnify/ENA primary metagenome ERZ650307 (study PRJEB26733, sample SAMN07839242) | wastewater metagenome | biome: urban; feature: artificial channel; material: waste water | place: USA: North Carolina | collected 2016-03-31 ... | reverse complement strand
CTACCACCCGATGCCGCAACGCACCTGGCACGCAGAAGTGAAGTTTGATTATTGAGCAATCAGTTTGCTCTCCTGAACCGGCAGGCCTGCCTCTCGGTTCCTTTCCAGCCTGCCGGCCATCCCTGACGGAAAGGAACCTCCTTGAATTTCATTCAATTGCTGTCGCCAAGGATCTTCGGTGAAACGCACGCTTTTTATCCTCCATCGCTGGCTGGGCATCGCCCTGGGCCTGTTCATGCTTATCTGGTTTTTCTCCGGCCTGGTCATGATCTATGCCGGCGCATCCCGTGTTGACAGTCTCACCCGGCTGGCGCACAGCCAAGCTCTGCCCGAATCCGCCCCGCCGCTGAGCGCCGGCCAGGCCTGGCGGCGCGCCTGGCCTGAACGCGCCGATGAGGCGCCGGCTGAGGCGCGGCTGATGATGCAAGCCGGCGAGCCAATGTGGCTATTGATTGATCTGGCTGGCCAGCGCCACATGCTGTCTGCCGTGGATGGCCGGCGCGTCTCCACCGACGCGGCGCGCGCCGTGCGGCTGGCGCAAGACTGGGCGCGCGCCGCAGGCCGCGCCGCCACACCGAGTTTTATTGAAACCGTGCGCGCCGATGCCGGCACGCGCATGATGAATTTTGACCCTTTCCGCCCCTTGCACCGCGTGGCGCTGAATGACGCCGACGGCAGCCAGCTGCATATCTCCGCCAAAACCGGCGAAGTGGTGCGCGTCACCACCACCATCAGCCGCACGCTGACCTGGCTGGGCAGCTGGCTGCATTTTTTCCGGCCGCTGGACGACATCGGCCTGGGCGAGCAACGCAAGGACATTCTCACCTGGAGCGCCTTCGCCGCCTGCTTTGCCGTGCTGACCGGCCTGTGGGTGGGTTGGCAGCGCTGGCGGCCGGGCTGGTTTGGCCAGCGCCGCTATGGCAGCGGTCAGGTGCATCCCTATCGTGAACGCTGGCCGCGCTGGCATTTCTGGCTGGGGCTGACCGGCGGCGGCTGGGCGATGCTGTGGATTTTCAGCGGTTTTCTGGCCAATAACCCCTGGCATCTGTTCAGCCACGCCAGCGTCAGGCCGGCCGAGCTGGCGCGCTACCACGGCGGCGGCTTGCCGGCTGCCGCGCTGGACTGGCGCGCGCCGCTGGCCACGCCGTCGGTGGAGCTGCACTGGCGCCGCCTGGGCGAACACGCGGTGTTGCTGGCCTACCAGGCCGATGGCCGCGTCAGCCGTCTGAGCGAATTTGGCGCGCCCCAAGCCGCCAGCGCAGACCGCCCGGCCTTCAGCGCCGATGAACTGACGCGCGCCGCCCTGCGCCTGTATCCCGGCGCCCAGGTGACACAACACAACTGGCTGAGCGAAGGCGACGCCTATTACTACCCGCGCCCGCGCGGCGACGATGCGCTGGACAAGCCGTTTCCGGTGCTGCGCCTGCAACTGAACGACGCCAGCGCCAGCTGGCTCTACCTCGACCCGGCCACTGGCCAACTGCTCAAGCGGGTGGACCGCAGCCGCCGCGCCTACCGCTGGCTGTTCAATGCCCTGCACAGCTGGGATGTGCCGGTGTTGCGCAGCCGCCCGCTGTGGGACGGCTGGATGATCATCGCCAGCGTGCTGGGCATCGGCCTGGGCGTCACGTCGCTGGTGGTGGGCGGCAAGCGGCTGGCGCGTTCGTGGCCGTGGCGACGCATTCGCTGAGATCTGCGCCAAGCCATCCAGTGGCAACGTGATCGTCATCGCCATGCAATCTCTACTCGCTAATATCTCGCCATCTCAAGTACGGCCCCTGCCCCGAAACGCGGTTTGCGAGGGTGGTTGCAGACAGCTGGCCGGGGCTTGGATGACATCAGGCGGGGAATGTCCGAACTCCCTGCACCAATTCCGGCGCGCTGCCCCCGACGATGGCGGCGTGCCCCACCACGGCCCGCCCATGTGCGGGCCGTTGGCATTTTCATGCTGGAACCTGGCTAAACACCCCATGGTCTAACGCGTTGCCTGGCCGTTGTAGGCATATGTTTGCCGCGGCCAGGCTTTTATCCCCCTGACCACACACCAAGGAGAGCACCCAATGGGCCTGTTTGACATGTTCAAGAGCGACAGCGGCGAAAAAATGACCCCGCATCTGGCCTTCGCCACCTCGCTGCTGTACATGATGTCCGCCGACGGCGAGATGGATAACGAAGAAATCGGCCATCTGCTCAGCGTGCTGGGCGGCCAGGATGACGGCCGCGGCACGATTGGCGTGGGCGCGCAAAATCAGGCGCTGCTGGATTCCGCGCTGAAATACCGCCGCAAGAACTCGGTGGAAACCTTCCTGCAAGAAGCCACCCCGCTGCTGACCGACGCGCAAAAGATGTGCATGCTGGTCAACCTGATTGATTCTTCGCTGGCCGATGGCCAGCCGGAGCCAGAAGAACAGGTGCTGTTTGGCAAATTCCTGACCGCCTTTGGCATCTCGGAAGATCGCTTCCGCCCGTTCTTTGAGGTGATCGTGCTGAAGAACGACCGCAGCGTGTTCACCAACGACCACCATCCCAAGAACCAGCCGGGCTATCAGGTGAAACTGCTGGGCTAATTTCGCCTGCTTGCTGCGCGGTGCGCCACCACAGCGCGCCTCGCTTGTGCACATGGCTGACGCGCACATGCCGTCGGCCATGTGCATTGGCGCTGTTGTGAACACAGCTCCCCATCCTTGCCGCACGATGCGCACAGCCTGCTTGCGCCAGGTTGTTGATCGCATCGAGTTTATTGCGCCAATTTGTGGGTAAGTAACAAAAAGTAAAACCCCACTTATCTATCTTGCTGGAAAGATAATCGCCGCGTTACCCTGAATGTCAGATGAATTTGAGGAGTGACGCGATGAAAACGCTGCATTACAGCCTTTGGGGCGGTTTGCTGCTGCTCACTGGCGCTTGGTTGTTCAGTGAATCAACACCGTTTGCCGCGCTGAATGGTTTTTTTGCCTGGCGTGGGGTACTGAATCAATACACCGGCGCGCTGGCCATGGGGGTGATGAGTCTGGCGATCATTTTGGCGGTGCGCCCGCGCTGGCTGGAAGGCCCACTGGACGGATTGGACAAGCTGTACCGCCTGCACAAATGGCTGGGCATTGCCGGGCTGACGCTGGCGGTGACGCACTGGCTGCTGGCCAAGGTCCCCAAGTGGCTGGTGGGCTGGGGCTGGCTGGAACGGCCCAAGCGTGGACCGCGTCCGCCATTAGAGCCTGGCTCGCTGGAGCAGATCTTCGCCCAGCAACGTGGCCTGGCGGAAAGCGTGGGCGAATGGGCATTTTATGCTGCTGCGGTGTTGATGATTCTTGCGCTGATCAAGTGGTTTCCCTATCGGCGCTTTATGCAAACGCATAAATGGATTGCCGTGGCCTATCTGGTGCTGGTGTTTCACTCGGTAGTGCTGGTGAAGTTCGCCTACTGGAGCCAGCCGATCGGGCCGTTGTTGGCCGTGCTGATGGCGCTGGGCAGTGTGGCGGCGGTGATGAGTTTATTTGGCGTGCGTGCCAGCGGGCGCAAGGTGGCTGGCCACGTCACCGCCATTCAACCGTATCCGGCGCTGGACGCCTTGGGCGTGGAGATTGCGCTGGCGCCCGGCTGGCCTGGGCATCAGGCCGGGCAGTTTGCCTTTGTGACCTTGCATGGCGACGAAGGCGCGCATCCCTTCACCCTGGCCTCTGCCTGGGATCCTGAGCAAGCCCGTGTGCAAGTCGTGATCAAATCGCTGGGGGACTACACCGGCGCGCTGGCGCAGCGCTTGCGGGTGGGCGACGCCGTGCAGCTGGAAGGCCCGTATGGCTGCTTTACCTTTGCCGGAGAAGCACGGCGGCAAATCTGGGTGGCTGGCGGCATTGGCGTGACGCCGTTTATGGCGCGTCTGCAAGCACGAGCTGAACAGGGCGACGACCGAGAGGTGGATTTCTTTTATTGCACGGCGCAATACGAACCGGCCTTGATCGAGCCGCTGCAAGCGCTCGCCAAACAAGCCGGTGTGCGGCTGCATGTGTGGTGGAATCAACGTGACGGCCGGCTGGATGTGGCGCAGTTGCAGGCGCGCACGCCGGGCTGGCGCGAGGCGGATGTGTGGTTTTGCGGGCCGGCGGGCTTTGGTCACTCCCTGCGCGAGGGCTTATGCGGCGAAGGTTTGCCGGCAGCGCGGTTTCATCAGGAGCTGTTCGAAATGCGCTGATGGTCTGGCGTAACGGCCGGCATCAGGACGCTCAGGCCGGCGCAGCCAGCGCCGCCCGGGCGGCAGCGGGCAGGGTCATGGCGTGGCGCAGCACCGCTTCTGGCCCCAGCCCGGCCGCCCAGTCTGCCGCCACCAGCACGCGCGCCTGCGCCAGCGTGGGTAACTCCGCGCGGGCGGCGGCCAGCGCGGCGTCCGGGTGCGGGTAGGCGTGGCGGCGGCGGTGCACATGGCGTTCCAATGGGGCGTTGAGTACGCCGAGCAGGCCGTCCAGTTCGCTGTCCAGCAACAGGCCCAACACCGCGTCGTCCAGCCCCAGCCGCTCGGCCTGGGCCATGCCGCCCAGGCGGGCGCACACCAGCACTTCGCCATCCGGCGTGCGGTGGCTGATCTGGCTACTGATGAATTCCACGCCCAGGGCAAACGGCCGCTCGCACTGCGGATGCCAGGCGCCGCCGGCGCGCAGCCGAAACGCCATGTTTTCGCGGTGATAGACGCTGTGCACGTCGATCATCGGCGCGTAGCGCACCTCGCCCAGCCGCGCGGCGGTCTGGGCAAAGCCGGGGGCCAGTAACAGTGCAGCTTCGCGGGTGGACACCGCCAGCACCAGCAAGTCGGCTTCATAGGTTTCCATGCCGGTCACCACGCACCAGCCGCGCGGGCGACGAATCAGCGCGCCGACATGCTGGCCCAGCCGCACGTCCACCCGCGCCGACAGAGTGTCGGTCAAGGTGTCCAGCCCCTGGCGCAAACCGTAGCCGCCCACGCCCAGCAGGCGCGCCTGCAACTGGCGCGCCAGCGCCAGCCGGCTGGCTGGCTGAATCAGGTCGGGCAGCGTCAGCGCCATGTCGGCTTGTTCTGCATCCACGCCGTATTGCAAAGCCAGCCAAGGCGCCACCAGATAGTCATTGAACCAGTCGCCCAAATGCGCGCGCACAAACGCCGCCACGCTGCCGCCCGGCTGCACGGCGCCGGGGCGCAACAGGCTGAGCGACTCGACCAGCCGACGGCGTTTGCTGTGGCGGTCCACTCGCCGGCTGAGCAGCCAGTTCAGCGGTGACTCCAGCCAGGGTTGATACGTCCCCTGATGCAGCACCCAGCGCCGGCTGGCGTAGGGCGTGGCCGGGTGCAGCGCCGGGCCCAGGCCCAACTGCTCCAGCCAGGCCAGCAGCGCGGCGTCCAGTTGCAGCACGCTGGGGGTGTATTCAAACAGGCAAGCGCCTTCGCGTTTGGACAAGGCCGGGCCGCCGGGGCGTTTGCCAGACTCGAACACCCGACAGGCGAAGCCGGCGGCGTCCAGATGCCAGGCGGCGGCAAGGCCGGCCAGGCCGCCGCCAATGACGGCCACGCGGGGCGGATGAGATCGGGCTGTCATGGCGAGAAACGTCTCCTCAGGGTTCGTGCATCGGGGTATTTGATCAATTATTGCAATGCAGCATGCGCATGGCAAGCCAGTGACGACCTCCTGGCTTGGCAAATGTCCGTTTGATGAAGTTTCATGAAAACGCAATTTTCTTGCGATGTGAATCCCCTATGATGTACGGCGGCCACGCCGTGGAAATTTCCTCATGGCGGGCGTTTTGTCCATTATCTCAAGGACCTGTCATGTCGCTGCTTGCTCTGTTGTCCCTGCGCACCCGCTTGTTGCTGCTGTTTGCCGTCACCCTGGCCGTGTTGCTGCTGACCGCCGCCGCCGGCATGCTGGGCGTGCACCGTCAGTCGCAGCTGGCCAGCGAGCTGGCGCAACGCGATCTGGGCCTGAGTGTGGCCTTGCAGGCGGCGCACACCCGCTTGTCCAATATGCGCCGTTTTGAAAAAGACATGCTGATTCAACGCCGCGAAGTGGCCAAGGTTGACGACTACTTCAGCAAATGGCAAGCCGAGCAGCAAGCCTTGCAAGATTCGCTGGCGCGCGCCACGGCACTGGCCGATGGCGAGCAGCGTACCCGGCTGGACGCCATTGGCCAGCAACTGACCCAGGGATATGCGCCGGTGATTGCCGCCGTGCACCAGCGCTTGCGCATGGGCGAATTTGATTCTGCCGCCGCTGCCAACGAGGCGCTGAACCCTGGCAAAGTTGCGGCGCACCAGGCCGAGACGCTGTTCAGCGCTGCCGAGCACGCTGTCGATACCCACATGGCCGGCATGGCTGGCCAGTTTGCCAGTGTGCGCGACAGCGTGATGCAGGGCTTGTTGGCTTTGCTGGGTGGCGCGCTGCTGGTGTTGCTGGTGCTGTTCTGGCTGGCGGATCGCTCGATTCGTCAGCCCTTGCAGCAGTTGCGCGCCGATATGCGCAACATCGCCCAATCCCTGCAACTGAACCAGCCGGTCAGCGCACAGGGTCGCGACGAAGTCGCCGATGCCGCGCGGGCATTCAACCAGTTACTGGACGCCATGCGCGGCGCCTTGCTGGCCGTGCGCAATAACGCAGGTCAATTGGGTGACAGCGCCCGTCAGCTGAATCAGGCGGCTGATGCATCGTTGGTCAGCAGTCGCACCCAGATGGGCCACGCCACTGGCGTGGCCGAGGCGGTGGAGCAAATCAGCCAGGGCATGGCGCGGATTTCCGAGCGGGCCGGTGCGGTGCAAAACCTGGCCGACCAGACTGCGCGCATTGCTGGCCAAGGGGTCAGCATGGCCAGCCGCACCGCAGAGGGTCTGGGCGAGTTGCAAGCGCGCTTGCAAGAGAGCGTGGTAGGGGTTACCCGGCTGAATCAGCGGGTGGCGGACATTGGCGAGGTGGTCATCCGTATCCGTGAAGTGGCCGATCAAACCAATCTCTTGGCGCTGAACGCCGCCATTGAAGCCGCCCGCGCCGGCGAGCAGGGACGCGGTTTTGCCGTGGTGGCCGACGAAGTGCGCCAATTGGCGGAAAACACCGCACAAGCCACGGCGGCCATCACCCGTCATATTGCCGACATCCAGGGCGACACCCGGCAGACCGTGGCCGATATTCATCAACTGGCCGGTCAGGTCAGTGCCGAAATGGACGAAGCGCACGCCTTTGTCAGCCAACTGCACACCCTGCGCGAGCAGGCCGAGCATGCTCACCAACAGGTGGCCAGCATGGCGGGAGACACCGCCGAGCAACGCCAGGCCGGCGAGCATGCCAGTGCCCAGGTTGGCCATCTGGCTGGATTGTCGCGGGCGGCGGGTGACACCGCCGCCTCGGTGGCACAACTGGGGGATGGGCTGACGCAGGTTGCCGGGCAGCTGGATCAGGCCATTGGCCGGTTTCAGCTGGGCTGAGTGTGGCAGGTATGCGGCCAGGTGATGGGGGCCAGACTTGAGGAGCAGGGCGCGCAGCGGGGTTGGTTGGAAGCAGCTGACCAAGGTCAGCGCAGCGGCTATGGCCAGGCGCGCGGCTGCAGACAGTACAAGCCGTACGGTAAGGCCGTGCAATGATGCCAGGTGTGTTTTTGTTCGCCGCGCTTAGCTGCGCTCGTCGCGCTGGGCGTCGCCATCCGGGCCATGTTCCGCCGGAATGCGGTAGCCCTCATTCGCCCACTGACCGAGGTCAACCAGCTTGCAACGCTCGCTACAAAATGGCCGGAAGCGGTTTTCTGTGGTCCAGCGCACCGGGCGGCGGCACTGCGGGCAGGCCACCACGGGGGCGGTATCGGGATGGCTCATAGCTTGCAAAAGGCCAGGGTGAAGGGGATGTCGTCGGTCGAGGCGCGCGAGCGGGCGCTGTGCGTGGTGGGCTCGATAAAGCGCACATTGACCGCGTATTTATTGGCCGACACCTCAGGCGCCACGCCCAGCTTGCGATCAATGCTGACGCGGATCAAGTGCACCACCTTGCCGCCGGACATTTGCTGGAACGCACCCTGGCGGGCAGTGAAGGTATTGCTCTTGCCGCTATCGCGCAGCAGTTTCAACAGCACTGCCACCGCATCGCGGGTGGCCAGCAGCGGCGCGGCCCAGCGTTGCAGATCGGCGCGTCGCGCCTCCGCCGGCAGATTTTGCCAATAGCAATAAGAAGGCAGATCAAACTGGCAGGCGCCGCCGGCAATGGCCATGCGCTGCTTGATATTCATCAGCCATTCATTGTCACGCAGCTCATGGCCAAATTTGCCGGTGTATTCCAGCTGGCGGCTCATGGCCGATTCGATCTCACCCAATACTTCGTCCAGCGCGTGTTCGGCGATGGCGGGATTGTCGCGCAGCGCCTCCAGCGCAAAGCGCTGGCGCTCCAGATCCTGGATCAACTCGGATTTGAGGTCGCCGCGCGCGCCCAGCTCGGCCATGTCGAACAGCGTTTGCAGGGCGACATGGTGCTCGTCGGCGCCGTCGGCGTCGCTGAAGTGGGTCAGCCGACGAAACAGCTCCTCCAGCCGCAGCAGGATGCGCACACGTTCGACAATGGGAAATTCAAAGCTGATCACAAGGCCACGGCAACAGGTTGGAGTTAGTCGGCAAGCGCCTGATGCGCCAAGCCGAGATAATAGCTGTGTTTGACGTCCACTTGAAGCCCAAGGGCGGCAAAATCCCCGGAATTGTCAATAATATCGTCAGCATGTGTCAGCCTGGCCTCACGGCTGGCCTGACTGGCCAGAATGGCGTCGATTTGCGCCTCTGGCAGGCCATTGCGTGCGCGCACCCGCTGGCGCTGGGTGTCCACCGGGCAGTCCACCACCAGCACCCGGTCGGCCAATGGCAGATAGGTTCCGGTTTCCACCAAGAGCGGCACCACCAGCACCAGATAATCCCCCGGACATGTCGCCAGCTCGGCCTCGGTTTGCACGCGGATCATCGGGTGCAAAATAGCCTCCAGTTGCTGGCGCGCCTGTGGGTCGGCAAACACCCGCGCGCGCATGGCGGCGCGGTCCATGGCGCCGTCGGCCTGAACAATCTCAGGCCCAAACGCCGCCGCCAGCGCCGGCATGGCAGCCCCACCCGGCGCAGTCAGCGCGTGCGCCACCCGGTCGGTGTCCACCACGCCGGCGCCCAGCGCCGCCAGCCGCTCGGCCACCGCGCTTTTGCCGCTGCCGATGCCGCCAGTCAGCGCCAGCACCCAGCGTGGGCCGTTTGCCGTACTGATCATGATAACGCTCCTGTCATAATAGTGTGAACCCAGGCCACAACCAGCCCGCCAGCCCAGCTGCCGCCAACCATGGCCCAAACGCCAGCGCGCGCTGGCGGGTGAATAGCGCCCAGATCAGCCCGGCCAGCGCCGCCAGGGTGAGGATCTGTGGCAGCGCCCACAGCCCCAGCCAGGCGCCCAGCGCCGCCAGCAGTTTGGCGTCGCCGCCGCCCAGGCCGTGGCGGCGGCGCAAGACCAGGTGGATGGCGTTCAGCCCGGCCAGCAGGCCATAGCCCAGCGCCGCCGCCCAGACATGCTCGGGTAGCGCGGCCGGCGCGCGTAGGCTGGTGTACAACAGGCCAACCCACAGCAGGGGCAGGGTCAGCGCGTCGGGCAACCACAGGCTGCGCGCATCCAGCCAGGCCAGCGCCAGCAGGGTGAAGGCAAACAGCAGGCCGGCGGCCAGACCAAGGCCATCAGCGCCGTGGCGCCAGCCCAGCAGCAGCGCCAAGGCGGCGCCGGTCAGCTCAAGCAGGGTGTCGCCCATGCCCAGCGGCGCCTGGCAGTGTCGGCAGCGGCCACGTTGCGCCAGCCAGCTCAACACCGGGATCAGTTCGTATATGCGCAGCCGAGTGTGGCAATGCGGGCAGTGCGACGGCGGCCGACACAGCCGCGCCAGCAAATCCGCCGCCGTGGGGGCCGGGCTGTCGGCCAGCGCCGCCGGCCAGCGCGCCGCCAGCACGCCAACAAAGCTGGCCAGCGCCAGGCCCATCGCCAGCAGCGCCGGCCACGGCAGCGCCAGGTCGCTCATGCCGGCGGGGTGATGCGCACGCGCTTGACGCCGCGCGCCTGGGTTTGCAGCACCTCAAACACGCAGCCGGACAGACGAAAGCAGGTGCCCGGCTCGGGGATGTCCTGAAAATATTCCACAATCAGGCCGTTGACGGTTTTCGGGCCGTCCAGCGGAAAATTCACCTGCAATAGCTTGACCAGATCGCGCACGTTCATGCCGCCATCCACCAGCACGCTGCCATCGCTTTGCCGCTGCGCCAGTCGGTTATGCCCCGGCGCTTGCGTGGTGAATTCGCCCACCACTTGCTCCAGGATGTCTTCCAGCGTGGTCAGCCCCATCATCTCGCCGTATTCATCCACCACGATGGCGATGCGGCGCTGATTCTCTTGAAAATTCTGCAATTGGGTGAACAGCGGCGTGCCGGCCGGCACAAAGTAAGGCGGCCGCACAATGCTGAGCAGCCGCTCGACGGTGATGTCTTCGGTGGCCAGGTGCAGCACCTTGCGTACATGCAAAAAGCCCACCACATTGTCGTAGCCGCCGCGATACACCGGCAGACGGGTGTGCTGGCTGGTCATCAGCTGTTCGCGGATATGCTCGATGGGCGCGTCCAGGTCGATCATTTCCAGCTGGCGGCGCGGAATCATCACATCGTCTACGGTGAAGTTTTCCAGCTCGAACAGGTTCAGCAGCATGCTGCGGTGTTTTTTCTCGATGAACTGGCCAGACTCCAGCACCAGCACGCGCAATTCTTCCGGGGTCAGCAGGGTGGTTTCCGGCTGCGGCTGCACGCGCAGCAGGCGGATGGCGGCTTTGACAAACAGATTGACGAACCACACCACCGGGTAAAACAGCTTGAGCAGCGCGGTCAGCGGGTAGCTGGCCCAGTTGGCCACCGCATCCGGGCGGGTGGCGGCAATCACCTTGGGCGTGGCTTCTGACACGATCAGGATGGCAAACGTCACCGCCACCGTGGCCAGGCCCAGCGCGGCCTCGTTCTGACCGAACAGGCGAAACGTGATGACGGTGGCCAGCGAGGCCGACGCCGAATTGACAAAATTATTGCCCAGCAGAATCACGCCCAGCAGCTTGTCGGTTTGTCCCAACAGCCGCAGCGCCAGCCGCGCGCCGGTGTGGCCTTGCGCCGCCCGGTTTTTCAGCCGGTAGCGGTTGACCGCCATCATGCCGGTTTCCGACATGGAAAAAAACGCCGAGATCAGCAACAGCGCCACCAGCGCCGCCACCAGCAGGGATAAGGGAATGTCGTCCAAGGCGTCGCGCCCCCGAAAATCAAGACACGCGCAGTATGCCAGCATGGCGGCGGTTTGTGCGGATGGGATCAGAACGCAATATGCATCCTGATCCCATCGTTCTTTTTCCTGAATGTGGTGTGACCCCGCTTGGCCTGGTTTTCGCCAGCGCGGCAGCCGGCACGGAGCGCGGTGGCCCAGCACACGGCGGTGAGTGCGGCTTACCCCACCACCCGCAGCGTAGCCATCATCCCCTGGTCTTCGTGTTCCAGAATATGGCAGTGGAACAGCCGATCACCGGGCAGGCGTTGCACAAAGCGCAGCGCCAGCGATTCGCCCGGCTTCAGGTTGACCACGTCGCGCCAGGCGCGCAGGGTTTCCGGCGTGCGCGGGTGTTGGGCGCTGGCTTGCCGCCATTGCACCTGAAACGCTGCACCGTGCAGGTGGAAGGGGTGGTCCATGTCTGAGCGGTTGTGCACCGTCCATTCTTCCACTTCGCCCACCTTGCCGGTGAAATCGGCGCGGTTCATGTCGTCGTAGCGGCGGTCGTTGATCAAAAAGGCCATCTGGTGTTTGCCGCCTTCCATCGACATGGTTTCGCTCAGCACCACCTCGCGGCGCACGGCCGGCGCCGGCAGCGGGGCGATGTCGGCCAGGCGGCGCGGCAGCGGCGGGCGCGCCTGGGCGGCGGCGCGCTGGTAATGCACGCTCAGGATGGGCTCGGGCCGGCTTTGCTCGGCACTGACCATCTTGCCACGCACATAGGGCAGCGATTGCAACACCGCCCGGCTGCCCGGCGCGCCATCCAGCGCCACCAGCACATCGGCGCGCTCGCCTGGCACCAGCAAGAGTTGTTTGACCGGCGCTTGCACCTGCTCCAGCCAGCCGCCATCGGCGCCGATTTGCCGCCAGAGATGGCCGGGCAGGCTCAGGTGCAGGTAGCGGGCGGCGCAGGCGTTGATCAGGCGCAGGCGCAGCCAGCCGCCAGCGCGCACGCTCAGCACCGGCTGGTATTGGCCGTTGACCAGCAGCAGGTCGCCTTCGCGGCCGTCCATCCAGTCGGCGTCGCTGTGCGGGGCAATGCGTCCGTCGGCCAGCAGGCGCTGGTCGGTGATCATCAGCACGCGCTCGTCGATGCCGTCGGCAGGCAGCGGCGAGCGCCCGCCGCGCACGCGAATCGGCCCGGCCAGGCCCATGGCCACCTGAAAGGCAGTGCGGCCGTGCGGGTGTGGGTGATACCAGAACAGGCCGTCCACCTCGGGCACGGTAAAGCGATAGGCGCGGCGCTGGCCGGCCTCCACCGCGTCGCGCGGGTGGCCGTCTTCGCTGGCTGGCACTTCCAGCCCATGCCAGTGGATATTGCTGGCTTCGGGCAGGGCGTTGACCAGGGTCATGTCCACCGCCTCGCCCGCGCGCCATTCCAGCAGCGGGCCCAGCGCCGCGCCGTTATAGCCCCAGCTGGGGGTGTTCAGCCCGCCGCCCCAGTGCAGCAGGCCGGGCGCAGCGCGCAATTCGCCGCGCGCGCCCAGCGTGGGCCAGGCGGCCAGCGGCGCGCCGCCCGGCGGACGCGGCGACGCGCCGGCAGCCGGCGCCGCCGGCATGGCGTGGCCCATGGCGGCGTGGTCCATCGTGGAATCGACCGCGCCTTGGGCGCGGGCTAATAGTGGGAAAAACGGGGCCGCCAGGCAGGCGGTCAATACGGTGCGGCGATGCATCAGACGTGCTCCGATCAGAAAGCGGTTGGCGACCAAAAGCCGCAACGCCACATTGCCTAAAAATCAGCCTGTGGCGCGCACATGGGAGGCTTATTTCATGCCCGGCATCATCATCTTGTGCTCAGGCTGCATGCCTTGCGGCGGGCAGGACGGGCAGTGTGGCATCCCGTGTTGTGGCATGGATGAGTGCTGAGGGGAGGAAATCGCGGCTGGGCTGTTGACCGCGCTGGATGCTTGGCGTTCCCGCATCTCGCGCACGCGGTCCAGGCCGCCATCCGCCATGACCATGGCCGGCGTCAGCAAGGCGGCCAGCAACAGGATTCGGGTGTTTTTCAGGAGGGGCAGCAGCATGATCTTGACCTTTTCAGAATGTTTCCGCAGAAACGTGTTGAACATGGTGAGATGATGCCTGCCGCCCCTGGTCACAGAGCTGACCCGCGCATGACAATTCTGTCATGCATGGTGGGGGCAAGGCGCGCGCCGCAAACAGGCATGGCGGCGCGGGGTTGGCGGGGTGGGGTTTAGCCCGCCGCCACCTGGCGCTGGCGGCGCGATTCGGCCAGCACCATGCCGGAGGCCACCGACACATTCAGGCTTTCCACCGTGCCGAACATCGGGATATTCACCAGCACATCGCACAGCTCGCGGGTGAGCCGGCGCATGCCTTCGCCTTCCGAGCCCATCACCCAGGCCAGCGGGCCGGCGGCGTCGCAGTGGAACAAATCGGTGCTGGCGTCCATCGCCGTGCCGGCAATCCACACGCCGGCGTCTTTCAGGTCACGCAGGGTGCGCGCCAGATTGGTGACGGTGACGTAGGGCACCACTTCCGCCGCGCCGCAGGCCACCTTGCTCACCGTGGCGTTCAGCCCGGCCGAGCGGTCTTTCGGGGCAATCACCGCGTGCGCGCCCATGGCGTCGGCCACGCGCAGGCAGGCGCCCAGATTGTGCGGGTCGGTCACCCCATCCAGCACCAGGAGCAGCGGCGGTTCGGTGAGGTTTTCCAGCACGTCGTCCAGGGTGACAAAGCTCTTGTTGGTGTCGATCAGCGCGGCAATGCCCTGATGGCGGGCGTGGCCGCTCATGCCGTCCAGGCGGGCGCTGTCCACGCTCAGGATGCGGATGCCTTCGCTCTCGGCTTTCAGGATGGCGTCGCGCATGCGCGCGTCCTGGCGGCCGGTGGCGATGTACAGCTCAAGCAGGCTTTTCGGGTTTTGAAACAGGCGGGCGTTAACGGCGTGGAAGCCGTAAATCAGTTTTTTGTTGGACACGGCCAGGCTTTCATTTGCAAATTAAGCGCTATTTTAAGCCAGCCAAGGCGTGGCGCACGGGGCGCGCGCAGGAATATTTTGCGAGCAGGCGCCGCCGGCTTGGCGGCGCCTGCTCGGGACGCTCACAAAACCCGGCGCAGCAATCCTGGCTGGGCGCGCGCAGACAGTGCAAGCAGTACGGCAAGGCCGGGCAACCACGCCAGGAGGGTTTGGTGAGTGATTCTCAAGGCAGGCTGAGCCGCACCTGATCCACCGGCAAGCCCGGCTGGGTGACGCGCACCAAGGCTTTGGCGCCGGGCTGCGGCTTCAGCGCGGCGGTGAGTTTATTGTCGCCGGCCGGGGTCAGCGCAGCGGTTTGCTTGCCTTGTGCGCCCAGCAGCACCACATCGCCGCTGACGCCCTGGCTGGCCAGCAGCTTGTCCGAGTGCGAGCGCAGATACACCGCCAGGCCGGCCGGGTCGGCGGCCAGTTCAATGCGCAGGCCGGACGGCGCTTCCGCCATCACCCCGCCGTGCATGGGCTTGAGCGCGCCATCCGCCCAGGCGGCGGCGCTGACAGACAACAGGGACAACACAATCAAACTGGATTTCATGGCAAAGGCCTTTGTCAAAAAGAGAAACAGATCAAAATACGGTGTCGTTGGCCTGCGCCAGCAGTTTTTCCAGCGGCGCGCGGCCCAGTCGGGCAAACAGCAAGGGGGTGAGCAGGGTGTCCAGCACGGTGGCGCTGAGCAGGCCGCCAAAAATCACCACCGCCACCGGGTGCAGGATTTCCTTGCCGGGCGCATCGGCGGCCAGCAGCAGCGGAGTCAGCGCCAGCGCGGCGGTCAGCGCGGTCATCAGCACCGGCGTCAGCCGCTCCAGCGTGCCGCGCACAATCATCGCCTGGCCAAAGCTTTCGCCCTCAAATTTGCACAGGTTCAAATAGTGGCTGATTTTCAGGATGCCATTGCGGGTGGCGATGCCGGTCAGGGTGATCAGCCCCACCAGCGAGGCCACCGACAGCGTCAGCCCGGCCAGCCACATCGCCGCCACGCTGCCCACCCAGGCCATGGGGATGCTGCCCATGATCAGCGCCGCCAGCCGTGCTGAGCGGTAACGGCTGTACAGCACCATAAAAATCAGCGTCAGCGAGATCAGCGCCAGCCCGGCAATGCGCCAGGCGGCTTCTTCCTGCGCCTTGAACTGGCCTTCCAGGCTGACAAAATACCCGGCCGGCAGCGGCGTGGCGGCCAGCGCGGCGCGGATGTCGGCAATCACCGCCGCCATATCGCGGCCATCGGTGTTGGCGGCAATCACCATGCGTCGGCGGCCGTTTTCCCGGCCGATCTGGTTGGGGCCGTCGCTTTCTTCAAGCTGCGCCAGCTGCGCCAGCGGGATGGCGCCATGCGGGGTGTCGATCAGCAGGCGGCCCAGCCCGGTCAGGTCGCGCTCGGCGTCGGGCAGGCGGATCACCAGCTGAAAGCGGCGCGCGCCGTCGGCAATCTGGCTGACCACCCGGCCTTCGGTCAGCGCTTCCAGCCGGGCCAGCAGCGCGCCGGGCGCCACGCCGTATTGCGCGGCCTGGGCGTAGTCCACCCGCACCTTGATTTGCGGAATCAACACCTGTTTTTCCACTTGCAGGTCGGCCAGCCCGGCCACGCCAGCCAGTCTATCCCTCAGTTGCGCCGCCTGGCCGCGCAGGGTGTCCAGGTCGTCGCCGTACAGCTTGATGGCGATTTGCGCGCGCACGCCAGACAGTAGATGGTCAAGCCGGTGCGAAATCGGCTGGCCCACCGCCACCGCCGCCGGCAGGCTGGACAGGCGCTGGCGAATGTCCAGCAATACCGCCTCACGCGGCCGCGCCGACGGGCGCAGGTCCACATCCAGCTCGCTGGAGTGCACGCCCTCGGCGTGTTCGTCCAACTCAGCGCGGCCGGTGCGCCGACCCACGCTTTTGACTTCGGGCACGGTCAGCAGCAATTGCTCGGCCAGTTGCCCCACCCGGTTGGATTCGCTGAGCGCGGCGCCGGGGTTGAGCAACAGCGACACGGTCAGCGTGCCCTCGTTAAATGCCGGCAAAAACGCGCGCGGCAGCCAGGCGGCGCTGAGCAGCACCAGCGCGCCCAGCACGGCGGCGCTCAGGCACAGCGCGCGCCAGCGGGCAAAGCCCCAATCCAGCGCGCGCGCCACCAGGCGCTTGAGCTGGCGCACCAGCCAGCTGTCAGCGTGCTGGCGCGCCGCCAGGGTGGGCAGCAGCCAGTAGCACAGCACTGGCGTCACCGTCAGCGCCACCAACAGGCTGGACAGAATCGAGGTGATGTACGCCACGCCCAGCGGGGCGAACAGCCGGCCTTCGATGCCGGGCAGGGCAAACAGCGGCACAAACACCAGCACCACCACCAGGGTGGCCACCACCACGCCGGAGCGCACCTCGTTGCAGGCGGCGATAATCACCCGCAGGATGTCCGCTGCCGAGCGTTCGGCCGGCAGCGCCTTCAGCCGGCGCAGCACGTTTTCCACGTCCACCAGCGCGTCGTCCACCAGCTCGCCAATGGCGATGGCCAGCCCGCCCAGGGTCATGACATTGATCGACTGGTCCAAAGCGTGAAACACCGCCAGGGTGACGGCCAGCGACAGCGGGATGGCGGTCAGCGAGATCAGCGTGGTGCGCACATTCAGCAAAAACAAAAACAGAATCAGCGCCACCATGATGGCGCCATCGCGCAGCGCTTCGGCCACATTGGCCACCGAGGCCTGAATAAAGTCCGCCTGGCGGAACGACACCTGCGGCGCTTGCACCCCGGCCGGCAGGCGTTGGCTCAGGCTGGCCAGCGCGGCTTCGATGTCGGCGGTGAGCCGGGTGGAATCTGCCTGCGGTTGTTTTTGCACGCTGACCACCACGGCGGGCTTGCCGTTGTAGCCGGCGTCGCCGCGCTTGGCGGCGGCGGCAAATTTGACTTGCGCCAGCTGACGCAGCAGCACCGGCTGGCCATTGCGCTCGGCTACCGCCAGGTTTTCCAGGTCGGACAGCGCCAGGGTCTGGCCAATATGGCGAATCAGGTATTCGCGGGCGTGCTGCTCTAAAAAACCGCCGCTGGCGTTGCCGGCAAAGCCGCGCAAGGCGTCTTCCAGCTGGCTGAGGTTGACGCCCAGCCGCGCCATGGCGGCGCTGTCTGGCTCTACCCGAAACTGGCGCACTTCGCCGCCAATCGGAATCACCTGCGCCACGCCCGGAATCGACAGCAGGCGCGGGCGCAGCACAAAGTCGGCAAATTCGCGCACCTGCATCGGGCTGACCTGCTGAGGGTCGGCCGGCAGGGCAATCAGCATGATTTCGCCCATCACCGAGGCAATCGGCCCCAGCGTCGGGCTGACGCCCGGCGGCAGTTGCTCGCGGATTTCCGCCAGCCGTTCGGCCAGCATCTGCCGGTTGCGGTAAATATCCGAGCCCCAGGCAAACTCGGCGTACACCACGGATAAACCGGCGCCAGACACCGAGCGCACGCGCTGCACGCCGGCAATGCCATTCAGCGCGGCTTCCAGCGGCTGGGTGACGCGCAGCTCGACATCTTCCGGGGCCATGCCGCCGGCTTCGGTCATCACCGTCACCATGGGTTTGTTCAGGTCAGGAAAAACATCCACCGCCATGCGGCCGGCGTTCATGCCGCCCCAGGCCATCATCAACAAGGCAAACACCAGCACAAACAAGCGATTGCGCAGGCTATGCTCCACCATCCAGCTCAACATTGGGCGCGTCCTTTAGCGAATCTGGTTCAGCAGCGCGGCGCCGGCGCTCACCACCCGGCGGCCGGCGGGCAGGTCGCGCACCAGCACATCCTGGCCATTCAGCGGGGCAATTTGCACCGGCCAGGGGCGAAACAGCTCGGCGCTGTCGTGCAGCCACACCACGGGCTGGTTGGCGCTATTGCGCTGCACGCTGGCCGCCGGCAGCGCCACGCCCGAGACAGGCGCGCCGTACGCCACGCGCAGCTTCACCGATTGCCCCAGCGCCAGCGGCACATCCTGACGGCCTTGCGGGGCAAACAGCAGCGGCAGCGCGCCATCACGAAACGCGGTGGCGCTGCCCACCAGCTGCCAGGGGGTGGCGCTGCCGGGCAGGCTGGCGCGGCCCAGTTGCTGGGCCATGGCCGGGTCGTGGGCCAGCGCTTCCACCCGCAGCTTTTGTGGGTCCACCACTTCAAACAGCAATGCGCCGGACTCCACTTGTTGGCCATTCAGCGCATTGGCCTGGCTGAGCACGCCGCTGGCAGGCGCGCGCAAGGCCAGTCGCCCACCGGCGGTGGCCAAGGCGGCGGCGCGCTGGCGCAGGCTGGCGGCTTCGGCGCGCTGGGCGTCGATGTCGCGCGCGGCCACGGTCTCGCGCAGGCTTTCCAGCCGCGCCAACTGGCGCGCCGCCTGGGCGGCCTTGATGTGCAGTTCGGCCAGCTCTGCCTGCTGGCTGGCGCGCTCGCCAGCGCTCAGGCTGGGGCGCAGATAGGCCAGCAACTGGCCTTGGCGCACGCGCTGGCCGGCGCTGGGCAGGCCAGCCGGCCCGGCCTCCAGCGCGCCGCTGAGGCTGGCTTGCACGCGTCCGCCAGCGTTTGGATCCATCACCACATGGCCGTTCAGCTCTACGCTGGGGCGGTGTTCGCCCAGCATGCTCAGTTGGGTGCGAATGCCCAACTGGCGTTGGCTGGCTTTATCCAGCCACACCCGGCCATCGGGCAGGCGTTGTGGCCGCAAGGCCAGTGATGCGGCAGCCGGGTTGCGCGGGGCGCTGGGCGCAGCGGCGGGCGCCGGGGATGGGCTGTCGTGCACTTCGTCGCCGTGGGCGTGCGCCCATGGCGCCGTCAGGCACAGCGCCAGCGCCAGGAGGGTGTGTCGTGGGTTTAAGCGGGTCATGGCGCAGTCCTCGTGGCCTTGTGCCGGCGACGCCAGGCCCAGGCGGCGGCCAGGGTCAGCGCGATGACGGCAACCGCGCCGCCTGCCATGCTCGGCGTGAGGGAGGCCGCGCTGGCGGCGGGCGCGGCCGTCGCGGGCAAGGTCAGCGTGGCGGCCAGCAAGTCGGCTTGCTGGCCGGCTTCAAGGGTGAAACTCAGCGGGTGGGCGCCGGGCTGGTTGAGCCAGGGGGCCTTGAGCAGGTATTCGCCGGGCGCGTGTTCGCGCGCCTGGGCTTTCCAGGTGGTTCCGCGCTCAACTTCAATGCGCGCGCCGCTGATGGGCGCATTGCTGGCAAAGTCGTCCAGATACAGGCGCAGTTGCTCGCCTTCGGCGACAATCAGCAGCTCGAACACTTCGCTATGGGCGTCGGCGCGCGGCGCCACGGCTTGGCCCAGCGCGGGCGGGGCGGTGTCGTGTGATTCGTCGCCATGCGCCCAGGCGGCGGCGGACAGCAGCCAGGCGGTTAAAACAAACAGCGTGCGCCAGATCATGGCAGGGCTCCAATGGCTTGCAGATAACGGGAGTGCGCGCGCCCGGCTTCCAGTTGGGCGCGCTGGGCTTGGCTGCGGGCTTCGTGCAGTTCGCTTTGCGCGCGCCATTGCTCGGGCGCGCTTAATTGGCCGGCGCGCACGGCGCGCTGAATCCAGCCCAGCCGCTGTTCGGCCAGTTGCAAGGCTTCGGCCTGGGCGCGGGCTTGTTGCTGGCCCAATTCGTGCGCCAGACGCGCGCTGTCGATGTCTTGCGCCAGTTGCTCGCGGCCGGCGTGCAGCTCGGCCAGCGCTTCGCTCAGTTCAACATTGGCCTGCGCCATGCGCGGGCCATTGCGCGCCTGGCCGCCAAACGGGATTTTCAGCGAGAGTTTGGCCAGGTTTTGGTAGGGTTCGCTGCGCGCGCCGCGCTCGCGGGTGAGGGTGAGCGCCAGCTCGGGGGCGTCGCGGCTGTCGCCATTGGCCTGCGCCAGCCGCGCCTGGGCGGCGGCAACGCGCGCATCCAGGCTGGCCAGCAGCGGATGGGCGTCGGGCAGGGCGCTGGGGTGCGCCGGCTCGGCCTGCTGCGGCAACGCCGCGCCGCGCGCGGCGGCGGTGAATTGATTGAGCGCGCGGCGCGCCTGCGCCTGCGCGCGCAGCCAGTCGGTTTCGGCCTGCGCGCGCGCGCCGGCGGCCTGGTTGTGCGCCAGCGGCGCTTCCTGGCCGGCGTTCACCCGCCGCATGGCGTCGGCTTCCAGCGCGCGCTGGGTGTGCAGACGCTGCTGGGCGGCGGCGGCGTCCAGCTCAGCCAGCCGCGCCTCCCACCAGGCTTCGCGCAGCGCGCCCGCCAACTGCCAGCGCGCCAGCGCGCGAGCGTGCTGCTCGGCGTCCTGTTCGCGCTCGGCCAGGCGGCGGGCCAGCTCGCGCTGCCCCCACAGCCACAAGGGCGCGCTGAGCTCGACTTCCCATTCACGCAGGCCGGCGTTGCGGTCCAGGCGGTCGCTGCGTTGCGAGAGGGTCAGCGCCGGCGGGCCGGGCAGCCAGGCGTCGCTGGCCTCCCGCTGGCTATCCCGCAGCTGCTGACGCGCCTCGCTCACCGCTTGGCGCGCCGCCCAGGCGCGGTCAAACGCCTCGGCCAGACTGGCGGCCTGTGCGGGCGCGGCCAGGCCCAGCCATACGGCCAGGGCCAGGCGGCAAAAAGAAGACGCTTGCATGGAAATTCCACTCAAAAATGGCTTGGCGTGCAGTATTGGCGGCGCAGGCCGTCGGCAAGCTGACGATAAAATGACATTTTTGTCATCTGCGCCCACGCGGGCCTCAGGCAGGGTATAAGCAGCACAGACAAGGAGGCTGAATGCGAATCTTGATTGTGGAAGACGAAGTGCGCGCCGCCGCCTATTTGCGCCAGGGCTTGAGCGAAGCTGGCTTTAGCGTGGAGGTGGCGCACGATGGCGTGGAGGGCGAGCACCTGGCGCTGACGCAGGCGTTTGACCTGCTGATTCTGGATGTGATGCTGCCCGGACGCAGCGGCTGGGAGATTCTGGCCAGCGTGCGCCGGATGAGCCAGACGCCCGTGTTGTTTTTGACCGCGCGCGACCGGGTGGAAGACCGCGTGCGCGGGCTGGAAGCCGGCGCCGATGATTATTTGGTCAAGCCGTTTGCTTTTTCCGAGTTGCTGGCGCGGGTGCGCACCCTGTTGCGCCGTCGCCCGCAGGCCGAGCCGGATGTGTTGCGCGTGGCCGATCTGGAGCTGGATTTGGCCCGGCATAAAGCCTGGCGCGGCGGCGTGCGGGTGACGCTGACCGCCAAGGAAATGGCCTTGCTGGCGCTGTTCATGCGTCGGCGCGGCGAGGTGCTGTCGCGCACGCTGATTGCCGAGCAGGTGTGGGACATGCACTTTGACAGCGACACCAATGTGGTGGATGTGGCGGTGCGCCGGCTGCGCGCCAAGATTGACGAGCCGTTCGAGCTTAAGCTGATTCACACCTTGCGCGGCGTGGGCTATGTGCTGGAGGCCGGCCGTGAAGACTGATTGGCGGCGCGCCTGGCGTGGGCTGACGCCGCGCGTGGTGCTGGGTTTTGCCGCGCTGACAGCGGCGCTGATGGTGGCGTGCGGGGTGTATTTGTATCAGGCGCTGCGGCTGGAGCTGGGCGCGCGCGACCGCGACGAGCAGCGCGGCAAGATCGTGTTGTTTCGCCAGGCGCTGGCCGGCGTGTCGGACGCGGGCATGCTGCGGCGCAACCCGGACTGGCTGACGCATTTTATGGTGGGGCATGACGGCCTGGCGCTGCGCGTGCTGGATGCGCGCGCAGCGGTGTTGGTGGACAGCCCGGCCGCCTTGCCGCCCGGCCTGTGGCGCGGGCTGGATGAAACGCCGGCCCGCCTGAGCGGCCACGATGCCCACGGCCACCCCTGGCAGGGGCTGGCGGCGCGCGCCACGCTGGCCGATGGCCAAGCGGTGCAGCTGGAAATCTGGCGCGATGGCCACGATCAAGAAGCGCTGCTGGCGCAATACCGCAACCATTTGCTGTGGGCCGGCGCGCTGGCCACGCTGGTGGCGGCGGCGCTGGGCGGCGCGCTGGTGCGCCACAGCCTGCGCCCGCTGGCGGCGCTCACCGCCGCCGCCATGGCCATTCGCCCGGACACCTTGAACCAACGGCTGGACGCCAGCCTGGCGCCCGCCGAGCTCTTGGGCCTGGTGGATGCCTTCAATGATGCGCTGGCGCGGCTGGATGCGGCGTTTGCCCGCCTGTCGGATTATGCCGCAGATCTGGCGCATGAAATGCGCACGCCCCTGGGCATTTTGCTCGGGCAAACTCAGGTGGCCTTGTCGCGCGGACGCAGCCTGGCCGAATACCAGCAAGTGCTGGCCGACAATGCCGAAGAATTGGAACGGCTGGCGCGCACGGTGAACGACTTGCTGTTTTTGGCCAAGACCGAACACAGCGAAGCCGCGCTGGCTTGCGAGTGGCTGGATGTGCGTCAGGAGGTGGACGAGGTGTGCGAGTTTTTTGCCCTGCTGGCGGAAGAGCGCGACATTCAGGTGCAGGTGGAGGGCGCGCTGCGCCTGCCGGTGGCGCGCGCCGCCTTGCGCCGGCTGTTGAACAATCTGCTCAGCAACGCCATCCGCTACAGCCCGCCGGGCAGTGTGGTGCGGGTGGCGCTGGACGCCCGTCTGCCTGGCGTGGCGGTGAATAACCCGCCCGCCGCCCCCCTGCCCGAGCCGCTGACGATGTTGTTTGAGCGTTTTTACAGCCAGGGCGACGGCAATGGCCATGGCCTGGGCCTGCCGATTGCCCGCGCCATTGCCCGCCAGCATGGCGGAGAACTGCGCGCCAGCCTGGGCGACGACGGCCGGCTGACGCTGGCGGCGCAACTGGCGGCCAGCGCCAGCCTGGTTCAGGCGCGCCGATGCAGCTGAAACGCCCGGTTCAGCGCTTGCAACTGATGGGAGGCGGCCAGCACGTCTTGCGCCGCGCGGGTGGCGCTGTGCGCCAGCTCGGTGTTGCGCTCCACCAGTTGGGTGACTTGCTGCATATTGCCGGCCACCTCGGCGCTGGCGGCGCCTTGCTGGGCGGCGGCGGCGGAAATATGCGCCGCCATGCCGGCCACTTCTTCGCTGGCGCGCTCGATGGCGTCCAGCCCGGCCACGCTGGCGTCCAGCGCGCTGACGCTGTGCTCCACCGCCTGGGCGGCGCCGGCCATGCTGCTGACCGCGCTGGCGGTGGTGGCGCGCACTTCGTTGACGGTGGCGGCGATGTCCACCGTGGCGGCGGTGGTGCGCTCGGCCAGCTTGCGCACCTCATCGGCCACCACGGCAAAGCCCCGGCCGGTTTCGCCGGCGCGGGCGGCCTCGATGGCGGCGTTCAGCGCCAGGAGATTGGTCTGGTCGGCGATGTCGGCAATGGTGCGCGTCATGTCGCCAATCTGGCTGATGGATTGATTCAGCCGCTCGATGGTGTGGTTGGCGTCTTCGACGGTGCGCACCACGGCCTGGGTGGCGCGCATGCTGGTCTGGATGTCGGCATTGCTGGTCTGCACCTGCTGGCGCGAGGCGTCGGCGGCGTCGGCGGTTTGCCGGGCGCTGTCGGCCACTTCCTGCACCGACTGGCTGAATTCTTCGGTGGCGGCGGCCACGCTGGCGGCGCGGGTTTGCTGCGCGTCAGATTGCGCGCTGACCTGGGCCATGTGTTCGGCCAGCTCGGCGCCGCGCGCGTCGATGGCTTGTGAAGCGCGCTGGATATTGTCCAGCATGGCTTTCAGCGTCACCTGCATGCTGGCCAGATTGCACAGCAGCATGCCGGCTTCGTCGCGGCCGCCCACATCAATCTGCGCGGTGAGGTCGCCTTCGCTGATGCGCGCAAAGTGAGCAATGGCGTGCTGAATCGGTCGCACCACGGCGCGGCGCAGCAGGAAGCTGCCCACGCCAGCAATCAGCAGCGCCAGCGCTGCCAGCCCGATGCCCAGCCAGCGAAAGCGGTCAAATGCGGCGCGGCGTTCGGCGTGGCTGCGCGCGGCGCTGTCGGCCAGCGACTGAATCAGCGCCTCGCCATCGCGGCGCATATCGGCGTAGAGCGGGTTGATGCGGGTCAGCAGGGTGAGCGTGGCCGGGTGGTATTGGCCGTTTTTCAGCTGCTCGCGCGCCACATTCACCCCCTCCTGCGAAAAGCGCTCGCGCGTTTGGGCAAAGCGCGCCAGCAGGGTTTGCTGCTCGGCCGTCAGCGGCAGCTGGCGCAGCTGCGCCAGCAGGGCGTTGATTTCTTCACGGTTTTTCAGCGTGGTTTGCACATGCATGTCCAGCGGATGGTCGTGCAGGCTGACCACTGGGCTGCCGGGGTCGTGTTGCAGGCTGAGCATGATTTGCGAGCGGTTGTCGGCCAGCAGGAGCATCACCCGGTTGATGACATTGGAAGGTTGCAAGTGATGCTGATACATGGCTTGCAGCGCTTCGTCGCCGTTGTTGAGGGTTTGCTCGCCAAAAAAGCCCAAGAGCGCGCACAGCACGCCCAGCGTGGCCATCGCCGCCCAGAGCCGCGCGCCCAGCGACACGCTGCGCCGGCCACTGGCCGGCAGCCGGCCTTGCACGCCTGCGGCGCGGTAGCGCGCTTCGGCCTCAGCGCGCGCCTGCGGATCTGGCGGGGTGCGCACCGACATATAGCCAATGATCTGGCCGTTTTTTTTCAGCGGGGTGACCAGCGCCTCCACCCAATAGAAATCGCCGTTTTTACAGCGATTTTTCACCAGCCCCCGCCAGGGCAGCCCCGCCTGCACCGTGCGCCACAAATCCTTGAAAGCCGCCATCGGCATATCCGGGTGGCGCACGATATTGTGGCTTTTGCCCAATAATTCTTCGCGGGTGAAGCCGGAAATCTGCACAAAAGCGTCGTTGCAGTCGGTGATCTGGCCTTTGAGGTCGGTTTTGGACACCAGATAGACATTGGGCGGAAACGCCACTTCGTTTTGGGTGACGGGCTGGTTATTTTTCAATGGGGGGACTCCTGAAATCATGGCTGCAATATGACATGCACATTTCGCCAGAAATACCGGTTTGAGCACAGGGTGAAATGCGCAGAGTGGTACCTTGGCTGCAATATGGCCTGCATCAGACCACACAGGCCCGGCATAAAGCCGGGCCTGCGGAAAATTCATGAGTCAGTATATTTACTCGACATGGGGCGAATCAAGCGTTTTATCGAGTTTCTCCTTATTGCCTGCGTTGTTCCTAGTCGCTCGGCCCTCGTCCAAACTGACCAGCGCGGTTGTCCTGCCCAGCGCAGGCGAGGCACGCACGCTGTCCAGGATGAATTCGCGCAGATTGTCCGCCGACAGCGGCTTGGCAAAGAAATACCCCTGCAGCAGTTTGCAGCCGCAGGCGCGCAAGAAGCGGCACTGATCGCTGGTTTCCACCCCTTCGGCTACCACATTCAGCCCCAGCTTGCGGCCCATGGCCACCACGGTTTCGGCAATGGCCGAACTGTCGCTGTCGTCGGGCACGCCAATCACGAACGAGCGGTCGATCTTCAGGCTGTCCAGCGGAAAGCGTTTCAGGTAGGACAAGGAGGAATAGCCGGTGCCAAAGTCGTCGATGGCAATCTGCACGCCCAGCGCCTTGAGCTCGCGCAGGATATCCACCGATTCAGCCGGGTTCTGCATCAGCATGCCTTCGGTGACTTCCAGTTCCAGCCGGCCTGGCGCCAGGCCAGTGTTTTCCAGCACTTCCACCACGGTGGCGGTCAGTGTGCCGCGCAGGAACTGGCGCGGCGACAGATTGACCGCCACCCGTGGCACATGAATGCCGTCGTCGTCCCAGGCCTTGAGCTGCGAGCAGGCGGTGCGCAGCACCCAGTCGCCAATCTGGCGGATCATGCCGTTTTCTTCGGTAATGGGAATAAAGCGCGCTGGCGACACCATGCCCAGGTCGGGATGGCGCCAGCGGATCAGCGCTTCCACCGCTTCCACCTGGTGGGTGAACGGGTTGATCTGCGGCTGGTAGTGCAATTCGAATTCCTGGCGCTCCAGCGCCAGGCGCAGGCCGTTTTCCATCAGCAGGCGCTCGAACGCTTCGTCGTTCATTTCGCCGGCAAAGAAAGTGCAGGTGTTCTTGCCGGCGTCTTTCGAGCGGTACATGGCCATATCGGCATTGCGCAGCAGGCTGGCGGCATCGTCGCCGTCGGACGGGAAGATCGACACGCCAATCGAGGCGGTGACAAACAGCTCGTGCTCTTCCAGATGCAGCGGCTTGGACAGTTCGGCCAGCAGGCGGTGGGTGATTTCTTCCAGATGCGCACGCGACGCCACCCGTTCGAACAGCACGGTAAATTCATCGCCGCCCAGCCGCGCCAGCAGGCCTTCTTCGCCCAGCGAGCACGACAGCCGCGCCGCCAGCAGGCGCAGCAGGTCGTCGCCGGCGTGGTGACCAAACGAGTCGTTGATCAGCTTGAAGCGGTCCAGATCGATAAACAGTACGGCCAGTTCGCTTTGGGTGTTGCGCGCCTCGGCCACGGCCAGCTCAAGACGCTGGATGAAGTGGGTGCGGTTGGGCAGTGCGGTAAGCGGGTCGTGGTTGGCCAGAAATTGCAGGCGGTCTTCGGCTTCCTTGCGCACGGTGATGTCGGAGAACACCGCCACATAATGTGTCACCAATTGATGGTCGTGCTGGTCGCGCACCGAGGACAGCGACAGCCATACCGGGAACCACTCGCCATTTTTGCGCCGGTCGAGAAACTCTCCCTGCCAGTGGCCTTCGGCATCCAGCGCCGCCAGCATGCGCGCGTGGTGGCTTTGCCCGGTTTGATCAACGCGGAACATGCGCGAGCGTTTGCCCACTGCTTCGGCTTCGTGATAGCCGGTGATGCGGGTGAAGGCCTGATTGACGGCAATGATGCGCGCGTCGGCATCGGCAATCAGAATACCCTCGCTGGTGTTCTCGAACACCGTGGCCGACAGCCGTTGCTTGGCGTCGGCAATGCGGCGCTCGCTGATGTCCACCGCCACGCCGATGATGGCCGGCCGGCCCTGGTATTCAAACAGCCGGCTGTAGACTTCCACCTCGATCACATGGCCATCGCGGTGGCGCACCGGCAAGGTGTATTGCATGTTTTCGATATGGTGCTGATAGCGGTCGCCGATCTGGCCGCGCACCCGTGCGGTTTCTTTGGGGTCCAGCAGCTCGGTCAGCGAACGTCCGAGCAGTTCTTCCTGGGTATAGCCCAGCGTGCTGGCTACCTTGGGATTGACGTAGACCAGTTTTTCATCCTGCTGGATGTAGATACCCACCAGGGATTGCTCCACCAGCACCTGATAGCGTTCTTCTGCCTCGCGGCGGCGGCGCTCTTCCTCGCGCTGGGCGGTGATGTCCACGGCAATGCCACCCATGCCGGACAGCTCGCCACGCTCGTCCCAAAGCGGAAAGCAGATGTTCAGCAGGATATGGGAGCGCCCGTTCACCACCAGCACTTCTTCGCTTTGCCTGGGCTGGCGGCTGAGCATCACTTCGGCATCGATGGCCGTCAGCCGTGCCACCGTGCCGGCATCGTCTACCCAGCGTTCCAGGCGCGAGCCCACCATGTCGGCGGGCTCGCCGCCCAGCAAGGCGGCATAGCTGTGGCTGACCTGCAAATAGCGTCCGGCGGTATCCTTGATGAAAATCATCGAGGCGCTGTTGGCCATCAGCGCAGCAAATTGATTGCGCGCCAGATTCAGCGCAATCAGGCTGGCGCGATGGGCTTCGATCAGGGCGGCAATCGCCAGCCCCGCCGCCTGCACCAGCCCCAGCACGCAGGCCACATACGCCAGCATCACCAGCATGGATGCCGGCCAGGCTGGGTGAGCAATCACCGACAGCGTGGTCAGGGCGCTGGCCACCATGCCGGTTACGGATACGCCAAACACCCCGGTGCGCAAGGCGGCCCAGCCAATCAGCGGCGCCCAGACAAACTGGCAGGGAAAAAAGCACGACGAAGCCATCAGCCGATCCCACAGGCCCAGCCACCAGACCACTGCGCCAGTCAGCAGCAGTGCCAGCAGTTCCCACGGCCGCACGCTGCCGCGCCAGTCCGACACCGCCAGCACCAGCGGCACATACAAGGCCAGCGACCAGCCATGCACGGCCAGCTGTTGCAGGATGAAAATATCCGGGTCGCAGAATTCCGGGCATAGCCACCACAGGCTGACCGCCAGCGCCAGCGCGCCAATGACGGCCGCCAGCACAAAGCCGGCAATCACGCGCATGCGCGCGCGCCAGGCGCCGGTATCCAGCAGGGCGGGCAGATGGCGGGTGGTGGACAGGCTGGCCGCGCACACCAGCCAGGCGGCCAGCGATTGCGCCACCGCCTCGGCGGCAAAGCCGCCCAGCGCGGCATTCAACAAGGTCAGCCCGGTAGTGGCCCACAAGCAGCGCAGGCCATGGCGGGCAGTCAAGCCGGCCAGCAGGCCTACCGGCATGGCCAGCAGGGCGCGGGCGAGTTCCGGGTCGCCCGCCAGAATGGGCAAGCGCGCGCCGGCCAGGTATACGGCGGCGATTCCTAAAGCAGTCCAGCCATGGCGCGTCACGATGATGTCAACCTTACTGTGTTCTTGGCACCCTCACGCCCTACTGCATCGCCATCCTGGGCCGCAGCGACAGACTAGGCTGCTGGCGCCATCCTGGCGGATAGGGAGTGAGCGGTGTTTATTGGCAGCCTGCCCTACGGATGTGCGGGCGTGGCGCGATGATGCTGCATGTGTTGTCCTGGTGGCAGGTTTGCGCGCCAGGGCATCCAATCATACCGATATGCGCCGATTGTATGAACAAGCTGAGACAAACACCCGTGATTTATACGTATGGCATGACTTGGATCAAGGTGAGCCGATGTCTGGCACTCGAAGCACATTGCCTGGCTGGGCTACAATCGCGTCTTTCTTGTTGTTGTGGCCCAGCCCATGTCTGCTGCCTTGTTTGCCTCTCTTCGTCCCGGCCAGAAACACCGTCTGGGCGCGCTCGGCCCCGGCGCCGACGCCCGCCTGCTGGCCGCCCAGATCGAACCCGGCCTGCCGCTGCTGGTGTTGACCGCCGACGCCCAGGCGGCGCAACGGCTGAAAGAAGAAATCCCGGTGTTTGCCCCCGCCGCGCGCGTGCTGTTGCTGCCCGACTGGGAAACCCTGCCCTACGACCATTTTTCGCCGCACGCCGACCTGGTGTCCGAGCGGCTGGCCACGCTATGGCAAATCCGCCAGGGTCAGGCCGACATCATTCTGGCCCCGGTCAGCACGGCCATGACCCGGCTGGCGCCAGTGAGCTTTCTGGCCGGGCGCACCTTTATGCTCAGCCAGGGGCAAAAGCTCAACGCCGACGCCCTGCGCGCCGACCTGGCGCTGGCCGGCTACACCCACGTCACCCAGGTGTACAGCCCCGGTGAATTCTCGGTGCGCGGCGGCTTGATTGATCTGTTTCCCACCGGCTCGGCGCTGCCCTACCGCATTGATCTGTTCGACGACGAAATCGACAATCTGCGCACCTTCGACGTGGACACCCAGCGCACGCTCTACCCGGTGAAAGACGTGCGCCTGCTGCCGGCGCGGGAATTTCCCACCGATGAAAGCGGCGTTACTACCTTTCGCCAGCAGTTTCGTGAGCGCATGGAAGGCGACCCGTCGCGCGCGCAAATCTACAAAGACGTCTCCAGCCAGTGCTGGCCGGCCGGCATCGAATACTATCTGCCGCTGTTTTTCAGCGAAACCGCCACCCTGTTCGACTACCTGGGCGAACACGCCCGGCTGGCGCTGCATCACGACGTGCTGGCGGCGGCGGAAGGCTTCTGGCAAGAAATCGGCTCGCGCTACACCCTATTGCGCGGCGACCCGGCGCGGCCGCTGCTGCCGCCTGGCGAGGTGTTTATCTACCCGGACGCGCTGATGGCGGCGCTGAAAACCTACCCGCGCCTGGAGCTGCCCGCCGACGGCGAAGCAGACGCCAGCGTGGCGGCGCTGCCGGCGCTGGCGGTGGACCGCCGCGCCGACGACCCGCTGGCCGCCCTGCGTCAGTTTGTCGCCGGCTTTGCCGGCCGCGCGCTGATCGTGGCGGAAAGCCTGGGCCGGCGGGAAACCCTGCAACATTTTCTGGCCGAACACGGCCTGCGCCCGCAGCCGGTGGCTGACTTTGCCGGCTTTGTTGACGGGCAGACGCCGCTGGCGCTGCTGGCCGCGCCGCTGAGCGCCGGCTTTATCGACCCGGCCGCCCAACTGGCGGTGATCACCGAAAGCGAGCTCTACCAGCACAGCCCGCGCCTGCGCCGCCGTCAGCGCAGCCGCGCCAGCCAGGACGCCATGCTCAAAGACCTGGCCGAGGTCAAGATTGGCGACCCGGTGGTGCACGAAACCCACGGCATCGGCCGCTATCAGGGCCTGGTGTCGATGGACCTGGGCGAGGGCGAATCCGAGATGATGATGCTGGAGTACGCCGACCAGGCGCGGCTGTATGTGCCGGTGAGCCAGCTGCATCTGATTTCGCGCTGGGCCGGCGGCGCGCAGGAAAACGCCCCGCTGACCAAACTGGGCTCGCCGCAATGGGACAAGGCCAAACAGCGCGCCGCCGAAAAAGCCCGCGACACCGCCGCCGAGCTGCTGAACCTGTACGCCCAGCGCGCCGCCCGCGAAGGCCACGCCTTTGCCTTGTCCGAAGACGACTACGCCGCCTTTGCCGACGGCTTTGCCTTTGACGAAACCCCCGACCAGCAAGCCGCCATCGACGCGGTGATTGCCGACATGACCTCGGGCAAGCCGATGGACCGGCTGGTGTGCGGCGATGTGGGCTTTGGCAAAACCGAAGTGGCCCTGCGCGCGGCGTTTGTGGCGGTGCTGGGCGGCAAACAGGTGGCGGTGCTGGCGCCGACCACCCTGCTGACCGAACAGCACTTTCAGAATTTTGCCGACCGCTTTGCCGACTGGCCGGTGAAAATCGCCGAGCTGTCGCGCTTCAAGAGCGGCAAAGAGCTCAAGGCCGCCATGGCCGGCCTGGCCGACGGCAGCGTGGACATTGTGATCGGCACCCACCGGCTGACCCAGCCCGATGTGGAATTTGCCCGCCTGGGCCTGGTGATCATCGACGAGGAACACCGCTTTGGCGTGCGCCAGAAAGAACAGCTCAAGCGCCTGCGCGCCAATGTGGACGTGCTGACGCTGACCGCCACGCCGATTCCGCGCACCCTGGCGATGAGCCTGGAAGGCCTGCGCGACTTCTCGGTGATCGCCACCGCCCCCAACCGCCGGCTGGCGGTGAAAACCTTTGTCACCCCGCACAGCCATGGCGTGGTGCGCGAGGCGGCGCTGCGCGAGCTCAAGCGCGGCGGCCAGGTGTTTTATCTGTATAACGAAGTGGACACCATCGAAAACATGCGCGAACGGCTGGCCGAGCTGCTGCCGGAAGCGCGCATCGGCGTGGCGCACGGCCAACTGCGCGAACGCGAGCTGGAGCAGGTGATGCGCGACTTTCACCAGCAGCGCTTCAATGTGCTGCTGTGCTCGACCATCATCGAAACCGGCATCGACATCCCCAACGCCAACACCATCCTGATCCACCGCGCCGACAAATTTGGCCTGGCCCAGCTGCACCAGCTGCGCGGCCGCGTCGGCCGCAGCCACCACCAGGCCTACGCCTACCTGCTGACCGGCGAAGGGCTGAGCCGCGACGCGCAAAAACGGCTGGAAGCGATTCAGTCGATGGAAGAACTCGGCAGCGGTTTTTATCTGGCCATGCACGACCTGGAAATCCGTGGCGCCGGCGAAGTGCTGGGCGAGGGCCAATCCGGCGAAATGCACGAAGTGGGCTTCTCGCTGTACACCGAAATGCTCAAGCAGGCGGTCAAGGCGCTGAAAAAAGGCCACGAACCCGACCTGGACGCCCCGCTGGGCGTCACCACCGAAATCAATCTGCACAGCCCGGCGCTGCTGCCGGAAGACTACTGCCCGGACGTGCACGAACGGCTGGTGCTGTACAAGCGCCTGGCCAGCTGCGACAGCGACGGCGACATCGACGCCATTCACGAAGAACTGATCGACCGCTTCGGCCTGCCGCCGCAACCGGTCAAAACCCTGATCGACTGCCACCGCCTGCGCCTGGCCGCCCGCGAACTGGGCATCCAGAAAATCGACGCCAGCGAAGTGGCTATTCAACTCACCTTTATCAAAAACCCGCCGATTGACCCGATGAAAATCATCGGGCTGATCCAGAACAAGCGCAATTACAAACTGGCCGGGCAAGACAAACTGCGGGTGGAAAGCGCCCTGCCGGACGTGGCGCTGCGCTGTGCGCGGGTGAAGGAGTTGCTGCGGGAGTTGAGTTGAGCGCCGCGCACAAAACCCTCCTGGCGTTGTTGTGTGACCTTGCCGTACAACTTGTACTGTCTGCGGTCACACGCCTCGCCAGGACCGCTGCGCTGGGTTTTGTGAGCGACGCTAACTATATGCTGGATTTTCCCCATCGACCTGACCCACACAGAAAGCCCTGAATGTCTGATGCCCCGATTTACTTCACCAGCGACAACGCCGCCGGCATGTGCCCGGAGGTGTTGCAGGCGCTGATTGCCGCCAACGATGGGCCGGCGGCGGCGTATGGTCATGACCCCTTGACCCAGGCGCTGGAGGCGCAGTTTGCCGAGCTGTTCGAGTATCCGGTGACGGTATTGCTGGTGAGCACCGGCACCGCCGCCAATGCGCTGAGCCTGGCGGCGTTGACGCCGCCGTGGGGCAGTGTGCTGTGTCATGCCGACAGCCATATCCAGCATGATGAATGCGGCGCGCCGGAGTTTTTTACCGCCGGGGCCAAATTGCAGCCGCTGGCTGGCGCGCGGGGCAAGCTCTGCCCGGATGCGCTGGCGGCGGCCTTGCGGCAGAAAAAAGGCGATGTGCACAGCGTGCAGCCATCCGCCGTCAGCCTGACCCAGGCCACCGAGGTGGGCAGTGTTTACACGCTGGACGAGCTGGAGGCGATTGGCGCGGTGTGCCGGCAGGTCGGAGTGGGGCTGCATATGGATGGCGCGCGGTTCGCCAATGCGCTGGCGCGGCTGGATTGCTCGCCAGCAGAAATGACCTGGCAGCGCGGGGTGGATGTGCTGTCGTTTGGCGCCAGCAAGAACGGCGCGATGGCGGCCGAGGCGATTGTGGTGTTCGATCCCGGCCTGGCGCGCGAGCTGGCCTTCCGCCGCAAGCGCGCCGGCCATTTGCTGTCAAAAACCCGCTTTTGCGCCGCCCAGCTGCAAGGCTATCTGCACGACGACGCCTGGCTGCGTCACGCCCGCCACGCCAACGCCATGGCCGCGCGGCTGGCGCACGGCCTGGCTGCGGTGCCGGGGGTGACGCTGAACGCGCCGGTCGAGGCCAATATCGTGTTTTGCCAACTGCCCGAGGCGGTGCTGAGCGGCTTGCAGGCGGCGGGCTTTATGTTTTACACCGGCCGCTGGGCGCCAGGCGTGGCGCGGCTGGTGACTTCGTTCGCCACCCGCGAGGATGAGGTGGATGCGTTGTTGGCGGAAGCGGGCCGACTGGCAGGCTAAGCGGGGCTTGCCAAACCCGGCTGGCGTCAAGGCATGATTGGTCGAGATAGCCATGCCAACTGTTCGGCAAGCAGGCCAGGCAAAATCCTTCCAAAAAATGGGCAAAATTTTTTGTATGCTGCGTAAGGATGTCCGTTGCTGCGCCGACCAAGGGGCAGAAAACGGCGCATCACCGCCGTTGATTCGGTGGCATTGGCCACTTTACTCAGTTGATTGACAAGGAGTTTCACCATGCAAGCATCCCGCGCTCTGATCGCTTCCGCCCTGGCTGGCCTGGTGGCCGCTGGCTCGCTGGCCGCCGCCCCGGCCATGGCCGCCGACAAAGAAAAATGCTACGGCATCGCCACCGCCGGCAAAAACGACTGCGCCAACGCCCTGGGCACCCACAGCTGCGCCGGTCAGGCCACCAAGGACAAAGATCCGGGTGACTGGAAATTTGTCGCCAAGGGCAGCTGCGAAAAAATGGGCGGCTCGCTGACCGCCGGCAAGTAAGCACCGCTTTGCTTTGGGCCCGGCAGCCAGTTGCGCCGGGCCTGGGGCGGCAAGGCAAAGCGTCGGCGGCGATGTTTTGCCCTGCGGCTCCTGTCTGGTTTTTCTCTTGATTTCCTGCTCCCGGAGTTTTCCATGTTGCCTTGTTCCGCCGGTATCGGCCTGCGCGCGCCGCATGTGCGCGCCGCGCTGGACGGCCACCCGGCCATCCGCTGGATTGAAATCCACAGCGAAAACGTGTTTGGCGGCGGCCCGGCTGGCCAGCTGGCGCGTGAGCTGGCCGCGCGCTATCCGCTCAGCCTGCACGGCGTGGGCATGGGTCTGGGCGCGGTCGAGCCGCTGGACGCCGAGCACCTGCGCGCGCTGACCACGCTGGTGCGGGCGGTGCGGCCGGCGGCGGTGTCCGAGCATCTGTCGTTCAACCGCGCGCACGGCAAGGTGGTGAATGATCTCTTGCCGCTGCCCTACACCGAAGAATGCCTGGCGCACGTCGCCCAGCGCGTGCAGCAGGTGCAGGATGCGCTGGGTCAGCGCCTGCTGGTGGAGAATGTCTCGGCCTGTCTGGCCTGCCCGGATGATTGTATTGGCGAGGGCGAGTTTCTGGCCGAGCTGGCCGCCCGCACTGGCTGCGGCGTGCTGCTGGACGTCAATAATCTGTACGTCAACCAACTGAACCTGGGCCGCGACGCCCGCGCCGCCATGCAGGCGCTGCCCGCGCGCGGCGTGGTGGCGGAAATCCACCTGGCCGGGTTTATCCGCCGCGACGGCCTGGTGATTGATTCGCACAGCCAGCCGGTGTGCGAAGCGGTATGGGGTCTGTACCAAGAGGCGCTGACGCGCTTTGGTCCGACGCCGACGCTGATTGAATGGGATTTGGACATCCCCCCGCTGGACACCCTGCTGGCCGAAGCCGCCCGCGCCCAGCGCGTGCTGGACGCCTGTACGGTCAAGGAGGCGGCATGAGCGCGCTGCTGCGCTGGCAAAGCCAGCTGATTGACGCCATCACCGCGCCTGAAGCGCCGTCTCCCTTGCCGGCCGGGCTGAGCCAGCCGGGGCTGGACGCCTATCGCGGCAATGCCCGGCTGGTGCGGGTGGAAGCGCTGCTGGCGGCGTTTCCGGTGTGCGGGCAGCTGGTTGGCGCAGAATTCATGCGCGGGGTGTGCCGTTGCTATGTCAGCGCCGAGCCGGCGGCCAGCGCCAATCTGTGCGATGACGGCGCGCGCATGGGGGATTTTCTGGCGCAGTTTGCTCCGGCCGCCGAGCTGCCCTATCTGGCCGATGTGGCGCGCTTTGAATGGGCCTGGCATCGCGCCGCCTGGGCAGCGGCTGCCGACTGCTGGCGTCCGGCGCAGCTGGCGGCGCTGCCGCCCGAGGCCTGGGCCGATGTGCGGCTGAGCCGCCACCCGGCCGCCAGCTGCGTGGCCTCGCCCTGGCCGCTGGGTGAGATTTTTGCTTGCCATCAGGATAATCCGCACGGCGACTTCTATATTGACTTGAACAGCGGCGGCGGCGTGTGGCTGCTTAGCCGGCCTGCGCTCGCCCCGCAATGGCTGGCGCTCAGCCCCGGCCAGGCTGCGCTGCTGGAAGCACTGTGGCTGAATGCCCCCCTGGGCGACGCCGCACAGGCGGCGCTGGCGGTGGAGCCCAGCTTGAATCTGGCCGATAGCCTGGGCTGGCTGGCTGCCGCTGGCGCCTGGGCGGATACATAAAATCGCTGAGCCAGCCCGGCGCAATGACGCCAGGCGCGGCTTGTGAGCGGCGCGAAGGAGAAAACATGATGGAACTGCGTTTGCGCGCCTGGCTGGCGCGCTGCCTGCCGTGGTCGCGCGCGGCCAATGCCCTGCGCGCGCCCTTGACCTTGGGTGTGCGCTTATTTTTGGCCGATGTGTTTTTTCGCGCCGGCATGACCAAGCTGGCCGACTGGGACGTGACGTTGGCCTTGTTCACCGACGAATACCAAGTGCCCGTGCTGCCGCCAGCGCTGGCTGCCCTGCTGGCGACCGCCAGTGAAATTCTGCTGCCCATGCTGCTGTCGCTGGGGCTGGCCACCCGCGTGGCGGCGCTGGGTTTGTTTGCGCTGAACCTGATGGCGGTGATTTCCTACCCGGCCATGCCGGAAATCGCCCGTCAGTTTCATGTCTATTGGGGCATGCTGCTGGCCCTGCTGCTGGCCTATGGCGGTGGCGGCTGGTCGGTGGATCGCTTTTTGCTGCGGCGTTTGCATCCGTAAAATAGCCCGCCATGGCCCGCCCGCACCCGTGGGCCGCTGTTGTCGCCGCGCATGCGCCAGATTGTGGTGCAGCGCGGCGATACCCGTTAGAATCCAAGGTTTTCCAGCGATTTTCAGCCATGCAGGTTCATTTTGGCGCCTCAGCCGCCCGGCCTTCGGCCTGCGCGCTGACCATTGGCAATTTTGACGGCGTGCACCGTGGCCACCAGGCCATGCTGGCCTGTTTGCGCGAGCGCGCCAGCGCGCGCGGCTTGCCCACGGCGCTGCTCACCTTCGAGCCGCACCCGCGCGAGGTGTTTGCCCGCGGCAATCCGCCGGCGCGGCTGGCCACGCTGCGCGACAAAGTGCTGTCGCTCAAGGCCACCGGCTTACTTGATCATCTTTATGTGCATCGCTTCACCCCGGCGTTTGCCGCGCTGAGCGCGCAGGATTTTATTGATCAGGTCCTGGTGGCTGGCCTGGGCGCGCAATACGTGCTGATTGGCGATGATTTCCAGTTTGGCGCCCGCCGGCTGGGGAACTTTTCCACCCTGCAAGCCTGTCCGCACTTTGTCACCGAGGCGATGCCCACCATCAGCGTGCACGGCGAGCGCGCCTCCAGCTCGCGCATCCGCGAGGCGCTGGCCGCGGGCGACTTTGCCCACGCCGAGGCGCTGCTGGGCCGGCATTACCAGCTCACCGGCCGGGTGATGCACGGCAAAAAGCTGGGCCGCACCCTGGGTTACCCTACCGCCAATGTGCACCTGCCGCACCGCAAGCCGGCGCTGGCCGGGATTTTTGTGGTGGAAGTGGACACCGCCGCCGGCCGCTTTGGCGGCGTGGCCAGCCTGGGCAAAAACCCCACGGTCGATCAGGGGGACGATTACAAGCTGGAAGTCCATCTGTTCGACTTTGCCGGCAATCTGTACGGCCAATTGATTTGCGTGCGCTTTCTGGCCAAGCTGCGCGATGAACAACGCTTTGACTCGCTGGCGGCGCTGACGGCGCAGATTGATGCCGACGCCGCCGCCGCCCGCCACCATCTATCGACTTTGCAGAGAGTTTCCGCATGAGCACCGACTCCAAGAAATACGCCGTCAACCTGCTGGACACCGCCTTTCCCATGCGCGGCGACCTGGCCAAGCGCGAACCCGGCTGGGTGGCGCAGTGGCAAGCCGGCCAGCGCTATCAGGCGCTGCGTCAGCGCACCGCCGGCCGGCCCAAGTTTGTGCTGCACGACGGCCCGCCCTACGCCAACGGCGACATTCACATCGGCCATGCGGTCAACAAGATTCTCAAAGACATCATCATCCGCTCGAAAACCCTGGCCGGCTTTGACGCGCCCTATGTGCCGGGCTGGGATTGCCACGGCCTGCCGATCGAGCACCAGATCGAAAAACTGATCAAGGGCGACAAAAAAGCCATCGAAGCCGCGCCCGGCATTCATCAGCTGATCGTCGCCTATCGCCAGCAAAACGGCCTGGACCCGAAAGAAACCCGCCTGCCGGCCTCGGTGGTGCGCAAGCTGTGCCGTTCTTACGCCATGGTGCAGATCGAGCGGCAAAAAGCCGACTTTATCCGCCTGGGCGTGCTGGGCGACTGGGACAACCCCTACCTGACCATGAACTACCGCACCGAAGCGGACATCGTGCGCACGCTGGGCAAAATCCACCAAAACGGCTATCTGGTGCAGGGCAAGAAGCCGGTGCACTGGTGTATCGACTGCGGCTCGGCGCTGGCCGAAGCCGAGGTGGAATACGAAGACAAAACCTCGCCGGCGATTGATGTCGGCTTCCTGGTGGCCGACACCGCTCGTCTGGCCGCCGCCTTTGGCCTGGCGTCGCTGGACGGCCAGGCGCGCGCGGTGATCTGGACCACCACGCCGTGGACGCTGCCGGCCAACCAGGCGGTGGCGGTGCACCCGAATCTGGATTACCAGCTGTGGGCCACCGCGCGCGGCGCGCTGATTCTGGCCGCTGAGCTGGCCGAAGGCGCGCTCAAGCGCTACAACTTGGCCGACGGCGCCCAACTGCTGGGCCAGGCCAAGGGCGCCGCGCTGGACCTGCTGCCCTTGCAGCATCCCTTCCAGCCGCGCCAGGTGCCGGTGATTCTGGGCGAGCACGTCGGCGCCGACGCCGGCACCGGCCTGGTGCACACTGCCCCGGCGCATGGTCTGGAAGACTTCCAGGCTGGCCTGAAGTATCAGCTGGCGGTGGACAATCCGGTGGGCGACGATGGCCGCTTTATCCCCGGCACGCCGCTGTTTGCCGGCCTGAGCGTGTGGGAAGCCAACCCGAAAGTGCTGGAAACCCTCACCGAGCACGACGCCCTGCTGGCCAGCGAGGCGCTCAAGCACAGCTACCCGCACTGCTGGCGGCATAAAACCCCGATTATCTTCCGCGCCACCAGCCAGTGGTTTATCGGCATGGACACCGTCGGCCAGGACGGCGTGGCGCTGCGCGCCAACGCCATGCGCGCGGTGGAGCACACCCAGTTCTTCCCGGCCTGGGGCCGCGCCCGGCTGGAAGCGATGATCGGCAACCGCCCGGACTGGTGCGTGTCGCGCCAGCGCAACTGGGGCGTGCCGATGACCTTCTTTGTGCACAAAGAAACCGGCGCCCTGCACCCGCGTTCGGCCGAGCTGCTGGAACAGGTGGCGCTGCGCATCGAACAAGAAGGCATCGAGGCGTGGTTCCAGCTGGACGCCGCCGAGCTGCTGGGCGACGAGGCCAGCCAATACCGCAAGCTGACCGACACCCTGGACGTGTGGTTTGACTCCGGCTCCACCCACTACGCCGTGCTGCGTCAGCGCGACGAGCTGAAATGGCCGGCGGATTTGTATCTGGAAGGCTCGGACCAGCATCGCGGCTGGTTCCAGAGCTCGATGCTCACCGGCTGCGCCACCACCGGCCGCGCCCCCTACGACCAACTGCTGACCCACGGCTTTGTGGTGGACGGCCAGGGCCGCAAGATGTCCAAATCGCTGGGCAATGTCATCGCCCCGCAAAAAATCAACGACACCCTGGGCGCCGACATCCTGCGCCTGTGGGTGGCCGCGACGGATTACTCGGGCGAGCTGGCGATTTCTGACACCATCCTGAAGGGCGTCACCGAAAGCTATCGCCGCCTGCGCAACACCATCCGCTTCCTGCTGGCCAATCTGACCGATTTCGACCTGGCCCGCGACGGCGTGGCGGTGGACAATCTGCTGGAAATCGACCGCTACGCGCTGGCGCAAACCCGCGCGCTGCAAAGCCGGCTGACGGGCGATCTGTACCCGCGCTACGCCTTCCATCACGCCATGCAGGACATCGTTACCTTCTGCTCGGACGACCTGGGCGCGTTTTACCTGGACATCCTCAAAGACCGCCTGTACACCACCGCCGCCGATTCGTCGGCGCGCCGCTCGGCGCAAACCGCGCTGTGGCACATCACCCGCGCCTTGCTGCTGTGGCTGCAACCGGTGCTGTGCTTCACCAGCGACGAAGCCTGGGCGGTGTTCAGCGGCGACGCCGAAGACAGCGCGCTGTTCCACACCTGGCACGCATTGCCGGAAGTGGCCGGCGAAGCCGAGCTGCTGGCGCGCTGGAGCGCGCTGCGCGCCGTGCGCGCCAACGTCAACAAGCTGATCGAAGACCAGCGCGTGGCCAATGTGCTGGGCTCGTCGCTGCAAGCCGAAGTGGACATCGTCGCCGACGCCGAGCTCTACCCGCTGCTGGCCTCGCTGGGCGATGACCTGAAATTCGTGCTGATTGTCTCCAAGGTGACGCTGAGCGCGGGCGAGCACACCGCCATCAGCGTGCGCGCCTCCGAAGCGCAAAAGTGCGAGCGCTGCTGGCACTGGCGCGACGACGTGGGCGCCCACGCCGAGCACCCCACCCTGTGCGGCCGCTGCGTGAGCAATCTGTTTGGCGACGGCGAGGCGCGCGCCCATGCCTGAGGCTGTTCGCTGGTTTGTGCTGTCGGCGCTGGTGATCGTGCTGGATCAACTGAGCAAGGTGTATTTCAACGGCGCCTATCAGTATGGCGAAGTGCGCGAAGTGATCCCCGGCCTGTTCAACTTTGTGCTGGTGTATAACCCCGGCGCGGCGTTCAGCTTTCTGGCCGATGCCGGCGGCTGGCAGAAGTTTTTCTTCACCGCGCTGGCGTTTGCCGTGTCCGGCTGGCTGGGCTGGCAGATGCTGCGCGGCGGCCAGAGCCGGATGATGAACCTGGCCAGCGCGCTGATCATCGGCGGCGCGCTGGGCAATGTCATCGACCGGCTGATTCACGGCCATGTGATTGATTTTATCCAGGTTTATTATCAGCATTACTATTGGCCGGCGTTCAATCTGGCCGACAGCGCCATCTGCCTGGGCGCCGCGCTGATGGTGCTGGACAGTTTTCGTCAACCCGCCACAAGGAAACCGGCATGAGCCAGCCCATTCAGGTGTTGCTTGCCAACCCGCGCGGCTTTTGCGCCGGGGTGGACCGCGCCATTGCCATTGTCGAACGCGCCCTGGCGCAGTTTGGCGCGCCGATTTATGTGCGTCACGAAGTGGTGCACAATAAATTCGTCGTCAACAATCTGCGCGAGCAAGGGGCGATCTTTATCGAAGACCTGGCCGACGTGCCGCCGGGCAGCACGCTGATTTATTCCGCCCACGGCGTGCCGCTGTCGGTGCGCGCTGAAGCGGAACAGCGCGGCCTGCGCGTGTTCGACGCCACCTGCCCGCTGGTCACCAAGGTGCATGTGGAAGTGCGCCGCATGCGCGATGCTGGCCAGGAAATCGTCATGATCGGCCACGCCGGCCACCCCGAGGTGGAAGGCACCATGGGCCAGTCGCCCGACGGCATGTATCTGGTGGAAACCGTCGCCGACGTGGCCACGCTGAGCGTGCGCAACCCGCAGGCGCTGGCCTATGTGTCGCAAACCACGCTGTCGGTGGACGAAACCCGCGACATCATCGACGCCCTGCGCGCGCGCTTTCCTGACATCCACGGCCCGAAAAAAGACGATATCTGCTACGCCACGCAAAACCGCCAGGACGCCGTCAAGGCGCTCACCGCCCAGTGTGACCTGGTGATTGTGGTCGGCTCGCCCAATAGCTCCAACTCCAACCGCCTGCGCGAAGTGGCCGCGCTGCGCGGCGTGACCGCCTATATGGTGGACAACGCCAGCGAGCTCAAGCCGGAATGGTTCGCCCAGGCCAGTCAGGTGGGCGTCACCGCCGGCGCCTCGGCCCCGGACGTGCTGGTGCGCTCGGTGATCGAACGCATCCGCGAACTCGGCGCCGACCACGTGGCCGAACTGCCCGGCGTGGAAGAGCGCGTGCGCTTCTCGCTGCCGCCAGGGCTGCGCGAGCGGGACGAGGGGTAAGTTTTTCGTTTGCTGGCGTGTGTTGACGCACCCCATACTATATTGGCATGGGGTGCGCCGCGATGCATGGCTTTGGGAGAATGACAATGAAAGTGGTGTTCAGCGATAAATTGCGCCGGGTGCTGCAAGACCCGCAAGCCAGCGCGCAACTGCGCCAGTTCATGGCCACCGCATCGGTCAACCAGCCCAGTCAGGTCAAGATCAAGCTGCATGACGCGCAGCGCCAGGACGTCAGCTATGAGCCCAGGTTGTTGTCCACCTCCGCCCCCGGTGCGGAGCCACAATGAACGTTGCCTTTCCGGCCATTTTCATTTTCTGTTTGCTGCTGCCGGGATTTTTGTTCCGGCAGTTTTATCAGCGCCGTGAAGTGCGTTCGTTTGAGCATTCCCCGTTCAGCACGGTGGCGCTGGAAGCCGTGCTGTGGGCGGGTTTGTTCAATTTTATCGCGTGCCTGCTGGCGTATGCATTGGGCTATCCGGTAGAAATAGGCGATGTGGTGCGCCTGCTGATTGGCGGCCCCGCTTCACTGCCGGCATTGACCCCTTCCCTGAATTGGCTGAATCAGCACCCGTTGATATCCACCGCTTACTTTGCGCTGAGCAGCGGCTTGGCCTTGCTGGCGGCTTTTGCCTGGCGCGGCCTGGTGAGCTGGCGTCAGTGGGATCGGCGCGATCATTGGCTCTGTCGTTTTGCACGGGGCGCCGCCCCTTGGCATTATCTTTTTTCCGGCTTGGATTATGCCCAACCGGAAGAAGTGGATGGCGCCGTGATTTCTGCCATTGTCGAATTCAAGGACGCGGCCTATCTGTATACCGGGATTCTCTGCGGCTACGAAGTCAGTGACCAGGGCGAGCTGGATCGTTTGCTGCTGACGCAAACCCAGCGCCGCAAACTGGCCGATGACCGTTCTCTGGATGGTTCCAACGCTGATGCGGTGCGCTTTTACCCGATTGCCGGCGATATTTTCGTATTGCGTTACAGCGAAATCAAAACACTCAACGTATCGTATTTGTCTTTGCCAGAATCCTGAGAACGTGTTCCAAGTCTAGCGAACGACGGGTCAGCCAAGGCGAAATGCCCCCAAAAAAGCGCAGTTGACACATGGTCAATGCGCATTTTTGGGGGCATTTCAACGCAGGATCAACCGAGTCTCGCAGGTTTTGAACACTCAGCCACACCCAAACGCCCGCACCTTGTCCAGATCCAGCAGGGTGATGTCGCGGCCGTTGACCGCCAGCAGGCCGGCGTCGCTGAGCTGGTGCAGCACGCGCGAGAAGGTTTCCGGGGTGAGGTTCAGCCGTGAGGCGATCAGGTTTTTGTTGACCGGCAGGGTGACCACCTGTTGCGCGCCCTGTTCCGGGTCGGCGTATTGCAGCAGGTAGCCCAGCACGCGCTGGGTGGAGCTTTCGATCGAATAGCGCTCAACGTCGCGGATCAGGCTGTGCAGGCGCATCGACAGCCCGGCCAGCAGGCGGCGGGCAAAGGCGGGGTCGTCGGCCATGGCGCGGTCGATGGCGCTGGCTTCCACCTGCAAGAGCAGGCCGTCTTCCAGAAACTGCGCCGTCACCGGGCAGGGCGTGCCCAAAAACATCACCGCCTCGGCAAAGCTCTGGCCGGGCTGGATGATCTCGATGACTTTCTCTACCCCCTGCGCCGAGCTGATGGACAGTTTCACCCGCCCGTACACCACCAGATACAGCCCTTCGCACAAATCGCCGCGATGAAACACCACCTGGCTTTTTTGCCCGCGCACCTCGCGCACGCCGGGCGCCAGCGCGTCGATTTGCGCGTCGCTGAGTTGGTGAAACATCGGTTGATGGCGCAATAGCGCCCGCACGTCGATCTGGCTCATGGCGACAATCCTGAAACAAGCGCCTGTTGGGCGCGATGCGCCATGGTAGCGTGTGACTGGCCAGGCGTCACTCGGTCAGATGGGCTAGCTGGGGCGCCGGCGCGCGTGGCCTGTGTCAGTGGCTGGTGCCCTCCGAGCGGGTGATCTTGTTGTGCACATTGTATTTGCCAATCGGCTTCATCATCGGCAGCGCCGCCACTTCGCGCAGGGTGGCGGCGTCGATCACCAGCAGCTCGCCGGGGGTTTCCATCACGCTGACCAGCGCATAGCGGCCGTCGCGGGTGAATTCCACATGGGCGGTGGTTTTGCCGGGGCGCGGGCGCAGGGTGTGCGCCACTTGCAGAGTGCGTTTGTCGATCAGGGTCAGCGTGTCGCGCTGCGCGCTCATCATCGCATCCACCCAGGCGTAGGGCGTGCGTTCGTGGCTGCGCAGAAAAAACCCCGGCCCCGGCGTGGCGATGCGGGTGACTTCCTGCCAGTTGCCGGTGTCGATCACGCTGACCTGGCCGGTTTTCAGATTGGGGGTGGCCAGCAGGGTGCGGCCGTCGCGCTTGAAGGTGATGCCCGCGCCCAGATGCGGCATGCCGTCCAGTTGCAGCGCCGCCACCTGGCGGCGGATGTCCAGGTTGACCACCTGGGCGCGGCCGTCGCGCGAGGCGCCGATCACGTGGCGATAGTCCGGGTCAAAGAAAAAATCATCCAGCACGGCGTCCAGCGGCGTGCGCCGGGGGTTGAGAAAACCCGGCTTGGCCAGGCCCTCGCCCATGGCGTAGTCGTGCACATAGCCATCGTAAATCGGCTCGGCCGCCGGGTTGTAGGAGATCTCCCACAGCTCGGGCGCGTCTTTCAGTGCGACGATAAAGCTCTGGCGCGGCGCGGCGTCGTACACCGCCGACACCCGCGACAGCTGGCCTTGCTGGGTGCGCACCGGCAGGGTTTTCACCGGCTGGAGGGTGCGCGCATCCAGCAGCACCAGGTTTTCTGGCAGGGTGTTGCCGGCCAGCAGCCAGCGCCCGTCGGCCGAGGCCGCCACATTGCGGGTGTTCAGCCCGACGCGGATTTCCGCCACTTTTTGCAGGCTGTATAAATCATACTGGCTGACCCAGCCGTCACGGCTGGCAAAGTAGACAAAACGCCCATCCGGGCTGAACTTTGGCCCGCCGTGCAGCGCGTAATGGCTGGCAAAGCGCGCCAGCACGGTAAAGCGCTCGCCATCCAGCACCGACACATGATGGTCGCCCGCCTCCACCACCACAAACAGATTGGCCGGGTCGGCGCCATGGCCTGGCGCGTCTGGCAGCTGCGCCAGCGGGACAAACTGCCGGTGGCTGGCGGCCATCTCGGCCTCGCTCCAGCGCGGCGGCGTGGCCGCTGGCGTGCGCAGCCAGCCGACCAAGGCCTGGATCTCGTCGGCGCTCAGCCGGTCGGCAAAGCCTTGCATTTGCGTGGCCGGGCGGCCGTCGCGCACGGTGGCCAGCAACTCTGCCGGCTTGCTGCGCTCCAGGCTTTGCGGCAACAAGGCCGGCGCCATGCCGCCCAGGCGCTGCTCGCCGTGGCAGCTTTGGCAGTGTTGCTGATACAGCGCCGCCGGCGCGGCGGCGTGGCCACTGGCGGCCAGCGCCAGGCCCATCCACAGCCAGGCGCGCCTCATGCCGTCGCCCCTTGTCGCTGCCAGGCGGTGAGCTCGGCTTGGGCATACTTGCCTGGCGGCAGGCCCAGCTCGGCGTCGCTGAGGTAACAGGCCGGGTCGGCCGCCCAGAAATCGCCAGTCAGCGCCCAGGCGCGCACGCGGGTGTTGCCATTGCAGATGGCCAGATGCGGACACGCGCCGCAACGGCCGTGCACCGGGCGCGGGCGTTGCTTCAGCCCGGCCATCAGCGGGTGCGACACATCCGGCCAAATCTGCGAAAACGGCCGCTCGCGCACATTGCCCAATTGAATATCCCACCACATGGTGTCCGGGTGAACATGGCCCAGATTGTCGATATTGGCCACATTCACCCCGCTGGCGTTGCCGCCCCAGGCCAGCAGCCGCTGGCGCAGCGCCTCGGCCTGCTCGGGGTAGTGAGTTTGCGCCCAGCGCAGCAGATACACCGCGTCGGCGTCGTTATTGCCGGTGACAAAATCCTTGGCCTGGCCGGCGCGCAGGTGGCGCAAACAGGCGTCAATCAGCAAATCCATCGCCCAGCGCGTGCGCGCGTGGCGGGCGTCGCTGTCGCGGTGCTTGTTGCCGCGCCCGGCGTAGTTCAGGTGCGAAAAATAAAACTTGTCGATGTTTTCGTCGTCCACCCACTGCAACAAGGCCGGCAAATCCGCCGCGTTGTCTTCGGTGAGGGTGTAGCGCACGCCCACCTTCATGCCGGCGTCGCGCGCCAGGCGAATGCCCGCCGCCGCTCGGGCAAAGCCGCCCTCCAGCCGCCGAAAACGGTCGTGGGTGGCGGCCATGCCATCCAGGCTGACGCCAAGATAATCCAGCCCCAGCCCCGCCAGCCGCGCCGCCATCCCGGCGTCGATCAAGGTGCCATTGCTGGACAGCCCGACATAAAACCCCAGCGTCTTGGCGCGGGCGGCAATATCAAAAATATCCGCACGCAACAAGGGCTCGCCGCCCGACAAAATCAGCACCGGCACGCCAAACGCGCGCAAATCGTCCATCACGGCAAACACTTCTGAGGTGCTTAATTCACCGGGGAAATCCCGGTCGGCAGAGATGGAATAACAGTGCTGGCAGGTGAGGTTGCAGCGGCGGATCAGATTCCAGATCACCACCGGCCCGGCCGGCCGGCGCGCCGGCGCCAGCGGCGTGGGGTGCAAGAGCGAAGCAAGATAAGGCGTCAGGCGCAGCATAAGAAAAGCTCGCAGCAGGATCAATGCAGCCATCCTCCCCCGCCGCCGCCCGCCACGGCATTGACTTGCATCAAGCCTATCCCGGCACAGGCCGTTTGCCAGACTGGGCACCATCAGCGCACGCCGCTACACTGAGGTTTTCATCGTCGAAAGCCTTGCCTCATGACCCGTATCAAGTGGCTCACAAAACTCAGCGCAGCGCGCCTGGCTAGGCGCGCGGCCGTAGACAGTACGAGCAAGTACGACAAGGACGCGCAACAACGCCAGGCGAGTTTGGTGAATCGCTTGAAACCTCTGCTGCTGGCCTGGGCGCTGATCACCCCACTGACCAGCTGGGCCGACACCCCCGCCTGGCGCATCCACACCGAAAACTACGCCCGCCCGCCCTACTCCGGCGCCGTTTATTACTTCTACCACGCCGGCCCCAAGATCGTGTGCACCAAGCTCAGCGTGTGCAATAAATACGACCAGTGCGAGGTGGAATATCGCCAGGGCGAATACCGCGAAGACGGCGATGACGAACCCGCCAGCCGCACCGACGCTGTTCCCATCCCGCCGGCCAAGCTGAAGGCGCATAAGTGTTTGGTGAAGTTTGGGTTGGTGAAGTGAGCGGCGCGTGGCAAAAGCAATGACACAGAAACTTGCGCTTGATTCCTTTCTATATCAAAATTGATACAGAAAGGAATCGGCCATGCTGCTCACCCCTCGCTACAAAAGACCATTTGCCACGTTTGTGAAAAAGCAGCACAAGCCTTTTCAGGCGGTGATTGAGGATGAGGTGCTGGAGGTATGCGCCAATCCAGCCATGGGAGAAGCCAAGGTCGGCGACCTGGAAGGCATTCTGGTGCACAAGTTCAGCTACAAGAAGCAGCTGTATTTGATGGCCTACCACCTTCCGGAGACGCATGACGCAACACCCAAGGCGGATGAAGATGACGCCGAGCAGGAGGGGCCACAGTTCTTGTTCATGGACTTTTATCAAATAGGGTCGCACGAGAATTTCTACGACGACCTGAAAGCCTATTTGAGAGCAGATGGATGGTACAAATGAACGTCATTCACACCGCCGAGCAGCTTTTTCTCAGTCTCAAACAACTGCCGTCCGCCGAGCGGGACAAGTTCTTTGTCTTGTTGGGCAGCAAGGCGTTTGCCGATGATGCCCTCAGCCACGACGAGGTGTTCGGCCATTTGCGCGATGAAGAATTCACCGCCGCCGAAGCGGCGGAATATCTGGAGGTCTCCATCGCCACGTTTCGCCGTTATGTGCAAGCCGGGAAAATCACCGCGCATTCCAGCGTGGGGAATGCTCATCTTTACCCGCTGGCGGCGCTGCGGGCGTTAAAAAAAGCCATCAAACTGGCCAAGTAGCCGCTTGGCCGAGGGCATGATGGCGGCCTGAGCCTGGGCGGCGTGCGGGTTCAATGCACCCGGCGATATATGCGTCTGTGGCTACGGACTCAAGCAGACTCAAGCAGCGCCGCCCCGCCCGCCATGCCCGCACCCTAAATCCGCACCCCACTCTTTTTCAGCATCGCCGTCGAAAACAGCACGTCGTGCCCCCGGCAGGCTGAGCCCAGTTGTTCGCGCAGCAGGGCGACGTCGGCGCGCACGGCGTCGCGGTGGTCGCCGTGGCACATGGCGAACAGGTTATACGGCCAGCCTGGTTGGCGTGGGCGGTGGTAGCAGTGGCTGACTTGCGCCAGCGCGCCCAGGCGTTCGCCGCAGGCGTCGATGTGGGCGTCGTCGATGTCGAACACCGCCATGCCGTTGGCGGTGTAGCCGATGGCGTAGTGGTTGGGCGCGGCGCCGATGCGGCGGATGATGCCGTGCGCCAGCATGTGTTGCAGGCGTTCGATCACCTGCGCTTCTTGCCAGCCCAGGCTGTCGGCCAGCGCCTGATAGGGGCGGCGGCAGCGCGGCAGGCCGGCCTGGCAGGCGCGCACCAGCGCGGTGTCGGCGGCGGACAGCGGCGCGGCCGGGGCGTGGCTGGGGCGGTGGATCACTTCGCCGCCCACGGGCGCGCGGCCACCAACGGTAAAGCGCATCCCCACATAATATTCGCGCAGTTTGGGAAACAGGCGCACCGTCAGGCCGGTGGCGGCTTCGATGCGCTGGCGGGCGGCGTCGATGCCGTCGGGGTGGGCGGTGGCCAGCACAAACCACATATTCAGCGTGTGTTCGCGCCGGTAGTTGTGGGCGACTTCCGGCAGGGCGTTGACCTGCTCGGCCACCTCGGCAAAGCGCGCCTCGGGCGCGGCCAGCGCCGCCAGCACAAAGGCGCCGCCCATGCGCTCTACCTGAAACATCGGGCCAAAGCGGGTGAGCACCCGGCGCGCCAGCAGCGCGTCCAGCCGCGCCATCAGCGTGTCGGCGTCGATGCCCAGCGGCGCGGCGGCTTCATCATAGGGATAAGCGCACAGCGGAAAATCCCCTTGCAGGCGGTCGATGATGGCCTGGTCCAGCGGGTTGAGGGTTTGGGCGTGCGGTTCAAGCATAGTGCGGGCCTCGCTGGGCGTAGCGGTGCAGGGTGTACAGCCGCGCGTGCGGCCAGGCGGCCAGCGCGTGCTGGGCAATCAGGCGGTCGATGGCGGCGTCCACCTCGGCGCGGCTTTTGCCGTGCACCATGGCAAACAGCGTGTAGGGCCAGTGCGGCGGCCGCGCCGGGCGGGCGTAACACAGCGTGACCGCCGGGTCTTGCGCCAGTTGGGCGCCGATGGCGTCGCGGGCGGCGGGCGGGATTTGCCACACGCACATCACATTGGCCCGATAGCCCAGCTCGTGGTGGCGCAGCACCAGGCCAAAGCGGCGCAGCGCGCCAATCGCCTGCCAGTGCGCCAAGGTCGCCAGCACCTCGGCTTCGCTCAGCTCGCACGCTTGCGCCAGCGCCAGATAGGGGCGCGGCGTCAGCGCCAGGCCTGGGCCCAGCGCCGTCAGCAAACGGCGTTGCGCCGCGCTGAGCGTCAGCAGGCCGGGCGAGGGCGGCAGCGGCGTGCGGGCGGCGGCTTCGCCGTGCAGGGCAAAGCCCAGGTCGATGTGGTATTCCCGCTCCAGCGGCACATCCAGCACCGGCAAGCCGCTGTCGGCGGCAATGTCGGCCAGCAGCGCATCCAGCGCGGCGCGGTCGGCGGCGGTGGCGACAAACCACAGGTTATAGGCGTGGCTGCGCTGGTAATTGTGGCTGACCTCGCGCCGCGCGCTGACCTGCGCGGCGACGGCCGCCAGTTGGTCGGGCGGCACGGCCAGCGCCGCCAGCGTGCTGGCCGCCACGGTATTGGGGGCGAACACCGCGCCAATGCGCGACAGCACCCCGGCCTCAGCCGCCGCGCGCAAGGCCGCCAGCAACTCGCCCTCGTCCCAGCCATCGTGCCCGGCCACCTCGGCATACGGGCGTGGGCACAGCGGAAAGTGGCGCTGATAGCGGTCCAGCAAGGCCAGCGGCAGGGGGTGGCTTATCGGCGCGTTCATGCGGCAAGGCTCCGGCATGGCTTGGCGCGCATCACATCCCCATCCTTTGCGCGCGCCAGGTGAAAAAAATCCCCGACGGTTGTTCGGCGTCCAGTTCGGCGATGGTGTTCAGCGTGGCGGTGTCGATCACGGTCAGGCGGTTGTCGTCGCGGCTGGACAGCCACACCGCGTCGCCACGGGCGGTGAACTCCATGTGCAGGATGGCGCGGCCGGGTTTCAGGGTGGCGACGATCTGCCGGCTGGGCACGTCGATCACCTGCACGGTGTCGTTATGCGGAAAGGCAAAGTTCACCCACACCCGCCGGCCGCCCGGTTCGGCCATGACAAACACCGGCTGGCCGTGCACCGCCACGCGGGCGACTTCCTGCCAGCTGCGCCGGTCGGCGATCAGCACCTGATGGTGGCCGATGGCCGGCAAAAAGGCGTAGTCGCCGGCCAGGCTCCAGCCGCGCAGGTGCGGCATTTTGTACACCGGCAGCGCGGCGCGCCCGCGCCCGTAGCCATTCAGAATGCGGCGCACGCCCTGCTCCGGCTGCCAGGTGTCCAGCAGCGCCAGGCCGTCTTCGCCGTACAAGCCGGCCAGATAGTGGCGGCCGTCCTGGCTGGCCAGGCCGTCGTAGGGCTGGCGGCCGATGTTCGGGTAGCGGGTGACTTGTGGGGCGCGCGGTTGGCTGGCGTCGATCAGCCAGATTTCGCCGGCTTCAAACAGGCTGAAGGCAAAGCGATTGCCGGGCAGGTCGGCCAGGCCGACCACTTTCGAGCCGCCGGTGCTGACTTCGGCCAGCAGCTCCAGCGTGTCGGCGTCAAACAGCTTGACCCCGCCGGGTTGATAATTTTGCGCGGCGACAATCCGGCCATCGCTGGAAATCGCCCCGCCAATGCTGTTGCCGGCCTGCATCACCCGCTTGACCAGCCGCTGGCTGAGCACGTCCACCTGACTCAAGCCGCCATCGCGGCCAAACACATAGGCGTAGCGGCCATCGCGCGAGAACACCACCGAGGCGTGCGACAAATCGCCCAGGCCGTCCACCCGGCCCAGGCTGCGCCGGGCGCTTTGCTCGACAATCTGCACGCTGCCGCGCGCGCGTTCGATCACCACGCCCAAATCCCCAGTGCCGCGCAGCGGCGGGCTGGCGCAGGCGGCCAGCAGCAGGCAGAGCGCGGCGCTCAGGGCAGACAGCAGTCGGGCGATCATGGCAGGCGTCCTTGTTGCAGTTGTTCAACCAGCCAGCGCGCTTCGTCGGCGCTGACAAACGGTCGCCACGGCGGCATGGCGCTGCCGGGGCGACCGTCCAGAATGGTGGCCGTCAGGCTGTCGGCCGGTTTGTCGGCCAGCGCGGCGGCGGTCAGCGGGCTGCCCAGCCCGCCGGTCAGGCGCAGGCCATGGCAGGCGCCGCATTCCTGATGCAGCATATGGCTGAGCGCCGCCGCGCGCGCCGGGCTGGGCGGCTCGGCGGCGTGGGCGGCGCTGGCCAGGCTTAAGCCCAACACCGCCAGCGCGCGCCAGTTCATTGCGCCAGAATCCATTTCACCAGGGTCTTGACGTCGGCATCCGGCACATTGGCGTTGGCCGGCATCGGGATGGGGCCGTACACGCCCTTGCTGCCGTGCTTGATTTTGTCGATCAACGCGGCCTCCACCGATTGGCCTTTGTACTTGGCGGCGATGTCTTTATACGAGGGGCCGACCACTTTTTTGTCCACGCTGTGGCAGGACAGGCAGTTGTGCTGCTTGGCCAGTTCGGCCGAGGCGACAGCCGGCAGGCTGGCGGCGCTGGCCAGGGCGGCCAGCAAGGACAGGGAAAAAATACGCATGACACTCTCCAGTCAGGCGCGCCGCCCGCCAGGGCGGCGCGGTCAGGTCAATACACGTCGTGCTGGGTGTTGTAGACGTTGAACTTGCCGGTGGGGGTAATCAGGCGCTTGTCCTTGATCACCTGCTTGCACTGGCGGGTTTTGTCGTCCACCACCACGATGGCGGATTCCTTGTCCTTGGCGCTCCACACCGAGAACCACACTTCAGTGCCGGCCTTGTTGTATTCCGGCTGCACCACGCGCTTGGCGCCGTCGCCCAGCTGGGCGCAGGCGGCCACATCGACAATCTGCGGCGGCTTGTTCAGGTTTTTGATGTCAAACACCGCCACGCTCTGGCTCATCTTGGCGTCCGGGTTCAGCGGGGTGTCCACCCACAAATTGCTGGATTTCGGGTGGGTCTTGATAAACAGCGAGCCGCCGCCCTGGCCCTTGAGCACTTCGACGGCCTTCCAGGCGTATGGCTTGTGCTTGACCGGGTCGGTGCCGATCAGCGTCACGTCCTCGGCGCCCAGGTGGCTGGTGGCCCACACCGGGCCGTATTTCGGGTGAGTGAAGTTGGCGCCACGGCCGGGGTGCGGGGTTTTGCCCACGTCCACCAGCGCGGCCAGTTTGTCTTCTTTGGTGTCCACCACGGCGATCTTGTTGGAGGCATTGGCCGCCACCAGGAAGTAACGCCCGGTGCTGTCAAAGCCGCCATCGTGCAGGAACTTGGCCGAATCGATGGTGGTGGTTTTCAGGTTGTTGAGGTCAGAGTAATCCACCATCATGATCTTGCCGGTTTCCTTGGCGTTGATCACAAACTCCGGGCGGTAATGGCTGGCCACAATCGAGGCCACGCGCGGTTC
>ERZ650307.42-NODE-42-length-52832-cov-6.795100_pt1 | contig 52832 bp, 50 predicted proteins | sample MGYA00376243_ERZ650307 | MGnify/ENA primary metagenome ERZ650307 (study PRJEB26733, sample SAMN07839242) | wastewater metagenome | biome: urban; feature: artificial channel; material: waste water | place: USA: North Carolina | collected 2016-03-31 ... | reverse complement strand
TAAAACAAATATTTTTAAGCAAGGCGAGGTGGCTAACTTCATTATAGAACTTTCAGGTTTTCATAAACTCTCTTTATTTGATTGACTTTTAGCCGTATTCTTGCCAAAACAGCATATTCAAGGTATAATATATTATTGAACTAAAACGAGAAAATAGGATGAATAGTATGGTAACAAATGTGCTTCGTTCTCTCATTGAAAATGACAAGGGAGAGCAAAGAAAACTTGAAAAAATGGCAGACAGAGTATTTTCTTATGCTGATGAAATGGCTGCGCTCAGTGACGAGCAATTGCAAGCAAAAACTACTGAATTTAAAGAACGTTACAGCAAGGGAGAATCCTTAGATGACCTTTTGTATGAAGCGTATGCAGTTGTTCGAGAAGGAGCTAGACGTGTATTAGGTCTTTATCCATATAAAGTTCAGGTTATGGGGGGGATTGTTCTTCACAATGGTGACGTACCAGAAATGCGTACTGGTGAAGGAAAAACGTTGACTGCGACTATGCCTGTTTATTTGAACGCCCTTTCAGGAAAAGGTGTTCACGTAGTTACGGTAAATGAATATTTGACAACCCGTGATGCGACCGAAATGGGTGAATTATATTCTTGGCTTGGACTATCAGTCGGAATTAACCTGGCAGCTAAATCACCGCTAGAAAAACGTGAAGCCTATAACTGCGATATTACCTACTCTACCAACTCAGAAATCGGTTTTGATTACCTTAGAGATAATATGGTCGTTCGTGCAGAAGATATGGTGCAACGTCCATTAAACTATGCCTTGATCGATGAAGTGGACTCTATCCTGATTGACGAAGCTCGTACTCCTCTGATTGTTTCTGGTCCTCAAGGTTCTGAAACAAATCAACTATATTTCTTGGCGGATAACTTTGTTAAATCATTGGATAAGGAAGACTATATTATTGACGTTCCTTCAAAAACAATTGGTTTATCTGATACAGGTATTGATAAGGCTGAAAAATTCTTCAAATTAAATAATCTATATGATATTGAAAATGTAGCCATCACTCACTTCTTAGACAATGCCCTTCGTGCTAATTACATCATGACCTATGATGTTGATTATTTGGTAAATGAAGATCAAGAAGTCATGATTATCGATCCATTTACAGGACGTACTATGGAAGGTCGTCGCTATTCTGATGGTCTACACCAAGCAATCGAAGCTAAAGAGGGTGTGTCTGTTCAAAATGAATCGAAAACCAGTGCTTCGATCACCTACCAAAACCTCTTCCGTATGTATAAAAAATTGGCAGGTATGACGGGTACAGGTAAGACAGAAGAAGAAGAGTTTCGTGAAGTTTATAATATCCGTGTTGTACCAATTCCAACAAACCGACCTATTGCTCGTGTTGACCATGAAGATTTACTGTATCCAAGCTTAGAGTACAAATTCAACGCCGTTATCGCTGATGTGAAGCGCCGTCATGAAAAAGGTCAACCAGTACTGGTTGGTACAGTTTCGGTTGAAACATCTGATTTGATTTCACAAAAATTAGTTGCTGCAGGCGTTCCGCATGAGGTATTGAATGCTAAAAACCATTATCGCGAGGCCCAAATCATCATGAATGCTGGTCAGCGTGGAGCTGTTACGATTGCAACAAACATGGCTGGACGTGGTACAGATATTAAGTTAGGTCCTGGTGTGCGAGAATTAGGTGGACTATGTGTGATTGGTACAGAACGTCATGAGAGTCGCCGTATTGATAATCAGCTTCGTGGACGTTCAGGTCGTCAGGGTGATCCAGGGGAATCTCAGTTCTACTTATCACTCGAAGATGATTTGATGAAACGTTTTGGTTCAGAACGGATCAAGGTGTTTATGGAACGTATGAACCTTTCAGAAGAAGAGTCTGTAATCAAATCGAAAATGCTCACACGTCAAGTTGAATCAGCACAGAAACGTGTAGAAGGAAATAACTACGATTCACGTAAACAAGTTCTACAATATGATGACGTTATGCGTGAACAACGTGAAATCATCTACAAACAACGTCAAGATGTGATTACAGCGGATCGTGATTTGGCACCTGAAATCAAGGCAATGATGAAGCGGACCATTGAGCGTCAAGTGGAAGGTCATTTCTTGGGTTCAAAAGATGAAGCCATTGATGGGATTATTAAGTTTGCTCATACAACATTGGTTGAAGATGGTACATTGCATGCGGAATCCTTTAAACCAATGAATAAAAAAGAAATCATTGATAAATTGTATGAACTAGCTTTGAAAGTCTATGATTCACAAGTGAAGAAGCTTCGTGATGAAGATCGAATTCGCGAATTCCAGAAGGTACTCATTCTACGTGTTGTAGACAATAAATGGACAGATCATATTGATGCGATGGATCAGTTACGCAATGCAGTGAGCTTACGTGGATATGCTCAGAATAATCCAATCGTCGAATACCAGTCAGAATCATTTAATATGTTTAATGATATGATTGGTGCAATTGAGTTTGAAGTTACACGACTCATGATGAAAGCGCAGATTCATGACAATATTGAACGGGAACGCTCAGTACAAGAATCACGTACAACGGCAGTTAAGAACATTATGCCAAACCAACCTGTCCAAACTAAAGATGCTGTTTCATTTGAAGGTGTTGATCGGAATGATCCATGTCCATGTCAGTCTGGTAAGAAATTTAAAAATTGTCACGGCCGTAAATAAGAACTTGTATTCACAAGTAATCTGCTTTTATTTAAGAAATAGTTTTCGCTCATCAAGGCAGTTTTTTGACTGGAGTACTCCTGTATTTTGAAAAAACGAACGATGGCTGACTTAGAAACTAGGTATAAGATGGAAGTATGACCGGTGAATACAAGGTCTAGGGATGAATGAAGGACTGGACGGCTGTCCAGTCTTTTGAAGTATTTAAAATATTGTATAAAGAAGGAGCACGATTCATGATTGTTGGACATGGGATTGACCTTCAAGATATAAAGGCTATCGAGCGTGCTCGCGAAAAACATCAGGGGTTCCCCAAAAAAGTACTGACTGCAAAAGAATTTGAACGCTATCAGGATTTGCAAGGACGACGACAGTTGGAATATTTGGCTGGTCGTTGGGCTGTCAAAGAAGCATTTTCTAAGGCATTAGGAGTCGGTATTGGAATAGTGGGTTTTCAAGATATTGAAGTATTAAATAATCGCCAAGGGGCTCCCTACATTGCGAAGAGTCCGTTTAGTGGAAAAATTTGGCTGAGCATTAGTCATTCTGGAGAATTTGTGCAAGCAAGCGTGATTTTGGAGGAAAATAATGATTGAAAGTGACCATCGACCCAGTTATATTGAGGTTCAATTAGATGCTATAGCAGCTAATCTTGAACAAGTGATTGAACCTTTGCCTAGAAAGACACAGGCATTTGCAGTTATTAAAGCAAACGCTTATGGACATGGTGCTGTTGCAGTAGCTCCACGGTTAGCGAGCCAAGTAGCAGGTTTTTGTGTTTCAAACCTGGATGAAGCGTTCGAATTACGTCAGGCTGGAATAGAGCACCCAATATTGATTTTGGGAGTTATACCTGTTGACGATCTGCATTTAGCATTGAAGTTAAATATCAGTGTCACTCTTGCAAGTTTAGAGTGGTTAGAGCTGGTTAAAGCATCTGGTCAGGATCTAGCTGGCTTAGCTGTTCATGTTAAACTAGATACTGGAATGGGGAGAATTGGATTCAGAGACTGGTCTGAGTTGGAGAAAGTGCTTGATCTTATGAGTGAGATGGATCTTGAATTTGAGGGTATTTTTACTCATTTTGCAACAGCAGATGAAGAAGATGCACATTACTTCCACGAGCAATTGACACGTTTTAAGGAATGGTTAGATAGGTTACCGGAATTGCCTCGTTGGATACATGCAAGTAATTCAGCTACAAGTATCTGGCATGCAGATACGGTGTTTAACATGGTTCGATTAGGGGATGTTCTGTATGGTCTAAATCCTAGTGGACGTACCTTAGACCTACCATTCAAGCTCCAACCTGCATTGGGATTGTACTCTGAACTCGTACATGTTAAGCAAGTCGAGGCTGGTACCTTTCTTGGATATGGGTCAACGTATCAGAGTTCTGAGACTGAGTGGATAGGTACTATTCCTGTTGGATACGCTGATGGTGTAGTGCGAAGACTCCAAGGTTTCCATGTTCTGGTCGATGGTCAATATTGTGAAATTATTGGACGTATTTCCATGGATCAAATGACGATCCGTTTGCCGAAATCATATCAAGTTGGAACAAAAGTAACCTTGATAGGCCGTGAAGAAGACAAGGAAATAGCGGTTCAAGAATGGGCTGATTATGTTGGCACGATAAATTATGAGATTGTATGTTTATTGACAGATCGTTTGCCTCGTAAACATCAATAAGATAAATAAATCAACTTTTAATCAAAAATCTATCATTTTCTGGTGGTAAGCGAAACTACCAGAAAATGATAGTTTTTTTTGTTCCCTATCTCCTGACTGAGGGAAATGTCACACTCATGGTTCTAAAATGTGTAATAATCTGATGTTACATGAATTAATGAGTGGAAGCGGTAAAGGGCAAACGGAGGTCTATTCCAAAGAAAGTACCTATAGTATTTTATGTTAATGATTGAGGTCTAATGAATGCTAGTAATTACTTGACATTTAAAGAGAATCGGTCTACAATACAATCATATATGGTTATAACCAGTTTAAGAAAATATATATGAAATATAAGGGGGCCAATATGGTTAGCTACATCAAAGCAAAATCAATTATTCTTGCAGATAGTGAGAAAGTTGATGCATATTTGGAAATTACTGATGATGGGCAGTTCGGTCACATTATTACCGAAAAACCAGATGGAAATATAATAGATTACTCAGACTATCATATCGCACCGGGCTTGGTGGATACGCATATCCACGGCTATGCGTCACATGATGTGATGGATAATGATTTTGAAGGAATTAAAGTTATTTCAGATGGCTTGCTAGCCTGTGGTGTTACTTCTTGGTTGCCGACAACACTGACAGATTCGACTGAAAATTTAGATGCAGTCTGTGAAACGATTGGTCAACATGCAGGTGAAGAAACAGGGGCTAAAATTCAAGGTATCTTTTTGGAAGGGCCATTCTTTACAGAAAAATACAAGGGCGCTCAAAATCCTAAGTATATGAGTGATCCTTCTATTGAGAAGTTAGGCCGCTGGCATAGTCTATCGAATGGTTTGGTGAATAAGATTGCTATTGCTCCAGAACGAGAAGGAGTTAAAGAATTCATTGAATTTGCAAATAGCAAAGCTATTCATACCGCTTTAGCACACAGTGATGCAACCTTTGCTCAAGCGCAGGCTGCGGTTGAAGCAGGTGCTAATATTTTTGTTCATGTCTATAATGGTATGAGTGGACTACATCATCGTGAACCTGGCATGGTCGGTGCAGCTTTAAGTTTACATGATGTTTATGCAGAAATGATTTGTGACGGACATCATGTTCATCCAGCAGCAGCGGAAATTGTGGTTAAGGCCCGTGGAGCAAAAGAGACAGTTCTAATCACTGACTGTATGAGAGCCGGAGGTATGGGCGAGGGTGAATCAAGACTTGGGGAATTTGAAGTCATTGTTAAAGATGGAACGGCTCGCCTCAAAGAAAGTGGAAGTTTAGCAGGTTCTATTTTGGAATTGATTGAAGCTGTACAAAATGTGGTGAGCTGGGGATTGGTCAGCCTTCCCGATGCATTACGTATGGCTTCATTAGCACCAGCACGTTCTGTCAATATTGATCATATTTGTGGCCTAATTGCTGAAGGTCGTGCAGCTGATTTTATTGTAGTAGATGATGCAGGTCATCTGAAAGCTACTTATTTAGATGGTGTGAAACGGTTCGGCTAATCAACCGAAAAATCATCTAAAAAAAACTTGGTTAATAATTGTCTATTATGTATTCTTAAGGAGGATTCTAATGACTAAATTGCAACTATAACAAACTAAGTATGAACATATGACTCGCTTGTCAAATGGAAATCAGGTTATCGCAGCACTTGCGAATGACCAACGAGGTGCCTTGAAACGGTTGTTGGCAGCAGCCGCTGGTGGTGGAGGTTTTGCTAATGATATTTTGGTGGACTTCATAAAAGTCATTTCTAGCGAACTAACCCCATATGCCAGTTACATTCTTCTTGATGCAGAGTATGGAGTGACTGCGTCTGAACTGCGTCATGCAGATTGTGGGTTTATCGCTGCCTATGAAAAAACCGAATATGATGCTTCGACACCAGGACGTTTACCAGATCTTCTTCCAATTTGGTCAGCAAAACGTATCAAAGAATTAGGTGCAGATGCGGTTAAAATTTTGTTGTACTATGACGTAGACGACAAACCTGAAATTAATGATATTAAACATGCTTTGGTTGAACGGATTGGTAGTGAATGTATTGCGGAAGATATTCCTTATTTTGTAGAAATTCTAACCTATGATGCAAGTGACATGGATGTAACTTCACGGGAGTATGCAAGCTTAAAACCTCATAAGGTAAATGGTGCAATGCGTGAATTCAGCAAACCACGGTATAATGCAGACGTTCTTAAGGTAGAAGTGCCTGTAAATATGAATTTTGTCGAAGACTATACAAGTGAAGAACCTGTTTATACTGCAGATGAAGCAAGAGCCTATTTCAAAGAGCAATCAAAAGCTACTCATTTGCCATTTATATATTTGAGTGCAGGTGTCTCAGCTAAACTTTTCCAAGAAACTCTTGTCTTTTCAAAAGAATCAGGGTCAACCTTTAATGGTGTGCTCTGTGGTCGTGCGACATGGAAAGATGCAGTGGCTATTTTTGCCAAAGAAGGTGAAGAAGCTGCTAAGGCTTGGTTAGCAGATCAAGGTCGCCGAAATGTTGAAGAATTAAATGACGTCCTTGTAACAAAAGCAAGTCCATGGACTGAAAAGGTTGAAGTGAACTAATTCATAAACTTTTCTAATGATAGCTTAATAAGAAAAATCCAGAGCTTTTAATAACTCTGGATTTTTTAGGATTCATGACCTGGCACTGAAAAACTTCTAAAGGTATGAAGACGTTTTTAGTTAAAAAAGGCTGCATATAATGCCTGTAAAGCTTTTTCTTTTTCTTCTGTTTTGACTACGAACATGACAGAAACTTCACTAGCACCTTGTGAAATCATAGCTAAATTAACATTTTGGTTGGATAAGGCACTAGTTGCGGTCGCAGTTACACCGACATGGCTCTTCATATTTTCACCGACAATCATGATAATAGACAAGCCGTGTTCGATTTCAGCCTTATCAACTTCCATTTTTGTTTTCAATTGACGTAGAATTTCAGCTTCTTTGATTGGTGTCAATTCTCTATTTCTAAGTACGATGGACAAATCATCAATACCAGTTGGCATATGTTCAAAACGAATGTTTAAATCCTCTAAAATTTGAAGGACTTTGCGCCCGAATCCGACTTCACGGTTCATGAGGTATTTAGAAATATTGATGCTGACAAAACCATCATCTGCAGCAATCCCAACGACAGGGAGAGTTTGATCTGTATGATCAAGAACAATTCTAGTACCTGGGTGGCTAGGGTTATTGGTATTTTTAATAACCAATGGAATACGACCGCGATAAGCAGGAAGAAGGGCCTCATCATGAAGAACGGAGAAACCTGCATATGCTAATTCACGCATCTCACGATAGGTTAGTTCTTTGATAGAGTGTGGGTGTTTGATAATTCCAGGGTGAGCAGCAAAGATCCCATCTACATCTGTAAAATTTTCATACAGATCTGCCTTAACCCCTGCAGCAACGATGGATCCTGTGATATCAGATCCACCCCGTGAGAAGGTACAAATTTGATTGTCAACAGTCACCCCAAAGAATCCAGGGATGATCGAGACTTCCTCTGCATTTTGCAATTCTTCAATTTTATCATAGCTCGAAGGAAGAATTCGTGCATTTCCTGGTTCAGAACTTACAATAATGCCAGCCTTTTTCGGATGAACATAGCGTGCTGGTAACCCTCTAAAAGTAAAGTATTCAGCGATTAATTTTGCATTGTTATCTTCCCCAGCGGATAAAAAAGTATCGTAAAGGAATTCGTTATCATTAATTGGTAAGTTGGCAAGAGAAATGATGTTTTCAGCAATTTTCTTCATGCTATTAGCTGAAAAACCAAGTTCATCGACCATTGCCTGGTAACGGTTGATAATCCACTCTTGGCTTGCCGTTACATCTTTCCCATCAACATATTCTCTGTAATACTTAATTAATGCATCTGTAACCTTTGTATCTTCGGCATTGCGTTTTCCAGGTGCTGAAACAACAACAAAACGGCGTTCAGAATCCGATTGAACAATGTTGAATACTTTTTCTAATTGACCGGCAGAAGCAAGGGAACTTCCACCAAATTTTACCACTTTCATTCTAATCTCCTTGAATATTTTTTTCTATTATAGCAGAATAAGGCGGAATTGTCAGTATGTTCAGAAAAATCTTGGTGAGAAACCTAATAAAATACGAACAAGGTTTGTTGTTGAAAAATTTCAGAAAATCGAAAATCCTTATTAACTATGATACAATAGAGGAGTTAGGAGGCCAGAATGGTAAAAGCAATTATTTTTGACATGGATGGAGTAATTTTTGATACAGAATCATTTTATTTTCAGCGGCGTATAGATTTCTTGCTGACGAAAGGGTTGTCAGTGAGTCATCTGAAACCATCCTTTTTTATTGGAGGGCGTGCTGGTCAAGTATGGCAACGTATTTTAGGAGATGATTACGAAAAATGGGATGTTCCTGTGCTGGAGGAGGAGTACCGAATTTATAAGGAGAATCGTCCCACACCTTACGCTGAACGAGTATTTCCAGATGTCAAGTCTGTCTTAGAGCGACTCAGTTTACATCCTGTCCCGCTTGTTCTGGCATCAAATACTGATCGAATTGATATTGAGAGAGCCTTGAAAGAAACGGGAATTCGCTCGTATTTCAGTCAAATCTATTCAGCAATGGATTGTGTAGCACCCAAACCAGATCCAGCTGTTTATGAACAAGCTGCAAAAGCAACAGGGGTTCCAAAATCGGACATTTTGGTTTTTGAAGATAGCGCCAAAGGGATTGAGGCCGCAAAAGCAGCTGGTTTAATTGTATGGGCTATTCGTGATCAACAGTTTGGAATGGATCAATCCAAAGCGGATAAGTTGGTTGATAGCCTTGAACAGGCCTTGGAATGGCTACAACTTTAATACCAATTCCTCCTTACCCGTCATAACCAAATATCTTTTAAAAGTTGGCTTTGCCAGCTTTTTTTCAGCTGTCACACTTTCGTGTAAAGAAAATAGTAAGTCTGTCAAAAACTATGTTACAATGGAAAACAAGAATTTGAAATTTGATATTCAAACCTTTTAAATATCAAATTATTTTAGAAGGAGGATGGTATGGCCTACCAAACTATTCGCTATGAAGTAATCGATTCAATTGCTATTTTGACTCTCGATAGACCTGATGTGTCAAATGGGTTTAATATTCCCATGTGTGAGGAAATATTAAATGCCATTCAACTTGCAGAAAATGATGAAACTGTAAAAATCTTACAAATTCAAGCAGAGGGCTCCGTTTTCTCAGTAGGGGGAGATCTGGTGGAGATGAAGCGTGCCGTAGATGAAGATGATATTGGTTCGCTCGTCAAAATTGCTGAGCTCGTCAATGATATTTCGTTTGCGCTGAAGAAAATACCTAAAATTGTTTTAATGGTAACAGATGGTGCGGTTGCTGGAGCAGCTGCCAATATGGCAGTAGCGGCAGACTTTGTTATTGCATCAAGTAAAACAAAGTTCATTCAAGCCTTTGTAGGTGTTGGGCTAGCCCCAGATGCGGGTGGCATCTTCTTGCTTAGTCGGGCGATTGGTAGCAATCGTGCTAGTCAATTAGCCATTACTGGAGAAGGGTTATCCGCTGATAAGGCCCTGGAATATGGTATTGTTTATAAACTGGCTGAGCCAGAAAAATTAGAGAAGATAGTTGCCCAAGTGTTAAAAAAACTCTTGCGTGGCTCTGTTAACTCCTATGCTGCCATTAAACAATTGGTTTGGGAAAGTCAGTTTAAGGACTGGGAGTCATATCGTCAATTGGAGTTAGCCATGCAAGAATCTCTAGCCTATAAAGAGGATTTTAAAGAAGGTGTTCGGGCACATACTGAACGTCGGAGACCGATATTTATCGGGAAATAATGACAGATTGTTCAAAAAAATGTTTGACATTCAAAATTTTATGGTTTATACTTTGACTATCAAAGTAAAGGAGGCCTGTTTTGAAAGATCCAAAAGTGAATGACTATTTAACGGCCATTTTTAATAATGTGTTAGTGATTGAAGAAACAAGTCTGCGTAGTAGCCGATTTAATGACATTTCCATAAAAGAAATGCACACGATTGATGTGATTGGAAATATTGATGGGGCTACACCGAGTGATGTAGCTCGGACTTTGATGGTTACTTTGGGAACCGTGACAACCAGCCTGAATAATTTGGAACGAAAAGGATACGTGGAACGGATTCGTTCGACCAAAGACAGGCGTGTGGTGCATATCTATTTAACAAAGAAGGGCCGATTAGTCTATCGATTGCATCAAAGATTTCATAATGAAATGGTGAAACAAATCACGGATGGAATGGATGATACGGAATACCAAGTAATGAAGAAAGGACTCATGAAACTCTATCACTTCTTGGAGGATTTGAAATGAGAACCTATGCTAAAATCAGTCAGGTAGCCCACTACCTTCCGAAGAAGATTGTGACCAATGATGATTTAGCCCAGCAAATGGATACCAGTGATGAATGGATTCGTAGCCGTACAGGTATCAGACAACGACATGTTGCTACGGACGAGACAACTAGTGAATTAGCTAGTCAGGTAGCAAAGAAATTATTAGAAAAGTCTCAACTAGATGCTTCTGATATTGATTTCATCATCGTCGCAACGATTACTCCAGATGCATCCATGCCATCAACGGCAGCTATGGTTCAAGCAGCAATTGGTGCGAAAAAGGCTTTTGCCTATGATCTCGTTGCAGCTTGTTCAGGATTTGTTTTTGCGCTATCAACAGCGGAAAAAATGCTTGCTTCAGGAGTCTATAAGAGAGGACTTGTCATTGGAGCAGAGACCCTATCAAGGTCTGTCGACTGGTCAGATCGATCAACGGCAGTTTTATTTGGAGATGGTGCTGGAGGAGTTTTGCTGGAAGCGTGTGAACAACCGAGCTTTTTAGCAGAAATCTTGCGAACAGATGGCGGTCGAGGTGCTAGTCTGACAGCAGGGATAGACCAGAAAGAGACGCCATTCTCTACACAAAGCCGTCAGCAACCCTTTATCCAAATGGAGGGCAGAGCTATATTTGAATTTGCTACGAGGGATGTTACGGCAACCATGGCAGAGCTGCTAGAACAAGCTGATATGACTGTGGATTGCGTAGATTATTTCTTGCTACATCAAGCCAATATACGTATCCTAGATAAGATGGCTCGTAAATTGGGAGTGGCGCGTGAAAAATTTCCAGCAAATATGGATAAATATGGCAATACCAGCGCAGCAAGTCTTCCTATTCTCTTATCAGAATGTGTAGAGAGCGGAATGTTGCGATTGGATGGAAGCCAGACTGTTCTCATGGCTGGTTTCGGTGGAGGCCTCACATGGGGAACTCTACTCTTACAACTTTAGTTAATTCCTTGCCCTAGGCAAGATTAAAATATTTTATTTTCCAAAAGGAGACACATATCATGGCAGTATTTGAAAAAGTACAGGAAATCATCGTTGAAGAATTGGGTAAGGATGCTGAAGAAGTGACCCTTACAACAACCTTTGAAGATTTGGATGCAGATTCATTGGATCTTTTCCAAGTCATCTCTGAAATCGAAGATGCATTCGATATTCAAATCGATACTGAAGAAGGTTTGACAACTGTAGGCGATTTGGTTGCTTATGTTGAAGAAAAAACAAAATAATGACTGTTAAGGAAAGTGCTGTTTAGCATTTTTCTTTGAATAATTAGTTTGATATTCAAAACATTGAAACATCAAACTAATTTTTAGTGAGGGCTTGGCCCTCGCTTGTTTAGCTAATGGTTTGATATTCAAATGATTAGGTAAGCAAGAAAAAAGAAGAGGGAATTATGAAGACGAAAATAACAGAATTGCTCGATATTCAGTATCCAATTTTTCAAGGTGGTATGGCTTGGGTAGCTGATGGAGATTTGGCTGGTGCCGTATCTAATGCAGGTGGTCTAGGAATCATCGGTGGAGGGAATGCTCCCAAAGAGGTGGTCAAGGCTAACATAGACAAGGTTAAATCTATCACGGACAGGCCTTTTGGTGTCAATATCATGCTTTTGTCTCCTTTTGCGGATGACATTGTTGACTTGGTCATCGAAGAAGGTGTGAAAGTTGTCACTACAGGAGCTGGAAATCCAGGGAAGTATATGGAGCGTCTCCATGCTGCAGGGATTACAGTTATTCCTGTTGTGCCGAGTGTAGCCCTTGCTAAACGCATGGAAAAATTAGGGGTAGATGCTGTTATTGCTGAAGGAATGGAAGCCGGAGGCCATATTGGTAAATTGACCACCATGACCTTGGTTCGTCAGGTTGTTGAAGCTGTATCTATTCCTGTTATTGCTGCTGGAGGTATTGCAGATGGTGCAGGTGCAGCAGCAGCATTCATGTTGGGTGCAGAAGCGGTGCAAGTTGGAACTCGTTTTGTAGTAGCTACAGAGTCTAATGCCCATCAGGCTTATAAGGAAAAAGTTTTAAATGCTAAGGATATTGATACAACAGTATCTGCATCTATTGTTGGACATCCTGTGAGAGCCATCAAGAATAAGTTGTCATCTGCCTATGCAGCTGCAGAGAAAGATTTCTTGGCAGGTAAAATTTCGGCAGATGCTATTGAAGAACTTGGTGCAGGAGCGCTCCGCAATGCAGTTGTTGATGGTGATGTAACAAATGGCTCAGTAATGGCTGGTCAAATTGCTGGTCTAGTTTCTAAAGAAGAATCTTGTGAAGATATTTTGAAAGATATCTATTATGGAGCAGCCAAAGTGATTAAAGAAGAGGCAAGCCGTTGGGCTTCGGTTGGAGAATAGAATGACAAAGACAGCTTTTCTTTTTGCAGGTCAAGGGTCTCAGACAGTGGGAATGGTTCGCGACCTTTACGAATATTACCCGATAGTTAGAGAAACGTTTGACCAGGCTAGTCAGATTCTGGGGTATGACATTCGTGCCCTAATTGACAATCAAGAGGATAAATTACATCAGACTCGCTATACCCAACCTGCTATTTTGACCACTTCTGTAGCTATTTTTCGACTACTGGAAGAAGAGGGGGTACAACCTGATATGGTAGCTGGTCTATCCTTGGGAGAATATTCAGCTCTGGTGGCATCGGGAGCTTTGGCCTTTGAAGATGCGATTGCCCTGATTGCTAAGCGTGGTGAATATATGGAAACGGCTGCGCCAGCAGGGACTGGTAAAATGGTTGCTGTTCTCAACACAGATGTCAACTTGATTGAAGAAATTTGCTCAACAGTTACCTCTGGTATCGTTTCCCCAGCCAACTACAACACACCGGCCCAAATCGTCATCGGTGGCGAGGTGGCTGCTGTGGATGAGGCAGTTGAATTGCTGAAGGAAGCAGGTGTCAAACGGATGATTCCGCTCAATGTATCAGGTCCTTTCCATACGGCTCTCCTGCGACCAGCTTCGAAGCAATTGGCTCAGGCCTTGGAGCAGGTGGAATTTGCGGACTTCCAAGTAAAGTTGGTCGGTAATACGGAAGCTAAGGTCATGAAAAAAGAGGACATCAAGTCCCTCTTGACCCGTCAAGTGATGGAACCAGTTCGTTTCTATGAGTCAATCGCAACCATGCAGGAAGCTGGCGTGACTAATTTTATTGAAATCGGTCCAGGTAAAATATTATCAGGATTTGTCAAGAAAATCGATAAGACGGCGCATGTTGTAGCCATTGAAGATATAGAGGGGTTACAAATAGTATTGAATAAATCATGAGGAGGAATCATGGAATTAACAAATAAAAATGTTTTTGTAACAGGTTCAAGTCGAGGAATTGGCTTGGCCATTGCCCATAAGTTTGCTAGTCTTGGTGCTAATGTGGTGCTGAACGGTCGTGGTCAGCTAGGCCAGGACTTGCTGGATAACTTTGCAGGTTATGGTGTGAAAGTCCTAGCTATTTCAGGAGATATTTCAAGCGCGCAAGATGCCAAACGAATGGTGACAGAAGCCATCGAAACACTCGGTAGCGTCGATATTTTGGTCAACAATGCAGGGATTACCAAAGATGGAATGGCTCTTCGCATGACAGAAGAGGATTTTGATAGGGTTCTGAAGGTAAATCTTACTGGAACTTTTAATATGACGCAGGCTGTTTTGAAACCAATGACAAAGGCTCGAGAGGGTGCTATTATCAATCTATCAAGTGTATCTGGCTTGATTGGAAATGCTGGACAGGCCAATTATGCTGCATCAAAGGCAGGTGTGATTGGATTTACCAAAGCCATTGCCCGTGAGGTTGCTGGGCGAAATGTTCGTGTCAATGCGATTGCGCCGGGTTTTATCCAGTCTGATATGACAGACGTACTATCTGACAAGATTAAAGAAGCTATGATTGCACAAATTCCTATGAAACGGTTTGGGGCACCAGAAGAAGTAGCTGATGTTGCTGTATTCCTTGCCAAGCAAGAATATCTAACAGGACAGGTGATTGCTGTTGACGGTGGCTTGACAATGCAGTAAACCAGTCTTCCAATTTATCTTTTATTACTTCGAAGAGCGAGGAAACTTGGTTTCCAGTTTTCCAGCTTCAAACAATTTATTGGATTGTTTGAACTCGCTTTGCCGTACTAATGGAGCGTTACTTATTTTCGTAAGTACGATTTCCAATCTTCAATAGTCCACTGGACTATTGAAGCTGTCTGTAACTTGTTGAAATAAACTTTGTTCGTAGAACTAAAAGCAAACGGAAAGACTGCGATAACGCACTGTGAATTTAATATTGTTTTGTGTGTTGTTTTTAGAGAGGTTTGAAAATGAAAAAATTAAATCGTGTAGTAGTAACAGGCTACGGTCTGACATCTCCAATCGGAAATACGCCAGAGGAATTCTGGGATAGCTTGGTCAATGGTAAGATTGGTATCGGAAAGATTACCAAGTTTGATACTAGTGAATACTCTGTTCATAATGCGGCCGAAATTAAGGATTTTCCTTTTGATAAATACTTTGTAAAAAAAGATACAAATCGCTACGATAACTACTCACTCTATGCTCTTTATGCGGCTCGAGAGGCCGTAGCCAATGCCAATCTCGATACAGAAGCGGTTGACAGTGACCGTTTTGGCGTTATCTTATCAACAGGTATCGGTGGTATTTTGGAAATTGAAGAGCAAGTGGCTCGTATGAACGAAAAGGGGCCAAAACGAATTCGTCCCATGGCTCTTCCAAAGGCCTTACCAAACATGGCGGCTGGTAATATTGCCATGCAGGTCGGTGCAAATGGTGTCTGCAAGTGTGTCATCACAGCCTGTGCTTCGTCAAATGATGCCTTAGGAGAGGCCTTCCGTGAAATCAAGTTTGGTTTCCAAGATGTCATGTTGGCTGGTGGAGCAGAGGCAGCCATTACTCCGTTTGCAATCGGTGGTTTCCAAGCTTTGACAGCTATGTCGACTACTGAGGATCCAGAACGTGCGTCTATTCCATTTGACAAGGAACGCAATGGTTTTGTCATGGGAGAGGGTTCCGCGGTTTTAGTATTGGAAAGTTTGGAACACGCAGAGGCGCGTGGGGCGACGATTTTGGCTGAAATCGTTGGTTATGGAAATACCTGCGATGCTTACCACATGACTTCTCCACATCCAGAAGGTCTGGGTGCTATTAAGGCCATGAAGTTAGCCATTTCAGAAGCAGGTTTAGAGCCAGCTGATATTGACTACATCAATGCCCATGGCACTTCGACACCGGCTAATGAAAAAGGGGAAAGCCAAGCTATCGTATCCGTCTTCGGCAAGAATACGCCAGTTTCTTCCACCAAGTCCTTCACAGGCCACTTGTTGGGGGCGGCGGGTGCAGTTGAGGCGGCAGCTGTCATTGAGGCTATGCGGCACTCTTACGCACCAAAGACAGCTGGTACGACAGAATTGTCTGACTACATCGAGGCGGATGTCATCTTTGGTCAAGGCCGTGATATGGAAATCCGTCATGCCATTTCAAATACATTCGGCTTTGGAGGTCACAACTCGGTGATTGCTTTCAAACGTTGGGAGGCTTAAGTGAATATTACAGAAATAAAGGACTTGATGAGTCAGTTTGACCAGTCAAGTCTGCGAGAATTTTCATATAGCAATGCTGGGGAAACCTTGCATTTCAGTAAAAATCAGCAGGCGATAGCGGCTCCGAGTCCAAAGGTAGAAGCTCCGCTTGCTCCAGTAGCTCCTGCAAGCCCAGCCGTGCCAGCAACTGAAACCAGTGAGCCAGCTCCAGCAGAAGTAAGTGTAAGCCCTGTGGCAGAAGGTGCAGTGGTGGAAAGTCCTTTAGTTGGTGTAGCTTATTTGTCTCCATCGCCTGACAAGCCAGCCTTCGTAGCAGTTGGCGATACGGTCAAAAAAGGGCAGACCCTCATGATTATTGAAGCCATGAAGGTCATGAATGAAGTGCCAGCTGACCGTGACGGTGTTGTCACAGAGATTTTGGTGGCCAACCAAGACGTTGTAGAATATGGACAAGGATTGGTACGTATCAAATGATTGATATTTTGAAAATTAAAGAGGCGCTTCCTCATCGCTATCCTATGCTCTTGGTCGATCGTGTCCTTGAAGTATCGGAAGATGAGATTGTGGCCCTCAAAAATGTGACCATTAACGAGCCCTTCTTCAACGGGCATTTTCCAGACTATCCTGTCATGCCAGGTGTTCTCATCATGGAGGCTTTGGCACAAACCGCAGGTGTCTTGGAATTGTCCAAGGAAGAAAACAAGGGCAACCTGGTCTTTTATGCCGGCATGGACAAAGTTAAATTTAAGAAGCAAGTTGTACCTGGAGACCAGTTAATCATGACAGCTAAATTTGTCAAACGCCGTGGAACCATTGCGGTCGTTGAGGCAAAGGCAGAGGTGGACGGGAAATTGGCTGCATCGGGGGTGTTGACTTTTGCTATCGGGAAATAAATCAGTTCTCCATTTTATCTTTTATTGCGTCGTTAACTCGTTTTGCCGTACCCAAGTACTGTCTACAACAATTGATACGAATTTTATTCGTCTCATTTCCAACCTCCAAAGGTTTCCCAAACCTTTGGAGCAAGCACTAAAAGTAAAATGAAGAACTGCTATTGATAACCATTATTTAATATTCTCATCTTGAGATTGTTATAACAATTATTCTATGTTAAAAAGGAGATAGGATTCATCATGTTTGAGAAGATTTTGATTGCCAATCGTGGTGAGATTGCGGTGCGGATTATTCGTGCGGCCAGGGAATTGGGGATAGCGACAGTAGCTGTCTATTCAGAAGCCGACAAGGAAGCACTCCATACCATGTTGGCAGATGAGGCAGTTTGTATTGGACCAGCACGTTCGACAGACTCCTATCTCAATATGCAGGCGGTCATCTCGGCGGCTGTTGTGACAGGTGCTCAGGCTATTCACCCTGGTTTTGGATTTTTGAGTGAAAACTCCAAATTTGCCACCCTCTGTGAAGAGGTCGGCATCAAGTTTATCGGGCCATCCGGAACGGTTATGGATACCATGGGGGATAAAATCAACGCGCGGGCGGAGATGATTAAGGCTCAAGTGCCTGTTATTCCAGGATCAGACGGTGAAGTTTTAACAATCCAAGAAGCCCTTGAAATCGCTGAAAAGATTGGCTACCCTGTCATGCTCAAGGCATCGGCAGGTGGTGGCGGTAAGGGGATTCGTAAGGTGGAAAAAGCTGAAGACTTAGTGCCTGCCTTCGAATCGGCTTCCAGCGAAGCCAAGGCAGCCTTTGGTAATGGCGCTATGTATATGGAGCGGGTCGTTTATCCAGCTCGCCATATCGAAGTACAGATTTTGGCGGATCAGCATGGTCATGTCATTCATCTGGGAGAACGGGATTGTTCCCTTCAACGCAATAACCAAAAAGTTTTAGAAGAAGCTCCGTCTATTGCTATAGGCCAGACCATGCGGGACCGTATCGGTCAAGCAGCTGTGCGGGCTGCCCAGTCAGTTGGTTATGAAAATGCAGGGACCATTGAGTTCCTCTTGGATGAAGCCAAAGGCGAATTTTACTTCATGGAAATGAACACACGGGTGCAGGTAGAACATCCTGTAACCGAGTTTGTGACTGGTGTGGATATTGTCAAGGAGCAGATTAAAATAGCAGCTGGTCAGGAACTCAGTGTCCGTCAAGAAGATGTGCAGATTACAGGTCATGCTATTGAATGCCGTATCAATGCCGAAAATCCAGCCTTCAACTTCGCCCCAAGCCCGGGAAAAATCTCCAATCTTTATCTGCCAAGTGGTGGCGTTGGTTTGCGTGTGGACTCGGCAGTTTATCCGGGCTACACGATTCCACCATACTATGATTCTATGATTGCTAAGGTTATTGTGCATGGAGAAAATCGTTTCGAAGCTCTAATGAAAATGCAACGTGCGCTTTATGAACTAGAAATTGAAGGAGTGGTAACCAATACGGACTTCCAGTTGGACTTGATTTCTGACAAACGTGTTGTGGCTGGTGATTATGATACAGCCTATCTTATGGAAGAGTTTTTACCGCACTATCAAGAAGAATTAAAAAAGTAAATTAGGAGAGAAGTATGGCTTTGTTTCGTAAAAAGGATAAGTATATTCGCATCAGTCCCAATAGTTCACGGACAGAAAAGGCAATTCAAACAAAGCCGGAAGTGCCAGATGAACTCTTTTCGAAGTGTCCTGCTTGTAAAGAGATTTTGTACAAACGAGATCTTGGACCAGAAAAAGTCTGTCACCATTGTTCATATAACTTTCGAATTACAGCCTATGAACGTCTGAATTTGACGATAGATGAGGGAACATTTGAGGAATTATTTACAGGAATTGACACGAAAAATCCGCTCGATTTTCCAAATTATCTTGAAAAGTTGTCTGAAAATCGTCAGAAAACGGGACTGGATGAGGCAGTCTTGACTGGTAAGGCGAAAATTGGTGGTCATTCAGTAGCTTTGGGGATTTTAGACTCAAACTTTATCATGGCCTCTATGGGAACGGTGGTCGGTGAGAAAATCACTCGTCTTTTCGAGCTCGCTATGGAAGAGCGACTCCCAGTTGTACTATTTACCGCATCTGGCGGTGCTCGAATGCAGGAGGGCATTATGAGTCTGATGCAAATGGCCAAAATTTCAGCTGTAGTAAAACGTCATTCTAATGTGGGTCTCTTTTACTTGACGGTCTTGACTGACCCGACAACAGGAGGTGTGACGGCTAGTTTTGCCATGGAAGGCGATATTATCCTGGCTGAGCCACAGGCCTTGGTTGGTTTTGCAGGACGGCGCGTGATTGAGTCAACTGTACGGGAAAATTTGCCAGACGATTTCCAGAAAGCTGAATTTTTACAAGAACATGGCTTTGTTGATGCCATTGTCAAACGCCAAGATTTACCGACGACGATTAGTCGCTTGCTGAGAATGCATGGAGGTGTGAGATGACCAGTGATATTGCACGTATGATCCGTTTGGCACGTGATCAGGCACGCTTGACGACCTTAGACTATGCCACGCAACTCTTCGATGATTTTATTGAGTTACATGGTGACCGAAACTTCCGCGATGACGGTGCTGTGGTCGGTGGTATCGGCTTTCTAGCAGGTCAGCCTGTGACAGTTATTGGAATCCAAAAAGGCAAGAACCTCCAGGACAACCTCAAACGCAACTTTGGTCAGCCCCATCCTGAAGGTTACCGCAAGGCCCTTCGCCTTATGAAGCAGGCGGAGAAGTTTGGTCGCCCAGTTGTCACATTTATTAATACTGCAGGAGCATATCCAGGCGTCGGTGCAGAGGAGCGTGGACAGGGCGAGGCCATTGCCCGAAACCTCATGGAGATGAGCGACCTCAAGGTGCCTATTATCGCCATTATCATCGGTGAGGGAGGATCTGGTGGGGCTCTTGCTCTAGCAGTCGCAGACCAGGTCTGGATGCTGGAAAACTCTATGTACGCCGTCCTCAGCCCTGAAGGTTTTGCCTCTATCCTCTGGAAAGACGGCAGTCGGGCCATGGAAGCAGCAGAACTCATGAAGATCACGTCATACGAGTTGGAGAAACTCCAAGTGGTCGATCGGGTTGTTTTGGAAAATGGCAGAGCGACCAAGGAAGTCTTGGCTGACATCAAGGAAAACCTGGTCAGCCAGTTGGCTCAACTGCAGACCTTGCCACTTGATGAGCTGCTCGAAAACCGCTATCAACGCTTTAGAAAGTACTAGGAAGACCTAGTATTTTTTTGCTAGATTTGATACAACGGATAAAATCATTTCAGGAGGTTTTCCATGTTAGTAAAAGCAGATCTATCAAACGCAGAAGAATTGCTACCTATTCAGCACCGAGCATTTGCAGCTTTGTATGAAACCTATCAGGACCAGTACAACCCTGCTATTGAAGCTATGGACTATTTTCAATCACGATTTGCACGACCAAATTGCACCTACTACAAGATTGTCGAGGAAGGGCACACAGTCAGTCGGTTTAGTACGAACAACGGTCGCTGAAGATGCTGACCAGGGCTGGTTAGACATGATTGGCATTGATCCAGACCACAGAGGAAAAGGCTATGGTCACAAGGCTATGCTAGAATTAGAAAGCCTTTATCCGACAAGTTATCCGTTGGGTGCTCTGTACCGTCTTACAAGAGCCAAGATTAGTCGCTTTCTATGAAAAACTTGTCAAAACCGGACCTGAACAAGAGGCTATGGACATGGTCTACATGGAGAAATGGATTTTGGAGCCAAAAAAAAAACGTTTCTGTTAGTCAGTTGGATAACGGAAACGTTTTATATTTTAATTTAATTCTGATTTATCAGGTAAAAGTATGGCCAGAACGATATAGGCAGTTAAAAAAGGTAAATTAGTGATAATGGCCAAGAAGATGACAACCAATCGAACGTTTTCTAACTTCCAACCATAGTTTTCATACAGGTCAAAATAGTCATATAGTCCAGCGATAACACCAGCAATTTCTTTACGACTTTTATCTTTATACCATTTCTTTGGCTTCATATCTCACTCCTATGGTTTAATAACTTCTATCCCACCCATGTATGGACGGAGTACTTCGGGAATAGTAACAGAGCCGTCTTCATTTTGGTAGTTTTCAAGGATGGCAGCCACGGTACGACCAACTGCTAAACCAGACCCATTGAGGGTGTGGAGCAATTTGACCTTGCCTTCAGCAGCATCGCGGTAGCGGATTTGGGCACGACGGGCTTGGAAATCCTCGGTATTTGAACAGCTTGAGATTTCACGGTAGGCATTTTGGGCAGGAATCCAGACTTCTAAGTCATAGGTTTTGGCTGCTGAGAAGCCCATATCCCCTGTACAGAGGGACAAAACGCGGTAAGGCAAGCCTAATTTTTGAAGGATATTTTCTGCGTTTGCTGTCATTTTTTCCAATTCATCATAAGATTGCTCTGGTGTAGCAAATTTGACCATTTCAACCTTGTGGAATTGGTGGAGGCGGATAAGACCGCGGGTATCACGACCAGCAGAACCTGCTTCAGAACGGAAAGATGGGCTCATAGCTGTGAAGTAGATTGGCAAGTCTTTTTCTTCCAAAATCTCATTGCGGTAGTAGTTGGTCAATGGCACCTCCGCAGTTGGAATGAGGACATAGTTAGTATCAGTCAACTCAAACGTATCTTCTTTAAATTTTGGATATTGACCGGTACCATACATTGAGTCACGGTTAACCATATAAGGCGTGATAATTTCTTGGTAGCCTTCTGTGATATGCTCATCCAACATGAAGTTATAAAGGGCACGCTCCAAACGAGCACCTAAATTCTTGTAGAAAAGGAAACGAGCACCAGTTACTTTTGCACCACGTTCCCAGTCCAGAATGTCAAGGTCTTCACCCAAATCCCAGTGAGCTTTTGGCTCGAAATTAAATTCACGGGGTGTTCCCCAACGGCGAACTTCCACGTTTTCCTCTTCGTCTACCCCAACTGGAACAGAATCATGAGGAGTATTTGGAAGAACTGCAAGGATGGCATTTAGTTTTTCATCAATTTCTAAGAGTTCTGCATCTAAATTTTTCACATCTGCAGACAATTTTTGCATAGCAGCAATCTTATCATCTACATTTTCTTTGTTACGTTTTGCTTGGGCAATTTCTGCAGAAACTGTGTTACGTTCAGCTTTTAATTCTTCTACAGTAACCAAGATTTCACGGCGTTTTGCATCCAATTCTTTGATGTTTTCCAAGCTTTCAGCAGTTACACCACGTGTAGCTAATTTAGAAGCTACTCCGTCAAAATCTGTACGAATACGTTTTATATCTAACATAACTATGGATACCCAGAGCAGAGTAGCTACAAGTCAAAGTAGAAAGTTACTAGAAAGTTTAGATTTTTTAGGTGGCTTTTTACTTTGACAGAGCCTAATGCTCTAGTTCAATTTTTAGCATCTTGAGTGACGATGAAATTGAACTTTCCTTTCTTTTTTTAAAATAAAACGCACACATGAGTAACTACTGGAGCGATATTTACCGCGGTTCCATCCAGTTTCACATGTGTGCACTTTTTAATATTTAATTTTAGTAGCAACGGTAGAATTTCATTAATTTTACTTATCTGCTCACAGCAACCGCAGACTTTCTGAAAAGCTAAACTAATTACTTATCCGTTTGTCTTATTATACTTGATTTTCTATTTTTTGGCAAATAGATTAAAAATTTTTCTTCCAATTGTTTGAATGAGGGTTGGTAATTTGACGACTTTCTCATTACCGATATGCTCACGAGCAACTTTGAGAATTTTACCAGAGTCTTTGGAAGCAAACAGGAATCGACTTTTTTTGGTGTAAATTTCAAAATGTCGACTGATTGTTTTTCCAGAAACATTTGCACCAATGCTAGTCATCTCTGACCAAGGAATCTGGATATAACGCTCAACGTTGCTATCAGGATAGAATTCTAGTGCCTTGTCACCAAGTAAAAATTTGCCAACCTTACCACCAAATCCCATGTAAGAAACTCCTGTGGTTTGTAGCTCAATGCTTGTATTTTGTGATTGTGCCATAGTGTTCCCTTCTTAGATATTCATTATATCATAAAACCCCGCATTTGCGGGGTAATTGATTACATAATTCCGAAGAAACGAGCAAGAATACCTACGATGAAGAGACCGATAATCATTGTGATTGGTGTTACTTTTTTCTTAAGCAAGTACATGCAGAGGAAAGTAAGGAGAAGTCCCATCAAACCTGGAATCAAACTGTCCAACTGGCCTTGTAAAGTTTGTGCTTGAGTTGGTTCAAGGCTAAATCCGCTAAGAGCTTGACCAAGAATACCTTTCAACTCAGTACCAGTAACTGTACCTTCTGGGAAGACAATGTAGGCACCTTCTGACAATTGTTTAGCAGGAAGGTTTACAGAGAAAGTAATAGAAACCCAACGTTGAACAAGTACAGCAAGGATGAACATACCAAGGATAGAAGCACCTTTTGTAATATCTTGTAGGATACCACCTGACATGTCTTTAGTGATTTCACTACCAGCTTTGTAACCAAATTCTTGAGTATACCAGAGGAAGGCCATACGGATAGCATTCCATCCGATAAAGAATAGAAGTGGACCAACGATGTTACCAGTCATTGCAAGTGAAGCACCAAGGGCACCAAGAATCGGACGAACAGTAAACCAGAAAACTGGGTCACCGATACCTGCAAGAGGTCCCATCATACCGATTTTCACACCTTGGATTGCTGTGTCATCGATTTCAGCACCATTAGCACGTTCTTCTTCTAGGGCAAGTGTTACACCAAGGATTGGAGAAGCAACATATGGGTGTGTGTTGAAGAATTCCAAGTGGCGCTCAAGGGCAGCAGCTTGATCTTCTTTTTTAGTGTAGAGTTTTTTGATAGCTGGAATCATTGCATATGCCCAACCTAAGTTTTGCATACGCTCGTAGTTCCAAGAACCTTGAAGGAAGGTTGAACGCCACCAAACTTTTTTACGATCGCTTACGGAAAGTTGAATTTTTTCTGACATGGTTAAATCTCCCTTCTCTTAGTAGTCTTCAAGAATATCGCCGATTGGGTCGTTAGATGAAGCACCACCGTTACCAGAACCACCTTGTTTAGACAAGTTAAGGTAGATAATGGCAATTGCAACACCGATAACACCAAGTGCGATAAGAGTCAATTGGCTAATTGCAGCAAATGCAAAACCAAGTGCGAAGAATGGCCAAACTTCACGAGTTGCCATCATGTTGATAACCATTGCATAACCAACCGCAACAACCATACCACCACCAACGGCCATACCACCTGACAACCATGCTGGCATTGCTTCAAGTACTGATTGAACAGCTTCTGCAGGAATTGCAAGAAGAAGAGCAGCAGGAATCGCGATACGCAAACCTTGGAGAAGGAGAGCAAATAAGTGGTAACGTTCTACTGCAGCAAAGTTAGCACTTTTTGCAGCATTATCAGCACCGTGTACAAGACCGACTGAGATTGTACGTACAATCATAGTAAGGAAAAGACCAGCTACTGCAAGAGGGATAGAAGTTGTAGTAGCAACGGCAATACCTTCAGTTGAGAAGTCTCCACCTTTAATCATGATGATAGCAGCAGCAACTGAAGCGAGAGCGGCGTCAGGAGCAACAGCTGCACCAATGTTAGCCCAACCAAGGGCAATCATTTGTAGAGAACCACCAAGCATAACACCTGCAGCTAAGTTACCAGTAACGAGACCGATAAGGGTACAAGCGACCAATGGTTGATGGAATTGGAATTCGTCAAGGATACCTTCAAGACCAGCGAAGAAGGCAACGATGACAACGAGAATTGCAGAAATAAATGTAATATCTGACATGTTGTAATCCTTTCTATACTAACAGATCGATTTATTGAACGTTTGCCTTGTTGATAAGTTCAAACAAGTCTTTTTTCGAATCGTTTGGTACTTTACGAACGTCAAATTTCACTCCACGGTCACGCAATTTTTCAAATGTTGCAACGTCATCTTTATCCATTGATAATACGTTGTTGACCATTGTTTTACCAGTTGAGTGAGCCATAGAACCGACGTTCAATTCTTTGATTTCAAGTCCGCCTTCAATCGCTTCAAGAGCTTCTTGAGGCGTTTCGAAAAGAATCAAGGCATGTGTATTACCAAAGCGAGGGTCTTTTGATACCTCAATCAATTTCTTGATTGGTACAACGTTCGCTTTTACGTTACCAGGTGCAGCCTGTTTGATGAGTTGTTTGCGCAATTCATCTTTTGCAACCGTATCAGATGCAACGATAATACGATCTACTTTAGAAGCAGGAGTCCAACCAGTTGCCACTTGACCATGCAAGAGACGCGAATCGATACGAGCCAATTTGATTTTCAACTTGCCGTCACCAATAACAGTTCCTGGAGGGATAGCACCTTGAGGTGCAGCAGGAGTGGCAGTTGCCACAGGAGTAGCTTCAGCTGGTTGAAGTTCTTCTGGAAGAACCTTCACTCCATCCTTAGCTTCCTTAATAATGTTTGCCGCAACTTCTTCCACACCAGCAGAAGCATTAATCATACGTTCTGTGTATGCTTGGATAAGCATTGGCAAGTTTAGACCTGTGATGATTACTACCTTGCGGTCTGGATTTTCACCAGCTACGCGGCTTGCTTGGTTAAATGGTGAACCACTCCAAAGGTCAGCCAAAACCAAAACTTCATCATCGGCATCGAATGCGTCAACGGCTGCATTCAGCTTGGCATATAAATCATCAGGACCTTCACTTGGCATAAAAGTAACGACTTGTACTTTTTCTTGTTCGCCAAAGATCATTGAACCTGACTGATGAATACCAGCAGCAAATTCGCCATGACTTGCAATAATGATTCCAATACTCATTATTGATCCTCCTAAATTTTTTTAGATCCTATGAAAGTCTGAAAAGGCCTTCATATTCCTTGTAACGTGTATATTATAAAACGCTTACAGAAGAATGTCAAGTATATATGTAAATAAGTTTGGGAAAACTTTCAGAAAAACTATAAAATAATACCGCTTCGCAAATGTTTTATTGGTCGCAGAACTCCTGATATCATCGCTTTTGTACAAAACAAAAACTCTGAAAATAATTTTTCAGAGCCTATAATTTTTTATAAAAATAATTTTTCTAATTCTTTTGCGACACCATCTTCAAAATTGGCAAATTCAGTCATCTGATCAGCATGGGGGCGAAGTGTGTCACTACAGTTTTTCATGCCATATGCTTTTCCAGCGAGGTCAAGCATTTCTACATCATTATGTTCATCCCCAAATGCAATCAAATCTTTTGCATCTAATTGAAATATATCCAATAAATAAATCAAAGCTGAAGCCTTAGTAACACCTTTTGCACAGGTTTCCAATACATTGAGAGGTCCACCCCAGGTATTGATTTCTAATTCATTATTGAAATAAGATCTCATTTCTTCCGCAAGTGCGTATTTATCAGTTGCTCTTGTCTGCATGAGGATTGAATGTGGGTCAGAAGTGATTAATTCAGGTTTAATAAGTGTATCAGGTGTTATTTGTTCAACTCCCATCAAGCTAGGATCAACTCGGTCCAGATGATTTTGTGTAATAAAGAATTTATTTTTATACTCACCAGCAATAAACTCGGCTTCAAATGTATCTTCAGATTTTAAAAATTCTAATAGATAGCTTTTATCGATTAAAACATTCTTTTCCCATTCCCATCTTCGATTTGGAATATGTACCAATGACCCGTTAAAATTAATCATCGGTGTATCTAACTCCAGTTGTTGATAGAATGTTTCAGCCATCCGATAGGGGCGTCCAGTAGCAATTAAAACTAGGTGTCCCTGTTTTCTTACTTTTTTAATTGTAGAGATTGTGTACTCGGATAATTGGCTTTCTTGATTTAAAAGCGTTCCATCCAAATCAATTGCTATCATTTTTTTCTTCATCATTTAATGTTTATATAACTCCGTCTTATAGCTAATAAGTGACAGTATATCAAAAACAAGTAAGATAATCAAAAAATTAATAGTTCAGCTATTTAATAGTAGAGAATGCAATATAGTTCACAAAAAACGAACGTTTCAACAAACATTTAAGGGGAATCTGTAAAAATTACCGGAAAAAGCGTTCATTTCTATTGAAATATTATTTTATTTCCGGTATAATAAGTTTATTGTTCGTGAATAAAGGAGAAAAATGAAAAATGGACAAGTTTTTTAAACTAAAAGAACATAATACGACTGTTTCGACAGAGATTATGGCAGGGCTTACGACATTCTTTGCAATGTCATATATTTTATTTGTTAACCCAAGCATTTTGAGTGTTGCGGGTATGCCAACACAAGCTGTTTTCTTGGCGACCATTATTGCCAGTGCGGTCTCTACATTAGTAATGGGACTATTTGCAAATGTACCTTATGCTTTGGCACCAGGTATGGGGTTGAATGCCTTTTTCACCTATACAGTAGTTATTGGTTTGGGCTTCACATGGCAAGAAGCACTTGGTATGGTATTCTTGTGTGGTTTGTTTAATATCTTTATCACAGTTACAAAAGTTCGTAAAAGTATTATTAAGGCGATTCCTGTTAGCTTGCAACATGCTATTGGTGGAGGTATTGGGGTATTTGTAGCCTACCTTGGTTTCAAAAATTCTAACTTGATTACTTTCCTAACATCTGGTTCAGATATCATTACAGTCAATGGTGTTGCCCCGGCGGATGCAACAGCAGAAACATTCTCAAATGGTGTTTTCTCTGTCTTAGCTGGCGGTGGTGTAGTTCCTTCTATCACAACCTTCACTGATCCAAGTGTACTTCTTACTGTATTTGGTCTGATTCTTACAGCTGTTTTGGTTATTAAAAATGTACGTGGTGCTATCTTGATTGGTATTATCGCGACAACTGTAGCAGGTATCCCAGCAGGTGTAGTTGATTTATCTTCTATTAGTTTTGCAGATAATCATATTGGTTCAGCATTTGGAGAATTAGGGACAACCTTCCTTGCAGCCTTTGGAGGAATCGGCTCACTATTTGCTGATTCAAGCCGTTTACCATTAGTATTGATGACCATTTTTGCATTCAGTTTGTCAGATACATTCGATACTTTGGGTACGTTCATTGGTACAGGTCGTAAGACTGGTATCTTCTCTGCTGAAGATGAAAAAGCACTTGAAAATGGCACAGGTTTCAATTCAAAAATGGATAGAGCGCTCTTTGCAGATGCAATTGGTACATCTATTGGTGCCATCTTTGGTACTTCAAATACCACAACCTATGTTGAGTCTGCTGCAGGTATCTCAGCAGGTGGGCGTACAGGTTTGACAGCTGTCACAACAGCAGTTCTCTTCCTTCTTTCTATTCTTATTTTGCCATTTGTTGGAATCGTGCCAGCGGCAGCGACATCTCCAGCCTTGATTATTGTCGGTGTCATGATGGTATCTTCATTCCTTGATGTGGATTGGAGCCGATTTGAAGATGCGCTTCCAGCCTTCTTTGCAGCCTTCTTTATGGCACTATGCTTCTCTATCTCTTACGGTATTGCAGCAGCCTTTATCTTCTATTGCTTGGTAAAAGTTTCAACAGGTAAGGCTAAAGAAATTCACCCAATTCTTTGGGGTGCTACAGCACTGTTTATTTTAAACTTTATTATTTTGGCCATTATCTAACATGGTTTATATACATCAACCTGGTTTCTAAGAAACCAGGTTTTTTGTCAAATATATAGAATGTAGGAAGCGGGTTACGACTAATTTGAGACAAATTGAAGAAATGTAAAATGGTTTGAATTAGCTGTATGAGGAAATTTGTAAATAGAAGACCCCTTAAACGAAAAGTCCAAGGGGGAATGCGTTAACTATAATGTTTGAATAAGGCATGAGTTGCCTCGTGAATAGTCCTGGCTGTCTCAGCATTATTCATTGTATAAAGATGGACACCAGCCACATCATTAGTGACCAAATCAACAATTTGATCCACAGCATAGGCAAGACCTGCTGCCCGAAGTGATTCAGGATTGTGCTCATATTTTTCTAAAATGGCTTTAAACTTACGGGGCAAGCGTATGTTTTCACAAGTTTTCAAGAGTCGAAGTGCCTGATTCCTGTTGATAATAGGCATGATACCTGCAATAATAGGCACTTCGATGTCTGCTAGAATGCATTTCTCTTGAAAATTGTAGAAGGCTTCATTATCGAAGAAGAGTTGTGATACTAATGTCGAACAACCTGCGTCCACTTTCTTTTTTAGGTTCTTGATATCTGATACTGCGTTTGGCGATTCAGGATGTCCTTCTGGATAGCAAGCTCCGATGATATCAAATTGAGGAGCTTCTTCCTTGATAAAGGAAACTAAATCAGTTGCATATTTGAAATCCTCCTTTGGAGAAAGTCCATTGATAATGTCTCCACGCAGGGCTAAAATCTGATGGACTCCAATTTCGTCGAGAGAATGAAGAACAGACCGAACTTTTTCCTTTGTTAGATAAGCCGCAGGTAAGTGTGCAATGGTTGGAATATGTAACTCATTGTGCACATGGTTTGCTAACTTAACAGTTGTTTCCTCAACATTCAAATTGTTGTTGCTACAAGTCACACTAATAAAGTGAGGGGCCAAACCCTGCATCTCATTAAGCGCGTGGATAATTTTTTCATTGCCTACTTCTGGTTTTGGAGGAAAAATTTCAAATGAGAGACTTGGGGTTTGACCAATCATAAATTAGAGTTCCTTTCTGGCTGCCTTAGCTGCTTGAGTCAAGTGGATAAGGCTGACTTTTGTTTCTTTTTCACCACGAGTTTTAAGACCGCAGTCGGGGTTAATCCACACTTTTTCTTTTGGTACTTTAGCAAGAATGGCTTCTATCGTATGAGAAATTTCTTCTACAGATGGAACACGTGGGGAGTGGATATCATAGACACCAGGACCTACCTGAGTTTGGAAATTCTTAGCCTTGAGTTCATCTAGGATAACGAGATTTGAACGGCTGGCTTCAAAGGAGATAACGTCCGCATCCATATTGTCGATGGCAGGAATGATGTCTGTAAATTCGCTATAGCACATGTGAGTGTGAATTTGCGTATCTGGTGCAACCGTTGAGTGAACTAATCGGAAGGCTGGAATCGCCCAATCCAAATATTCACTGTGCCAGTCGCTACGACGAAGTGGTAATTTTTCACGTAAAGCTGCTTCGTCAATTTGGATAATCTTGATACCCGCTGCTTCAAGGTCAAGAACTTCTTCCTTGATAGCAAGGGCGATTTGAAGAGTTGATTCTTTAATAGAAATATCTTCACGAGGGAATGACCAGTTGAGGATGGTTACTGGCCCTGTCAACATACCTTTAACTGGTTTGTTTGTACGGCTTTGTGCATAGCTTGACCATTTAACAGTGATTGGGTTCAAGCGCGTCACATCCCCCCAGATGATTGGTGGTTTTACCCCACGCATACCATATGATTGGACCCATCCGTTCTTACTGAAGAGATAACCAGAAAGGTTTTCACCGAAGTATTCTACCATGTCGTTTCGTTCAAACTCACCATGAACCAAGACATCGAAGTCAACTTCTTCCTGCCATGCAATCCATTCGTCTGTTTGAGCTTTAACAAATGTATCGTATTCTTCTTCTGAGATATTTCCTTTGCGGAAAGCCAAGCGTGTGCTGCGAATTTCTTTTGTTTGAGGGAAAGATCCAATCGTTGTTGTTGGAAGAAGTGGTAAGTTCAATTTCTCACGTTGAATGGCTTCACGTTCTGCAAAGACTGGTAGGCGTGTATAGTCAGCGTCTGTCAGTCCTGCAAGACGGTCTGCGAGCACTTTGTCACGACCAACTCGTTCAAGGGAGAAAAGTTCCTTGTTTGCTGCTAGGGCTGTCTCGCCTTGTCCATTGCGAATGGCATCCAAATCACGCAATTCGTTCAATTTTTCAACTGCAAAGGCAAAGTGGTTGAGAATTGCGGGTTCAAACTCTTCATTTGCTGTTGTGAAAGGCACGTGAAGAAGAGAGCAAGAAGTTGTTAGGACGACATTTTCAGCTGGAATAGCATCCAGAATAGCCAAGCTCTTTTCATAATGGTTACGCCAGATATTTTTACCGTTGACGATACCAGCGTAAAGGGTCTTGTCAGCTGGGAAGCCTGTTGCAACAAGTGCAGCAGTTTCCTTACCTTCTACAAAGTCAAGACCGATGGCATCGACTGGTAGGTTAGTCAATTCTGTGTAAATATCACGAACATCACCGAAGTAGGTTTGGATGAGGACTTGCAAGCCTTTTTTGTCTGCCAAGAGAGTTTGATAGATATTTAGGAACAGAGCTTTTTCATCTGCAGTCAAATCCTTGACCAAGCTCGGTTCGTCCAGCTGGATTTTTTCAGCGCCAAGTTCTGCCAATTTTTCAAAAACTTGTCCATAGGCTGCAACTAAGCTGTCAGCGAAATCAGTAGCAGTTAAACCTTCTTCAAAATCAGTTAATTGTAAGAGAGTAAATGGTCCGATTAAGACTGGTCGAGTTGAGATACCTAAGTCTTTTGCTTCTTGGAATTCATCGAAAATCTTTTTACCAGCTAGTTTGATTTCTGTGTCTTTTTCAATAGCTGGAACGATATAGTGGTAGTTGGTGTTGAACCATTTTTTCATCGGTCTAGCACGAACGTCCCCTTTTTCTCCTTGATAGCCACGCGCCAAAGCGAAGTATTTTTCAAGGTCAGTCAAATCAAGGTTTTGTGCTGCTTTAGGTACGATGTTGAATAGTACTGCTGCATCCAAAACATTGTCATAGTGTGAGAAGTCGTTGCTTGGGATTTCAGTAATACCTGCCTCTTTTACAATATTCCAATGTTTAGCGCGCAATTCTTTGGCAGCAAGCAAAAGTTCTTCCTGTGGAATTTCATTTCTAAAGTATTTTTCGGTAATAAATTTTAATTCGCGGTGTTCTCCGATTCGTGGGAAGCCGATAATGGTAGTCGTCATGGTAGTTCCTCCAAAATATTTCTATGCACCTATACTAACAAAAAAAAGAACACTTGTATAATTGTAAAAAATTAGAGGAAGCTATAGTTTTTAGCTATACCTTTTTTAAGAGACCAAGCTTAATTTTTTTCTATATTATTAATAACTTAAAAATGATAGCTTGTTTTTGCTAGTAGAATGATGGTGTAACTAAACAGAGGTCATAATTTTTCTTTAAGTCGTGATAAATTTTATATATTGGTCAAATAGGGTATTCCTTGATAGACTAGTACTACTTTTGAAAATTGGAGGAAAATGTAATGAAAAAGAAATGGCTTGCAGGTTTGCTTTCAACGGTTGCGGTGGTAACCTTGGCAGCTTGCGCAAGCGGTGGTTCATCAACGACTACATCAAGTTCTAGCTCATCAGCTGACACAGAAACATTTATATATGCTATTAATGGAGATCCAAGTTCAACCAACCCAATTAATACAAGCGATCGTTGGGGATTGACCTTGACAAACTTTATCTATTCTCCACTTATTCGTGTAGAGGCTGATGGTACTTATGTCAACGAATTGGCAGATTCTTATGAAGTAGCCGAAGATGGACTTAGTATCACAGTGAAACTTCGTCAAGATGTAAAATGGTCTGATGGTGAAGATTTTACAGCTGATGATGTTGTCTTTACTTATGAACAAAAGATTAAAGAAGAAAATGGTGGATCAGATGGTTTATATATCAATGGTCAACCTGTAACAGTCGAGAAGGTGGATGACTACACTGTGAAGTTTGTTCTTCCAGCTGTTTCAGCGCCAGCTTTGGACAATATTGTGACGGAAACCTACATCATTCCTCAACATGTGTTCAAGGATGAAGCCGACTTTTCTGCTAGTCAGTTGACAGCGACACCTGTCGGAACTGGTCCATACAAGTTTGTGGAGTACAAACATGGTGAATACATCAAATTAGCAGCGAATGAGTACTATTACAAGGGTAAAGCTAAAATTGATAATCTCGTTCTTCGTATCATTGAAAGTGCAGACACCACTAAAGTAGCACTCCAAACTGGTGAAGTAGATGCAGCCTTTGTGCTTCCATCAGATATTAAAGATTTGAGCACCGATACCATTACAACATATGCTTATAGTGAAAACCGTGTTGGCTATCTTGGTCTCAATACCTCAACTGAAGAATTGAAAGATGTGAGAGTTCGTCAAGCCTTACTTTATGCGTTGAATAAAGAGGAGTTTAACCAAGCGGCCTATCTTGATAAGAAATACTATGAAACGCCATATTCATTCTTACCAGTTGCCAATCCATATGTGACAGAAGATGTTGAGAAATATGAACAAAATATTGAGAAGGCAAAACAACTCTTAGCAGAAGCAGGTGTCAGCAATCTGACTGTTAATCTTGGTTACTCATCATCAGATGCAGCCCAAACCTTGCAAGCTACTTTGATTCAACAACAATTAGCAGCAATTGGTGTTGCTGTTGAATTGGCAGGTGGAGACTCTACAGCGCTCTTTACAGAGTTGAAAAAAGAAGGTTCTACAGCATATGACCTCTTCTTGGGTGGCTACATCATGGGAAATGACCCTGATCAGTATGCTCGTTTGTTTAAAACTGGTGGTGCTTCAAATTACTTTAAATTGGCGTCAAGCGAGGTTGACAGTCTCTTTGAACAAGGTGCTGTTGAATTGGATCAAACAAAACGTGAGCAAATTTATGATAATTTGCAAGCAACATTGGCTGATCAAGCTGCCATTTACCCTATCGTAGATAACAAAAAAGTTTTGGCGGTTAACAATCGTGTAAAAAATGTTGAAAAAGCTGGATTAATTCCAATTTATACATTTGAAGATCCGTCTAAATTAACAATTGAATAAGTATAATATGGGATGGGAGAGGGATTTTCCTTGCTCCCAAAGAGGAGAAGGAGTGGCAAATTGCCGAAAACTCCTCCCCTCTTTTTCTCGTTTTTGGAGGATGTATGTTTCGTTATATTTTAAAAAGAATCTTACAGGCAATTCCCCTCTTGCTGTTGATTTCTTTCATTGTGTTTTCATTGATTCAGTTAGCCCCCTTTGATGTCATTGATTCAATGACAACACCAAATATGAGTCAAGAACAAATTGATTTGTTGAAGGTAAAATATGGTTTGGATCAGCCATTTTTAGTTCAATATTTTGTATGGTTGAAGGGTATTTTATCGGGAAATTTGGGTTTTTCCCTCATGACTCAACACTCGATTGGGGCAGATTTGGCCGAAAAAATTCCCAACACGATTTCCTTGGTTTTACCAGCATATTTGACGGCTCTTGTCTTAGCCATTACACTTGGGCTTGTTTCTGCTTCCCAACGTGGCAAATGGGCTGATAAAGTCATTGATGCCTTTGCATCTGTGGGCATTGCGGTACCAACTTTCTGGTTTGCTATGATTTTAATCTATTTCTTTGGTTATAAGTGGCGAGTGTTTCCGTTTATCGGAATGTACACTTTGGGAAAGGAAGGAGATGTTCTTGATTTTCTAGCTCATTTTGCCTTACCTTATCTTACATTGACCATGGCATTTTTACCTGAGTTGATTCGGTTTATTCGAGCGTCAGCGATTGTAGAGGTTGAAAAAGATTATGTAACCGTTCAAGAAGCTTTCAAAGCTAAACGGTTTGAAATTTTTGGGAAACATGTGGCCCGCAATGTTTTAATTCCTGTCGTGACTCAAGTTGGGATGGCCTTACCAATGTTGGTAACGGGTGCTATTATCACAGAGACTATTTTTGCTTGGCCTGGTGTAGGTCCTTATTTGACAGCGGCTACTAAGAGTTTGGACTATCCAGTGATTATGGCTGTCATGCTTTTGTCTGCGACCTTAGTTATTCTAGGGAATCTCTTATCAGATATTCTCTATGCTGTCGTCGATCCACGTATTTGGAAAGGAGGAGAGGGACAATGATTCTTAAACAATTCAAGGAGACTTTGAAGAGTTCGCCACTCTATCTTTTCTCTCTTCTTTTTATTCTTTTCTTGATTATTTTATCTCTCATTGCGCCGTTGATTCCTATTGATCCAAATGTAACGGATGTCAGTCAAATGAACCAAGGGCCTAGTGCTGAGCATTGGTTTGGAACCGATCAAGTAGGGCGTGATTATTTTATTCGTGTTATTTATGGGGGACGGATCTCTCTTTTAGTTGGCTTGTTGGCAATGGCTGCATCAGTGACCATTGGGAGCTTGGTTGGCATCACAGCAGGCTATCTAGGAGGAAAATGGGATAATGCCATTATGCGGGTAGTAGATGTGCTGTCATCCATTCCTTGGCTAGTCTTAGTGATTGTTCTCAGTATCTTTTTAAAGCCTGGTTTATCCACAATCATTATTGTGATTGGTGGTTTTTCATGGATGAGTATTGCTAGGATGTTACGGGCTGAAACCTTAAAAGCAAAGGTGGCAGATTATGTTGGCTACGCATCCTTTATAGGTTTAAAGAAACCATTGATTGTTTGGCGACACATCCTGCCAGCCATCTTACCGACCTTGATTGTAACGGCATCAACGAGTATTTCGTCAGCAATTATGACAGAATCAGCTCTTAGTTTCTTAGGAATAGGGATTCAACAGCCCTTAGCATCCTGGGGTAGTCTTTTACAAAATGCTCAGTCTACCTTACAGAGTGCTCCGCATATGGCGATCTTACCGGGACTTTTTATCCTATTGACCATCTATTCATTTAATAATATCGGTGATCTCATACGTGATTGCCTTGAAAGAGAGGTGTACTAATGTCAAAACACTTGGTAGAAATCAGTAACCTCACCATTATCAATCAAAAAAGTAAAGAACAAACCATGCTTGTCAAAGGGATTGATCTCTCCATTCCCAAAGGAAAAATTGTTGGAATTGTTGGAGAGTCTGGTTCGGGTAAGAGTTTGACAATGAAATCCTTGATGGGGATTTTACCAAAAGGTTTGGAAGCAAGCTATGATCGATTTGAAATGGATGGAAAGCAAGTACGTAATCCAAAGGTTTTGCCTTTGTCTATGATTTTTCAAGATCCAATGACCTCTTTGAATCCATTACGAACCGTTGGATTTCATTTACGGGAAGTTCTTCGTCGTTTTCAGCCGAAATTGACCAAGGAAGAGCGGGAAGTGGCCATTTTAGAGATGTTGGATAAGGTGGGAATTTCTAATCCAGAACTTCGTCTCAAACAATTTCCTTTTGAGTTTTCAGGTGGAATGCGTCAAAGGATCATGATTGCTATGGCCTTATTGACCAAGCCAGACATGTTAATTGCTGATGAACCAACAACGGCATTAGATGTGACAATTCAAGCTCAAATCTTGGCTTTGGTAAAAGAATTGCAAGAGCAATTAGGATTGACAGTTGTAATTGTGAGTCACGATTTTAGTGTAATTGCTGGTATTTGTGATCAGGTCTATGTGATGAGAAACGGTCTTGTGTTGGAACATGCACCTGTTGATACGATTTTTGCACAGTCTTTACATCCCTATACGCAATCTTTGTTGAAAGCGGCCCGCTTAGAAGCAAGTCAAGGTCCTGTACCGGCTGATCGCGATGATAGTCAGTTGGTTCAAGTTGCTCCAGAACATTGGGTGAGAAAGGAGGAGAAAAATGGCTAAAGAAGTATTGGTACAAGTTTCAGATGTGAGAAAGACCTATTCCAAGAAGAATTGGTTAGGTCAAGAACAACGCGTCGATGCTTTAAATGGTGTTGATTTGTCCATTTATAAAGGTGAGACACTCGGTCTGGTTGGTGAATCCGGCAGTGGTAAATCGACACTGTCTAAAATTGTTTTGGGACTGGAAAAAGCAAGTCAGGGACAGGTAGATTTTCCTGGTTTGACAGCTGAGGAACTAAACAGTCAAGCGCTTCAGGTGATCTATCAGGATCCTTACTCCTCCCTCAATCCCTATCTATCAGCTTTAGAACTTGTCAAAGAACCGCTTTATTTGTTACCAAAGAAGGAGGCAGAAGAGAGGGCTTTAGCAATGTTGGAAAGGGTAGGTATACAGGGGGATGCTGTACATAAACGCCCAAAATCTTTTAGTGGAGGCCAACGTCAGCGTATTGGAATCGCTCGGGCAGTTGTATCCAATCCGCAATTTATCGTGTGTGACGAACCGACTTCTGCTCTGGATGTTTCGATTCAGGCAACCATATTGGATTTGCTTAACCAGCTTCAAGTAGATTTAGGTTTGACCTATCTTTTCATTTCTCATGACCTAAACTTGGTGCGGCATTTTGCTGATAGGATTGCGGTCATGTACAAGGGTAGTTTGGTTGAAATTGGGCCTGCGCAGGATATTTTTCAAGATCCCCAACATCCCTACACCCGCTATCTTTTGCAATCCAATTTAAGTTTAGATCCTAATCAGGCACGAGCTCAATTGCAGGAGTTGTCACAGACAGGTCTCCTAAAGGATTTCATTACGGAAGGCGAATGGAAAGAAATCAGCGGGGAGCATTACGTATTAGAGGCTGCTGATAAATAATTTTTATCAGTCTATAAATCTTCTATATTAGACAAGGCGAGTGAGCCGTGCTACAATGAACGAAATAAATGAAAGGAGCTTTTTATGGGAAAAGTGATTATTGGAATTTCAGGAAATGAACAAGAATTTCCAACAAAATCTGGTCGAGTTTACGTGACAGTTGCGCGTGAATTGGCAGACGGTGTTCGTCAGGCTGGTGGTGTACCAATGGTTATTCCTATGGGAACTCCTGATTTAGCCAAAGATTACATTGACGTGATTGATAAGTTGATACTTTCAGGAGGTCAGCATGTTGACCCGAGTCTATATGGGCAAAAACGTTTAATTGACAGTGATGATTATCTATTAGAACGTGACGAATTTGAGTTGGCTTTGATTGCTGAAGCCTTACGTCAAGGAAAACCGATTTTTGCAGTCTGCCGTGGGATGCAGTTACTGAATGTTGCACTTGGTGGTAGCTTGGAGCAAGAAGTTGCTAATCATTGGCAAACTGATCTGGTGGGCACCTCCCATCGTTTGCAAGTCAAACCACAAAGTCGTGTCGGTAAGTTATTTGCTCAAGGAAGTCAAATCAATTCCTTTCATCATCAGCGGATTAAAGACTTGGCACCCGGATTAGTCGCGACTGGTCTAGATCCAAGAGATGGTACGATTGAGGCTTATGAAAGTAAAGGCAAACAGGCTCTGTTTGGCCTACAGTGGCATCCAGAATTTTTGTACAATGACTGTAAACAGCACAGAGAGCTATTTCACTATTTGGTAGATGTGTTTTAAAGAGGGAAGCGGTTCCCTCTTTTATTATTATCAATTGTTATAATTGCATTTGTATTTGCTATAGTGAAAACCAATAGCCATTTATAAAAAAAACCAATTGGTCAGAACTGAATTTCTGTGTTAAGATAGATACAGTTCTAATTTTAAGGAGATATGTATTATGAAATTAAAAAAATTATTTAGTTTAGCAGCAGCAACTTTATCAATCGGTGTTCTTACTGCATGCGGTAGTTCATCTTCAAGTTCATCATCTGATTCAGCAGAAACAACAACATTGAATGTAGGTATCATGACTCGTGATGATTATACTACTGAATTGTGGGACAAAGTCACTGAATTGGCTGCAGATAAGGGTGTAACACTTAACTTGACTGAGTTTACTGACTATTCACAACCAAACAAAGCTTTGGCTGAAGGCGATATTGATGTCAATGCATTCCAACACATTTATTTCTTGAATAACTGGAACCAAGAAAATGGCGAAGACATACAAGTTGCTGGTTACACAATTTACAGCCCAATCCGTTTCTATTCAGGTGTTGAAGGTGACAAAGATAAATATTCTTCAACAGACGAGATTCCAGAAGGTGCGGAAATTGCAGTTCCGAATGATGCAACAAATGAAAGTCGTGCACTTTTCTTACTTGAGTCAATTGGGTTGATTGATTTGGATGTTGCGGATGGTGAGTTGGCAACACTTGCAGATGTTAAAAGTAATCCTAAAAACATCACTATTACAGAATTGGATGCTAGCCAAACAGCTCGTTCACTTGAATCTGTAGATGGTGCAGTTATCAACAATAACTATGCAAAAGAAGCTGGTTTAGACACAGATAAAGCTCTTTATATCGAGCAAAAAGGTGCTAATACAGAAGTATGGTATAATGTAATTGCAGCACAAAAAGGCTGGGAAGATTCAGACAAGGCTGATGCGATTAAAGTGTTAATTGAAGCATACAACACAGATGAAGTAGCAGAAATTATCACACGAGCTTCTGGTGAAACTGACTTCCCAATCTGGGACGAAGCTTCAGCAGAATAATTAATAAGTTAATTGATAAGGAATAGAGGAAGCTGATACGAATGTTTCAGCTTCTATTCCTATTTTTAGGGAGGGACGTTCATGAGCTATTTAACAGAACAAGAACAGATAGCAAAATTTTGGCAAGATGAGATTGTACAAGAAAATATCAACCTTTTGCAGACTTTAATTGGTAAAAAATCGATTTTCGCTCATCAAATTGGATTGGAAGAGGTAGCTGACTATCTTCAAGTACTGTTTGAAGAGGCAGGAGCATCAGTTCTAGTGGATAAATCTTACGCTGCTCCGTTTGTCCTTGCCAAATTCGTGGCAAATCATCCAGAAGCTCGAACAATCATCTTCTATAATCACTATGATACTGTTCCAGCAGATAGTGATCAGATTTGGTTGAATGGCAAGCCGTTTGAGTTAACAATCACAGAAGATACAATGTATGGTCGTGGGGTTGATGATGATAAAGGTCATATTATTGCACGCCTGACAGCTGTTAAGAAGTATTTAGCCAAGCATGGAGAATTGCCTGTAAATATTATTTTTATCATGGAGGGAGCTGAGGAATCAGCATCTGTTGATTTGGATAAATACCTTGTCAAATACAAGGAACAATTGAGTCAAGCAGAGCTACTCGTTTGGGAACAAGGAATTCGCAACAAGAAAAACCAATTAGAAATTTCCGGCGGTAATAAGGGTATTGTGACATTTGATGTGAGCGTTACAAGTGCCGCACTGGATATTCATTCCTCATTTGGTGGGGTTGTTGATTCAGCTGCGTGGTACCTGCTACAAGCATTAAATAGTTTACGGGAACCAGATGGAACCATAAAGGTTCCTGGTATTTATGAGAAGGTTCAGGAGCCGAATGAGCGCGAATTGGCTTTAGTTGAGGAATATGCATTGATTCATGCGGAAGGGTTACATGAAATCTATGGCCTGACCTTGCCACTCTTGATTGAGGAGAGAGAAGCACTCCTGAAACGTCTGTATTTTGAACCGTCAATTACGATTGAAGGAATTCATGCGGGCTATCATGGTCAGGGCGTTAAAACAATTATTCCCGCCCAAGCTAGTGCAAAAATGGAAGTACGATTGGTTCCCGGCTTAAGTCCAGAAGGTGTTTTGGAGAGCATTCGGGCATATCTAGCGGATCAAGGGTTTGATAAGATTGAGGTAAATTTTACCCTAGGTGAAGAGTCTTATCGTTCTGATATGTCTGCCCCAGCTATTCTGAAAGTCATTGATTTAGCTAAGTCATTCTATCCTAATGGTGTTTCAATTTTACCAACCTCCCCTGGCACTGGTCCTATGCACACCGTTTTTCATGCACTAGAAGTTCCAATTGCTGGTTTTGGTTTGGGACATGAAGGTAGTAGAGATCACGCAGGTGATGAAAATGTTAAGATTGCTGACTATATTGCACACGTAGAATTTATTGAGGAGTTGATAGAAACCTATGAGTAAGGAAATCATTAAACTAGATAAGATAGATGTTACCTTCCGTCAGAAAAAGCGGGAGATTACAGCAGTAAAAGATGTGAGTATTCATATTAACCAAGGGGATATTTATGGTATCGTTGGATACTCAGGAGCAGGAAAGTCGACACTTGTTCGTGTGATTAACCTCTTGCAAGTGCCGACTGGAGGAACTATTACCGTTGATAAGGATGTCCTATTTGAAAATGGTAAGGTAACTTTGACTCCAGCTCAGTTACGCGAGAAACGCCGTGATATCGGTATGATTTTTCAGCACTTTAACCTTATGGCCCAATCAACTGCAGCAGAAAATGTGGCCTTTGCCCTTAAACACTCAGGGTTGTCCAAAGAAAAAAAAGCTGAAAAAGTAAAGAAATTACTTGATCTTGTTGGTTTGGCTGACCGTGCTGAAAACTATCCAGCTCAACTATCTGGTGGGCAAAAACAACGGGTAGCGATTGCACGAGCCTTGGCCAATGATCCTAAGATTCTGATTTCTGATGAGTCCACATCCGCACTGGATCCAAAAACGACCAAGCAAATTTTGGCACTTTTGCAGGAACTCAATGAAAAATTAGGTTTAACAATTGTTCTCATCACACATGAAATGCAGATTGTCAAAGATATTGCTAACCGAGTAGCTGTGATGCAGGATGGGCGTTTGATTGAAGAAGGTTCTGTATTGGAAATTTTCTCGCATCCAAAACAAGAATTGACCAAAGACTTTATCAAAACAGCAACAGGAATTGATGAAGCTTTGGTGAAGATTTATCAACAAGGCATCGTGAAAGAATTGCCAGACAATAGTGTGTTGGTGCAATTGAAATACTCAGGTGCAAGTACTGACACAGCGATTGTCAATGATCTATATAAATTCTACCAAGTTTCATCAAATATTCTTTATGGAAATATTGAAATTTTGGATCATATTCCAGTAGGTGAATTGGTGGTTATTCTATCTGGTGAACAGGCAAATATTCAACGCGCGTTGACAGCCGTACGGGAAGCCAATGTTGAAGTAAACATTTTGAAAGGAGACCTTGCATGAATGCGTGGATTGAATCAACATTTGCAAATGTTATAAAAATGGGGTGGGATACCTCTTATGGTTGGAAAATTGCTATCGAATCTACCATTTACATGACCTTCTGGTCCTTTGTATTTGGAGGACTCTTAGGCCTGCTGGCTGGTTTATTACTCGTATTAACAGGTCCAAGAGGTGTATTAGAAAATAAATATGTTTTCTGGATTTTGGACAAGGTAGCCTCTCTCTTTCGTGCCATTCCATTTATCATTTTGTTAGCGGTTATTTCACCTGTTACTAAACTTATTGTCGGGAAATCAATTGGTATGACAGCCGCTCTGGTTCCTCTCTCTTTATCAGTATTTCCATTCTATGCCCGTCAGGTACAGGTTGTTTTATCTGAGATGGATCGTGGGGTTATTGAGGCGGCACAAGCTTCAGGAGCAACGATTTGGGACATTATTCGCGTCTATTTGCGTGAAGGTCTACCAGATTTAATTCGTGTGACAACCTTAACTTTGATTTCCTTGATTGGTTATACAGCAATGGCGGGAGCAATTGGTTCGGGTGGTCTTGGGAATGTTGCTATTTCTTATGGATACAATCGTTCGGACCATGATGTGACATTTGTTGCAACGTTATTAATTCTGATAATGATTTTCTTTGTTCAGTTTGTTGGAGACTTCCTCACTAAGAAAATCAATCATCGATAGTGAATAGAAAGGGATTGGCTATGGAATTTGCAAAACTTGTTCGAGGTGAACCGGGTCAATATGTAGCATCAAAAGGAGCACTTAAAGAGTTACCTGACTGCCTCTCTCTATTTAAACACCCTGTCGTAATAACTGGTCAAAAATCTTATGCGGCATTTGTCAAACATTTTGGGAAAGAGTCAGATTGGCCAGTGCTATTCTATGATCAAACAGCTAGTCATGAGGATATGGAACGGTTAGCAGCTCAAGCTCGTCATCTGGAAGCAGATGTGATCATTGGCATTGGTGGTGGTAAGGTCATGGATACGACAAAAGGAGTTGCTGATCGATTAAATGTAGAAGTTGTGTTGATTCCTACACTAGTCGCGACATGTGCATGCTCAACACCGCTTCTAGTTGCCTATCACCCTGATCATACCTTTAAATCGATTGACTATTGCCAAAGATCTGGATTTATGACAGTCGTTGATTATGATTTACTGGTAGATGCTCCCAAAGAGTTCTTGATTAGTGGACTTTCAGATACATTAGCAAAATGGTACGAATTAGAAGCCATCCATCGTGGAAAATTGCGACAGGATTTACCAGCGACAGTCCAATTAGCTCTGGCAACTGCACAGGTTAGTCAAGATATTCTCTTGCAAGATACTGAGTCTGTTCTTGAAGCAGTGGATAAGAAACAGGTTACACCTGCTTTCAAGCGAATGGTTGATACAGTCTATGTTGTTGCAGCAAATGTTGGTTGCCAGACTAGTGATTATGTTTCTGGTGCCCACGCTTTGCACAATGGGTTGACGGTTTTGCATGAAACACATCGGATTGCGCATGGGCTAAAAGTCGCATATGGAATTTTGGTTCAATTATGTTTGACGGGTGATGAGGACGAAGTTCGTAAGCTCCTTCCTTTCTATAAGAAAAATGGCTATATTTACCGTTGGGACCAATTTGGAGTTGAAGAGAATTGCTTATCAGCTATGAAAAAGGTTGCTGATTTAGCAACGGTACCGACTGAAAGTTATGTAAACATTCGTCGGGATATTACAGCTGATGAAGTAGTTGCCGCTATGCAACGGCTGGAAGAAATAGTGGAGGAAGCAGCTCATGACTAGAAAGATTGGAATTATTGGACTTGGACATGTGGGGGCTACCTTGCTTCATGATTTAATTGCAGGGCAAGTCTTTGATAGTTACGTGGTCATTGATAAGGATGAAAAAAAAGTAGCATCAGACGTGCTAGATATGAAAGATCGGGTTGCCAATACAGGTTACTTTGCAGATTTTGTCATCAATGACTATTCAGCCTTAAGCGATGCTGATATTGTTGTATCTAGTTTAGGCAATATTTTATTGCAAGCAAATGCTGCCAATAGTCGTTTTGCAGAGCTTCCTTTTACTAGTCAGGAAGTGAAGGATGTTTCTAAGAAATTAGTTGCATCTGGTTTTTCAGGAATCTTAATCGTTATCACAAATCCAGTTGATGTGATTACCCAACTATATCAAACTTACACAGGTTTCCCGAAAGAAAAGGTCATCGGTACAGGAACTCTACTAGATACAGCTCGAATGAAGCGTGCGGTAGGGGAAAAATTTGGTGTTTCACCCGTCAGTGTTTCAGGCTATAATCTTGGTGAACATGGAAATTCTCAGTTTACGGCTTGGAGTCAAGTTCGGGTGAATCAAACGCCAATTCAGCAACTACTTTCAACTGATGAATTAAGCCAGCTGGCAGTTGAGGCGCGTGTTGGCGGACATACGGTATTCTTTGGTAAAGGCTATACCAATTTTGCAATTGCAGCAGCTGCTAAGACTTTGATTGAGGCAGTTTTGTCTAATAGCAGAGTGAATTTGCCGGTATCCCATTATTTGGAAAGTTTTGATACTTATATAGGCTATCCAGCCTTAATTGGACGTAATGGAATTGAAGACTCAGTCGTTCTCGATTTACCAAAGGGTGAACGGGAGTTACTTGATCGTTCCGCGCAAATTATTCGTGAACGAGTAGACATTGCTAAAACAGGTGATTGGGATCAATTGATTTTATGATTTATCGAAGATGTTGTTCGGTTTTCACAAGTAGGACTGCAATGACTTATCTCGCTTTTGTAGACAAACACTGATTTTTTTGCTACAATACTAAGCATGAAAGAAGGTTGTTTCAAAAGCCTGTCTAGCGAGCTTGGGAGAGTGAAAGCCAAGCCAGTCTTGAAATAAATGGCGCTTTCTCAGTCGTGAACTTATCCGACTTAATCAAAAATATACAAATGAAGTAATAAATTAGGGTGGAACCGCGTTCTCAACGCCCCTATGTCAGTTGACAGGGGAAGAGAATGTGGTTCTTTTTGTCTGCCGACCGAGTATTTCTTGTTTTTCATCTCAAGTTGGAAGACAGCTATTATAAAGAAAGGAGACCAATTTTCACCTTAGAAAATATCAATCGCGGTTATGAACAGTTTACTGGGCCTGATTTTCCCAAACTGATTGCCTATTTTAAGGACTGGGGAATGGTGGAAAATACTGTGGATATCCAGTCTGGCCAGGTTGTCTATTGTTCGAAGGCAGGTCAAACTCTGGAAAAGCAAGGCTATCAAGTGACGATACCTGTTTCGGACCGAGTCAATCTGGACCAGTTTGTGACCATATTACGCAATCACCAGGCTGGGCAAACAGATTTCCCTACCTTCTGCCAAGAAACAGCAGAAGCAGGCATTTACAAGTGGGTCATTGACCTCGAAGCCATGACCTGTTCCTTCATGGACAAAGCAGAGCAGGCTGTTTTTGAGGAGACGGTACCTAATAGTACGAACATCCACTAGTTGATTTCACTCAAAAAGATATCGTTTTAAGGAGTGAAAAGTCGCGCAACTATTCATAGAAAGAAGGAAAAATATGTCAAAAAAGTTAATTTTCCACAGTGTCAGTGGCATAGTCTCCTTTCAGTCGAATTGCCACACGCTCATCGCTAGGGCGACTGAGCTAGACGCTGTACTAGTTCGCCTTTCCTAGCGGTATGGGCTAGGAAGGCTCACGTCGCAAGAACATCGTCATTTAGTCTATCTTTTATTACGTCGTTAACTCGCTTTGCCGTACCTCAGTACTGCCTGCAGCTCGTTGCCTAGTACTAAAAGTAAACTAAAAGACTATTATTGAGATCAATCCGAAAGGGTCGTTTTTTCTAACAGAAAAAAACTGACCGATATTTCAGTCAGTTTGGTGCTGTTTGATAAGAAATTGGAGGTTGTCGAATAGGCTTTGCTCGTCTGTCAGTTCTAAGATTTGTAACCCTTTTTCCATCAGTTCTTGCTTGTTTTGGGCTATGCCTAGATAGACATAGGCACGGGCTAGTTGGTCATAGCGTTTTTCTTTCTTGGCTAGGTCCATGAGTTTGGTGCTAAAAAAAGTAGACTTGTTGTACTGTTTTTGTTCAAGGAGAAAATAAGCAAATGATTGAAAGTATGACAATATAGTTGGCTGAATCCGCTTGTAATCCCTGTATTTTTCTAATCTTTCCAAGATGAGTTCGGCAGTATCATCGATAACATCAAGTGAGAGCATGTGTGACAAGAGAGTACCTGCCAAGATAATATCGTTATGATACCAGTTATCGTATTGTTCTAGTTGAGACCATAAAAGTTTAGAAAGGTTTCCAGCATCGTCTGAAAGCTGGGTGATAGAAGAACTTTTTCGGATAGCTACAACGGTCTCCAGGAGTAGGCACTTTCTGTGAATAGGAATATCATTGGGTTCTTTTTTTAAATGGTCGTGGCAACAGTTTATCAAATCCTCCATCATCTTAGTTGTTGGGTTTCTGAGATTATCTATATCATAGAGCAATTGTTGGCGTTGGCTGGGCTGGTAGTAGTTACAGAGGTATTCAAATTCCTCGAAGGTCATATCTACTTGCTTGAGCAAGAAGCGCATGAGCTCATAGCTGGGAATGGTTTGATTATTCTCAAAGCGAACCAAGGTCGTGCGATTGAGATAATCACCACAAACCTGCTCTTGACTCAAATGCTTGCTTTTCCGAATGCTCTTATAGACACTTCCGTAATCCCACCGCATAAACTACTCCTTGAAAAAATGTGATTATATGCAACAAAATGAATAAGCTTTATAAAAATAGTTTACCATATTGGTAGAAAATATACAGAGATTTCTATCAAGTAGAAAGGAAAAAGAAGAGCGGAAACGATATTCTTGGTAGGAGTTGAGGTATTCAAGAAAAATCCCATCAGAGAGGAGGAAAGGGAAGGATGAAAAAGAAGGTTGCATATATGACAATTGCTATATTGGTCTTACTTATATCGGTCGTTCGTATTTTGAGTGAGCCAGATAAGAATCCATTTGAAACCCAGCCGACAACTCATCTGGTGGGGTAGGGAATTTAGAAAATTGTAAGTACGGTGTTAATATGGGAAAAGTTTGAAAAGAATATTATTTTATTCAATATATATCTTAACAGCGCTTGCTTTGCTGACATATGGTTTGTATTTATCTTTTTTTAAAAGATAAATGTCCGTCATTTCAAGTAACATTTCTGGCACTGCTAGGATTAGTTATAGGTTACGTAGTTATAGGAGGTAAGGTAAAATGAAGAAAATAACAATTACTGTAGCTTTGTTATCGCTATTGTTGCAATTTTTTATTCCTATCAATACATATGCTTTGTCGAGTGATTTTATTAATAATACTGAAATTGTTTCAAACAAAGATTCTTATGAATTGGAGATTCCAGAAAATATCGCAGATACTGAGATTATATTAGAGAGTGAGTCAAAGAATATATATAAACTGGAGAATATGGTCGAACTCACAAACTCTGAAGGGGATACGTTTGTTGCCGATGGTATCGTTGAGAGTGAAATAACTTCAGAAGAAATTGATGGAATTTCTGGGGTTACTTCTTACCAGGTTGATCTTTCAGACTTGGAAAACGTAAGTGAGAAAGACTCATTCATAAATACGTTAAGTTCATTTTTTGTTACAAAGGTATATGCGGATAGTGATAATGTTTCGACGAACAGTACTTGGGATAAATCAATAAGTGTAAAACTGAATATGACTGTTAATTGGAAAAAATATGATTCAGGACATATAAACATTACAAATGTATCTGGAGGTTATAGTAGATCTGATTCTACCGTGTCCATTACTGGATCTAGTGTCTTTGTCATACAAGGAATGACTTCTGACGAACAGTCAAGAACTTTTAATCCTGGGACTAGAAATAGCTGGTCTTACGCTACTGGTTTCTCTAAAGTAGGGAATACAGGTTGGCCAACTAGAAAATACGCTGAATATACAGTCTATCTAAAAAGAGGTAGTTCTACATGGCAAGTTGAGTTGGGAAATTACTTAGGGGGATATGATGAAGCAAGTTAAAAAGTATATCATTGAGTGCTGTTTTTTGTTAAGTTTTGTATTACCATTTATTAAACACACCGCTACTCATAATGGAGTAGAACAGATTAAAATATATACAGGCATTCATTTTTTATTAAATTACTTTTATATATTACTGCCAGCAATTGCATGCTATGTTGTATTTCTATATTTAAAGAAGTCGTATTTGAAATACCTAGCAATTGTTTTATATGGTTGTTTCATAGTGTTAGGAATAACTTCAGGAGACATATTAAAAGTTGCTCCAGTGGATTATTACCGTTTATTGTCAGCTCTCATTCCTGAAACAATATTAATTGGATTACCAATAAATATTGTCCTAGGAATAGTGCTCATCTCAAAAATATTTTTTAAAAGGACGTAAAAGTCGAGACTGTAAAATATTTTTGACTTCGTGTATAACACTACTTATTATAGAAAAGAAAAACTGGCTGAAAATAGATTCAGTCAGTTTCTTAAGTTTATTCAATCACCAGCATGCCTTCTTTAACGGCAAATGGGTGTTCCGGGTCAATGCGGTCGTAGAACATGACACCGTTGAGGTGGTCGATTTCGTGTTGGACCACGATTGCATTAAAGCCTTTGAGTTTGATGCGGTGCTTTTCTCCGTTTTTGTCCATGTAATCAACAGTCACACGCGCGTGGCGGACTACGTAGCCTTGGACTTCGCGGTCAACAGATAGGCAACCTTCGCCCCCTTCCATAGCCGCTTCTTGGACAGAATGAGCCACGATTTTAGGATTGTACAATACTTCTTGGAGGGAGTAGGCTTGGGCAGGTGGATGTCCTTCCTCGTCCTCTGGGTTTGGTACTAAAACAGCGATGATGCGTTTAGAAACATCCAATTGGGGAGCCGCAAGACCAACTCCGCCACGGAGTTTCATTTTTTCAGCCATGACAGGATCCTGAGAATGTTTGAGGAATTGCATCATTTTCTCACCTAAAATCACTTCTTGATCAGAAAGTGGAAATTGGACTTCCTCTGCAACTTGGCGTAGGGTTGGATGCCCTTCACGTATGATGTCATCCATGTCAATCAAATGGGCAGGTTTTGTAAGGTTTTCAATTATAGACATATTTCTCTCCTTTGGGTATTATTAAAATAAGTATAGCATGAAATGAGAGAGAATAAAAGCTTCACTCGCCTATCTATTCTGTAGTAAATCTGCTATACTATAGTAAAAGACGAACGTTGAAAGGGAGTATTATGAAAAAAATTTTAGAAAAAGCGAGCCTGTTGGCCTTATCCACCATGCTGGTATCAACATTTGCAATATCCCCTGCTATTCCACAGATGATTGACCATTTTGCCCGAGAAGGGATTGCGGCCAGTCAAGTAGAAAACTTAATTACAGTTACCTCATTTGCTATTATGGCAGCCCTCTTGATGAATGGTCTGATTGTTCGATTTATTTCTGAACGGAATATTATCATTCTTGGGTTGTTACTCCTTGCTATCGGTGGTTCCATGCCTATGTTTTTGTCGGCCTTCCCAATGATTTTCTTGGCTAGGATTTTGCTGGGATTAGGGATTGGTCTGATAAATGCACGAGCCATTAACATTATTGGTAATTTTTTCACCGGTCAAGAACGTGTGCAGATGATGGGATTGCGCGGCTCGGCAGAAGTGTTGGGAAGTGCAGGCTTGACCCTATTGGTGGGATGGTTGACTCAATTTGGCTGGCAACCAGCCTTTATGGTTTATCTCTTTGCTTTGGTTGTTTTAGCCCTCTTTTTATTGTTTGTACCCCAAGAAGAGTTTGTGGCACATAGCGAGTTAAAAAATGATAGTGGTTCTAAGGTCAAACTGGATAAGAAAATGTGGCAAATGGGAATCTACCTCGCATTTTTGGCTTTCTTTGTTATCAATGTCAATACTTTCTTGACCATTCGGATTCCACAGATTGTTTTGGACAAGGGAATTGGGACTGCTCAGCAAGCTAGTCTGATTCTCAGTTTGATGCAAATAATGGGGATTGTGGCAGGGACGGTTTTTAGTAGCTTGGTTGGCCGCTTGAAGGACTGGCTTTTAGCAGTTTCCTATGTAATTTTTGGACTCGCAGTTATCGGCATTGCCTTTGCGGATAATCTTTGGGTGTTAGGCCTCGGCGGTATGGTATCAGGATTTTTCTACAGTATCGTTCTGACCATAGTTTTCAGCCAAGTAACGGACAGAGCAACCAAAGCTCTTCTTAATACAGTAATGACGATTGTTTTGATGGGCTGTAATATTGGTGGGGCAACATCTGCAATCTTACCAACCTTTCTGGAAAAACTCAACCCAACACCAACTGGTGCCTTTGGTATCTATGCTATCGGTTGCGCTTTGATAAGTGCAGGTTTAATCTATCAACAAATAAAGAAATAGGGAGTGGATTTCCGCTCCTTTTGGTATAATGGTCTTATGTTAGAGAACAATCGACTCAATCAATTAATGTTGCGTTTCCCTGAAGATGTCCAGCTGATTTTTAATGAAATGATCCCTTCTTATCAATTGGGTTATGCTGACTATGTCTATCAGACAGACGATGTTGCTACTCAGAACCGACGAATTAAAAATCTTGCTAAAAATTTTCGGAAGATGGATTACTTTTACGTAATGTCTTTACCGCAAGATTTGGCGTTGGAAATTGCCAACCAGTGGCAGTATCCGTCGCCATATGATTTTTATTCAGTGAGCTCTCAATCAGAAACGTATACCCAGTTCATAACGCCAGAGGCGCGTGGAGACCGGTTTTTTGCAGTCATTCGCAATGCAGCCCTCATGGGTTACTTTCAAGTGGAGCAAGTTGATAAGGAACTCAGCCTTCACTTAGGGATGAAGCCGTCTTTGATGGGACAGGGGAATGGCAGAGCTTTCTATCAGACGATTGAAGACTACATTGTTGAACATTATCATCCAGAGCAACTTAGCCTAAGTGTAGCCATATGTAACCAACGAGCTCAAGCTCTCTTTCGAGCAGTTGGATTTTCTGTAAACGGTCATAGTATTCAAGTTTGTGGTGGAAACCACTATGAATGTGTCAGAATGGAAAAGAAATTAGCATGCGATTAGATAAATTTTTGGTAGACTGTGGCGTTGGTAGTCGGACAGAGGTCAAGAAATTCCTGAAAAACAAGCAAGTCACAGTCAACGGCCAAGTAGAGACGTCTCCTAAACAACAAATAAATGAACAGGTGGATCTGGTAGCAGTAGCTGGCGACATTCTCCATCATGAACAATTTGTTTACTACCTTCTCAATAAACCCAAAGGAGTTATCTCAGCAACTGAAGATGACCACCACCGGACTGTTTTAGATTTATTGGATGAAATAGCTCAACATAAGGAAGTTTTTCCAGTAGGACGCTTGGACATCGATACCCATGGCTTGCTCCTTTTGACCAATAATGGCAAATTAGCCCATGCCATGCTCTCTCCTAAAAAACATGTTGATAAACTCTACCGTGCACAGATTGACGGGATTATGACCCAAGGGGATGTCGAGCGATTTGCGGCAGGAATTGATCTAAAAGATTTTACCTGTCAGCCAGCCCAGTTGACTATCCTATCGACAGATGAGGTCAAAGAGACTTCACTGGTTGACATTACCATCCGAGAAGGAAAGTTTCATCAGGTCAAACGGATGGTGCAGGCTTGTGGCAAGATGGTGACAGATTTGCAACGATTATCAATGGGGCCCTTATGGTTAGATTCCGAACTAGCGATTGGAAAATACCGAAGATTAACAGCTGACGAATTGAAGCAATTAGAAGTGTTTGGTGTGGAATTATAGATGATAAAAAAGACTCGCTTCCGATTTTGTACTGACCCCAAAAAGTTAGACAAAAAATATTATTGAAAGGATTTAGTTCTATACTGAACAGGACTAAGTCCTTTTAGTTTTGTTTTAATGCGTTTATTGTTGTAGTAAAAAATATACTCGGTAATAGCTTGCTCCAGTTGATCCAGAGACTTGAAATTTTTCTCAAATCCGTAAAACATTTCTGTTTTCAAGATGCCAAAGAAGGACTCCATCATGCCATTATCTGTGCTGGTTCCCTTGCGAGACATGGAAGGACATATGCCTTTACTTGCAAGAAAACGGTGATAGACTTCATGTTGGTATTGCCAACCTTGGTCACTATGGAGAATGGTATTTGGGTAAGTTTCCTCAGGGAAGACCTTCTCAAGCATGGTCTTGACTTGTATGAGGTTTGGAGAGCGGGATAAGGTAAAATCAATAATTTCGCTATTATAGCCATCCAGAACAGGAGAAAGATAGAGTTTTTCAGCACAATTTGGCAGAGCGAACTCAGTCACATCTGTATAGCACTTCTCAAAAGGCTTAGCCCCTTCAAAGGCTCTCTCAATGAGATTAGGAGCTTTCTTGCCCACATCACCCTTGTAAGACTTGTATCTCTTGCGTCGACGAATACGAGCAGTCAATCCTAGCTCCTTCATCAGCCGTTGTACTTTCTTGTGGTTGACAGAAAATCCACGATTTCTTAGCTCAAGGTGAATGCGACGGTAGCCATAGTTTCCCTTATGTTCATCATAAATGGCTTGAATTTCAACTTTTAAGTCCTTATCTCTATCTGGTTTATTCAATTGTTTGACTTGATAGTAATAGGTAGAAGGAACTAATTGGGAAATAATCAGCAGTATATTTAGTCTGAATCCTTCTGTGACCATCTCTCTAACTGTTTGAGCCTTTCTTGCTCTCTGGCTTCGTCCCTTAAAC
>ERZ650307.41-NODE-41-length-53052-cov-12.096534_pt1 | contig 53052 bp, 52 predicted proteins | sample MGYA00376243_ERZ650307 | MGnify/ENA primary metagenome ERZ650307 (study PRJEB26733, sample SAMN07839242) | wastewater metagenome | biome: urban; feature: artificial channel; material: waste water | place: USA: North Carolina | collected 2016-03-31 ... | reverse complement strand
ATTCTTGAGTCACATATGCAAAGAGGAATTGTCTAACTTAATTTGACAATTAATAATCTAAAAAAATCGTTATCATGTTGATAAACGATTTTCTTATGACTTTAATTTGAAGTCAAATTTTTACGCTATAAGTTTGATAATTAAAAAAAGCACCTCAGTACTTTCTTTATAAACAAATTAAACTTAATCAACTTGTAGATCTGATGTCGCAACAACAGCTTCTTTCATAATAAGTGTTCTATTCCAAATCATAAGTGCGGCTGATGTTACAGCTCCAATTGCCACACCTACCCATTTCAATTCAGCAATTTTAACAATCAGATAGGGTAAGAACGAGCCACCATAGTCAATACTTGAAATTAAGCTAGAATTTGATGGTAAAACAAAGTTAGCATTAACAGCGGCTTTTGTAAAGATTGGCGCAATACTTGTACCAATTAACAAAGCTGAAGCAACCACAACAGCGCCTACTACCAATGTTCTAAAGAAGTCATTACGACAAATTGGGGTGATTAAGACAAACATAAATGTTAGGCCCGAAAGACTAGCAATTGGCAAAAACTCATTCCCTGGTAAGATAAATGCTAGCAAGATTGTGAGCGGAATCATCAGTAATGAAATAGTCAAAGTAACAGGACTTCCCACACCAATCGCTGAATCTAAACCAATTAATAGTTTAGAATTACCTTCAAACTTAGCTTGTAATTTAGATTGCACTGCTTCACTTACAGGCATTAAGCCTTCCATCAAAATAGCAGCCATTTTTGGCATCAGCACAAGAACTGCTGCAACAACCACACCTAGATTTAAAATCCCTTTAACGTCATAGCGCGCAATCACACCCAAAATAACACCGATGACCATTCCCAAAATAGCAGGATCCCCAAAAATACCAACTTTTTTCTGGAATTTTTTATAGTCTAAACTAATTTTGTTGACGCCTGGAATTCTATCTAATAGCCAATTAATGGCGAAAGCAATTGGTACAAATGACCCTGTAAAGGCATGCGGAATAGAAATGCCAGGTAGACCAAGTTCTTTTTCAACAAGTGGTGCTGTTCTATCAGCAATGACCATAATGACAATCATGTTAAATGCCGCCATCAGCAAACTAACCAGTAAATCTTGTGTTAACATATAAACAATTGACCCTGTAAAGGCAAAGTGCCAATAGTTCCAAATGTCAACGTTAATTGTCTTAGTTGTTTTAGTCGCAAGCATTAAGATATTAACTAGGATACCTACAGGAATTACTAACACACCAACTGCAGACCCAAAAGCAATCGCACTAGCTGCTGGCCAACCAACGTCAATAACAGTTAAGTGCAAACCAGCATTTTTAACCATCTGTTCTGCAGCTGGCCCTAAGTTATCGGTCAATAACGTAATGACAATATTTAAACCAATAAAACCAATACCAATCATCAAACCAGATTTAATTGCTTTTCCTAATTTTAGGCCAACAATTAAGCCAAAGAGTGTAAAAATGATAGGCATCATGACTTGGGCACCCAAATCAACCAAATAATTTATGATAAACATCTATACAACTTTCCTTTCGTTTAAGGTTTCCAAAATTGCCGATTCATCCTTGCCAACCAGTAATGCTGTCAAAAAAGCGTCATCAGAAAACTTGCCCATCAAGTCACTCAAGAATTTCACTTGCTCCGCCTTATTCTTTACTAGTAAGAAAAATAACATCTTGACATCTACTGGATCATTTGACACCATCTCTTTAAAACGGATAGTCTCTTTAAGACGAACAAAGGCAATACCTTGTTTTTCTATATAGTCACTTTCAGTATGTGGAATCGCAAGACCACAAACTGGTGTATTAATACCAGTTGGAAAAACGCTCTCACGTTTTGTTAGCGCTTCTAAATAATCTGAATTAACATACCCCAATCCTTGCAATTTCTCAGCAATTAATCGGAATAAGTCATCTTGAGAAGCAGTCATCACATCCAATTCAATTGTTTCACTACTAAACATTCATTGATTTCCTTTCCGTAAAATTCAACGATTATAATTCTGCTTTTTCAATGATTTCATCAATGACCTTGTCAACTCCCAGACCTGTAATTAATCCTAATCCTGATACAACTGGTACACCAAAACCATCTCCACCTTGTGCTGTTGTCACGATAACAGTAGCACCCTCTACTAGTGATGGCAATTCAGATAAAGAGGTTTGGACAAATTGAATATCTTTCAATTTACCTTTACTCTCTAATCCCGTTTGAATTTTTGAAAGGGCAACTGTACTTGTAGCAATACCTGAACCACAGGCTACGATAATTTTTTTCATGCTATTCTCCTTGTGTAAATAGTTTTTTAAAGTATGAGTAATCCTGTTGTCGAATCATATTTTCCACAACTTTCGGCTTACTTAATTGTGCATACAAATCTTGAAAAACGCTCTGTAAAAATACCTTATTTTTAGTATCCATAAAGAACAAGACAATAATCTGAACGTCTTGATATTTCCAGTGAATCGGTTTCTCTAAGATACCAATGGCAAGTTTGGGATATAAGATATCCTCATCCATACAATGTGGAATGGCAACTAGATTACCAATTTCTGTCGTTCCCAGACGCTCACGATGCAAGAGGGCTGTCAAACAACTAGCATCAATCTGACCTGTTGCAACTAATTTCTCGCCAATATGTGAAATCGCCTCAAATCGATTTGTCACACCCTTTATCTGTGTTATAAAGCACTGTTCACTTAATAAATCAGTAATTTTTGATGCTTCCTCTTCTTGTAGAAAAGTTTCGATTAGCGCGATATCGCGATCACCTACGATCGATGAGACATACAACCATGGAATCGGGTAGTGTTCATCTAACACTATGGTGCTAATAATTAAATCAGTTTCACTAAAATCAAATTTTACAAGATCGTGATAGGACAATATCTCTTGTATTTGAATCCGAGTTGAAAACTTGGCTGTGATTTTTGACTTTAATAAGATAGAGGTACCTAGACCTGTAGAACAGACTAAAACAACCTTCAATTTTTCAGAATTTACTCTGAGTGTCCGACGTTCATTTGCGCCACAAAAATGAAGTGCCAAGAAACCAATCTCTGCCATAGGAATATCAACCAGCAACATCTGCTTCATTTTCTTAGCCAATAATTGTGCTAACTGCATTTCAAAAGGATACTGCATCTGGATTTCTTCTAGCAAATTATTTTCAATCTTCATCTGAAACTTTAATCGCTTAATTGCGCTAAAAAGATGTACCCACAGCCCCTCTATTAAAAGAGTATCATTCGTAAAATTATAGTGATAAATTTGATTAATTTCAGCAAGCGTCTCATTTATCATTACGCGATATTCATCAGATCTTTCTTGCTGTTCAGTCATAATTTGAAGACGTTTTTGAGTTGTCAAATGAATATAGATATTCATGACTTCATTTTCAGGTAAAGTGACCTCCAAAGTTTTTATCATATATTTCAAAACTGCTAAAGCACAACGATATTCCGAAGAAGACTGATCAATTTGAATCTTTGATAAGACTTGTGAGTCCCTTGAGACATACCTGTCACGCTCAATCAAAATTTGAAGATGCAAGATAAAATTCATAAATCCTATGTCTGACATATAGACATCGTACTTATGTAAAATAATGCCAATATTTGTTTCAAGTTCGGTATCTTTACCTAGCTTCGAAAAACTAAAATTAGTTGATAGATACTCGCCATTTTTAAATAGTCGTTCTCGTATAAACGTTCGAATATCAACCTCTGACCCTGAAATTTTCAATCCTTTATTTGAAAATTTTTCAAGTGACAGATGATTTTTACCAAGTTGTTTTTTCACCAATACCAAGTCTTTTTTCAAAGTTGTCAAACTGACGAATAACTCCTCTGTGAGTGTTGCTAAATCAATCTCAGCATTTTCAAGCATCAGGTAAGCAAATCTATCCAATAACCATTCAATTCTCCCTTCTTGCATATCCGGAATCACCTGAGTTTGAAATTTTTCTTCAAATAAGAGATTTCGAAATTTATCTTTGTCTTCTGGATGAATATAAAAGCCCTTACTTCGTTTGCTAATAATTTCTATCCCAACTGTTGTTAGATTATCATTGATTAACTTAATCCCACGTTGAATTGTTTTAGACGACAAGCCTAGAGCTGTTGCAATATCCTGACTTGATAAGTTTTTATCACAAGCTAACAGTAAAATAATCACTTCAGTTTGTCTTTTATCAAATCTTTTCATGTCCACCACCCACCTCCTGATTACATTATACCTAAGACAAGCTATACTTGATAGGTCTTTACTGTCCCTTAGTAAAGGACAGTTTTAAACAAGTTATACTTACGATACAAAATAAAGTTATCCATACTTATGTTTATCACCAAATAGTATAGCTAATCTTTACTTGACTATTCTAGTACTTATTAAAACATTTTTAGTTATTTTTTTCACCTTATTCAAGAAAAATTTTCGAGTGGGCATGGGCAAGAACTAAAATCAAAAAATGTCATCAATAATAAAAATCTCGATACATCAAAATCTGTATCGAGATTTTTATTTGGATTCATCCTTCACCCAGTAAGGCTAGCTCATCTGTTAACTCTGGTATCGAAATATTTGCTTGCAAAGTTTCTGCAGACTTTTAAAAAGCTGCTAATTCTGAATTTACAAAAATAGTCAGATCTACTTTTATAACCATATCAAAACTTGTATCATGGTAAAGCCATAAGCAAAAGGAATGATTAAAAAAATTCTATTTTAAAGACATCTGTCTTAAAGTCTTCTGGTGTATAGCCTTTTTCATAGTGTGCATTTAGCATAATCGATAAAATATGTCTAATGATTTTAAATCCAAAGACTTGATTAATAAAAAACTAGCCTACTCAATACTGCACTAGCAAGATTTAAGTAGCCTAGTTTTATTAGGTTATCGAATCACACAAGCAACGCCAGCAGTAGAAAAGACCTGTTGATAATCAATCAAGTCTTCGCTGTGTAGTTGTTTGACATCTTTAAGCTGATAGGGGCGATCTAAATAATCATATTTTTTCTCACCAAATTGATGAAAAGGAAGTACTTCGATTGCTGTCACGCCAACTTCATTGAACAATTTTGCAAAAGCTTGCGCATCCTCTAAACTATCATTATATTCAGGAATGACTGGGATACGCACGGTTAAATTAGGATGCGTCTTAACAGCAATTTTTAAATTTTCAAGAATTAATTCATTGCCAACTGCAATGCCAGCTCTATGCTTTTGCGTATCATAATGTTTAATATCCAGATAAAGATTATCTACCCACGCAATAAAAGATTTGAAAACCTCTGGTTTAGCATATCCTGTCGTTTCGCAGGCTGTATGAATCCCCTTTTCTTTTAAAGCTTTCAATAGCTCTGTCGCAAAAACAGCTTGAAAAAGTGGCTCCCCTCCAGATAATGTGACCCCACCATCTGACTCTAAATAAAAGGGTTCATCTTTCATAACCTCTATCATAATCTCATCAATTGTCTTGTATTCTCCAACAATCTCTGGTCGCTTGGTTAAATTATCATACATTTCCTCTGGTAGTCCTGACTGTGATTCAGGATTAGAACACCAAAAACAACGTAGAGGACAACCTTTAAAGAAGACAACACTCCTAATACCTGGTCCATCATGAATACTAAAATGTTGGATATTAAAAATACATGCTTGTTCTGTCATCATAACCTCACTATTTATTAAATGGCAACGTAATCATTTCCTTATCATAAGTATACCATCATTACATACGTAAGTAAATATTTATCATATGAAACAAAAAATAAATTTTTAAAAAATGCCTCTGCCATAAAAACAGAAACATTTTTAGTTGTCACAAATCAAAAATCTTCCCCGGATTCAAGATATTTTCCGGATCAAAAGCACGTTTAATCGCCTTCATAGCTACCAACTCACTGGTCCCAGTGTATTTTTGGAAAAAAGGCTTCTTGAGCAGACCAATACCATGTTCTGCTGAAGGCTTGCCACCGACTTTGGCCACATAAGCATAGAGAACATCCAGATAGGCTTCAAGTTTTTCCGTCCATTCCTCATCCGTCAAATCGTTTTTGATAATGTTGGCATGGATATTACCATCGCCTGCATGACCGAAAAAGATAGCCGATAAATTCGCTTCTATTGCCATTTGCTTCAGCGCTATAATCGTCGGTGCTATTTTATTTACGGGAACAACCACATCCAGTGGTTCTTGGATACTTTCAAGTTCTACTGAGGAGACGATTGCCCCTCGGAGTTGCCAGACAGCGTTACGCGTCTGCTCATCTGTCAAAATCAGTGACTCGTCGCTCAGACTTGCTAGATAGCTCAGCTCATCTTCTAGTTGCTGTTCCGCATTGCCATCTAAGGTTATGAGCAGGAAAGCCTGACCCGAAATGTCAGGAAAGGCTACTTGTAAAGCGCGCTCTGAATAAGCCATGCTGTCTCGCTCGAAAAATTCCAGAGTAGCTGGTATTAGACCTGATGCTAGGATTTCAAAAACTTTGGGTGAGAGCTGCGTCAAGTTCTCAAAACCTAATAAAACATCTCGACTGAATTTCGGTTTGGGCTGAATTTTCAGTTCAAGTTCTGTGATGACACCCAGAGTACCTTCACTACCGATGAAAATATCTTTGAGATCATAGCCTGAACTATCCTTACGGTTGATAGAACCAACCCGAAGCTCACGACCATCTGCCAAAATCACACGCATGGCCCGGATATTATCCCGTGTTACCCCATATTTGACTGCTCGCATCCCACCAGCGTTTGTCGCTGCATTTCCACCAATACTGGCTTCCTTACTCCCTGGGTCCGGTGCATAAAAATAGGGTGTATCAACCAAGTACTCTGAAATTTCTGCAATCGTGACACCTGCTTCCACTGTTAGTGTCATTGTCTCAATATCTAGTTTAATAATGCGATTCAGTTTTTCTAGACTCATTAAGACTTGATGGTCATCAGGGAAAGTCGCACCTGATAGGCCTGTATGTCCTCCTATCGTGATTAATTTCTGCTGATTTTTTCGAACATCCAGCATGATCGCCACTACCTCTTCTTGCGATGTTGGAAAATAAATCGCAGTAGCTTGACCAATTTCTCCTGTTACACGATTAGTCAAATAATTTTCTGAAATCTCCATTAAATCTCCTCTTTCTCAAGCAAGTCAACAACTTCTGTCAAGCTTTTCACTGTATAGTCTGGACGTGCTACCTCACTTTGAGGCGTATCCTTGCGATTTAACCAGACAGACTTCATGCCCACTGCATTTGCACCCAAGATATCTGTAAATAACTGATCTCCAACCATGAGACTTGTCGCTATATCCGCTTGGGCACGAGATAAGGCAAAGTTAAAAAAGTCTGGCGCCGGTTTCCCCTGACCGAAATCTCCAGAGATGATGATTTTCTTGAAATATTTTCTAAGTTTTGGTGCTTTCTCTAGCTTCAACTTCTGTAAAGAAGGCGAACCATTAGTCAAAAGAACTAGTTGATACTGTTCATATAAGGCTTTTAAGCTGGCATAGGTATCCATATAAGGCACTGAATTTTCAGTTCTGACGACGATGAACATTAAACTGATGAGTTTGGCCAACCGATTATCTGAAATGCCAACATCTGCCAAGGCCATAGACCAAACTTGCTGACGGTAAGTCTTGACTACCTCTGCTAACTCAGGAAATCTTAAAGTACGATCCGTAAAGTCGCCCCATAAGGCTTCAAAAGGACTAATCCCAATCTGCACTGTAAAATCATAGATTGCATAAGTGTCAAACAGTGTTACAGCTCTATTTCTTAGAGCTGCCTCAAATGCTTCCGCCTTGATACGTGGATATTTACTAACTAAAAAAGCGGTCGTTCGATCAATCGCTGTTTGAACTGCCAGTTCATCAGACAACAAGGTATCATCCAAATCGAAAAAAATTGTTTTGATTGTCATCTTATCATCCTCCGTGAGCTAGCACTCAGTTTTATAGTTCTACGACGTCTTTTACGCTACCATCCACATCAACAAAATAGCGCTTCATGTTTCCTAAATCATAATACACATCAATCAAATCGTCTCTCAAAAATGGGACAGGATTACGGCGGAGTGGCTGACTTTTGAAAATGTAGTCTACTCCATTAATTTTACCTGTACATGTTAGTCTTGATAACCTACTATTATTAACGTTGAGTGCTGTCGCCTGAAAATCAACGAACTTAGCTGTGATTTTTGTTCCTTGTTCTATCAACCGTTGATTTTTATTATTTTGATAGTAAGGATAACCGATAAGGTACAGTCCTATCAAAAGTAAAATGAAGCCAACTCCACCAAAAGCAGCTAGGAAAATTAGGCGAAAGTTACGGACAGCTGATACACTTTCTGTATAGACACCATTGATCTCAACACCAGTCATGGGAACAAGTTGCATCACAACTGCCACAACCATAAAGATAAAACCGATTAGCAATGGAATTAATCCAATCCACCAAGTTTGATAAATAAAACTTTTCTTCTTCATACTATCCTCCTTTCTAGATGCAAATAAAAATAACCTCATTGTTGCCAACGAGATTATTATATCATAAACTTATCATATTATCAGAAGCCACCCAAATCAACTGCCTTGTATTCAGGTTCAATGCCTTCTGCTTTCAAATAGTCAGTCAGTGGTACTAAGCTTTCAGCTTCATAGCGTTCACGGTAGGCTGTAATCGCTGCTTGATCATGAATTTTTTCATCCAAGATAAGGGCTTCGACTGGAATTGGTCTGTCGCCTGAGATTTTGGCATCAATCAAAACGGTTTCACCTTTAGCAATATCCGCTAATGCTGCATCAAAGACAGATTTTGCGTCATCTATACTTGTTAAGGTATAACCTTTTGCGCCCATGCCTTGTGCTATTTTAGCAAAATCTACGCCCATGAATTCAACGCCGATGTAGCCTGAGTTCGTCTCTTCTTGTTCATCTTTGATGAAGCCGAACTGATTGTTGCTGAAGACAATGTTGATAATCGGTAATTTGTACTGCACTTCTGTTGCTAGATCTTGCATGACCATGTTAAAGCCACCGTCACCTGCTAGATTCCAGACTTGACGGTCTGGGAAGTCGAGTTTGGCAGTCAAGGCACCTGGAATACCTATGCCCATGGTTGCAAAGAGATTAGATGTCCGCCACATTTGTTTTGGGTTGAGATGAAGATGTCGAACAGAAGTTTGTGTGACGTCACCCACATCAATTGAAAAGATCGCGTCATCTTCTGCGTGGGTGTTGATTTGGTGATAAACTTGATAAAGCTGCAAGTCACCTTCTGTTTTAGTTTCAAGTTTGTAGACGTAGTCGTTCCAGTTTTTGATGTTAGCAAGATTGGCACGCCACCAACCTGTTTCTGGTTTTTCTTTAACGAGTTTTGTCAATTCTCGAATAGCATCACCAGCATCACCTAGGATAGTTACATCATTATGGTTACGTTTGCCGAGGTTCGCAGGATTGATATCAATTTGGATAAAGTTCTTAACGTTTTCAAAGAGATTGGTAACTTCAGCAAATGGATAGTTATTGCCGACAAAGACAACTGTATCGGCGTTTGGGAAGGCTTCATTAGCAGGTTTAGTTGCGACACGATTGGCAGAGCCTAACAAGGCTTCAAAATTCGCATCAAATGCATCAAAATTGATGCCGGTCACTGCAACAGGCGCTTTGATCTTACGAGATAGATCGACCACATCTTGACCTGCCCCACGGGTGCCGATACCAGCATAGATAACCGTTTTCTCTGACTCGTCTAAAATCTTAACAGCTGCTTCGATATCTCCATAATGCAGGGTTGGTTTTGGAAACTTACGATAGGCATTAGCAGCAGAGTAAAAAGGTTTGGCTGGAATATCAAATGTCCCTAGATTGACTGGTAATTGAACAACAGCAACACCACTTTTAGCGTAGGCTTGGCGAATGGCTTCATCAATGACATGAGGGATTTGTTCTGCCGTTGTAATCGTCCGATTATAGACGGCAACATCTGCATAGATGGTATTTTCGTTCATTTCTTGGAAGGTATCCATGTTCATCCCATTTGTCGCAAACTGTCCAACAATCGCTAAAACAGGAACATGATCTTCACGCGCATCATATAAACCGTTGAGCAAATGTGTGCCACCAGGGCCAGCTGACCCAAAAGCAACTCCGATATGCCCTGTGTATTTAGCATGCATAGAAGCGGCTAGAGCACCGACTTCTTCATGACGAACTTGGATATAGTTAATTACATCTTTTTCGTGTAAGAGAGCATCCATCAAGGAATTGATGGAGCCACCAGGAATTCCATAGATATGTTTCACTCCCCATTCTTCTAAAACTTTGACTGCTGCAACACCTGCGTTAATTTTTTCCATTATCCCTACTCCTTTTTAAACGAGTGACTCGTCCATAAATTAATAACTGATCAATTAAACTCATCAGACAATCCAGTTAAAACGCTTATTTATTTTTCTACAGGTTCATTATACACCTTCTGATTTATGAGATAAAGAATAAGCTCCGAAAAGCGAAGTCTTTTCTAAAAAAGGATGATGACTATAATTTGGAAAAAAAATGAAAACTTCCTATTGCCAAGGCAATAGGAAGTTTAAACAAACTAGATTTAATCAACTTCTTTTGTCGCATTAGCGGCAAGGACAAACGGTGTCCAAATCGCAATGGCTGCTATGAAGCTGACAAGCGTTACGATTGGTGCACGCCAGTCATAACCAGTTGACATCAAACTATACAAGAACGGCGGAATAACCCACGGAGTTGCTACAACAACTGGATCTACTAAATTAGCTGCGGTCGCCAACCACCCAATGGTTACACCGACAATTGGTGATAAGATGAAAGGAATAAAGAAGATTGGATTCAATACAATTGGCAAACCAAACATAACTGGTTCATTGATATTGAAAACTGATGGTGCAATCCCTAATTTTGCTACCATACGATAATCCGCACGTTTTGAGAATACTAAAATTACAATTAAGAGTGTGATGGTACCTCCGACACCACCAAACCAAGCATAGGAATCAAATGAACCACGCACCCACATATAGGCATCGCCATTTCCTGCTTTAATGGCCTCTTTTACACCTGCCATGCCTGATCTGTCATATACGTTAGTATTTTTAAGTAAACCAACACCCCAAATACCTTCAAGTACAGGCGCCATAACATTTGAACCATGTAGACCGAAGAGCCACATTAATGAAACAAGGAAAGTCACCAAGATAATAGCACCCAAACTTTGTCCGATATGCAAGAATGGATCAGCAATTGTTTTTTGTACCCAGCTAATTAGAACATCACCATTTTTACCAAGTGTCAAACTAAAGATATAGTACATAATCGCTGTAGCATAAAGTGCAACGGCAGCAGGGATAATCGCTGTAAAAGCTTTAGCAACAGCCGGTGGCACACTATCAGGCATTTTAATTGTAATGTCTCTAATCATCAGTTTTGCGTAGATGATTGTGGCAAGGCCACCAACTACCATAATCACAAAGTAAGCGTTGCCATCTAATTGACCAAGCTTTAACCAACCCCAACCGCCGACATTTAGAGCACCATCTGCATATGAAATACCTGTATCTGCAGATCCTGCGTTAATTATTTTTGCTGCGGCAGCTGGAAGTTTCATAGCCGCTGAAGTTGAAAATGAAAATCCAACACCTTGAAGAAGCGCGGCAAGCGAAACAATACCACCAGCTAATTCATTGACTTGATACGCTCTAGCTAGATTATATCCCCATGAAAAGGCGAAAATAATTCCGACAACGGCAAGTGTACCACTCCACATAAAACCATTAACGGCAATGATTTGTTTGATAACAGGGATTGTGCTACCATCATAACCTTGGATAAATTTCGCGGGCATATCACGGACGATTGCGTTAAGCATAACTGCAATGGCGCCAGCCATTGTTGCAGGTAAGGTACCTATAAAGGCATCACGCAAGGCAACTAGGTGTTTTTGTCCACCAATTTTAGCTGCAAGTGGGACGAAGTACTTCTCCATCCAAGCTGTAATTACATTCATGAAAATCTCCTATTAGTATATTGAATCTATCTTAAACTACTGAAATAAGCTTAGATATAGAAACATCATTTTTTTGCGATAACCTTATATAATTCAATGATTTCTCTTGCAAGATCAACAAATGCAATACCTGTCATCAAGTGATCTTGTGCATGAACCATATAAATAGATACTGCTACTTCCTCACCATTTGCGGCCTTAGTCAATAATTCTGTTTGACCATGATGCGCCTCTACAATGGCTTTACTTGCTGCCTCAATACGTTCATCAGCTTTATCAAAATCACTTTCTTTAGCGGCACGAATCGCTTCAATTGCGGAAGATTTAGCTTCCCCTCCAAATATAATTAAGGGCATGATAACTGCCATTTGTTCATCGTTCATCAATTTCTCTTTTCTAATTTTTTATAAAGATATAATTATATCGAATGTAATGCGCATTACAAATCATTCTAACTCATCACTTTTAACAAGTCAATAGGTATAGACCAATTTCAAAAAATATATCTTTACGAGATATTTTTTGGTACAATCTATCTGAAAATTCGTTCTATTAATTAATAATTATCCTCTCAAAAATAACTATCTCTTGTTCAAACAGTAAAAATTTGATCAAAAAAAAGCTCCAAAAATGGAAGCCTCTTAATTTTGAATAAAATAGATGACAAGCGCCAGAATTGAGCCAACTAATGAGATGCTCCAGAAGAAGAGATCAACACGCCACTCTGACCATGGTTTGCCATGCCCTGAAATCCCACCTAGTTCAAAATGATGATGCACTGGCGTCATCCGAAAGATACGTTTACCATGCGTGATTTTAAAGTAAGTTACTTGCATCATGACGCTGACCGTTTCAAAGACATAGACGATGCCAATCAAAAGCAAAGTCCACTCAACGTTTAAGATGATGGAAATAATCCCTAAGAGACCGCCTAGCGCTAAACTACCGACATCTCCCATAAAGATTTTAGCTGGTTTATGGTTGAAGATGAAGAAGCCAAGTAAGCTACCAATAACAGCAACGATGAGAATCAGAACATCAAAACGGTTTTGGTGCACTGCAATTGCTGCATAAGCAAGAAGAGAAATCACGACTGAAATCGAAGCTAAACCATCAATCCCATCCGTCAGATTAACGGCATTTGAAAAGCCAACTAGCCAAAAGACTAGGAAGATGACAAAGAACACACCGAGATTCAATCGATAACCAAAAATATTCAAAAAGTTAGCTGATGTTTCATGGGTATAAACTAGATAGGCTACAATCCCTGTCGCGATTTGCGCCACTAATTTTTGCCAACTCGTCAACCCTTGATTGATTTGTTTAAAAATTTTCAAGAAGTCGTCCAAGAAACCAACAACTGCGTAAATGGCAAAGACAAACCAAATAACCATGAAAGCAGCTGTTAACTTGCCAAAAATAAAGGCAAATAGCAATGAGACGACTAGACTTACTACGACAAAAACAAAGCCACCCATGGTGGGGGTTCCAGCTTTTGCTGCATGTTGTTTGACATCTTCATGCATTTGTTGACCGCCAATTCTTGCTTTATGGTAAAAGCGAATAAAGGCAGGGATTGTGAGGACTGTGACGATAAAAGCCACAAGACCAGCAATAATAGAATTTAATATCATATTCATTTCCGTTAATTTCTAGAGCATCAGATAATGCGTTAGGCATCGATCGCGCTTGTCCTGATTTTGACACAAAACAAAAGGATTGGCATGAAAGGAGGTCTAATCATCCCATCTCTAGCATGTTCACATTTGTCACACTCAGTTGAGTGTCACCGTTAATTTTTGACCTTTTTTCAAGTTTGCATTCATCTTAATACTTTGTTCTGTTACTTTTCCAGTTTCAGCACCTTGATAAGTGACGGTTAAGCCAGCCCATTTAGCCAAGGTCTCAACATCTTCCTTAGACCAATCATAGATATCTGGCATATCAATATCCCCATCTGTCAATAATAAGACACGAGCATTAGCGCCTAGTTTAGTTCCTGCTTCAATCGATTGTTTGGTAATGACTGACCCACTACCGACAACGACTGGTTGTAAGATTTGTTGGCGCAAGAGATCCAAGGTATTACCAGGTTTTTCACCTTTGTAATCTTTCAAAGTAACTTTAGCTTCTTTGACATTATCACCGTTTGTTGGCATTGATGTCGCGTCAATCGTTGATTTAAGCTCATAAGCCCGCGCCAATAACGGATTAGCGATATCTGAAATGTAAGATAAGGTCCAATGTTGTGGGAGTGTCACAGTCATATAGAAAATGTAGTCTGGATTTTCTGAAGGAACCATGGCAACTGCCGAATAGAGATAAGATGTTTCCCCCTCATAGTAACCACCTGTAGTTTTGGCAACTTGAGCTGTACCTGTCTTGATAGAGACATCTTTACCATCCACTCGGAAGTAAGGTTGAGCATTTTTCCAGTCATAGGCGGTACCAAAAGTAACATCGGTACCAACATTGACCATATATTTAAGAACATCATCTGCCGTTGATTTTTCAATTGGTTTACCAATTACTTCTGGCTGACTCACGCGTTCTGTGGCTTGATCGATGTTGGCGATTTTAGAAATAAAATGCGGTTCTAACATTTTACCACCATTGGCAATAGCGGTGTAGCCTCGTATCATTTGAACTTCTGTCACACCAATCCCTTGGCCAAATGATGAATTGACCTGGGAAACGACATTTTCAGACGGTAGTGTTCCAAAACTTTCACCACCAACACCCATACGCGTTGGTACACCAAATTTGAAACGTCTTAAATAATCATCCCACGTTTTATCACCCATAGCCATTTGAAGCTTAGACATACCAACGTTTGAAGAATGAGAAAACCCTTGGGCAAAGGTCATCGCACGACCATTTTTAAATTCTTCAACATCCCAGTCATTGACGGGTGCATCGGCAACCATAATAGGCGCTGAAACATAGGTTGCATTTGGATTAAAAGTTTTAGTTTCAATCCCAGCTGCTAATGTAAAGAGTTTAAAAGTCGAGCCGGGCTCAAAAGCCGCTTGATAAAGCAGATTATTCTGACCAAAGAGATTTTCTTTGTCAGATTTTTTATCATCTTTAGGACCAATAACAGTCTGCGTCGCAGGATTAAAAGTTGGTCGTTGGGTTGTGGCTAAAATCTCACCTGTGTCAGCCTTGACGAGCGTTGCAACAATATTTTGAGCACCGGCATCTTTCACAGATGTCGTATCCATCAAGTTTTCTAAGTACTTCTGTAGAGTACCGTCTATCGTTGTGTAAACATCATCACCATCTTTAGCTGGCGTGACAGACTTGGCAACACCTTGTAAGGCTTGACCATTTTTATCTTTTTCCAGCGTTTCAACACCATTTTTTCCTGATAAAATGCCATTTAATGACGCTTCTAAACCAAATTGACCGATAAGCCCTTTGGTGTCATCATCACCATCTTTAAGACCTGCGAGTCCGATAAAGTTTGAAGCAAAATTATTATTGGGATAAGATCGTGCCAAATGAGAGGTAAAGCCGATTCCAGCAATCCCTTTTGCCTTGGCTTCATTTTCAATCTCTTCTTTTTTTGTAAATGAAATATGCTTGCCAGATGTGCCAAACTCAACTTGGCTCGCACCTTTACGTTGGAGTTGTTCTAGAGTATATTTTTCATCTATCCCTAATTTATCCTTGAAAAGCTGAGCAATAGCTGGAAAATCTTTCGGCGCAGCAAAGAGTTTCTTACCCTCCCCCGACACATAAGTCGTATCCAAGATCACATAAATAGAGTAATCACTAGAATCCATAGCAATCGGTGTGCCATTTCGATCAAAAATAGTACCACGTTTTGCATAAATCGTCGTTGTTTCAGAATAATTCGCTTTGGCACGTGTAGACAATTTCACACCATTGCTAGAGTCCGTGACGATAATCCAAGAAAATCTAACGATAAAAACCGTAAACACAAAGATAGCGAGAATCAAGATGTCCTGCGCAATCCGTTTACGGTTGGCTTGTGGGCTTAAATGCGTTTTAGCTGCACTTTTTGCTACTTTTCGAAAGGGAAAGAGTATCAGATTTTTTAAAAATTTTATCATTTATTTCGTTGCCTTTATCACATTGTCATTATTCATTTTCAATCCACTATCACTTGCTTGTTTTGCAACGCGATCATCTGTCATCAATTCATTGATTTGCTGATCATAAGCTTTGAGTTGGTCTTCTTTTGTTGTAACCTCTGCCTGAATCGTCAAGGTATTTTGCTCAACTTCAATAATTTTAGTTCGAACGAAGACCATGCCAATCGCAAGCACAATAGCCGTCACAATCACTGAAAGGTAAAATACTTTTTCAACATTTGAAAGTTTCTTAAATTTTCGCGTCAAAAGCTCTGGCGCAATTGAATCCGCAGAAATATTATAACTACCATTTTGATTGGCGGTTTTGATATCAAAATATTCTTTTGGTTTAGCTGCCATGATTTACCTTTCTACAATTTTCATTTTGCGAACCTAAGTACGCTTAAAATATTTCTGATTTTATTTAATGATTAATTTCAATTAATTTTTTTGAGCTACTCGTAATTTAGCAGAGTGTGCACGATTATTATACGCTAACTCGGCTTCAGATGCAAGAATTGGCTTACGGTTGACGACTGTTAAAAGAGGCTTCATATCCTCCGGTACCATGGGTAAGCCACGAGGTATATCAACTGTCGCATACTCTTTAAACAAAGACTTTGTCAGCTTATCTTCTAAAGAATGGAAAGTAATCACAGATATTCTGCCCTCTTTTTTCAGCATGTGAATGGCTGCTTCGATCGATTCCGCAGCAGCACCCAGCTCATCGTTCACTTCGATACGAATAGCCTGAAAAATTCGTTTAGCCGGATGACCTTTTTTCTTCAATTCTTTTTGAGGAAGGGCAGATTTGATAATCTCTGCTAATTCAAGCGTTGTATCAATCGGCTGAATTTCTCGTGCTTTTTCGATTTTACGCGCAATCTGTTTAGAGAATTTCTCTTCTCCATAACGGCTAAAAATCCGCATCAAATCGTTAAAAGCATAAGTATTGACGACATCGTGCGCGGTCAATGCCTGTGATTGATCCATCCGCATGTCTAATCTAGCTTCTTTCTTATAAGAGAAGCCCCGTTGGCTGTCATCGAACTGGGGACTTGAGACACCTAGGTCATAAAGAATCCCATCAAATTCAGTGACACCATGTTCTGCTAGCGCTGCCTTAAGATGTCGAAAATTATTCTTAATCAGAGTTACTTGACTAGCTTCAAGTTGTGTTTTTAGTTTTATTTTAGCATTTTCATGGGCTGTTTCATCCTGATCAAACGCATACAGGTGCCCTGTTGTGAGTTGGCTCAGCAAATACTCGCTATGGCCGGCGCCACCAAGTGTGGCATCTACATAGATGCCATCAGGCTTGACCTCAAGCATATCAACGGTTTCATGAAGCAGAACGGTATCATGCTTAAAAGTTGTCTGGTCTGACATGTGGGCTCACTTTCTTAGGTTTAGGACTGATTTAATATTATGGTATCAAAATCAGCTGATGCGATAATGTAACTCCTAAACAAATCTTATTATACCAAAAAAATCTAGCAATATCTAGATTTTTACTGAATTGTCATCTTTTAGTCATGAAATCGTGACGATTATCTTATACATATCGCAATGATACAGCTTTGCCAGACTAAAAAACGTCATCTTAATGACGTCATAATTTTTAGCCACGAGTTTGACCATTTCCATTGATCAAATATTTGTAAGACGTAAGTGCTTCGAGCCCCATCGGACCACGGGCATGAAGTTTTTGAGTTGAAATGCCAATTTCAGCTCCTAAACCAAAGACAAAACCGTCTGTAAACCTCGTTGAGGCATTGACATAAACTGCTGCTGAATCAATTTGTGCTTGAAATTGGTCGGCATTAGTCAAATTATCCGTGATAATACTCTCTGAATGTTTGGTGCTATAGTGATTGATGTGGTCAATAGCCTGATCAATACTTGAAACAACCTTAACCGACATTTTATAATCTAAATACTCAGTACCAAAATCCGCTTCTAATGCAGGTTGGCCTACCATCAACTCAGCCGCCAATTCATCAACTTTAAAGTCAATTTGTTGGACTGCATTAATTGCCGTTTGAAGTTTTGGTAAAAACTCAGCAGCAATTTTTTCATGAACGACCAAGCTTTCAGCAGCATTGCAGACACTTGGGCGCTGCGTTTTAGCATTGATGACGATTTTAGTTGCCATCTCTAAATCAGCAAACTCATCAACATAGATACTGACATTACCTGTTCCTGTCTCAATGATTGGGACACGAGACTGCTCTTTTACCGTCCGAATAAGCCCTGCACCACCACGTGGAATGAGGACGTCAAGATAGTCAGTCGCCTGCATCATTTCTCTCGCTACTTCATGGCTTGTGTCTGTCACGAGGCCTACCGCATGTTCTGTGATACCAGCAGCTGTTAACGCCGATTTAATAACTTGAACGAGTGCTTTGTTGGAATGAATAGCATCTTTTCCACCACGTAAAATGACTGCATTATTGGTCTTGAAACACAAGGCAAACGCGTCCACTCCAACATTTGGACGGCTCTCGAATATCATCCCAACAACACCTAATGGCACTCGTTTTTGGAGGATTCTCAAGCCGTCGATGTTGGTATAACCGTTAATAATTTGTCCGACTGGATCTGGTAAGGCTGCGACTTGCCGAACACCTTCAGCCATATCCTGGATTCTTTCTGGTGTCAAACGCAGACGATCTATCATAATCTGACTGATTCCATTTGCCTCTGCATTGGCTAAATCTTTAGCATTTTCAGAGATGATCCCGTCAGTATTGTCAACAAGTGCTTGCGCTAACTGTTGTAAAAATTGATTTTTTTCAAGCGTGGCGTATTTCGCTAGCTCAAAGGCTGCTGTTTTGGCATGTTTACCGAGTGTCTCAATCATCTGGTTTCCTCACTTATTTCATTTTTTTACGGAATTTGTAGGCAAGATTACTTAAGGAATAGAGTAGGCCATTGACCGGGATGTTGAATTCACCAACCAACTCTTGAATATCAGGGTTAAAATTACTCTTGAATTTAGATAGACCGTCATTTAGATCACCTTCTACACCACCCATATTTGCCCATTTAGCACTGGCAGCAAAGGCATCGTCAAAGGCTTGTGGGTAAAGGAGATACTGCGGGTAGAATTTTTTGAAGGCATCATTCATCCCAGCATAGAGCATCTCCATCGTATCTCCGAATTTTATAGATAAGATCCCTGCAATCACCGTTGAATCTGCGGACTCTGTATCATAGTCTGCAAATTCTTTTAGGTATTTTTCAACTGATTTCTTCTGATCATTCAGGCGATTGAAACGTTTTTTCTGATTTTCAGGTGTCTCAGCGATGTCTTTCTCAATCTGTGCTTGTTGTGCTTGCAGCTCAGCATATTTTTCTTTGAGATTAACTTCTGCTAAATGCAAATAAGCATCTTCCCCATACAAGGTCATGAGCTGCTCAAAGTAATCCCGATTTCTTAAGGCAACGCCTTTACGACTTTCGGTCATACTCACAACTTCACTAAACTTATCTAAGTGATCGATCCCTACACGACGACCGGTAACACCACGATTAATGGCATCCTTCATAATCCGTTTCGCGTGTTTAGGATAAATCGTCGTCATATCACTAACCAAAGGCTCATTCGCTTGATAACGCGGTTGAATCGTCTCACTCATGACTTGATTAAAGCCAAGATGTTCAGCGCCTGCCGCCTTGATATTGTTTAACATCGTCACAGCTCCCGGCAAAATGTCAGAGGCTTCTTTTTGACCAAATTTTGAGGTCCGGTAAAGGATTGCAGGATCTATTTTTATAAATAGTGCTTTCTGTTTTTTGGCCATTTTCTTTAATTGGTCGAAAAAGAACGACACCAGCTCAGCATTTTCGTAATCCATGATTGGCCCACGTGGTGTATAGAACATGGTAAAGCCAAGTGGTAATTTTTTGATTAAGACCAAAGAAGAGGCAATGAGATTTCCAGCATCATCTGTCACCCCAACAATTTGAGATGCCCAATTATCTTTAACTTCAGCCCATGTGCTGGATTGTAATAAATGATTAAGTGGGCTTTGTTTAACAAATTCATCGTGTGCTTTCGCATCGACTGCTGTATTAAATTTCATGATAGACGACTGCTTTCTAACGTTTGATGACAGCTTTTAAAATTTCTGTCATTTTATTTAAGATTGGCTTCACAACTAATTCATAGTTTCCTGAGGACTGCCAAATATAGCCCTTAAAGTTTTGTTTAAATTTCAAAACACCCTGATCTGGATTATCAGGCGCATTGACCCCCATAAAATGGTAGTGATCAATGTGATGCGCAAAGGCATATTGCAACATGTAATCTTGAATCAAGAAAGGTGCTGAGAATTCCCTGTATTCATCATACATCCCGCTAAACATATAAAGGATGTCATTAGGCATGATAAAGAATTGGGCTGCGGCTAAAATCACATCTTGATCACCGTGCATCTCCGCCAACTTTTGGAGTTCTGTTTGGAATTTTTCAAGACGTGACACCCTTTGATGAAGGGTATCAAGGCTCTTTTTCTTATTTTGCGCCTGAGCTTGCTCAATTTCCTTGTGAACGCCAGCCAATTCAGACTGATTGGCTACCAATTCTGTTTGAAAGTTGAGCTTAGCCAAAACAAACTTAACACGGTCCCCAAAGGCTTGATAGACCGCCTGGTAATAGGATAAGTCTCGCGTTGAAAAGTTTCTACGCTCTCCTGCCTCATCGACAACTTTCTTAAAATCAGCCAATTCATCATAGCTCGCTTCATAGACTTGAATGCCTAATTTACGCGCTTTCTTGATTGTTTGAAGCCCATTTTTCTTATATGATTTTTCAAGTTTAGCAAAATTTTCAAAACCCGTCAAGGTTTTACTGTAATTGTAGTTAAAGCCCTTTTCAAAATCGCTCAGATGACCTTCTAAAAAGCCCAATCCCTGATAAAAAGCATCTAAGTCTTGGTTAAATTCACCTACTTTTTCCCAGTTATCATCATACTTTTCAATCATTTGATTTGAATGGATGATGAGTTTCAAGACACCTTGCTTCTTAAGTAAAGCTTTGGCACCTGAAACGAGCAGTTGATTATCGTTTGCTACTGTTGAAAAGTATGGATTGCCATGGGCTTCTGCCAGATATCCAAACCGAACCTTAGCCAGTGTTACTAGCATTGCCGCGACGATTGTCTTGTCATTTTTCACCGCCAAGTAAAAAGGCTGATGTCCTAAACTATCTTGTAAGTCACCAAATGCTTTGGTTTGCTGGAAATGAACATCATCACGTGTCGCCACAAAATCAGAAAATTCTGCTGCTGTGATGACTGTAAATTGACTACTGTCCAAAGTAAGTTCCTTTCTTCTTGCCAGAAATGATGTCCCGAATCTCACGGATTCGAGCACCATTGGTCAGCACCATCTGTTTGTCATTATCAAAAATCAGTTTGGCAGCTTCTAATTTACTAGTCATCCCACCTGTACCAAAACGACTACCGGCACCGCCTGCTACTTTCATCAACTCGTCTGTAATTTCAGAGACAGTGTCAATGAGTTTGGCGTCGTCAAAAATATTGGGATTTTTGTCATACAGACCATCAATATCAGACAGCATGATCAACAAATCAGCATCTGCTAAGTTCGTCACAATAGCACCTAATCTGTCATTATCACCGAATTTTGTCTTATGATCCATCTCATCGATACTAACCGCATCATTTTCATTGATGATAGGAATAATGCCCATGCTCAAGATTGCTTGGAGCGACATGGACGCATTTTGCCGGCTTTCAGGATATTCAATGACATCATTTGTCAACAAGAGCTGAGATACTTTTTGCTGATAACGAGCAAAAATATGATTATATAAACTCATCAACTCAACCTGACCGATTGACGCCAAGGCTTGCTGTTGGGCAATTTCTGAAGGTCGTTTGTCCATTCCTAAGACATTGAGACCAACACCGATCGCGCCTGATGTTACCAAAATGATGTCATAGCCTTCGTTTCTTAAGCTTGACAAGGTAAAAGCCAAGTCGTCCATATTTTTCAGGTTGATTTGCCCATTGGCCAAAATTAGGCTTGATGTGCCGATTTTGATTACAATTCTTTTGGCCGTTTTTAGTTTTTCTCGATTCATCTTCTTATTTTTCCAGTAATTTTTTGGCTTGTGCCAGTGCTTCAGGCGTTAAATCATCACCTGCTAACATCTTAGCAATTTCGATTTCTCGTTCTTCAAGCGTTAATTTTCTAACCGTTGATGTGGTGCTATCGTCCAACTGTATTTTTTCAATATGGTATTGGGTATCCGCAATCGCGACAACTTGCGGTAAATGTGAAATACACAAGACCTGACCACTTTGGGAAATCTTGTAAATTTTATTAGCAATCGCTTGAGCGACGCGTCCTGAAACACCTGTATCGACTTCGTCAAAGACAATGGCTGTTTTATTTTCACGTCTGGCAAAGCTTGACTTAATCGCAAGCATAATCCGGCTCATTTCCCCACCCGATGCTGTTTTAGCCAGAGGCTTGAAGCCTTCCCCCGGATTGGTTTGAATGAAAAACTCGACGTGCTGATTCCCATTGATCGAGAATTTCGCGGGTTCAAAGTGAACCTTGAAATCTGCTTTGGCCATATAAAGATCCGCCAACTCGCCCTTGACATCTTTGGCAAGTTTGTCAGCAATGATTGCTCGTGCTTCCGACAGCGCTTGTGCACTGATTAAGAGTGATTTCTCTGCTGCTTTAAACGATGCTTCTAGATTTTCTGAAGAGTTTTCATCCCCTGTCAACGCTTCTAGTTCTTTTTGACAGTTGGTTAAATAAGCCAACACATCTGTCAATTCTGGACCGTATTTTTTCTTGAGGGTCGTCAAAACTGAAATACGATCTTCAATCATAGCCAACTCGGATGGATTGAATTCCAAATCGTCAATCCGTTTTTCCAAGTCTGCTGCAGCATCCTCTAACAGATAGTAGGCTTCTGCAATTTTTTCAGACAATTTAGCATAACTTGGTGCATCAAACTGGCTTGCCGATTCCAACTCATTCATGGCATTTCTCACCATGGAAAGACTTGAATAATCAGACGCATCATCATCTAAAGAATAATAAGCTGCGTTTAAGTGTTCTGCGATGTGATTGGCATGCGTGAGCAAGTCACGTCTTTGATAGATGCCCTCATCTGATTTCAGATCAATCTCAGCTGAGGCAATCTCATCGATTTGGAACTTCAAGATATCGATGCGTTGCGCAAACTCAGCTTGATTTTTCTTCAGTGTGACGAGTTTTTGACGGAGTGTTTTATAGTCTGAAAATTTCTGCGCATAGTCTTGCTTGATTTTTCGGAATTTTTTGTCACCAAATTCATCCAACATGGCCAGATGATGGGCAGGACTCATAAGCTCCTGATGATCATGCTGACCATGAATATCAACCAAATAACTACTAATGGCTTGGAGATTTGATAAGGGTGTCAAGACACCATTAATCCGACACGATGATCTGCCGTTGGCAAAAATTTCCCGTCGCAAAATCAGCTCGCCTGTATTTTCAAAGCCTAAGGCTTCTAATTGGGTTGCGATTTCTGGACTATCTTGATAGAAGAATAGCCCTTCTATTTCCGCCTTGTCTGCACCATGGCGAACAAAAGATGTTTGTGCCCGTGAACCTAATAAGAGGTTCATAGCATCGATAATAATCGACTTACCAGCACCCGTTTCACCCGTCAAAATCGACATGCCTTGATCAAATTGCATGGCAATCGTGTCGATAATGGCAAAATTTTTGATCGATATTTCTTGTAACATCAATTTTCCTCCATCAAGCTGCCTTGGCATTTCTTGATCACACGATACGCTTTTAAGTAAAGAAAATAAAACAAAATTTATGAAATATTTTTCGTCAATTCGCGATTTATCTAAGCGCTAAACGAAAACATGGCGAATCTAGCCCTCAATATTTGCTTTATTATATCAATTAATTTGATAAATCTGAATAAATCTTTTCAGCAGTTTCTTCAGATGTGGCGATTAGTAAAATCGTATCATCATCTGATAAGACTGTAAAAATAAGCGGTTCAAAGCGCGTCAACAACCGATTTTTAAGTAACATGGCTGACCCAGGACTTGTTCTAATTGCCAGTTGGTCGCCTTGCTTTTTAATTTCTCCAACGACTGATTTGAAGAATTCAGTATCTGTGTTAGCCCGACTACTTTCAGGCAAGGCATAGCGATACCCCCCTGTTTTAGCAGGCACTTTCACCAAGCGGAGTTCCCGCATATCACGCGAAACAGTGGCTTGTGTGACTTCAATTTTTAAATCTAGTAGTGCCGACACCAAGTCGTCTTGCGTCATAATATCTTGTTCAACCAATATTTTTTTGATTAAATCAATGCGTTCACTTTTTTTCATCTAATTCTCCATGTGCCTCTGCAACCACCTTTTGAATTTGTGGTGTCACTTGATCAAGCACGTCTATTGCTTTAGACAAATGCAGTAAAAACTCTATATTACCATGACCACCTTTAATCGGCGAACTTGTTAAGCCTAGCGTAGAAAAGCCTAGACCATTTGCCATATTCACTACGGCTTCAATTACAGCTTGGTGAATTTTAGCATCTTTAATAATACCGTTTTTCCCGATTTGTTCACGACCTGCCTCAAACTGAGGTTTTATCAAAGCCACAACCTGACCGCCTTCCAGTAAAATATTATACAAGGCTGGCAAAATTAAAGCTAGACTGATAAAAGATACATCAATTGACGCAAAGGTTGGCAAGTCATGGCTAAAATCTTCTGGTTTGGCATAGCGAAAATTAAACTGCTCCATAACGACAACTCGGTCATCTTGTCGGATTTTCCAAGCCAATTGATTGGTCCCAACATCGACAGCATAAACTAATTTAGCGCCATTTTGGAGCATGACGTCAGTAAAGCCACCTGTTGATGAGCCAATATCAATGGCTGTTTGATCTAAAACCGAAATGTCAAACGCTTGGAGCGCTCGTGCCAATTTCAATCCGCCACGGCTGACAAAGGGCAGTTTTTCACCCTTAATCATCAACTCTAAATCATCGGAAATTTTTTCGCCCGGCTTATCAAAGCGCTCTCCATTAAGGGCATTGATGACAATACCTGCCATGACACCACGTTTTGCCTGTTCGCGTGTGTCAAAAAGTCCTTGATTATAGGCTAGGACATCTACTCGTTCTTTAGTCAATTTTTAATCTTTCAATTTGTTTCAAAATGCTGTCAGGCACTAGCTGCGTTGTGTGCGAAAGCTCCGCCAAAATACCTTCAGCTGCTGCCAGATTGGCTGATAATTCTGCCTTGGCACCCGCCAAACCTAATAGTTTAACATAGGTCGACTTATCTGCAACTTCATCTTTACCAGGTGTTTTCCCGATTTGGTCAAATGTTGCAGTGACATCTAAAATGTCATCTCGGATTTGGAAGGCTTGGCCTACTTTTTCCCCTAGATTGCGGAGCGATAAGATAACTTCATTTGACTGCTGCGCAATAAGGCCTGCGGCAACGAAAGGAAATGTTAGCATTTTACCTGTTTTCAAGGCATGAATTTGTTTTAGCTGCTCAAAAGTGAGTGCTTGTGTTTCCCCATCCATATCCAAAACTTGACCTGCAACCATCCCATGGCTACCTGAGGCTAGTGCCAACTCTTTCACCAAAGCGACAACAACCCCTGAAGGTAAGTCAGCATTGGCCAATAAGAGATAAGGATCTAACAAGAGGGCATCGCCTGCTAAAATCGCCTGTGCTTCTCCGAACACTTTGTGGTTGGTCGGTTTACCACGACGAAAATCGTCATTATCCATGGCCGGTAAGTCATCGTGGATGAGCGAGCTAGTATGGATCAGCTCCACAGCACCGGCAACTTTGAGGTGTTCTGTCGTGATGGTCACGCCAAAAGCCTGCAAGGTTTCGAGAAGAAACAGTGGCCGAATCCGCTTGCCACCTGCCTGAATCGAGTATTGGATACTCTGCGTCAGATGGTCTACTAAATCATCCGCAGCATAAAAGCCATCGAAGATAGTTGTTAATGCTGTTAATAAAGCTTTATTGTCCATCGAATACTTGCTCTGTGCCATCATCAGCCATCACTTTGACTAGCGTAGCTTCTGCCTCTTTCAAGGTTTTTTGAAGGGATTTAGACAACTTCATGCCTTTTTGAAATTCAGCGATGGCTGCTTCCAAAGGAACATCACCATTTTCTAAACGTTTGACGATGTCTTCTAACGCTGCTAAGTTTTCTTCAAAAGTTACTGCTTTAACCATTTTTCACCTCTACATTTATCAGACCGTCTGAAACTTCTAGACTCAGTTGGTCACCTGTTTTAACATCTTGGGTTGATTTAACGACTTTTTGATCTGCTGTTCTTGCGATTGCAAAACCACGTTTGATAATTTTTTCTGGATCGATCAGGCTCAAGCTGTCATATGCTTTTTCTGCCCGCGTTTTTTGATAGGCCAAAAAATTGGTCATATTCAATTTTAGACTCGCCATATCCCGTTCTAATTGCCGATTGGCTTCTGAGATTTTTTGATCAAGTCTTAAGCTTGTCAAACGACTAGTTAGGAGTGCTTGGGCTTGCTGATTTTTTTGATGATGCTGTTGCAAGCGTTGGGTTAGCGTATTGGTTAGCTGATCTAGTTTCTGGAGATAGCCGTCATATAAGCGCTCGGGTTGTCGAAAAATAACTGAATTTTGAAGTCTGATCAGTCTTTCTTGTCCTTGGTTGATGCTACGTTGCACACTGCTCGTCAGTCTTGTTTCACTTTTTGTCAAATACTGTAAAATATCTAGTTTAGTGTTTGGTGTTGCAAGCTCTGCTGCTGCGGTTGGTGTTGCAGCACGTCTATCCGCCACAAAGTCTGCCAACGTCGTATCCGTTTCATGACCAACTGAGGAAATGACAGGGATTCTTGATTCAAAAATCGCGCGGACGACGATTTCCTCGTTAAATGCCCAGAGGTCTTCAATAGAACCACCACCACGACCGATGATCAGGACATCTATGTCTGCCCGTTCATTGGCTTCGCGAATGCGACTAGCAACTTCATCAGCTGCACCATTGCCCTGAACCTTGGCGGGAAAGAGTAGGATTTCTGTCATGGGGAAGCGGCGATTGACGGTGGTGATGATGTCACGAATCACGGCACCGCTGGGACTTGTGATGACCCCGATTTTTCGTGAAAAGCTAGGAATCGCTTGCTTAAAGTCAGGGTTGAAGAGGCCTTCGGCAGTTAGTTTTTTCTTGAGTTGCTCGAGCTGAACCGCTAGGGCACCGATGCCGTCGGGCATCATTTTTTCGATGATAATCGAGTAAGAGCCACCCGGTTCATAGAGTTGCACACGGCCCACAAGGTTGACTTTCATGCCTTCTTCTAAGTCGAAGTTGAGTTTAGAGAAAGCTCCCGCCCACATGGTCGCTTGGATTACAGATTTCTCATCCTTAATCGCAAAGTATTGGTGTTTAGGACGGCGTCTAAAATTGGAAATTTCACCCGTCAGAAAAACCCGCTCCAAATAGGGATCACGGTCAAATTTGGTCTTTAAATATTTAGTTAATGTTGACACACTCAAATATTCTGTCATGTTTCTATTGTACCAAAAAAACGGGAAATTTTCCCCGTCTGAATTTAGTGCTTATTTGCTTAAAGTCCGTTTGGCTGCTTCATAGGTCTGTTCCATCAACATGGTAATCGTCATGGGACCAACACCACCTGGTACTGGTGTCATCAGGCTAGCAATCGGTTCAACTTCATCAAACTTGACGTCGCCGATCAATTTACCATTGTCATCTCGGTTCATACCGACGTCGATGACAACAGCACCTGGCTTGACGAATTCTGCGGTAACAAAGTTACCACGGCCGATGGCAACTACTAAAATATCTGCTTGCTTGGCTAATTCAGGTAGATTTTGCGTTCTTGAGTGGGCGATGGTCACTGTTGCATGTTGATCTAACAGCATCTGTGCCATGGGTTTTCCGACAATGTTAGAGCGCCCAATCACTAGCGCGTTCTTACCTGCCACCTCAACGCCATAAGTTTCCAGCATGACCATGATCCCTGCGGGTGTTGATGGGATCATGACAGGATTACCTGACCAGAGGCGCCCCATGTTGGTTGGATGAAAACCATCGACGTCCTTATCTGGATCAATGGCGAGTAAGATTTTTTCTTCGGAGATATGTGCGGGTAAAGGAAGTTGTACTAAAATCCCATGCCATTTATTATCTTGGTTGAGTTGCGCGATCAGTTCTAAAAGTGCCGTTTCCGTCGTGTCTTCAGATAGACGAATGACTTCTGAGTTAAAACCGGCTGCTGTTGCGCGACGTTCTTTATTTCTGACGTAAACTTGACTGGCTGGATTTTCACCAACTAAAATCACAACCAAACCTGGTGTGACGCCAGCTGATTTCAAGTCGTCAACTTTTGCTTTCAATTCAACAGCCATTTTATCGGCTAATGCTTTGCCATCTATTAAGGTCATGCTATGCTCCGTCTTTCTTTTTTACCATGTCGCGACCTACTAAAAATGCTAGCTCATGACGGGTTCTAAAACTATTTTATCAAAAAAACAGTGAGAATACCGCTGTTCCTCACTGTTTCTGAATATGAATATGTAAAATGTTCGGTATTACTATGTGTTACTTTATATTGCATTTTCTAGCCGTAAATCTTTCTTAATTCGTTCTTCTGCTGTTTGATAGGCAATTTTACGAACAGATCGCGGCAAAAACTTTCTGATATCGTCTTCATTATAACCGACTTGAAGTCTTTTATTATCAACTATCAAAGGTCGTCTCAGTAAACTTCTATTTTTTTCAATCACTTTAATCAAACAATTCATAGAGAGATCATACAAATCAACATTTAATTTTTGGTAGGCTTTACCACGTTTGGAAATAATCTCCTCAGTTCCATTCTCTGTCAATGAGAGAAGATGGAGAATTTCTACATCTGATAATTGATCTATCACCAAATTAATTTCTTCAAATTCTAAATTGTGTTCTTTTAACCACTTTTTAGCCTTATCACACGATGAACTATAGGCAACTGTATATATCTTAATCATAACCCTCTTATCTTTAAATACTATTAAAAAACTACGACAACGTAAACAAATTAGTTATTTAATTCGTTTGTAAAAATATTATATCGCAATAAAACACTTTTGTAAATAGGTCCACATCAAAAACAATGTTATTTTTACGTTATTTTTATTACGATTATATAACAAAAAAAAGCCCATCTTCAACAAGATAAACTTTTTTTGATAGCAATATCAACTTGCGACATGATTTCATCACTAAGATGCCCCGTTTTTTCCCGTAAACGACACTTATCAATTGTTCTCATTTGTTCACATAGAATTACTGAATCTGAGCCAACGCCTGCTGCTTCTTTACAAATAGAAACATGTGTTGGTAATGCTTTCTTCATCTTTTTTGCTGTGATTGCCGCAACGATTGTCGTTGGTGCAAAGGTATTCCCTGCATCATTTTGAATAATCAAAACAGGTCTAACTCCCCCTTGTTCGCTGCCCGTGACAGGCGACAAATCGGCAAAAAAGATATCTCCCCTTAAAATTTCTCTAGCCATTTTGATATATACGTTTAATCCGATCACTTAATAAACAAACTACTTCATAATTAATTGTTCCACGATGTGCTGCCACATCATCTACTGTTATTTTTTCATCACCATCTTGGCCAATCAATGTTACTTTTGTACCAATTGGTAAAGTTTCATTTAAAGCAATAGTCATTTGATCCATGGAAATCCGACCTATAATCTGACATTTTTTCCCATTAACCAAAACGTAGAATCCAGTCATATCACGTGTCCAACCATCTGCATAACCAATTGGAACAGTACCCACGATGGTAGGCTTATCTGCAATAAACTCTGCCCCATATCCAACCGTCTCGCCTTTATTGATTGTCTTGATATGCATCAATTCCGACTTCAGCTCAAGCGCTGGTGTTATATTATAGGTCATTTTGAGCATTGATCCACTTGGATTTAAACCATACATGGCATCTCCCAAACGCTCAATATCTTGAATGGTTTCCTTATGCCAAATACCTGCGGCAGAATTACTAGAATGGACATATTTTGGTCGACGAGTTATCGCTGCGACAATAGTTTCAAATCGTGTCCATTGTGACTCAAATTTTTCTTGTGCTGCTTCATCAGCTGTGGCAAAATGCGTAAATATACCATCAAAGACCATACCATATTGATCTGCTAGTGCAATGATGGCGTTGGCCTCTTCAGCTGTCGTTACACCAATCCGGCCCATACCAGAATCGACCTTGATATGAAATTTTAAATGCTCGATCTCGACATCTTCGAGATGTTGAGCGACCAGTTTAAGCCAATCCAGAGAAGGTACAGTTACAGTCACACGTAAGTTAACCGCAATATGAATATCTTCTGGAACAATACCACTCAAAACTAAAATTGGCTTGACAATCCCATGACTTCTAAGTTCAATCGCCTCATCAAGGTTAGAGACACAAAAACCTGACACTAAATCATTGGCGCTTTGCGCCACATCATTTGCACCATGACCATAGCCATTGGCTTTGACAACTGCCCAGATCTCGGTGCGGTCACCTGTATACCTTTTGAAGTTTTTAATATTAGCCTGAATCGCCGCGAGATCTATAATCGCTTGCGTTGGCCGATGTGTACTTGGTTTCATTTCCTATTCACGACTTTCTAAAATAACGAAAGCAATAGCTTCCAAATTGCTATGACTGATGGATAAGTGCGCCATACCCTGTTCAGAAAAAGGATGTTGGATGAACTTGGGTGCGCCTAAATCATCAGGTAAAATGGTCATATCCTGAAAGGATAAATGCCCGCCTATACCGGTGCCATAAGCTTTAGAATAAGCTTCTTTGGCTGCCCATCGACCACCTAAAAATTCGATTTGACGTTGACCTGATAGGGTCATAAATTTGGCCAATTCATTTTCCGTGAGCACACGTTGGGCAAATTTCGGATTCCGATTTAAAGCCTTTTCAATCCGCGAAAGTTCTATATTATCAACACCATTACCATAAATCATAATCTCATTATATCAAAAAAATCCCGTGCCATGGGATTTAATTGTTTTAGTTTTGTTTAATAAAGGCTACAGTCCCTGTTTTAGTTAACAGTCTATCCGTCACAATACCTGCCACCATTGAATCACTAACATTGAGTGCTGTTCTTGCCATATCAATTAAAGGCTCAACACTGATGACTAGTCCCACGATAGCAATTGGTAAGTTCATTGAAGATAAAACGATGAGTGAGGCGAATGTCGCACCTCCACCAACACCTGCAACCCCTAGTGACGAAATCGTCACGATTGCAACGAGTGAGAGGATAAACTCAAATGAAAAGATGTTAACCCCAACTGTTGGTGCAACAATAGTCGCAAGCATGGCTGGATAAATACCAGCACAGCCATTTTGACCTATGGATAAACCAAAGCTCGCTGAAAAGTTAGCAACTGCTTCATTGACACTAAATTTTTCAACCTGTGTCTCAACATTCATCGGCAACGTCCCTGCACTCGTTCTTGATGTGAAGGCAAAGAGCAAGGTCGACCAAGCATTGCCTAAGTATTCGCTTGGTGATACTTTCACCCAAAGCAAAAGAATGAGATGGACGGCGAACATCACCAGAATAGCCGCATAACTTGCGATAATGAAACGACCGAGATTGACCAGAGCTTCAAAATCACTCGTTGCCATGACACGTGCCATGAGGGCAAAAATCCCAAATGGTGTCAATCTTAAAACTAAGGTTGTCACGCGTAAGATTATTTTTTCAAGTGACTGAATCAAGTCAGCAAAAGTTTTAGCTTCTTTCGTATACTTTCTTTGGATACCAAGAAAAGCAATGCCCAAGAAAGCCGCAAAGATGACGACAGCAATCGTACTTGTCGGACGTGTGCCCGCAAAATCTGCAAACACATTACGAGGAATTAGATTAAGTAACTGATCAGTGATGGGAACACCCTTAACCTGAAGCTGTTTTTCCGTCAATGCTGCAATCCGTTCTGCTTCAGCTGCCCCTTCAGCGAAAACAGCACCATTTAGTCGGAAAACAATGACCGATAAGTAACCAATCGCCGCCGACACCGCAGTCGTGCCTAATAAAATCAGCAGAACATTTCGTGCCATTTTACCCAAATTTTTAGAGACTTCCAACTTGGTAAAAGCCCCAACTATAGAAATAAAAACCAACGGCATAACAAGCATTTGCAGAAGTGCAATATAAGCATCTGCTACCAATGAAATCCAAGAAAGACTGGTAGAAAAGTTCGACACCTTTTCAAATAAGAAACGAATCAAGAGACCAAAAACAATACCGCCAAACAAACCAAAAAGCACCCGTTTGTTAAAGCTAATATGCTTCACTTGCAAGCGAAAAAGCCACAGCAAACTACCAATGAAACCCGACAATATAATAAGTAATGATAAAATAGTCATAAATTCCCCTTAAAATTGATATAGTCTATTTTCTCATGCTATTTTATGATCTGCCATATGAAAAATTTATGCCCGTGATCAAGTTTCATAAAACCTCATTGGCTAATATATTTAAGCCCTTTGAAATCAAAAAAACACCACCAACTTCTGGTGATGTTTTAGTTATAGCTTGACTTATTTGGCTAATTCGTAGATCGCCTCAGCATAGATAGCCGCTGCACGCAACAAGACATCCACCGGAATAAATTCATTAGCTTGGTGCATGGTGTCAATGTCACCAGGGAACATAGCACCAAAGGCTACGCCGCGTTTAAGTAAGCGACCAAAAGTCCCACCACCGATGATTTGTTCGTGGCCTTTAAGACCTGTTTGTTTTTCATAGACAGAAAGCAATGTGCTCACCAATTCATCATCCATTGGAACATAGTGTGGTGTGTGCTCATGGGCAGATTTAGTAACCGCATCAACGCCTTCAAGCGCTGCGAGAACGCTATAAATCGCATCTGAATCTGTCCCTTGTGGGTAACGGAAGTTCAAAGCAATCGTGTTGTCAGATGACGCGTCATCAAAGTTGAAGACACCTGCATTCATTGACAAGGCACCCATTTTAGGATCTTCGAAGGCAACGCATGTTTTGTCACCTGCATGATCTTCAATGAGGATCGTCCCTGCAATTTTAGTGAATGGTGATACAACGCCGATTTCATCTAGGAATTTAGCGAGGTATGTTGCACCATTAACACCTTTTTCTGGCATGGCACCGTGGGCTGAACGACCATGAAGTACGACTGTTACTTGACCATCTGAAGTGGCTTCAGTTTCAAATCTAAGCTTTTTGTCGCTATGGGCGCTGACAAAGGCTTCAAGTTTTGCCTTAAGGTCTGCTAGGTCGCCAGAAATCACTGCTGTTGCAGATTCCGGTACCATGTTTTCACGCAAACCACCTGTAAAGCTGTGCAGGTGAACCGTACCCGTGTTGTCGCCTGCGATGTGGAGGTATTCTGTAATGTTACCTTTTTCACCATTGATGATCGGGAACTCGGCATCAGGTGAGAAACCAAAGTCAGGTTCAGGTAGACCAACATGGGCAAAGTAGTAATCCATGTCTCCCCAACCTGATTCTTCGTCAGTGCCTGCGATGAAGCGGATTTTTTTAGTTAAAGGCACGTTCAACTCTTTTAAAATTTTCAAGCCATAGTAACACGCCATGGTAGGACCTTTATCATCCGAAGCACCACGGGCATAAATCTTGCCGTCACGGATTTCAGGTTCGTAAGGGTTGCTATCCCAGCCAGTGCCAGCAGGGACAACGTCCATGTGGGCGAAAATCCCAAGGACTTCTGCATCTTCTGGTAGGTCATCACCATAAGTAAAGTGTCCGGCATAGTTGTCAACGTTTTTCGTTGCGTAGCCATCACGTTCTGCCAAACTCAAAAATTGTTGGAGTGCCGCAACTGGACCAGGTCCAAAAGGTGTTTCTGGTGTGGCTTGGCTATCGTCACGTTCAGAGTTAATTTTCAAAAGTGAAAATAAATCTGCTAATAAGTCCTCTTTGCGTGCTGCAACCTCTGCTTTAAAATCGATATGTGTCATTTTCTTCCTAATAACCTTTCTTTATACTCTTCATATTCTTCTGCGGTAATCAAACCTTCTTCCATCGAAAGCTTGGCAGATGACAATTTTTCATACATCGTGGATGTATCATAGACAACTCTTGGCTCTACCGTTTGTTCTGGCATGGGCTGTTGCTGTTGTGATGATCCTGGCATTGGGGCATTTGTCTGATAACCACCATACATCTGGTTATTCTTAATATCGCTCACCCCTTCTTGGATCCGCTTAGCTATCCTTCTGACGACATTTTTCGTCCAAAAGACTGAAAAATTATCACCTAAAGATTCTACTCGAACATGACCCCAAATAATATGGGTGATGGGCTCGATATTTTTGATATCATTGAGCGGAATTGAAGATACCTTGTGAAAGAATGGTCGCCAGCGAGCATAGACTAAGCGATTTTCGTTAGTGATGATATAAGCATAGTAGCCTTGGGTATTGAAAAACTTAGGGTCTACTTGCCCGCCGTCACTTTCTTCTCCTTCGTCATCATCATAATCTGTATGTCTGCCGATAAAACTAGAGACAGCGTATTCGTCATCTAACAAACTCTCAGCGACAACCTTAAAATGTAATTTCTGCAACCATGCGCCCCAAAGGTTAAAGCCAAGTTTATTTTCTCTGGCAAAGCGATACATATCATCTGCCTTCCAGAGTTGGGCTTTGTTTGTCATCTGTCACCTCTTTTCATTTGGGTATCGTTGAATCCTTTAGCTTGATTTGCCATCATCACTATTTTATCAAAAAAACGTGTAAAATGGCGCATTCAGCTCATCTTTTTCCGAATTTCTAGAAAAGACTTACTCTTTCTCGTCTTCTGTCGGTGACAGGGTTTCTATGATTCGGCGTGCGACATCATAAGGAATCCCTGCTTCGTGAATCGCTTCAGGCGTGGCTGTTTGGATATTGGCCAAGGACTTGAAGGTACGCATCAATTTTTGTTTGCGTTTAGGCCCTAGGCCATCTATGCCGTCTAGTTTGCTAGAAAATGAATTTTTCGAACGAACTTGTCGGTGAAAGGTGATGGCAAATCTGTGAACTTCATCTTGAATCCGCTGTAATAAGAAGAACTCTTGACTTTGTCGACTCAATGGCACGACTTCCAAAGGATCACCGAATAATAACTCCTGCGTTTGGTGCTTATCATTTTTGGCCAAACCTGCAATCGGAATATCAAGACCTAGACTATCCAAAATTTCCTTAGCTGCATTAATTTGCCCAACACCACCATCCATGATAATTAAATCAGGCAGGATACCATCTTCTTTGATGGCACGACTATAGCGTCGCAAAATAACTTCGCGCATGCTGGCATAGTCATCTGGTCCCACAACAGTCTTAATCTTGTATTTGCGATAATCTTTATTAGAGGGTTTCCCATCTACAAAGACAACCATAGCACTGACTGGACTTGTCCCCATAATATTGGAGTTATCAAAGCTTTCAATTCGATGCGGTGTCGGAATATTCATGATGGTACCAAGATTTTCAATCGCACCTTGAGTTTTTTCGATATGTTTTTCAGCTAATTCAAATTTTTGCTGCAGACTAACACGTGCATTTTTAGTCGCCAAATTAACCAACTGTTTCTTCTCTCCACGAGACGGCTGAATAACATTGGTTTGTGTCAAAGCCCGAACAGATGCCAAATCAATATCCGATGGAATGAAAATCTCCTTGGGAATAAAGTGACTTGTCCCCTTGTAAAATTGACCAATATAGGTCAAAAAATCTTCATCTGCATCATTATAGTAGGGAAATAGATTAACATCACGCTGAATAAGCTTACCTTGCCGAACAAAGAATACTTGTACACACATCCAACCTTTATCCACTGCGTAACCAAAGACATCTCGGTCCTGTAAATCATGATTCATGACCCGTTGTTTGGTTCTAAGCGTTCCGATATTCTTGACCAGATCGCGATACTCAGCAGCCTTTTCAAACTCAAAAGCTTCAGCTGCTGTGTGCATTTTCGTCTCTAATTCCCTGATGATTTTATCTTCACCACCATTGAGAAACTTAGTAATCTCCTCTGTCATCCCCTCATAAACCTTGGGATCAATATCAAAGACACAGGGTGCCAAACACTGGTGCATATGGTAATAAAGACAGACTTTGTTGGGCAAGACATTACACTTGCGCAAGGGAAAAATCCGATCCAGTAGCTGCTTGATCTCATTAGCCGCTCTAACATCAGGATAAGGACCAAAATACTGAGCCCGATCCTTCTTAACTTGCCGCGTAATCAAAAGACGCGGGTACTTCTCGCGTGTGATTTTAATGAAAGGATAGGATTTATCATCCTTAAGTAAGATATTGTACTTGGGCATATTCTCTTGGATCAGATTAATCTCCAAGAGCAATGCTTCGATATTTGATTCAGTAACAATAAATTCAAAATCGACAATCTCCGAAACCAATAGTTCTGTCTTTGTATCATGCGACCCACGAAAATAAGATCGAACACGATTTTTCAGATTTTTGGCTTTGCCGACATAGATAATCGTGCCATTTTTATCTTTATGCAAATAACAGCCTGGATTATCTGGTAAGATGGCTAGTTTTGCCTTGATATTATCATTCATACTGTGGCCAGCCCTAATGTTTTCAATTTGACCATTTGATGCTTTCTCCTTTTCATTCGTAGATCGTGCGCACAATTTAGCAAGATCTTTGCGCCCTATGATTTACCTACGAACTCTTGATATTAAAGCCGTTTTTAGCGCCGCTTTCTTTCCATTATAACAAAAAAACGCCCTTTCGGACGTTTTGGCAACCTTTAATTAAAAGTTGTTGATATCGAAATCATCACCTAAGAAGTCAGCAAGTGAGAAGCCTTCTTGCGTTTCTGGCAATGTGTATTCTGGTTTAGTGTTGCGACGTGGCGCGCGTGGTTTAGCATCACGACGTTGTCCACCTTGTGCAGCGTTACCTGAATCGTTTGAACGTTCTTTACGTGCAGGTGCTTCAGTCAAAGCTTTGATAGACAATGAGATACGTTCTTCAGCTGGTTTCACGTCAAGTACTTTAACTTGAACAGCTTGACCTACTGACAAGACATCTTTAGCGTTTTCAACACGTTCCCAAGAGATTTGAGAAATGTGAACCAAACCTTCAACACCTGGGAAGATTTCAACGAAAGCACCGAAGTCAGTGATACGTTTAACAGTACCATCGAGAACAGAACCAACTGGTGCTTTTTCATCGATGTCATCCCATGGGCCAGGCTGTGTAGCTTTAAGAGAAAGTGATACACGACCAGCTTCTTCATCAACTTTCAAGACTTTAACTTGAACAGTTTCGCCAACTTTAACAACATCGCTAGGTTTTTTAACGCGTCCGTGAGCCAATTCAGTCACGTGAACAAGTCCGTCAACACCACCAAGATTGATGAAAGCACCAAAGTCAGTTGTACGTGCAACAGTACCTTCAACGATATCACCTTCGTGCAAGTTAGCAAAAGCTTCAGCACGTTGTGATTTAGATTCTTCTTCGATAACCGCACGACGGCTTAAGATGAAACGTTTTTCAGCAGCGTTAACTTCGATGATTTTAGCGTCAAATTCTTCACCTACAAATTTCTTAGTATCGCGTACAAAGTAAGTGTCAATCATAGATGCTGGGATGAAACCACGAACACCGTTGAAGTCTACAGACAAGCCACCTTTAACGTCTTTCAAGACTTTAACAGTAACAACTTCGCCTTCTTTGCCTTCAAGGTCAGCAAAAGCTTTACGTGCAGCAAGACGTTTTTCAGAAAGCAAGTAAACGTTAGCGCCTTCTGATTCTTTACCGACGATTTGCTTAACAACCAAGAGTTCTTTAACTTCACCAGCTTTGACGAAGTCATTTATATCAGCGTCACGTTCGTTAGTGAGTTCACGAAGCGTCAAAACACCTTCAACACCTGTACCAACGATAGCTACAGTAGCTTGATCGCCTTCGACAGTGAGGATTTCACCGCTTACGACGTCACCGACTTTAACGTCACCGACGCTGTTCAATAATTCTTCAAATTCGTTCATTTTTTAAAAAGTTTCCTCCAACAATTTGACTAGTACACATCTTTTTACGACAGATACAGTCCTAATGTTTATCTTAACATAAATATTCCTAAAAAGAAAGCGATTTTTGACTAGAAATCACTTTTTATTTTAGATTTGACTCGCTTTTTGTAAAAAATCAGCAATTTCATCTGTTTTGCCGTCGTGTAATCCCTTAACAATGTAAGATCCGACGATGACGCCATCAACCGCTTTGCGGAAATTTTCAACATGTGTGATAGATGACACACCAAAACCAGCTAAAACAGGCGCATCAGAAATCTCAGATAATTTTGCCAAGTGTTGATTCAAATCCGCTCGATAATCGTGACCAGCTCCTGTGACACCATTGACCGTCACAGCATAGATGAAGCCTTTGGCATCTTTTACTAATTCAGCTTGGCGTTCTGGAATACTAGTCAAAGTCACAAGTGGCACCAGAGCAATGTCAGTGTTTGTTAAAAACGGTGCAATCATATTTTCATGTTCACGTGGGACATCGGGTAAAATCAAGCCTTTGACCGGTGTATCTTTGAGGTCGTTGACAAATTTTTCGATGCCGTATTTGTAGATTGGATTGAAATAAGACATGATGACCAGTGGCACATCTGTTTTGATGGTTTTCAGGGTTTCGATGGCGTTTGTCAAAGTCGTCCCATTTTTCAAAGCACGAATCCCCGCTAATTCAATCACAGGGCCATCTGCTACTGGATCTGAAAAAGGGATACCGACCTCAATGGTGCTGGCACCATTGGCCACCAAAAAGTCGATCGTTTCAGGGAGTCCCGCGATGCCATTTGCGTGATCGCCGGCCATGATATAGGGTACGACTAGGGTTTTCCCAGCTGATTTGAGTGTTTCTAAGTGTTGTCGTAAGGTTTTCATCTTAAAATTCTCCTATATTTGAACTTCAAGCTAACTTCTTAGGAAAATAGATAATTTGTGAACCTGCGCAAGCGCAGAACCAGCAAATTCCTAATTTTCTACAAAAGTTTGCGACGATATCGCACCGCTTTCAGTATCATGATTTTCAGCGCGAGCTTTGATCTGCGCGACATCCTTGTCACCGCGACCGCTGAGGCAGACGATGATGCTCTCATCTTTGCCGTAGCGTTTCGCCAAGCTTGGCAGTTGGGAAATGGCGTGTGAACTTTCTAGCGCAGGGATGATGCCTTCAGTGACGCATAGCATTTTGAACCCAGCTAATGCTTCATCGTCAGTAGCTGAGATGTACTCTGCTCGACCCGTTTCGTTCCAGTGACAGTGCTCAGGACCAAGGCCTGGATAATCCAAACCAGCTGAAATGCTGTAAGCTTCTTGCACCTGACCATTTTCATCTTGCAGCAAGCGCATAATATTGCCATGAAGAACACCGTCTGTGCCACGGTTGATAGAGGCTGCTGTTTCTCCGCTATCAAGACCACGACCAGCCGCTTCTACACCGATCATAGCAACTGATGCATCATTGACAAAAGGATAGAAAAGTCCAGCTGCGTTTGACCCACCGCCAACACAAGCCACAACAGCGGCAGGGAGTTTGCCTTCTTTTTCGAGGATTTGCGCACGCGATTCACGTCCAATGATGGCTTGGAAATCACGCACCATTTCTGGGAAAGGAGCTGGACCAGCAGCTGTACCTAAGATGTAGTGGGTGTCTTCAACACTTTCAACCCAAGCACGAAGGGCGGCATTGACCGCATCTTTGAGGACACTAGAGCCATCAGTTACAGGCACAACTTCTGCACCTAAAAGTTGCATGCGGAAAACGTTTAGTTCTTGGCGTTGCACGTCGATAGCACCCATGTAGATTTTACAGTCCATGCCAAAGAGTGCAGCAGCGGTTGCTGTTGCAACACCATGTTGTCCGGCACCTGTTTCAGCGATAATTTTATTCTTGCCCATTTTTTTGGCAAGCATGACTTGTGCTAGGGCATTATTAATTTTGTGTGCGCCTGTATGATTGAGGTCTTCACGTTTGAGGTAGATTTTAGCGCCACCACATTTTTCAGTCAGATTTTTCGCAAAGTAAAGGGGATTTTCACGACCGACATAGTTTTTGAGTAGGTCTGATAATTCGGCTTGGAAAGCTTCATCCGTTTTACTAGCCTCATAGGCAGCTTTGAGTTCTTTGACGGCGTACATTAATGTTTCTGGTACGAAGGTGCCGCCGTAGGTGCCGAAGAAACCGGCTTGGTCAGGGTTTTGGTAGATCATGGTGTCTCCTTATACGTTATAATATGCTTGAGATAGCTTATCGTTTATGACATTTAGTTTGTGCAGATGAGATAAAATGTTCTATTTTAGCCAAATCTTTCTGTCCATCACTCTCAACCCCACTAGACACATCAACCCCAGTCGGATTAAAAATAGCAATGGCTTGACTGACGTTCTCGGGATTCAAGCCTCCGGCTACAAAAAATTTGTAGCCGTCCAAGGCAGTCAAATCAACCTTGTCCCAATCAAAAGAGTGACCACTGCCACCGGCAAATTGAGCTGGTGGGGCATCTAATAGAATTGTGTGTGCTCTAAAATCGGCGATGGCAGCTGGTATTTTACCATCTTTGATACCAAAAGCCTTAATAGCGGGTACACCGACTTGCACCGCATAGTCCGCGTTTTCTTGCCCGTGAAGTTGCACCATGTCGAGCCCGACTTTGGCTACCACTTCTTGGACAACTGCCAAGTCTTCATTCACAAATAAGCCGACTTTTTTGACTGTTTTCGGCACATCTTTTGCCAAATATTTGGCATATTCTGGCGTGACTTGGCGCTTGCTTTCGGCGAATACAAAGCCGATATGCGTCGCCCCAGATGCCACCGCCATATCAACAGCTGCGTGTGTTGATAAACCGCAAATTTTAATCCACATGGCGCTTGACCTGAAGCCCTTTCACCGCTGCTTTCGGCTTGCCATCTTTCATCAAGGCTTCGCCAACGAGGACTGCACGGAAATCATGGGCAACTTTTCTAGCTTCAACAGGTGACTTAATCCCAGACTCTGAGATATAAAAGCGACCAGATTCTTGTAAGGCGACCAAGTCAAGACTATTCTGAAGACTGACTTCGAATGTTTTAAGATTGCGATTATTAACGCCAATCAACTCAGCATTGATCCGATGTGCAACAGCTAGTTCTTCAGCATTGTGCACTTCAACCAAGACTTCTAAACCGAGCGAAATGGCATAGTCATACAAGTCTTGCAAGTCTTTTTCAGTCAGGCAAGCAACGATCAACAAGACAATCGTTGCCCCACTGTTGACCGCACGCGCAATCTGCTTTTTATCAATAATAAAATCCTTGTTCAACACCGGTACATCAACGTTTTGGGCAACCAAGCGCAAATCGTCAATCGATCCCTTGAAAAAAACAGGGTCTGTTAAAACTGAAATAGCTGAAACACCCGCCGCTGCATAACTCGTCGCTTGCTCTAAGACATCGACAGTCATATTGATAGCACCAAGTGACGGTGAGGCACGTTTGACTTCGCCAATCACCTGTAAGGTCTCAGGATTGTCACGCAGTCGCTCGATAAAACCCTTGACTTTCCGGACTTTTCCAGGTGTTTCCATGACCATCTCTGCCACTTCGATTTGCTTTTCTGCTAATATTTTTTCGAGAAAATTTTCCATTACTTGTTTTTCCTTTTTAGGTGATGATCAGACCACGCTGCATCATTTCAACTCTTGCATTTCGACTAACTTAGCCATTGCGGCACCGCTCGCAATCACATCACGCGCTTTGGCAACGCCTTCCGATACTGACTCCACACAACCATTGGCAAAAAAACCAAGACCGGCATTCAAAACCGTCACTTCCAAGAAAGGACTCGGCTCGTTATTGAGCACGGACTTGAGAATCACCGCATTTTCCTTACCCTCGCCACCACGAATCTCCTGCAGGGTCACGCGCGGCATGCCCAGACTCTCATGGTCGAACTCATGCACCGTAATCTCACCGGTCTCATCCAGTAGCGCATAGCGATTCACGCCGTCCAGACTCGCCTCATCCATATTATTTGGCCCACTCACGACCACGGCACGTCGCCGTCCCAATGATTTCAGGACTTCAGCCGTCGTTGTTAAAAGGTCGGGACGAGAGGTTCCGAGTAACTGGGTATCGAGATCGACTGGATTTGTGAAAGGACCGATGAGATTGAGCACCGTGCGAACCTCCAGCTCACGCCGAACTGGCATGACATAACGCATATTGGGATGCACATGTTGGGCAAAGAGAAAGACTAGCCCTGTCTGATCAAAAATCTCAGCCAGTTCATCTGGTGTGTGATAGAGATTGATACCGAGTGCTTCTAGCACGTCAGCCGAACCAGATTTAGAAGAAATCGAGCGATTGCCATGCTTTGCCATTTTCACACCACCGGCAGCTAGGACAAATGCTGATGTCGTCGACACATTAAATGAAAAGGACAAATCGCCACCTGTACCACAGTTATCCATGGCGGTCGTTACAGTTGTTGGAATTTTCAAGGCTTTATCACGGACAACATCCACAATCCCCGCCATTTCATCAACTGTTTCGCCTTTCATCGCAAGGGCGATGAGAATTGCTGAAAGTTGTGAATCCGTCAGCTCACCATTAAACATGGCATTTGCCATTTGATTGACTTCGTAACGTGAGAGATTCTCACGGTTCATGAGTTTAACTAGATTTTCTTTCATAATTTATATACTTTCTATGCACTTCAAAATTAGTTCATATTCAAACCATTAGCCGATGCATCTTTATTACCAGTTTGAACATGATAAGATTTATAATCTTTTTTACTTTTAGTTTCGAAATCTATAATTTCCTCATCAGATGTACTTTCTTCAAAATATTCAAGCACTTCAAAGGAAATTTTTTGAAAATTTTTTCCTTGGTGAAAATCTCGTAATTATTCGCCTATTCTCCTTTGAGAATTATTACTATCTCTTTTGGATTCACTATCTGGGTTAAAGTAATTAATATACTGATTCCATCTACCATATATACCTTTCATTCCATAAGCAGAACCGACATATTTTTTACCATCTACATCGATAAGATAAACACCTTTTCTATTGATTAGATAATCCAATTTTTTATTGATTTGATCTTTTTTAAAGTCTTTCAATAATTTATCTTTACCTTTTTGTTTAGGCGAAAGCTCACCAGGATTATCAAAAATAATTCCTGTCATTTCGTTTCTCCTCCCACAAAATTCTCAATCATCTTAAGCCCATCAGGCGTGCCAATACTTTCTGGATGATATTGCATCCCAAAAATCTGTAGGGTTTTATGTTGTATCGCCATAATTTCGTGGTCATCAGTTGTTTTCGATAAGATATCAAAATCTGCTGGCATCTCTGAAATCACAATTGAGTGATAGCGCATGATTTCATGCGTTTTGGGAATGCCTGCCAATAATGGTGTATCTTGCAACCTTTCAGCCATGGAAGTTTTGCCGTGCATGATACGTTGCGCCAAATCTAATTTGCCACCAAATACTTCAGCAATGGCTTGATGTCCGAGACAGATACCTAGGATTGGTTTCTTGCCGGCAAAGTCACGAATCATCTCTTCCATTCTGCCGGCGTCAGCAGGCCAACCAGGTCCTGGTGAAAAGACGATTTTATCTGCCGCCTCGGCCACGTCGTAGAGGTCTCGGTCGTCATTTCGCAAAACCTTAACTTCGGCAAATTCACCGATGTATTGGGCTAAATTATAGGTAAAACTATCGTAGTTATCAACTAATAAAATCATTACTTTCTCCAATCTTGGTCATGGCTTTGGCCTTGTTCAGGGTTTCCTGATATTCGTTTTCTGGAACGCTATCAAAGACGATGCCGGCGCCCGCCTGTGCATGTGCCTTGCCATCCTTCAGCACCATGGTTCTCAGGGCGATGGCGAAATCCATATCTGAGTTGCTCGACAGATAGCCGATGGCACCTGCATAAATGCCGCGTTTTGTTTTTTCTAACTCGTAAATCCGTTGCATGGCGCGGATTTTTGGTGCGCCTGATACGGTACCTGCTGGCAAGGTTGACTTGAGAGCGTCTAGGCTAGAAACGCTATCTAAAAGCTCCCCTTTGACAACGCTGGTCAGGTGCATAACATAGCGGAAATACTCAACTTCCATGTATTTAGTCACTTTGACCGTACCAACTTTAGAAATCTTCCCGATGTCATTACGGCCTAGGTCGACTAGCATCCGATGCTCCGCGACTTCTTTTTGATCCCCTAATAAATCTTTGGATAAGGCATCATCTTCTGCCTCATCAGCGCCGCGCGGTCGTGTTCCCGCAATCGGATTAGTTGTCACCACGCCATTTTTGACAGACACGAGACTTTCAGGACTGGCACCCATGATTTGATAATCGCCAAAATCTAGGAAATACAGGTAATTTGACGGATTGGTCAGGCGTAGATTGCGATAGTAATCAAAGGGATTGCCCGTAATCTGGCTCGTCAAACGTTGACTGAGAACGATCTGGAACATATCGCCATTTTTGATATAAGTCTGCGCCTGCTCAACCATCCCCATAAACTCTGCCTTTGCCGTATTACTCGTAAATGATAAAGGATTGAGCTTAACTGTTTCAAATTCATTTTTATGCGGTCGCGTCAGGTTTGACAGCACCAAGGCCATGGCCAATTCCTGATCAAGTTCCGAGCGCCCACTGTAAATATCCGACTCGACGATCGTAATCTGCTCCTTTTTATGGTCGAAAATCAGATATGACTCATATAGGAAAAAATGCAAATCCGGCGTCCCAATCACATCCTCAGGAATCTCCCCGATATATTCATAGAAGGAAATGGTGTCATAACTCACAAAACCAATGGCTCCGCCCGTAAATGGTAGGCTTGAAGCCTCAGTATTTTTAACAGTCAACTCACCCAGATAATCGAGTGGATCACCTGTTTTGACCTGACCATTATCCGTCAACACGCCATTTTCAAACTTAATTTCATGCACAGGATTGTAAGCAATCATGGAGTAGCGTGAATTTTCCTTTTCACGTGGAATGGATTCCAAGATCAGCTTGTGTTTCAACTCCAATCTCAAATAAGCTAGAATTGGTGTGATAATGTCTGCGTTAATCGTTTTTTTTAAAGTCATAAACTTGCTCTTTCTATACAAAAAGTCCTCGACGAAAGACTTAACTTTCGTCGAGGACGTTATCACACGCGGTGCCACCTCAATTTGTAGCGAAAAAACCTATCTGAAATAGCATTTCTCTACATCTCATCTCCCTCAAGCAAGGGATTGTGCGATATCGGGCACCTACGTGATTCTTATCGTTTCGAACCAAGATTGAACTCATCTCTAGATCAGCTCACACATTGCAGCCCATTCACGTGATCGAACTCTTGTCTCGCAATCACCGACAAGTCCCTGAAAGTCCTATTATCTCGCTACTTCTTCTGCTATTGTTCTAATTTTACGATTATTCTGACAAGTTGTCAAGCGAAAAAAACATTTATTATGAGCGAAATACTCTATTTTACTCATTTTATTTTTTTAAGGTCGCCAAAACAAGTCTTTTTGCCTATAACAACTACTTCACACGCATCAAGCGAATCCCATTCAAGGTCACTAAAATCGTTGCGCCCATGTCGGCTAGAATGGCTATCCAAAGTGTCAACCACCCTGGAATCACCAGTAACAAAGCAATTACTTTCAGGGCTAATGAAAAAGTAATATTCTGTTTAATGGTTCTTAAAGTGCTGCGGCTCAGTCTGACGATAAAAGGTAGTCTTGCTAAATCATCGCCCATCAAGGTGATATCTGCTGTTTCCAATGCCGTATCCGTTCCAGCGACACCCATAGCAATCCCAACATTTGCCATAGCTAAGGCTGGTGCATCATTCACGCCATCCCCAACCATAGCAACCCGACCGAAAGTCGCTTGTAAGGCCTGAATCTCTTTTAATTTATCTGCTGGCATTAGGTTTGCCTTGACTGCTGATACGCCAACTTCTCGGCCAATCTGATCTGCTGTGGCTTGATTATCTCCTGTCAACATGACCGTCTCTTTAACGCCCAGTGTTTGTAAGGCTTGTATGGTTTGGCGACTGGTTTGACGCACGGCATCTTGCAGGCCAATAACAGCTAGCACTTGATCACTTGTACCGAAATAGATCACTGTTTTACTTTTTCGGTGGAAATCTTGTTTAATGGTATCAATTTTCGAATCTGATACAAACAATGTTGGACTACCAATCAAGTAGGTGATGCCATATATATCCCCCTGTACACCACGACCCGTGAGTGACTTGAAATTCTCAATGCTAATCGGTGTCGCATCAATGCCTCGTTTTTGGCTGAGTGCTACGATAGCAGAGGCAAGAGGATGTTGAGAATAGATTTCCAAGGCTGAGATTTTCTGAAGTAGATCAGTTGCTTCAAACTGGTCATCTAGCACAACAAAGTCAGTCACTGTAGGCTTACCTTCTGTTAGCGTACCCGTTTTATCAAAGGCAATGGCTTGAAGTTTTCCCATTTCTTCTAAATAGATCCCGCCTTTAACCAAGACACCATGACGCGCAGCGTTTCCAATGGCCGACACGATAGAAACTGGAGTTGAAATGACTAAAGAGCACGGACAGCCGACGACTAGGACGGATAGACCTTGGTAGAACCATCTCTGCCAGTCGCCACCGAAAAATAAGGGTGGGAGGATGACGATTAAGGTCGCTAATAAGATGATGAATGGGGTGTAGATTTTTGCAAACTTGTCAACAAAAGCTTGGGCTGGTGCGCGTTCGCCCTGGGCTGCTTCGACGAGTTGGATAATTTTCGCAAGGGTTGTATCTGCTGCACGTTTTGTGACTTGAACTTCTAGGTAACCTGCTTCGTTAAGGGTTCCTGCAAAGACTTCGTCTGAGAGTTGTTTATCAACCGGTAAAGCTTCCCCTGTAATGGCGGCTTGATTAACCGTTGACTCCCCTTTAATCACGATACCATCCATGGCAATTTTTTGACCAGGCTTAATCAGCATAACATCATTGATTTGAATGTCCTGTACTGCAATCGTCTGCTCAAGGTCATTGCGGCGAATCGTTGCGACTTTTGGCGCTACCTTGACCAAGCTAGAAATGGATTGGCGAGCACGATCAGCGGCATAACGCTCAAGCGTTTCACTGATGGCAAAAAGAATCACGACAATCGCACCTTCAGCAAAGTCACCAATCAAGGCCGCACCAATTATGGCAATGGTCATCAAGGTTGCCATTGAAAAGTCAAACTTGATGAGATCTTTGATGCCTTCGATAAATAGGGCATAACCACCAATGATGATAGCTGCGATAAACAGACTTGCTGTCAGAAAATTCGGTTCTCCCATCATGGTCAACTGGCTGACAAAAGCCAAGACAATCAAAACTGCCGCAATCAATTGGCTACGATTCTCGCGCCAGAAAGCGGGTTTCTGATGCCTTGCTTCAGTGTCTATTTCTTGTTCCGGTTTGACCTTGATATTGTCAAATGCTCCAGCTTGTTCTAGCTCAGCAATACTTGCCTGACCCGTAACGGTTAATTTAGCAGCACCGTAATTGACTTTGGCTTCACTAACCCCTTCCAGTTCCTGCACATTTTTCTCAAACTTGGCCGAGCAACTTGTACAGGATAGTCCTGTCAGCCGGTAACGCCTTGTCTCTGATTTAGCCATAGGTGACCACCTCTTTTTCTTGCGTCATGGCATCTAAAACAAGCCGTTCAATGATTGGATTGTTAAGTTGATAGTAAACCATTTTACCCACTTTTTCATGGGTCAGAATTGACAACTTACGCAAGGCGCGCAAGTGATGAGACGTTGTCGCTACCGTCGCGCCGATGATAAGAGCGACATCACAAACACAAAGTCTCTCTTGTGTTGTCAAGGCATACAAAATTTTAAGACGTCGTTCATCTGCTAACACTTTGAAGAGCTGGCTAATCGCAAAAGTATCATAGGTCGCTAGTGATTCTTGGACCACTTGAACCTTTTCTTCATCAAAACATGTTATCTCACAACTATCTTCACGCATTTTCTAGTCCTCCTATTATTCAAACAGTCATTTGATTATCTTTAGTTTAACATAAAGAAAAAACATATTCAAACATTAGTTTGAATATGTTTTATTTCATCTGCTCTTTAACTGGACAAGAACAGCCGCAATCTTCACAAGCACCACGTGACTTGATGAATTTATAAAAGGCATAGCCCGCACCTGCGATGGCTAGGGCAAAAATGACAATCGTTTGGATATTCATATAGTCACACTTTCTGCCAATTGAGGCGCTTGATAAACTGGTTTTCTAAAGACAAGATAGCCGCCCAGCCCTAACATCAGAACAGCAAGCACAGCGAGGATACCCACTTGACCCGTGACAAAGGCATGACCCAGCTGATAGACGATAAAACTAAAGATATAGGCAATCGCACACTGGAAACCAACCGCAATTCCCGTCCATTTTGCCGTACCCATCTCACGATAGATGGCACCGATCGCCGCAAAACACGGTGCACAGAGTAGGTTAAACAAAAGTAACGTGTAGGCAGATAAGGCTGTGAAATTACTTTGCATGGCAGTGTTGAGTGCTGCGCTACCCTTGGCATGGTAGAGGACACCCATAGTAGACACAAGCGTTTCTTTGGCAAGTAAACCTGTAAAGGTTGAAACCGTTGCCTGCCAAGATGTCCAGCCTAATGGTACAAATAATGGCATAATGACACGGCCAATGCCGGCTAAAATGGATTGTTCCGTATCCACAACCTGTAAGCGGAAATTAAAGGTCGTCAAGAACCAAAGCAAGATGGTCATGGCAAGGATAATTGTCCCTGCACGCTTGATAAAGCTCAAGCCCTTTTCCCAAGCATAGCGTAAAACACTTGACCACTTGGGCAGATGATAATTTGGCAACTCCATGATAAAGGGTGTAACTGATCCGCCTAATAACTTGGTCTTTTTCAGCATAATCCCACTGATAACAATCGTAAAGATACCTACGAAATAAGCACTTGGGGCGATCAAGGAATTATTAGGGAAAAGTGAACCAGCGACCAAGGCGATAATCGGTAACTTAGCGGAACACGGCATGAAAGTTGTGACCATAATCGTAATGCGGCGATCTCGTTCATTTTCAATCGTCCGAGATGCCATGACACCCGGAATCCCACAACCTGTCGCGATCAACATGGGAATAAAAGATTTACCAGATAGACCAAAGCGACGGAAAATCCGGTCCATAACGAAAGCGACCCGACTCATATAACCTGAATCTTCCAGAATCCCTAAACAGATAAAGAGAACAAAAATCTGTGGCACAAAACCAAGGACAGAGCCGACACCAGCGATAATCCCATCTAAAATCAAACTCTGACCAATCGGCGCAATATGTAGCGCATCAAGTAAACTTTGCGCATACTGCGGGACAATCTCGCCAAAAAGTTTTTCATTGACAAAATCCGTCCCCATGATCCCAACCGTCTGGATGCTGACATAATAAACTGCCCACATGGCAAAGAGAAAGAATGGAAACCCAAAAATTCTAGACGTGACGAACTGGTCAATCTTATCTGAAAAGTTAAAGCGAACCCCTTTCGAGCGACTTTCAACCATGGCAGCTAGGCTCGTTAAGTATTGGTAGCGTTCATTAACAACGATACTTTGTCGATCATCCAGAAAAATATCTTCAGCAATCGCTATAATGTCAGAGACTTCCTCAGCTTGTTTTGCTGATAAGGCCACGCGTTCTATTATTTTTTCGTCATTTTCAAAAACCTTGATAAGCTCGAGGCGGTTGCTCACGTGCGTGGCGCTCGCTAACTCCGCCAAACTCGCTTCAAAGCGTTCGTCATAATGGAGTTCGACTTGTGGGGGCCTTGCTTTTTGACTGAGCGAGACGAGTTCCTCAAAGCCCTGATTTTTGAGGGCTGAGATGTTGACAACAGGGACGCCTAATGAATACGAGAGTTTTTCCGTGTTGATGAAAATATCATGTTTGATCAGGAGATCGGTCATGTTGAGAGCGATGACGACTGGTTTGCCGATTTCGATCAGTTGCGTCGTCAGGTAAAGATTGCGCTCAATATTCGTGGCATCAACGACGTTGATAATTACATCATAATCATCAGATAGAAGGTAATCTCTTGTGACATTTTCTTCTGGTGTGAAAGGTGATAGGGAATAAATGCCGGGTAAATCTTGGATGATAATGGTCTTATCTTTAGCGTATTTTCCAGATTTCCGTTCAACCGTCACGCCTGGCCAGTTTCCGACATACTGATTAGAGCCCGTCAGGAGGTTAAAAGTTGATGTCTTACCAGAGTTTGGATTGCCGACCAGCGCAAATCGTTTGTTATCAGTCATTTTCTAGTACGCTCACTTCTACTTTTTCCGCTTCATTTTTCCGCAGGGTTAATTCATATCCCCTGACGTGTAACTCCATAGGATCGCCTAAGGGTGCAACTTTTCTGACAAAGATCCGAGTACCGCGTGTCACACCCATGTCCAGCAAGCGACGTTTCAGTGCCGCATCGGCAGGATCTTTGGGATGATTTACGGCGACACTTAAAACCATGGCCGTTTGACCGGGTTTCATCGATGACAGCTTGGCAAGATTCCCATGACCGATGAGTTCCTTAGATAGGGCAATATTATCTAAAATGGTGTTGTCTAGCGCCACACGGGAGTTGTGGATGAGGATAACGCCATTATTTTTATCACGATTCATAACCGCAACACGCGCATTTTTGACAAAACCAAGATTTTGCAGGTGTTTTCTACTGTCAGGATCGCCTTTGATATCTGAAACAAAATAGGTTTGCTTCAACGGACAGGTGGTTAAGGTTATCATAGTTGTTTTCTGAGTCAACTTCTTTTAAAAAGTGGCGACTCAATTCCTTTCAAATTTTAGCACTTAACAGATTGACAGACAAAGTACAAATTATTTGTTTACAAATTTATTATAGCACAAAAAGTAAAAGGTATTATACATAAACTGAAAAAAATCATGATATTTTTCAGCAAAACAAAAAAATCGAGCATGATACTCGACTCTAAATTCAAAAAAACAAGCCGAAGCTTGCTTTTTTAATAGTCTTGCTTATTTAGCCAAAGCTTTTTTAGAAGCGTCAGCCAAAGCTGCGAAAGCTGCTGCATCATTAACTGCAAGATCAGCTAACATTTTACGGTTAACTTCAATTTCAGCTAATTTCAAACCATGCATCAATTTAGAATATGACAATCCGTTGATACGTGCAGCTGCATTGATACGTGCAATCCACAATTTACGGAAATCACGTTTCTTTTGACGACGGTCACGGAACGCATAGTTATATGAGTTCATTACTTGTTCTTTAGCAGTACGGAACAAAGTATGTTTTGCGCCATAGTAACCTTTCGCAAGTTTCAGTACACGTTTACGACGTTTGCGGCTTACAACGCCACCTTTAACACGAGCCATTTATAGTTCTCCTTATTATATCTTAGTTTAATGTAGTCTATGCTTGATTCAGCTCTCTATTATTTAAGAGAGTAAACCATTTTACGGATACGTTTGTAGTCACCAGTTGATACCATACCAGCTTTACGAAGGTGACGACGTTGTTTTTTAGTTTTCCCGTGGAAACGGTGGCTTGTATAGGCTTTAAAACGTTTCAAGCCTCCAGAACCAGTACGTTTAAAACGTTTTGCTGAAGCGCGGTGTGATTTTTGTTTTGGCATTTCTCAAATCTCCTCTAAAATTTTAGTGTTTATTTCTTTTTCTCGCCTGGTGCCAATTGCATAAACATTTGACGACCATCCATTTTGGCACGTTGTTCAACGTGGGCAATGTCTTGGGTTGCGATAACGAAATCGTCCAAGACTTTTTGACCAACTTCTTTATGGGTAATCATCCGACCTTTAAATCGAATAGAAACCTTAACTTTGTTGCCTTTTTCAAGGAATTTAGTTGCTTGACGCAATTTTGTATCAAAGTCATTTTGGTCAATAACTGGAGACAAACGAACTTCTTTGACTGTGACAACAGCCTGATTTTTCTTTTGTTCTTTCAGTTTTTTCTTTTGCTCAAACTTGAATTTTGTAAAATCCATAATTTTGGCAACAGGCGGTGTCGCTTGTGCTGAGATCAACACTAAGTCCATATCTTGATCCATGGCTTGATTAAGCGCATCACGTGTCGGTGTAATCCCGAGTTGATCACCATCTGCCGAGATCAAACGAACTTCGCTTGCACGAATCGCCTGATTCATTGTAACTCTTTCTCTTGCTATGATTGTTCTCCTTGTCTTAAAGATGTTGAGCTGCTTACTTGACTCATAGAAATCTATCAATTCAGGTAATCAAAACTCAATTACTGTAAATGTTCTGCTGGCTAAATGAGCCAACTTCTCCATTGAAAAACAAAACGGACTTTCCGTAGAAAGCCCGCTATAAATCAACTCTGAATCCAGAGAATAAATTCATTTCCATGCCAAGTAGCTTACGCAGTATTGGCGAGAAAGCGGGGGCTTTCTGCTTTTCAACTTCTCTAGTATATCATAGTTTTTGTGGTTAAGTCAATAGATTTTGCTTAAAAAAATTATTTTATCATGTATTGGTAATTATATCTACCCGATCAATAAATGAGTCCGTCAATTTAAATCTTAAATATCTTAGCAAAATCAAAAGTCATAGAACCAACCGGTTCTACGACTTTTTTCATCTATGCATTTACTTACCTTCCAAATAAACCATCAAAATACTAATATCCGCAGGATTGACACCT
>ERZ650307.40-NODE-40-length-53865-cov-10.107564_pt1 | contig 53865 bp, 37 predicted proteins | sample MGYA00376243_ERZ650307 | MGnify/ENA primary metagenome ERZ650307 (study PRJEB26733, sample SAMN07839242) | wastewater metagenome | biome: urban; feature: artificial channel; material: waste water | place: USA: North Carolina | collected 2016-03-31 ... | reverse complement strand
AACTCGCGACCTCAACCTTGGCAAGGTTGCGCTCTACCAACTGAGCTATTCCCGCTTTGTTTCTATGCCCTTGCATCGCTGCAAGAGAGGCGCATTATAAACATGCTCAATTATCTGTCAAGCACCTCGTCTTGGTTTTTTTGGGTGCGCATTTGGATCGCCGCCATTTTTAGGTAATAACCCATTGACCACAAAGTTAAAACGGCGGCCAGCACCATAAAGATATTGCCGAGCAAGCGTGTATTGACCCCCGCAACCAAGGGGGCATCAAACAGCAGCAGCAGGACGGCAATCATCTGGGCGGCGGTTTTGAGTTTGCCCACATAGGCCACGGCGACGCTTTTATGCTCGCCGAGCTGAGCCATCCATTCACGCAATGCAGAAATGGTGATTTCACGGCCAATAATGACCATGGCCAGCCATGCCCAAGTGCGCTCAAGGTCTACGAGCAAAATCAAGGCGGCCGCCACGATTAGCTTATCGGCTACAGGGTCAAGAAACGCGCCAAACGCCGAGGTCTGCCCCCATTTGCGGGCTAAAAAGCCATCTAGCCAATCGGTTATCGCCGCGAGGGCAAAAATCAGCGTGCCAATTTGGTTGCGTGCGGCATCGGCCAGCATCGAGGAAGGCAGGTAAAACAAACCAATAAAGACCGGAATCAGTGCGACGCGCAGCCAAGTGAGAAAAATGGGGAAATTAAACGGCATGGGCGGTGTGCCTGCTTTGTTTGGGTTAGGCCAGAGGTGCTTAATGAAGGGCTTGGTAGATTTTTTCAGCCAACGCCGCGCTAATGCCGGTGACTTGCATCAGTTCGTCAGGGCTGGCGGCTCGTACCCCCTTGAGCCCCCCAAATCGGGTGAGCAAGGCTTGGCGACGTTTCGCGCCGATGCCAGGAATCGCTTCTAGCTGCGAGGTTAAGCGGGTCTTGGCACGACGGGCGCGATGCCCCGTAATGGCAAAGCGGTGAGCCTCGTCCCGAATGATTTGAATCAAGTGTAAGCCAGGACGGTCTGGCGGCAATTGTAGCGTTTTTTGCTGTCTCGGGAGGATTAGCGTTTCCAAGCCTGGTTTCCGTCCCTCGCCTTTGGCGACCCCCACAATCAACAGGTCAGACAGCCCGAGCGCATCCAGTACCGACACGGCCACCGCGACTTGCCCTTTGCCACCATCAATTAGCACCACGTCAGGGCGTTTGCCTTCCCCCTCGGCCAGTTTGGTGTAACGGCGTGTCAGTACATCGCGCATGGCGGCGTAGTCATCGCCTGGGGTGATGCCGCTGATGTTGTAGTGCCGATAATCGGAAGGCTGCATTTTTTCGGCGGCATAGACCACGCACGAAGCCACGGTGGCCTCGCCCTGCGTGTGGCTAATGTCGAAGCACTCAATACGCTGGAGTGGGCTTTCTACCCCCAGTGCTTCGGCGAGGTCTTGCAGTCGTGCTTGCTGGGTGAGCTTGGCTTGGGCTTTTTGGGCGATGGCCAAGTGCGCGTTTTTTTCTGACATTGCCAGCCAGACACGCTGCTCGCCGGTGGGATGGGTGACGAGGGTCCGCCGTTTTTCGGACTGCGCGGTCAGCAAGGCTGCTAACGCGGGGGCGATGTCGTGGTTCAGTATCAGCAAGGGCGGTAAGGCGCCGCCCAAATAGTGTTGCGCCAAAAATGCCTCCAAAACATGGGTGGGCTCTTCGGTAGTGGCATGGTCGGGGAAGTGGCTTTTGTCCCCCAAATGCTGACCACCCCGCACCATCACCACGTTGACACAGGCCAAGCCTTGCGCCGTCACCGCCGTGATGATGTCGCCGTCTAGCTGATGGTTGGTGCTGACCACCCATTGCTGTGCCTGAATCCGCGCCAAGGCTTGGATTCTGTCGCGCAGCTTGGCAGCTTTTTCAAAGGCAAGGTCGGTGGCAGCGGCGTGCATCTCTGCGGAGAGGGTGTCTATCAGCGTTGCTTGCTTGCCCTGTAGAAAGGCGACGGCTTGGGCAAGGTCGCTTTGATAGGCCGAGGGCGAAATCAGCCCGACACAGGGGGCAGAGCAGCGTTGGATTTGGTGCAGCAGACAGGGTCTGGCACGGTGGGCGAATACACTGTCTTCGCAGGTTCTGAGCAAAAAAACCCGTTGCAGGGTCTGAATGGCCTCGCGCACGGCATAGCCATTGGGGTAAGGGCCAAAATAATGGTCGTCTTGGGTGGGCGTGCCTCGGTAGCTGGCTAATTGCGGGTAGGGATGCTGGGAAAGTCGCAGGTAAGGATAGCTTTTATCGTCTCTAAACAAGATGTTATAGCGCGGCGCAAGGGCTTTGATTAGGTTGTTTTCAAGGATAAGGGCTTCGGTTTCGCTGCGTACGACAGTGGTTTCTATCGTGGCGATTTGGCGCACCATGAGCTGAATCCGTGGGCTCAATCCCTGTTTTTGAAAGTAAGAACTCACCCGTTTTTTCAGGTCAATCGCTTTGCCGACATACAACACCCCTCCCTCGGCATCCAGCATCCGATACACCCCAGGCAAATGGGGCAAGCTCTCTAGCACGGCTTGCGCGTCAAACATCTGCTTACTCTCCCAATGCTATTTTTGGTCACGCACCTAAACGTGCACCTTAAACGAAAGCGGTTTTAACGCGAAAAAACCGCATGGTACCCCCGCGTTTCCCCCGCAACACCCTAGCCCGAAAGGGGTGCTTGTCGATATAATGCGCCTTTGCCGCGAAGGACTCCTGCCGATGCGAATCGTCCAAAAAGCCTACACGTTCGATGACGTTTTACTCGTTCCTGCCCACTCCAATATGTTGCCGCGTGATGTCAGCCTTGATACCCAATTCACCCGCAATATCAGGCTTCATCTTCCCTTAGTTTCTGCCGCCATGGATACCGTGACCGAAGGTCGCCTTGCCATTGCCTTGGCACAAGAGGGGGGCATCGGCATCATTCACAAGAATATGTCGCCAGCCAAGCAAGCCGCCGAAGTGGCCAAAGTTAAACGCCACGAATCCGGTATCGTGAAAGACCCCATTACGGTCAAGCCCGATATGTTGGTAGGCGATGTGATTCGCTTGGTGCGCGAAAAGCGCGTGTCTGGTTTGCCGGTGATTGAAGACGGCAAAGTGGTGGGGATTATCACCAACCGCGATTTGCGGTTTGAGTCCCGTCTCGATGTGCCGGTTCGCCACATTATGACCCCCCGTGAACGGCTGATTACCGTCAAAGAGGGCGCATCCCTCGACGAAGCCCGCGAACTAATGCACGCCAACCGCCTTGAGCGCGTGTTGGTAGTGAACGATGCCTTTGAGCTCAAAGGCTTGATGACCGTAAAAGACATTATCAAAACCAGCGAAAAGCCTTTTGCCAATAAAGACGACCAAGGTCGGCTGCGGGCAGGCGCGGCAGTTGGGGTGGGTGAAGGCACCGAAGAGCGCGTCGAACGCCTTGTGGCTGCTGGGGTTGATGTACTGGTGGTGGATACCGCCCATGGTCACAGCCAAGGTGTGCTAGACCGTGTGCGCTGGGTAAAACAAAATTACCCGCAAGTGGAAGTCATTGGTGGCAATATCGCCACGGCAGCGGCGGCGTTGGCGTTGGTAGAAGCCGGTGCGGATGGGGTCAAAGTGGGCATTGGCCCTGGCTCGATTTGCACCACCCGTATCGTGGCAGGGGTGGGTGTACCGCAACTGACCGCCGTGTATAACGTCACCCAAGCCCTCAAAGGTACGGGTGTCCCGATGATTGCCGATGGCGGGATTCGCTTCTCCGGTGACATCGCCAAGGCGATTGCCGCTGGGGCAAACTGCGTCATGCTGGGCGGCTTGCTGGCAGGCACCGAAGAAGCCCCTGGCGAAATTGAACTCTACCAAGGTCGCTCGTTTAAGAGCTATCGCGGCATGGGCTCGTTGGGTGCGATGCAGCAGGGGTCGAGCGACCGCTACTTCCAAGACAACGAAGCCAACGCCGACAAGCTTGTGCCTGAAGGCATCGAAGGGCGTGTGCCGTATAAAGGTTCCGTCGTGGCGGTGATTCACCAGTTGATGGGCGGCTTGCGCTCCTCGATGGGCTACTGCGGTTGCCCCACCATTGATGACATGCGTGAACGGGCTGAGTTTGTCGAGATTACCTCGGCAGGGATGCGTGAATCCCACGTCCACGATGTGCAAATCACCAAAGAAGCCCCTAATTACCACGTCGAGTGATAAGAAGCTTTGTAATGATGAACTGACCCCCAAAAGCTGGATGGTCAAAAGCTAGGTGGCCAAGACCTGAGTCCGGCACTGTGGGCTCAGGCCTTTTGTAGATACGCCTTTTCCGCACAGAGGACACCTTCTCCTTGCTAAGTGCTTCGGCAGTGCCGGTGTCGCTGCCCTGTGGCGATGCGGGCTGGGGATGTCGGTTTAGTCATCGTCTTGTGGCAGTCTGCTTTGGGCTGCAATGTGCCCAATCCCCCATGCTACCGCCGCTAAGTGCTGTTTACGCGCCGTGATACTTGGATCAACCTGCGTTGAAGTGCGCCAAAAGGTGCGTGTGGATTCAGTCCCAGTGCCGCTTTTTTGGCGCATTTCGCCTTGAGTAACTCCTTTGCTCGCTAGCGCGTTAACCGCTTCTAACCCCTCTCCGCTGTTCACCACACACCCCAATGCAGATTCATCACAGACGACCGGTGTTTGGGTGTGAATGGCCGCGCCACGCCGTGACACTGGGCGTGACGCGGCAGCAGTCCTACCCCAGCCATGCCTTAATACGCGCCACGGCCTCGGCCAAGCGCGGAATATCGGTGGTGTAAGCCAGCCGAATATGCCGTGAAGCCGCGTGCTGACCAAAGTCGCAGCCTGGGGCGACGGCGACATGGGCTTCGTCTAGCAGCCGCCGCGCAAAGCCAAAGCTGTCGTCGGTGTGGCGAGAGACATCCACATACAGGTAAAAGGCCCCTTCTGGCGCACCGGAGAGGGCAAAGCCCAATTCTGGCAAGGCGGCTTGCAAAAAGTCGCGCCGCTGGGCAAACACCTGCCGCCGCTGTGCCAGCTCGGCTTGGGTTTCCGGCAAAAAAGCCGCGAGGGCGGCATATTGCGCCACGGTCGAGGGGGCTAAAAATAGGTTTTGGGCAAGGCGGGTGACGGCATCTACATAGGCCTCGGGCACAACCAACCAACCCAGCCGCCAGCCGGTCATCTGGAAATATTTAGAAAAGCTGTTCACCACAAACATATCCTCCCCAGCAGCAAGGGCGGTTTCTGCTTCGCAGCCATAGGTGAGGCCGTGGTAAATCTCATCCACAATCAAAATGCCTTGGCGGGCACGCACTGCCGCCAACAGGCTACGCAAGTCTTCGGGGCGAATGAGCGTGCCGGTGGGGTTGGCGGGGCTGGCGATCATGGCGGCCACGGTGCGGGCATCCCAGTGGCTGGCGATGTCTTCGGCGCGGAGCTGAAAGCCGCTGTCCGCCGCGACCGGCAAGCACACCGGTTCGCCGTTGACCAGCCGCACCAAATGGCGGTTGCACGGATAGGTGGGGTCGGGCAGCAGCACTTTGTCGTCAGGGTTGATGCAGGCCGCCAAGGCCAATTGCAACGCCCCCGATGCCCCAGGTGTCACCACCACCCGCCGTGCAGGCACGGTGATGCTGTAGCGAGATTGGTAAAAGTCGGCAATCGCTTGGCGCAGCGGCGGAATGCCCAGCGCGGGGGTGTAGAACGTCTGGCCGGCTTGCAAGGCGGCAATGCCCGCTTGGGTAATGGCAGCAGGGGTGGGAAAGTCAGGCTCACCAATTTCAAGGTGAATGACATCGTGCCCCGCCGCTTCTAACGCCTTGGCGTGCGCCAAAATCTCCATGACGTAAAACGGGGCGATATGCGCCAAACGCTGGGCAACCGGCATCTTAGGCCTCGTCTTCGGGCTGGGCACGCAAGTGGTTCAGCACGGCGTAAATCGGCTGCAAAATCGCCTCGCCTAAACGCAAGCTGCGCTGTCCGTTCCAGCCATAGTCATCGTCGGGCAAGTTGGCGTTGTCTTTAAACGGCATTTCCAGCGTAAACGCGAGGCAGTCAAATGTGTTACCGACCCAGCTGGTGGCCAAGGTGGGATTGGCTTCGCCAAAGGTGTCTTTGTCGTAGCCGTGCTTATCTTGAAAGTCGGGGCTGGCCAGCAAGAAATGCTGCTTAAACCGCGCTTCGAGGGCAGCCAAGCGTGGCGAGTAACTCGGCACGCCTTCGGTGCCGGCCACAAAGACGTAGGGCAGCGATTCGTCGCCATGAATATCAAGGAACAAATCGACCCCAGTTTCGAGCATTTTTTGGCGCACACACCACACTTCGGGGCTGTGGTTTTCGCTGGGAGTCAGCCATTCGCGGTTCAGGTTTGCGCCGACGGCATTGGTGCGCAGGTTGCCGCGTACCGAGCCATCGGGGTTCATGTTGGGGACAAGGTAAAACGTGGCTTTGTCGAACAAAGCCCGCGCCAAAGGGTCTTGGGTATCGAGCAGCCGCCCGAGCAGCCCTTCCATAAACCACTCGGCCATGGTTTCGCCTGGATGCTGCCGTGCAATCACCCACACTTTGAGGTCGGACGAGACTTCGTGACCAATGGTCAGCAGGTTAAGGTCGCGCCCTTCGACGGTAGAGCCCAAGTCGGACAACTGCACCAGCCCAGAGCCTTGGGCATCGCCAATCAGACGCAAATGCTGTTCAAACGAATACGGCTCAAAGTAGGCGTAGTAAATACTGTTGGCGAGGGGGGTGTGCTCAATCACCAATTGCCCGTCTTCGTAACGGGTGGGGACGCGGAACCAATTTTGCCGGTCGTAAGAGGCGCAGGCTTGGTAGTCCACCCAGCCTTGGGGATAGGCGGCCTCGGCGGCGTTCACAAAGCGCATGGTGCAGGGCTGATACGCCGCCCCTTGCAGCCGGAAATAAAACCACTGGGCAAAATCGGCGGCATTGTCTGGCCGAAGTGCCAAGGTAATGGTGTCAAAGCTTTCAAGTGAAAGCACTTCAATACTGCCTGCGTCAAACGTGCTGCTGATTTTCATCTAAACACCTTTCGGGTTTGGGGTCACCCCGTTGAGGGGCTTGTTTTAGTGTGGGGTTGGGATACTGAGGGGGCTGTCTGCCGAGCGCTGCGCCTCAATCAAAGCGGCCATGGCAAGGGCTTCTGGGTGTGTGCCGGTACGCAGACCACACACCACACCGGCTTGATTCTGGGCAGATTGGTTTTGGCTGGTTTTCCATTTGCCGATCAGTCGGGTAATCACTATTTCGACCCCCACAATAGCCCCCATCATTTTTTCGATAAAGTCAGGGGGGGCATCGTCAAGCTGCCACGGCTCAGGAAACGCCGCCTCATTGTGTGCGGTAAGCGCATCAAGATGGGCACGCAACCAAGCCGAATCCTCCACAACACGGAGCGTGCCGTAAGCATGGGCAACGGCGTAATTCCATGTGGGGACGGCTTTTCCGGTTTCGGCTTTGGTGGGATACCAAGATGGCGTGATGTAAGCATCAGGGCCATGAAAAATAGCCAAGACATCAGTATTGCCCATCGTATCTTTCCAGAGGGGATTGGCACGGGCAACATGGCCACGGAGGGTGCCGAAAGGACTGGGCTCTGGCGAGAGATGCAACGGAATAGCATCGGCATTAAGACCACTCGGCGAAAGGGTGACGAGGGTCGAGAGCGGATAAGCACGCATCAGTTGATGCAAAACGGCTATTTCTGGCTCGGCAAAGTGCTTGGGGATATACATAGCAATGCGTTCTCACATTAAAAAAAGGGCAGCGTAAACCTGCCTAAAAACAGCTAACCACACCTTAAACGGAACAACAACCGCGCCGCGCACCACACCGCAACCCGACCAAACCAACCAGTAAAACCTACCCCCCCACCGCCGCCTGCACCAGCCACAAAGTCAGCATCCCCAGCAGCAGGGTCAGCCCCACTTTGCCGGTCAGCCATGCCACACTGATAGCCACCCCCGCCGCCAATACCCTCGGCAAAACTGTCGCGGTATCCCAGCCCCAGCCCGCAGGCAACAGCACCTCGGGGACAGTAATGGCGGTCAGCACTGCCAGCGGTACAAAGGGTAGCAGCCGCGCCAGTCCTGCGGGCAAGGGACGCTGACCTAGCAGCCCCATAAACGAGAAGCGCAGCAAAAACGTCACCAGCCCTAGACCGATAAAAGTGAGCCAAATCATGTGGTTTTCTCTGGTTTTGGGGAGAGCAGCACACCCATGCCCACCCCCGCCAAGGTCGCTACAATCAGCCCCAGCTTATACGGCAGGGCAAAGGCCGCCACCGACACCAGCCCTGCGACCCACACCGCACCGTGGTCGGCGCGGCTGCGGATGGCCGGCACAATCAGGGCGATAAACGTTAGGGGGAGGGCGAAATCCAAACCCCAGCGGGCAGGGATATTCGCGCCCAGCCACAAGCCTACCGCCGTGGACGCTTGCCAGTTGAGCCACAAGGTCAGCCCCGCCCCCAGCACAAACCACTGGCGATGTGAGCCGAGTGTCGCCAACCGCTGAATCACCACCGCGTAGGCCTCATCGGTCAGCAAATAGGCCAGCAGGCTTTTCCAGCCCAGCGACACCTTCCCAAGGTGCGGTGCCATAGACGCGCTATACAGCATGTGACGGAGGTTAATCACCGCAATCGCTGCAAACAGCACCACCAGTGGGGTGTGCGAGGCCAGCATCTGGCAAATCACAATTTGCGCCGAGCCCGCAAATACCAAGGTACTCATCGCTTGGGCTTGCCACACCGTCAGCCCGCTTTTAAGTGCCAGCACCCCGTACAGTACGCCAAACGGAATCACCCCCAACAACAAGGGGGCGAGAGCCCGCACGCCCGCCCAAAAAGCCTGCCGAGGCTGGGCAAAATCGGTCAACGCCTAGCCCTCAACTACTTTGGTATCGGCAAACGAAGTACGTGTCGCCAGTTTGTCTGCCAGCTTGGCGAGGGCAGGATATTGGCCGCGCCACGGAATAGCCGGAAAGCGCAAATCCAAATAGCCCAAACAGCAGCCCACAGCCACATCTGCGATGCTGTAGCTGTCGCCGTTGCACCATGGTTTGTCGCCGAGGTCGTGCGCCATTGCTTCGAGGCCGTGCCGAATTTTGCCGAACTGGCGTTCAATCCAGCCAGGGTTTTGCTGAATCGCCTCGCGCTTTTTCTCTAGGAAAATCGCCACAGCAGCTTCAGTCACGCCATCGGCCAGCACTTCCCAGCGTTTGGTCAGCAGCAACCCGCGCTTATCGGTGGGGAACAGGAGGGTGACGGGGGAAAGCGTGTCGAGGTATTCCACAATCAGGCGGGAGTCATACAAAGCCGTACCATCGTCGAGCACCAAAACCGGCACTTTGCCCAAGGGGTTGTAGTCTGGGACATGGCTGGTTTCTTCCCATGGAATATCGACTTCTAGCGGGCAGTCGATGCGTTTTTCTTGCAAGACAACCCGCACTTTGCGCCCAAAGGGGCTGGTCAGGGAGGTAACGATTTTCATGGCCATAGTAGGGGGCTTTCGTAAGCGAATTTAAGAACCTGTTCACAATCAGCGATGCTCGGGTGAGTCTCTGTTGAAATGAACCTCAAAATACGTATAGACTCAGCCCCAATGCCGCTTTTTAGGCGTATTTCGCCTTGGCAATCCCTTCGCTCGCTAGCGCGTGAACAGCTTCGTAAGAGGTGGGCTGCTGAGGGGGGGGCGACAGAGTAACGATCGTGGTCTAATCTTGTCATGGTCCAATCTCGCTGCATAGCCTGATGAGTGGAAGATGTGCCTCTCCCAAGGACACGGTAATGATGTGCCACCTACCGAATTTTAGCGCACGCGAACAGCGTCAAAATTACGGGGAGCCGCGATAGCCGTACCTTGATAAGACCCAATTGCCGGTTGAGTATCTGAGCGGATGCTTGACTATGGTGCGAATACGGGTAAAGGCCGAGATTAGCGAAGACGATTCACGCAATCCGCTTGCCAAGCAAGGGGAAATCGGCTAAATTCGCCGTCTCTTATCGGGCGGGTGTAGCTCAATGGCAGAGCAGAAGCTTCCCAAGCTTACGACGAGGGTTCGATTCCCTTCACCCGCTCCATCCCCGCTTTTTCTGGCTGTCCACGCAAGCGGATAAGACAGCACGCACACTCCATCGCCAGCGCGATGCGCTTCCTCCCCCTCTCCTATTTTGCATCTCCTCTTGCCGAGGAAAGCTTCCATGATTCGACATCCTAGTCTGTCTTGGCTGAAGAAAATCGCAGGGTATGCCTTCTTTGCCGCTTTTGCCTTATTTGCCCTCTTGTCTGCCTTGGTGTACTGGCGTTTTGACGAAGGCTTAGCCCGTCAACAGATCGAAACTGCGCTACAGGCACAGGGTCGCCAAATTCGCATTCAGGGCAGCGTGCACCCTATTTTGTGGCCGCAACCTGGCGTGCAATTTAATCAGGTCAGCATTTCCACCCCCCAGCCCCCCAGCCCCTTTGCCGATATTGGTCGTATCGAGGCCCGCTTAGCGTGGATTCCGTTGTTGCGGGGTCGCCAAGTTATCCACGCGCTGTCCCTAGAGAACGTCACGGCCAGCATCGCGCGGAACAAAGCCGGCGAATGGAACATTGCTGACCTGCTGAGTCTGCGTGCCGCGCCAGACCTGCGTATCAAACTGGATGCTTTGTCGATCAAAGGCCTCGCGCTGGATTACCACGATGCCCAGCTTGATACCTCGGCGCGGCTATCCGAAGTGGCGATTGAAATTGATGGGCTATTGGCCAGCGCCACCCTAACCGCATCTGGCATGGCCGAAAAAGGGGGGGCACCGGTGCGTTTCGCCCTTATCAGCCCGCTGACCATTGCCGACGACCAAATCACCATCGACCCCTTTGATTTGTCCCTCGCGGGGACGCTGGTTAACTTGCCAGAAAGCCGTGCCACGCTGAGCGGTATTGTCCGCATTAACCAAGTGTCGCAACGGGTCACCACCAGCAAACTGGCGTTGTCGCTCGAAAGCCGCCAGCCGGTGGTTAGTCTAAGCGCACGCTCACCTTCTGCCGATTTTGATTTAAGCAAAAGCGGCTTCAACATTCCCCAGTTAGATGTCACCGCCAAGGTGGGCTCAACAGCAGGCGAATACCGCTTTGAAGGCCATATTAATGGGCTGGCAGGGCAAGGGGCGCAGCTCGACGCCAAAGAGGTGAAGGGGGCACTGGGCTGGAAAGTCGATGGCGGCCATGCGCTGACTGTGCAACTTGCTGCGCCGGTTGAAGTCACCGGCTGGAGTCAGGTTAAGCTTGCGCCGGTTAAACTTTCTACCACCTTGGCTACCCCCTTGTTGCCACGTGGCGAGCTTAAAACGACGGCGACCGGTGAGATGTCGGCTGACTTTGCGCGTCAACGGGTTGATGCCACGCTAAACGGCATGATTGATGGCCAGCATTTCACTCTAGAGGGTCGGCAAACCGGCTTTATTACCCCTCACCATACGGTCAAGCTGGCACTGGATAAGCTCAACCTGAACCGCTACTTGGCCGAGCCAGAAGGCAATCGGGTGGGCTTGTTTTATGGCAACCGTCCCTTTGAACTCGGCTGGATGAAAGCCACCAACGTCGATGGCGAGCTCAAAATTGGCGAGCTGGTGGCTGGGCGTTTTGCCATGCAGGCCGTCGGCACCCGCTTTACGGTGAACCACAAAAAATTGGCGTTTAACCACATTGTGGCTTCGATTTATCAGGGTAAGTTGGCAGGCAGTGTACTGCTGGAAAAAGAAGACACGCCTAAGCTCACGGTTAAAGAAACGCTAACCGGTATGAGTATCCGCCCTCTGCTGGAAGACCTGCTGGACTTTGGGCGGGTAGAAGGCAAGGGGCGGCTAGAAGCCACGCTGACCGCAGAGGGCAACACCTTTGCCGCATGGCGTAAAACCCTGAGCGGCGATGTGCGGGTGGGGCTAACGCAAGGGGCATTGCAGGGCATTGATTTGGTCGAAGCGATTAAACGCCTCCCCACCGAGCTTTCGACCCTCAGTAGCACCCCTGTGCAAGGCGACCAAAAGAAGAAAACGCCGTTCCAAAGTCTGGCGGCGCATTTTGTGTTCGAGAAGGGCGTGGGGCGCAATCAAGATTTGCGGCTGAACTCTAGCCTGCTGACGCTCAATGGCGGCGGCAAAATCGACCTCGTGGACAATATTGTGGACTACGCCTTTGCGGTCAAACCCAATGCCAAGGCTTTCCCTACGCTGCAAGAGGTGTCGGTGCCGCTGAAAATCACTGGCGCACTGGCCGCCCCCATCTACGCACTGGACTTTAATACCCTGATTAAAGACAAGAAGACAGAGGGCGAAAAGCAGCAGGTTCTGAAAGAGCAACTGACCAACCAAATTAAGCTATTCAAAACACCTTAATCACCTTCTTTACTGTTGAGTGGGTTCTATGCTGTCGATTGCCTTGGTATTGCTACCCGATTTTTTGCTGATTTTTTTGGGGCTGGGGCTACGCACACACGGTGGTTATCCACCGGTTTTTTGGCAGCATATTGAGCGGCTGGTCTATTACGTCATGTTTCCGGCACTGTTGTTTCGGGCTGTTTCGCACACCCCCTTGGCTTTTGCCCCCGCGTTCAACATGCTGCTGGTTGGCGTGGGCTTTACCTTAGCGGGTCTGCTGTTTGGGCTGGCGGCCAACTGGCTGTTTCGGCTTACCCCGCTGACCTTTGCTTCGAGCATCCAAACCGCTTTTCGGTTTAACACCTATGTCGGGCTGGCAGTGATTGACCGGCTGGCAGGACAGGCTGGGGTGGCGACTTTTGCCATGTTGCTCGGGGTGATTGTGCCGCTGGTGAATGGGCTGGCCGTGTGGTTTTTGGCGCGGCAAGGTGATGCGTCGCTGTGGCGAGAGCTGCTGCGCAATCCGATGATTCTGTCCACCCTCTCTGGCTTTGCCTTCAACCTGACCGGCCTGCCCATGCCCGAGGTTATCGACCATGTCGTGGGGTTATTGGCGGCGGCGGCCTTGCCGCTGGGCTTGATTTCGGTGGGGGCGGGGCTGCGGGCGCAGGGTTTACGGGCTTCGTTGCCGCTGGTCAATTACTTTACGGCGGTCAAGCTGGTAGCCGTGCCGGCGGTGGCGTGGGGACTGAGTGCGTGGCTGGGGGTGACGGGGCTGTATTTTCAGGCAGCATTGGTGCTGGCTGCGCTGCCTACAGCGTCTTCGGCCTATATTTTGGCGATGCGCATGGGCGGGGATGGCAAAACCGTGGCCACGATTATCACCATGAATATTTTCGTTGCCATGCTGACCCTTCCAATGTGGCTAGGCTGGGGGCGATAGTGATGGGGTTTTCCTGCACCGCGTCGCAACAAATTGCAATGAAATCATGATAACGTATGCCGTGACTTCGCGATGGCATTCAGGTAACGCAAGAGAAATGCTACGCAAGCAGGCATGATTATTCGTCAGTCCGTTAGGTTGTGTGTATCAATACGCAGCAAGGTTGTACCCCCGATTACCCGTTTTTTTGCAAAGGCACGTTTCCTTTTCTGCAGCCTTGCGGTGTGGGGGGGTGCCCGCGCAGCTTTATCCCTATTAGCTTTATCCCTATTGAGGAAGAAAGAAGCCCTATGAGCCAAGACAAGCAAAACCCTATGCTTGAATCGTTTTTTGCCAATATCACCGATTCTAATCGTCAGGTGATGGAACAATTTGTAAACGGGCTTTCCCAAGTCAAGTTGCCCAATGGCGAGCTTAATCCGTTTATGAATATGTGGACCAGCGCAGCACAGGGCGCGGCCAAAATGGTAGAAATGCAAACCAATCTCTATCAGCAGCAGATGGGGATGTGGATGAATTTCATGGGTCAGGGCACGCCTAATTTGATGGGCATGGCTGCCGCACCTGCACCAGCTTCTTCCGACAAGCGTTTTGCCGCCCCTGAGTGGGACAACCACCCCTTCTTTAGCTTCCTCAAGCAAAACTACCTGCTGACCTCCAAGTGGCTGACCGACATGGTCGAAGGTGTCCCTGGTGCTGACGAGCATCAAAAAGAGCGCATGGGTTTCTTTACCAAGCAATATCTGGATGCCCTCAGCCCAACCAACTTTGCCATGACCAACCCCGAAGTGCTGAAACGCGCCATCGAAACCAAAGGCGAGAGCTTGGTTGACGGGATGAAGGCCATGATGGCGGATATGGACAAGGGCTACATCTCCATGTCCGACGAGTCCAAGTTTGAAATCGGCAAAAACATCGCGGCCACCCCAGGCACCGTCGTGTTCCGCAACGAGCTATTTGAACTGCTGCAATACACACCAACAACCGAACAAGTCTTCGAACGCCCCTTGCTGTTTGTGCCACCGTGCGTGAACAAGTACTACCTGATGGACTTGGGCCCTGACAATTCCATGGTCAAACACTTTGTAGCGCAGGGCTACACCGTGTATCTGGTGTCGTGGAAATCTGCCGACAGCAGCATGAAGCACTTTACTTGGGATACTTACGTCGAGAAAGGCGTGATTACCGCCACTGAAGTTATCCGTAAAATTTCCAAGCAAGAAAAAATCAACATTCTTGGCTTCTGCATTGGTGGTGTGATTGTTACCACCGCGCTGTGCGTGATGAAGGCGAAGGGTCTGGACTGGATTGAATCCGCCACCTTTATGACCTCCTTGATCGACCACAGCGAGCCAGGCGAAATCAGCATGTACCTTGATGCGAAAGCCATTACCGCTCGCGAGAAAAAAGCCGCAGCCGGTGGCATTGTCTCGGGTAAAGAGATTGGCCGTATCTTCGCTAGCCTCCGCGCCAACGACTTGGTGTGGAACTACGTCGTGAACAACTACCTGCTGGGCAAAACCCCCCCACCATTTGACCTGCTGTACTGGAACAATGACTCGGTAGACTTGCCTTTGCCGATGCACGCTTTCTTCCTGCATCAGTTCTACATCCGCAATGCGCTGGTTAAGAAGGGTGCGATTACCCTGTGTGATGTACCGATTGATGTCAGTACCATTGACGTGCCGGTGTATGTTTTTGCCGCGCGAGAAGACCACATTGTGCCTTGGGCATCAGCTTATTCTGGCCTCAAGTACCTGACTGGTGCCGCAGAACGCCGCTACATCTTGGGCGCATCGGGTCACATTGCTGGCTCTATCAATCCCGTTACCAAAAATAAGCGTAATTACTGGGCAAACGACGACGTTTCTCTGTCGGCCGCAGAATGGTTCAACACCGCTGAATCGCGCCCAGGCAGCTGGTGGCAAGATTGGGACAACTGGCTTGCTACCCGTTCTGGCGACAAAATCGCCGCGCCTAAAACCCCAGGCAACAAAGACTTTAAAGCCGTATGCGCCGCGCCTGGCACATTTGTCCTCGCACGCTCCATGCCTGCACCGGTGATTAACATCGGCTAAGCCTTGTTGTGCTTTGGTGCAGCGGCCACCTCCCGTGGCGGCGGCTGCACCGCCTTACTTAACCTAGGGAGGTTATGCGGCCTCCCTTAACGCATACCGGAGATTTCTTATGCAAGATGTCGTAATCGTTGCTGCTACCCGTACCGCCGTAGGTAATTTTGCCGGTGCTTTTGCTAAAGTGTCTGCCCCAGAACTGGGTGCTGCTGTTATCAAAAGCCTGCTAGAAAAAACAGGCGTGCCTGCCGAACAAATCAGCGAAGTGATTATGGGTCAGGTGCTGACCGCCGGTGTCGGGCAAAACCCTGCGCGTCAAGCCTTGCTCAAAGCGGGCTTGCCTGTCACCACCCCAGCCACCACCCTTAACGTGGTCTGCGGCTCTGGTTTGCGTGCCACCCACCTTGCTGCACAAGCCATTGCCAATGGCGATGCGGAAATTGTGATTGCTGGTGGCCAAGAAAACATGTCGATGTCCCCGCACATCTTGCCGGGCTCACGCGATGGCTTCCGCATGGGCAACGCGACCTTGGTGGACACCATGGTGTATGACGGTCTGACCGACGTATATAACCAATATCACATGGGTATTACCGCTGAAAATATTGCGGAAAAATACAACATTACTCGCGAAGAACAAGACCAACTATCCGTCACCTCGCAAAACCGCGCCGAAGCCGCCCAAAAGGCCGGTAAGTTCGTGGACGAAATCACCCCCATTTTTGTGCCACAGCGCAAAGGCGACCCTATCGCCGTGACCGCTGATGAATTTATCAAAATGGGCGCGACCCTCGAAGGTCTGGGCAAGCTCCGCGCAGCGTTCAAAAAAGACGGCACCGTGACCGCAGGTAACGCCTCGGGCATTAACGATGGTGCCGCTGCCGTCATGATGATGAGTGCGAGCAAAGCCGCCGAACTGGGTCTCAAGCCCATGGCACGCATTGCAGGTTATGCGCTCTCTGGCTGCGCCCCTGAAATCATGGGGATGGGGCCTGTGGGTGCAACTCGCAAGGCACTCGACAAAGCTGGCTGGACCATTGACCAGCTTGACTTGATTGAAGCCAATGAAGCCTTTGCCGCTCAAGCCTTGGGCGTGACCCGCGAACTGCAGTGGGACATGAGTAAAGTCAACGTGAATGGCGGTGCGATTGCGCTGGGTCACCCTATCGGGGCATCCGGTTGTCGCGTATTGGTGACGCTGCTGCACGAAATGCAACGCCGCGATGCTAAGAAGGGTCTGGCTACACTGTGCATCGGTGGCGGGATGGGTGTGGCTTTGGCCGTCGAACGCGCCTAAGAGCCTGCTCACGGTCGGCGAAACTCGGGTGCCCGCGTTGAAATAAACCTCAAGATGCGTATAGATTCAGTCCCAACGCCGCGCTTTTGGCTCATTTCACCTTGCTGACCCTTCACTCGCTAGGTCGTGAAAGCATCTAGAAAACAGTTCACGCGCGGCGATGTACCTGCCTAAAAAACGCTGTTTGACTCTTAGGGTTAGGCAGCGTTTTTTTGGGAAAGGCTTGTGCGGGGACGTATGTAAATTGATGCCGATTTATCGCCGAAAATAGCACTAGGTATGCTAGATTTGCCCCCTTTGGTGCAAGACGGCTGCTCTACTAAAACGGGTGTTTTTTGCCGTCGGTAAAAGCCCATACTCAAGCAGTCAAATCCGTCAGCGTTGGAGTAGTGGAGTGAATACCCACAGAACCATTAAACAGATTATTTCTTCCCGTATTGTCTCTTGCTCCCCAGAAACACCGGTAGCAGAAGCCGCCCGTCTCATGCACGAAGCCGGATGTAGTTCCTTGCTGGTAATTGAAAACGACCGTGCGATTGGTATTTGGACAGAAGCCGATACCCTGCGGCTAGATTTCTCTAACCCCGCAGACTTTCAGCGACCCGTATCCCACGAAATGAGCTGGCCGGTTAAAACCATCGCCATTGACACCTCGTTTAATGAGGCAGCCTCGCTGTTTAAACGGCATGGGGTGCGGCACTATTTGGTCGTTGATGTGCATGGCAGTTACGCAGGCGTTTTGTCACAAAGCGACATTGTACTAAACCAAGGTGCGGAGTTTTTTCTAAAGCTCAAGCATGTGGGCAGCGTGCTGAACCCAGATAACCCCCCATCTATTGTGTCGCCTCATTTACCGCTATTTGAAGCCATCGCCCTGATGCGTGAGCAAAAACAAGAAGCCCTATTGGTGGCGTACCCAGACGGTGAATATGGTATTTTAACCCAGCGTGATGTGGTGCATTTGCTCGCCAGCCAGCAGCAAAGCACTCCTATTGGCGAGGCCGCCAGCCGCCCCCTACTGAGCGTTGCCAAAGAAACTAGCCTTTACTTGGCACGTAAGCTCTTAGCGGAAAAGCACATTCGCCATTTAGGCGTGCTGGACGACGGTAATATTATCGGGATGATTAGTTTTTCAGACATCCTGACCAGCATCGAACACGAATATATTCACGATCTACAATACGCCCTAAAAGAACGAGACGAAGCATTGCATGTCTCACGTCAAAGCCAGCGTTTAGCCGATAGAGTCTTTCAGTCCACGCTAGAAGGCATCATGATTATTGATGCTAAAGGGATTATAGAAAGCGTTAATCCCGCCTTTACTCGCATTTCTGGCTACCCAAAATCTGAGGCATTGGGAAAAAATCCACGGCTATTGTCTTCTGGAAAACAGGCATCAGAGTTTTATCACCACCTGTGGACGAGCTTGTTAGAGCATGGATTTTGGCAGGGAGAGCTCTGGAATAAGCATAAAACCGGCGCACTCTATCGTGTACACCTCACTATTACGGGTATTAAAGACGAAACGGGTCAGTACAGCCACTTTGCGGGTATTTTTACCGACATCACCCAAAAGAAAATCGCCGAAGATCGACTTAATTTTTTGGCGAATCACGACCCCCTAACCGGCCTCCCTAACCGCACCCTCTTTATGCAGCGGCTCAATACCGCCACCCAACGTGCACACCGCGAAAACAGCATGTTGGCGTTAATGTTTATTGACCTTGACCGGTTTAAATTTATTAACGACACCCTAGGTCATGCCGCAGGGGATAAACTTTTGGCGGTGGTGGCCGAGCGGCTAAAAGGGCATTTACGTGAAATAGACATGGTGGCGCGGCTAGGGGGGGATGAATTTACCATCATCTTAGAAAATATTGGCGAGGTGCAATATGCTGCCAATATCGCCAATAAGCTGGTATCGCGCCTGAATGGGATTGTCAAAATTGATCAGCACGAAGTGTTTGTGACGGCCTCTATTGGCATTGCCCTTTTCCCGCACGACGGCATAACCCCCGAAGTACTACTTATGAACGCCGATACGGCCATGTATCGTGCCAAAGAGCGGGGCAAAAATACCTATCAGTTTTTTACCTCGGACATGAACACTGCCACCATGGCGCGAATGCGACTGGAAAACAGCTTGCACACCGCATTGGGGCGGGATGAGCTGGAGCTGCACTATCAGCCCAAGCTGCGCCTAGATGATTGCTCGGTGAGCGGATTTGAAGCCCTTGTGCGCTGGCGACACCCGTCGTTTGGCATGGTGCCTCCGGCCAAATTTATCCCGATTGCCGAGGAGTCTTCGCTAATTGTGTCGATTGGGGAATGGGTGCTGCGTACTGCCTGCGCCCAAGCTAAGCACTGGCTATCACGCGGCATGTTGCGGGGGCGGATGGCGGTGAATATCTCGCATCGCCAACTGAAACAGGCCAGCTTTGTCACTACGCTCGAACACATCTTGCGTGAAACAGGCTTGCCGCCTGGTCTGCTGGAGCTCGAAATCACCGAGAGCATGGCGATGGATAATATGCAGGAGACCATCCAAGTGCTGAACAGCATCCGCGCCATGGGGATTCATCTCACCATTGACGATTTCGGCACGGGGTATTCCTCCCTCTCGCTACTGCGTCAGCTTCCAATTGACGGACTTAAAATTGACCGCTCGTTTGTGATGTCGCTGCACCGCGAAAAAGATGATGCTGCCTTGGCTCGGGCTATTTTGTCGATGGCAAAAAGCCTCAACCTGACTGTGACCGCAGAAGGCATTGAGCTGATTGAGCACCTGACCTTTTTGCAGGCTGAGGGCTGTCCTTACGGGCAAGGCTATTATTTTTGCCGCCCTCTACCTGCCGCCGAAGTGGAGCATTGGTTACACCTCGGGCTACCGGTGCCAGTGGGTAGTACGGGTGGCAGCAACCCCACCTTAAGCGACGTATAATGGTATCTGGCTTTTTAGGGCTTGCTTGGCGGGGCTAGTGCTGGTGCTGGTGGATAGCCCGAAAACACCCCTCGCATCGCCTCCATCAGCCGCTCAGCATCCAGATAGGGCTGATTAAGCTCGGCGCGTGCCCAGCCACGCCACACCAGCTTGTTGTCTGGCTGGCTAAACATATCTACCCGCAAGTTACCTTCGGTGTAGTCACGGCTCGAAAAATCTGCACCGTAGCCTATCCCCCACCCCCATGGTCGCCGCCCCCAGCCTAGCCCCGCCATCAAATTAGGCGTGGCATACACTTGAGTTTTTTGGCGGGTATCGGCCAGTAGCGTGATACGCATATCCACCGGCATTTTGGGGTCTTTCACCTGCCGCAAGCCCTTTTCGCGCAGCACGGCGGTCAGGGTGTTGGCGAGTCGGCTTTCGGCAAGGGTATTGTCACTGTCTAGCCGCGCCCGCTCGTCGTAAATGGACACGCTGTCTAGCCGGTAGGTGTAGAAGCGCGAAAAATCCGCGTTGTGGTCATAATCGCTGCTGACCTTAAGGGTGCTACACCCTGCCAGCAACACCAGCGCACTGCCTGACAGCAGGGTGCGCCAAGGGGAAGCAAAACATATAGCCATCGTGATAGCCTCTAAGCAGCAAGCGATTAGAAATACTCAAACACCCCGCGCACCCTACCTTGTAGGATTAGTCGCGGAAGTTATTGTATTGCAACGGAAAATCGGTCACTTCTTTGCGCATCAAAGCGATGCACTCTTGCAGCAAGTCCCGTTTTGCCCCTGAAATCCGCACGGCCTCACCCTGAATGCTGGCCTGTACCTTCATTTTGCTGTCTTTAACCAGCTTAACGATTTTCTTGGCGCGTTCAGTTTCAATGCCCACTTTCACCGTAACAGTTTGCTTGACCTTGTTGCCGGTGACTTTTTCGATCTTACCGTACTCTAGGCAGCGAATATCCACTTCGCGCTTGCTGAGTTTGATTTTCAGCACATCCAGCACCTGCTCCACCTTAAAATCATCGTCCGCAAAAACGGTCATCACTTTATCAGACAGCTCAACCCGTGCATCTGAACCTTTAAAGTCAAAGCGGTTAGTGACTTCTTTATTCGTCTGGTCAATCGCATTGCGGATTTCAGTTTGGTCTACTTCAGAGACAATATCAAACGAAGGCATCTTTTTTCCTTTTATTGTGAGTGGGGGGCTAGAGCCTGTTTACGAACTAGCGAACGACGGGTCAGCCAAGGCGAAATTCGGAAAAAAACGCCGTTGAGACTGAATCCACACGCATTTTTTTATCAATTTCAACGCAGGCTTACCCGATTCTCGCAGTTCGTAAATAGGCTCTTATAGCCCGATGATAAAACTAACCAGTAGCTCTTTAAATACAAATCCCGTCACGCCAAACCCCAGTGCCAAAAACAGCACAAACGTACCAAATCGGCCAGCATTGGATTGTTTGCCGAGGTCCCAAATAATAAAGCCCATAAACAGAATAAGGCCGGTCAATAAAATACCCATCGACCAGTTGGTAAATTGTTCTTCAGACATGGCAAGGCTCTTACTCTAAAAATAGCGGATAAAAAGGGGCAGGGTGCGTGTCATCGCCATGCCATGTATTTGGGCTATCCTTGCAGAGACGTGTCGGCCCCGCACGCCGCACAAAACCGCCTAGAAGCCACTCCGTGTGGCAAGATGGTGCTGATTCCACCTCTCCCGCCCCAAAAAAGGACAAATTGCATGAATGCTGCTAAAAAACTCCGCAAGCTCATTGTCTCAGGTCTAGATGACCTTGATGTTTTGATTTTGACCGACTTGGCACGCTCGTTGGCCATGGGTGAAACGTTTGTGCTGGCACGGCTTAATGAGCTCAGTATGCGTAATTTTGACTTGGCACTGGAGCTCATTAACGACTGGCGATTTGACCACCACATCCCCGCCCGCCGTCGCCTTGCCGAAGCCCTGTCCCCCAAGGCTGCTCCGCCAGAAAGTGTTACCCCCCCCGCCGACCAGTCTGCGCCCACCGACGAAGTCGCCACGCCTGCCGCTGATGCGGTAGAAACTGCGCCTGCCGCCGAAGACCTCTTCACCGAAGCGACCCCTACCGTCGCCCCTGCTGCCAAAAAGCCGCGCACCAGCAAAGCCAAGGCCAAGCGTCCGGCTGATAAAGCAGACTGACCGTTCTCACCCCAGCCTTGGGGCAATCAATAAAAAGCCGCTGCAGAGAATGCAGCGGCTTTTTTGCGCCTTTGAACACGTTCTGAGAGCGTATTTCCGCACCGAGTATTAACGGCTGGCGTGCAGCTTGGCAGCAATCCGCAGACGCAGTGCATTCAGGCGGATAAAGCCTGCTGCATCGGCGTGGTTGTACGCGCCGCCGTCTTCGTCAAACGTAGCGATGGTGGGGTCAAACAGCGAATCGGTCTTGGAGTCACGGCCGACCACAATCACATTGCCCTTATACAGCTTGATGCGTACCCAGCCATTTACGGTGGCTTGGGATGCGTCAATCATCGACTGCATCATCTGACGCTCAGGGCTCCACCAGTAGCCGTTGTAAACCAAGCTGGCGTACTTGGCGATAAGCTCATCTTTCAGATGCGCCACTTCGCGGTCCAAGGTCAGGGATTCGATGGCGCGGTGCGCCTTCATCATAATCGTGCCGCCTGGGGTTTCGTAGCAGCCACGGGACTTCATGCCCACATAGCGGTTTTCGACGATGTCCAAACGGCCAATACCGTGCTTGCCGCCCAATTGGTTAAGGGTTGCCAGCACCGTTGCGGGGCTCATGGCTTGGCCATTGATGGCCACGATGTCACCCTTGGTGTATTCCAGCTCAATGTATTCGGCTTGGTCAGGTGCTTTTTCTGGCGAGACCGTCCACAGCCACATATCTTCTTCTGGCTCGCTGGCGGGGTTTTCCAGTGCCATGCCTTCGTAAGAGATGTGCAGCAAGTTGGCATCCATCGAATAAGGGTTGCCGCCGTTTTTCTTTTTGCTGATGTCAATGCCGTGGGTTTCGGCGTAGGCCATCAGTTTGTCGCGGGAGAGCAAATCCCACTCGCGCCAAGGGGCAATCACTTTAACGTCTGGCTTCAGGGCGTAATAGCCCAGCTCAAAGCGCACTTGGTCGTTACCCTTACCGGTCGCCCCGTGGCTGACCGCATCGCCGCCCACTTGGTTGACGATTTCAATTTGACGCTTGGCAATCAGCGGGCGGGCAATGGACGTGCCCAGCAGGTATTCGCCTTCGTAGATGGCGTTGGCACGGAACATCGGGAAGACGAAGTCACGGACAAATTCTTCACGCAGGTCGTCAATAAAGATGTTTTCGGGCTTGATGCCCAGCGCGATGGCTTTTTTGCGAGCAGGTTCAACCTCTTCACCTTGGCCGATGTCAGCGGTAAAAGTCACCACTTCGCATTGGTAGGTGTCTTGCAGCCACTTCAAAATAACCGAGGTATCGAGACCGCCAGAGTAGGCGAGAACAACTTTTTTCACATCAGACATAGCGTGTGCTTTCTGCTTTTAAATAGTCAATCGGAATTACGCTTCGGCGATGCGCCCAAGCAGCAAAAATTCAATCAGGGCTTTTTGGACGTGCATCCGGTTTTCGGCTTCGTCCCAGACCGCGCTTTGTGCGCCGTCAATCACCTCTGCGTCCACTTCTTCGCCACGGTGGGCGGGCAAGCAGTGCAAAAACAGGGCGTGGGGCTGGGCAACGGCCATCAGGGCTGCCGTCACGCGGTGCTGCTTAAAGGCTTCGCGCCGCACCTCGCATTCGGCTTCAAAGCCCATGCTGGTAAACACGTCGGTGGTAACGATGTCCGCGCCTTTGGCCGCTTCCATGGGGTCGTCAAAGGCTTGGAAGTGCGCAGGGTCGTTGGGTGTATCGCCGGCCAGCGGTGCGATTTCGTAGCCCACGGGGGTGGCAATATTTAGCTTAAACCCCAGCAAGTGCGCGGCTTGTCGCCAAGTGCGTGCCACGTTGTTGCCATCACCAATCCATGCCACGGTGTGCCCTGCAATCGAGCCGTGCCGCTCCATCCATGTCAGGATGTCGGCCAGCACTTGGCAGGGGTGGTATTCGTTGGTGAGCCCATTAATGACCGGCACGCGGGAATACGCGGCAAGCCGTTCGACCAGACTGTGTTCAAAGGTGCGAATCATCACCACATCGCTCATCCGCGACAGCACGCGGGCGGTGTCCTCAATCGGTTCGCCGCGCCCAAGCTGGGAGGTTTTGGTGTCGAGAAACATGGCATGACCGCCGAGCTGCGCCATACCGGCTTCAAACGAAACACGGGTACGGGTGGAGCTTTTTTCGAAAATCATGGACATCACGCGCCCCACCAAGGGGCGATACAGCTCGCCATCGGCGTGAAGGCGTTTTAGCACTCGGCTCCGCTCAAAGAGATAGAGACATTCGTCTTGAGAGAGGTCGCTAAACTGGAGGTAATGTCTGACTGGCTTCATGTTTGAAGGGATGACTTTTGATGGTAACGACCGCAAGGGGCGTTGGGGTAAAGAATCAGGAGTGTCGCCAGACAGCTGTCTGGTTGATGCCCTGAAATTGGGTGGCGTTGTGCCGGTGGGTGCAAAAACATCGCGCCCGGAAAAACCGAGCGCAGAGGGGATACCGACCTAATGCCACAGGCAATATTTTTAACGGATTTGCCTTGGGCTGGCAAGGATTATGTCCATTTCTGCTGTGAATTCCCCCGACTTGGGCAGGAAAACGGCTTGCGGGGGGATGCGCTTTGGATTCTGCGGCTGCATACGGGACGTTTGCCTTGGGTCGTCCGTGAGATGCCATGCCTTTGGATGCAACAGCGAAGTGAAGATAATACTTGCCTGAAGGGGATCAAGACCGTTATCGGTACGGGTCAAATAGCCGGCGAATAAGCATTACATCTCAACTTGGACTGCCGCCTTACCCAGCAGCGCACGCAGTTCGGTCAGCAGCGCATCAGACAACAACACCCGCCAACCCTCGCCACTCAGCAGCGCGCACCGCGCGTGGGCATTGGCGTAGGCAAAGCGCAGCGGACAATCGCCCCCCGCCCGATGCGGGGTCAAAATCGCTGCCAGCTTGGCCACATCCGCCTCTGGGCTCAGGGTCAGCAGCAGGTGGCGGGCGTAGCGGCTTTGGGCTTCGGCGAAGTCATACACACGGTCGGCAATAATCCGTAGCCCCCCCGAAAAATCATCATGGCTGACCTTGCCCTCAATAATCAGCAGGGCATCGTCTTTGATTTTGTGCTTGTTTTGTTCGAGCAGCTCGGCAAACACCGAGACATCGCGCTTCGCCGTCCCATCATCCAGCTGCACAAAGGCAATTTTGCCGCGATTGCCCACCTTCACCCGGACGCTGGTCACCACGCCGGTCAGGGTTTGCAGGTCTTTACGCGGCGCAAGGTCAGCCAAGCGGGTTTTGACCATTTTTCGGACCACGGGGGCGTAGGCGGTAAACGGATGCCCTGAAAAGTAAAAGCCCATCGCCGTTTTTTCTTCGGCCAACTGGGTCAGTGCATCCCAAGCGGGAATAGGGGCAAGGGTGACGCTCGGTGTCACGGCTTCCATCTCGTCAAACAGCCCGCCTTGGTTGATATTGGCCGCCGCTTGTTCGGCCGCCGTCATCGCCAAATCCAGATTGGTGAGGAGCTGGGCGCGGTTGGGGTCGAGGCTATCAAACGCCCCCGCCCGAATCAGGGCTTCGATGGTACGACGGTTGACGGTGCGTTTGTCCGTGCGGTGGCAAAAATCCAGCAAGCCGGTAAATGGCCCCTGCGCCGCCCGCTCGGCCACGAGATGTTCAACTGCCGCTTCCCCCGTGCCTTTAATCGCCCCAAGAGCGTAGCGAATATGTTTGCGGTCGGTGGGGACAAAGCGGTAGTGGCTCTGGTTGATGTCCGGCGGCAAAAACACCAAGTGGTTGGTTTCGACGCAATCATCAAAAAACACCCGTAGCTGGTCGGTATTGTCCAGTTCACTCGACATGGTTGCCGCCATAAACGCCGCCGTATGGTGGGCTTTAAGCCATGCGGTCTGATAGCTGACCACGGCATACGCCGCTGTGTGGGATTTGTTAAACCCGTACTCGGCAAACTTGGTCATCAGGTCAAACAACTGCTCGGCAAGCGCGGGGTCGTAGCCTTTGGTTTTGGCACCATCGGCAATAATGCTGCGATGCTTGGCCATTTCTTCCGGCTTTTTCTTCCCCATGGCGCGGCGCAGCATATCCGCCCCGCCTAAGGTATAGCCGCCAATAATCTGCGAAATTTGCATCACCTGTTCCTGATACACAATCACGCCGTAGGTCGGCTCTAGGCAGGCGGTCAGGTCGGGGTGGAAATAGTCCACGGCTTGCTTGCCGGCCTTACGCAGCACAAAGTCATCCACCATCCCCGAGCCCAGCGGCCCAGGGCGATACAGTGCCAGCACCGCGATAATGTCTTCGAAGCGGTCGGGCTTGAGCTTGGCCAGCAGCTTTTTCATCCCGTCCGATTCCAGCTGAAAAATCGCTGTGGTATTGGCGGCCTGCAACACTTTGTAAGCCGCAGGGTCGGTAAACGGCATGGTGTTGAGGTCCACCGCAAAATCAGGGTCGAGCTGCCGGATATAGCGCACCGCCAAATCAATAATGGTCAGGTTGCGCAGCCCCAAAAAGTCGAACTTGACCAGCCCAACTTGTTCCACGTCGTCTTTGTCGTACTGGCTGACGGGATTGGCTTCTTCGCCGCTGGCTTGATACATCGGGCAAAAGTCGGTGATTTTGCCTGGGGCAATCAACACCCCCCCCGCGTGCATCCCGACGTTACGGGTCAGGCCTTCCAGCTTTTTGGCCAGTGCCCACAGCGTAGCGACTTCTTCTTCTTTTTCGAGCCGGTCCTTGAGAACCGGCTCCATTTCGACTGCATCATCTAGGCTGTATTGTTTGCCCGGCGCGGCGGGGATGAGCTTGGACAGCCCATCACAAAACATATAGGGCAAATCCAGCACCCGCCCCACGTCACGCACCACGGCTTTAGAGGCCATAGTGCCAAAGGTGATGATTTGGCTGACGGCATCGGCACCGTATTTTTCGCGGACGTATTCAATCACCCGCCAGCGGTTATCTTGGCAAAAGTCGATGTCGAAGTCGGGCATGGAAACCCGCTCGGGGTTCAAAAACCGCTCAAACAGCAGGGCATAGGCCAGCGGGTCGATGTCGGTAATGCCGATGCTATACGCCACCAACGACCCCGCACCCGACCCCCGCCCAGGCCCCACAGGGCAGCCATTGTGTTTTGCCCAGTTAATAAAGTCGGCCACAATCAAAAAATAGCCTGGGAAGCCCATCTGGATAATGGTGTCCAGCTCAAACTTGAGCCGGTCGCGGTAACGGGGCAGCTCAGCTTCACGCAGGGCGGCATCAGGGTAAAGCGCGGCCATGCGCGCCATCAGCCCTTCGTTGGCTCGAAAAATCAAATAGTCGTCCAGCGTCATGCCGTCGGGAGTGGGGAAGTCGGGCAGAAAGTTTTTGCCCAGCTCAATGGTGACGTTGCAGCGTTTGGCAATCTCTAGGCTGTTTTCGAGGGCTTCGGGTAGGTCGGCAAACAGGGCGGCCATTTCATCCGCTGTTTTAAAATACTGGTCTTCGGTAAACACCCGCTGACGGCGAGGGTCGCCCAGTGTGCCGCCGGTGGCAATGCACACCCGTGCTTCGTGGGCGGTAAAGTCGTCGGTGTCCATAAACTGCACCGGATGGGTCGCCACCAGTGGCAAACCGAGCTCGCTGGCCAGCCACAGGGTGCGGTCATTGTGCATAGCACAGTGCGGGGCTTGGTAGCGTTGCAGCTCCAGATAAAACGCATCGGGGAACACCGTCATCCAGTGCTCGGCGCAGGCACGGGCAGCGTCAACCGCCCCATCCAACAGCTTGCGCCCGACATCGCCCAGATGCGCCCCAGACAGGGCAATCAGGTCACGGCACCGTTCGGGGGTTAGCCAGTCTTGCTTCAGCGAAGCCAGCCCCTGCTGTTGGTGGTCGCGGAAGGCATCGGTTAGCAGCGTGCAGAGCTGCAAATACCCTGCCCGATTTTTAGCCAGCAAGAGCAGCCGAAAAGGCGGCTCGTTGTCGGGGGGGCTGACCCACATATCCACCCCAATCACCGGCTTCACGCCCTTGCTACGGCATTGTTTGTAGAACTTGACCATCCCAAACAGGTTGTTGAGGTCAGAAATGCCCAGTGCAGGCATCCCACCGCGCACCGCCTGTGCCACGGCATCGTCTAGGCGAACCATGCCATCGGTAATCGAAAATTCAGAGTGCAGCCGGAGATGGGCAAAGCGGGGTGCGGTCATAGCAAAAACATCCAGTGCGCGGACAGGCCGTCCTTGCAGGGCAAGGGGCGGTGGCTATCCGGCGGGGTCAGAGACTGAGAAGCGGTTTACGCCCTGCGATACTCGGGTGAACCTGTGTTCACGAGGACGTAAACCGCTTCTTGAGAGAAGAGCGCGTGCCAAAAACAAGAAACGGCAGGGTAGGGCAGCGAGACTTTGAACAGGCACTTACAGCCCGTCAAACGGCACCCAAATCGGCACATAGCCGGTTTCTTCTTTTTCGACGAGGCATTCGGAGTTGATGCCCACCCCTGGCGCGGCCAGCAGGGTTTCGCCAAGGTAGAGCAGAGGCAGGCGTTCGCGGCGGAAGGGCGGCATGGCGGCTTCTTGCAGCAGCGTTTTGAGTGGCTTGCTCCCAAGACGGAACTGCGGCAGCACCTCGCCCCCTATGCGGGGTCGCACGGTCAGCCCGACCCCTAAAAAGTGGGGGGCAATCCCCGACCCTTTGACTGCATTAAACCGCAACCGCCCGCCCCAGTCAGGGAGGTCGATGGGCTGGGGCGGCTCAAACGTAATCTCGATGGTGTGGGTGGGCGGAGTGAAGGGGCGGAACAAATAGGCACGGCTACGGTAGCGGCTAATGCACCACGCCCCTGCTTGCAGCGTGGGGGCGGCATCGGCGGCAGCGGTCAGTAGTTGGTTTAGCGTGACATCAAGGGCATCGGGGGTCAGGCTACCGCCCCGATTCTCGACCCACGCCATCAGGGCGTTCCGCATTCTGGCCGCCGAATAGCCGGCGAAAGGCTCTAAATCAAGGCTGCCATCGGCACCGACCAAGGCTTCGAGGTCAGACCGCGCCAGTTCGTCGAGTAGCTCCGCCGCATCCGCCGCCCGTAGTGCCACTCGCGCCAGCTGGGCACGGTACTCGGTATAGACTTCGGCCAAGACAGGGAACAGCGTTTGACGGATAAAGTTGCGCCGAAACTGGGGGCTGAGGTTGCTTTCGTCTTCGACCCATAGCCAATCGTGGGCTTCGGCGAGGGCGGTCAGGTCTTGGCGGTTGATGTGGAGCAAGGGTCGCCACAGTTGGGTGGTTTCGGTCAGGGCACGCATCACCGGCATCGCCGCCAAGCCGCGTGCACCGGCACCGCGTAGCAATTGCAGCATCACGGTTTCGGCTTGATCATCGGCATGGTGGGCAAGGGCAAGGACGGGGGTGGTGCTGTCGGCAAACACGGCATAGCGCACACGGCGGGCTTCCGCCTCTAGGCTTTCGCCGCCTTGCCGTGCCACCGACACCCGTGCCACCCGCAGCGGCACGTTCAGCTCGACACACAGCCACTGGCAGAACTCTTGCCAGTCTTCGGCATGGGGACTGATTTGGTGGTTGACGTGAACAGCGGTAATGCTCAGCCCAAGCCGCTGCCCCAAGGCCACCAACAGACGCAGCAGGCAGACGGAATCCAGCCCGCCACTGAGGGCGACTTCGATGTGACGCACTTCTGGACAGGCTTGTGCCCAAGCACTCTCCAGCAGGTCAACCCAATCAGAGGGGGGAGTCGTCCTTAAAGCGGCCATAGCTCATCAGACGGTCAAAGCGGGTTTTGAGAAGGTCATCCAGCGGCTGGGCTTGAAGCTGCCGCAGCGCGTCGGCTAACGCCCGTTTAAGGGTTTGCATCATCGCGGCAGGGTCGCGGTGTGCGCCGCCTAGCGGCTCGTTAATGACCTTGTCAATCAGCCCAAGGGTTTTGAGACGAGGTGCGGTAATGCCTAGGGTTTCGGCGGCTTCGGAGGCCTTGTCGGCACTCTTCCACAAAATAGATGCGCAGCCCTCGGGCGAAATCACCGAGTAAATAGAATATTGCAGCATATTGATCTGGTCGCCGATAGCAATTGCCAACGCCCCACCCGAGCCACCTTCACCAATGACGGTACATACAATCGGTACCCGCAAGCGTGCCATTTCGTAGAGGTTGCGCCCGATGGCTTCGCTCTGCCCGCGTTCTTCTGCCCCAATGCCAGGGTAGGCACCAGGGGTGTCGATAAACGTAAACAGCGACAGCCCAAATTTTTCGGCGGTTTTCATCAGTCGCAAGGCTTTGCGGTAGCCTTCTGGACGGGGCATCCCGAAGTTACGGTAGATTTTTTCTTTAGTGTCGCGCCCTTTTTGGTGGCCGATAACCATCACCGGCTGACCGTTAAATCGTGCCACACCGCCAACAATGGCTTTGTCGTCCGCAAAGCTGCGGTCGCCATGAAGCTCGTGAAAATCGGTAAACAGGCTGCGGAAATAGTCCAGCGCGTAAGGGCGTTGGGGGTGGCGAGCGACTTGAGAAATTTGCCAAGAAGTGAGCTTGGAATAGACCGTTTTGGTCAATTCTTGGCTCTTCTTTTGAAGCCGGCTGATTTCTTCGGAGATGTCTAGGACGGAGTCGTCTTGGACGAATCTAAGCTCGTCAATTTTGCCTTCGAGTTCGGCAATCGACTGTTCGAAATCAAGAAAGGTGGTTTTCATTCGAAGCGGGAATGTTCAATTAGGCAATCGCAGGATGATACAGGAGGGACTGCGGATTGCCTACCGAAAGCCCCGCTGCGGTAGACCAATCGCGCTGTCGCATAGGCTAGGGCGGGCTTAAAGCCGAGGCGGGGGGCGGGGTAGCAGACCTGCCTATTTTTTCAAGTGAAATGAATCTAATCTAGACGGTTTTAGTACGCCGACGCAGAGTTTAAGAACCTATTCACGTTCTAGCTAACAAAGGCTCATCCAAGGCGAAATGAACCGAAAAAACGGCGTTGGACTTAAATCAACACATATGTTTCAGGGCATTTCAACGTAGGATCACCTGAGTCTCGCAGGCCGTGAACAGGCTCTAAAAAATTATGAAGCGGCAAATGCTTAGCCATTTCCTGTGATACCTCAGTGTTGATTCGTTGAATGCTCCTCCGCTTGGTGTGAAAAAGCCACGACCCAATAGAAAAACGGCAAGCAGGTGTTGCACTTGCCGTTTTTCTATATTACATGATGAATCTAGCCCTCTTTAACGTGCTGACCGCAAACAACATCTCAGTGTGAAGTGTGCTTAAAGCGATCGACCTGCTGGACCAGTGCGGTAGCGGTGCGGTTGAGTTTTTCAGCCAAATCAGCAGCTTCGCTAACGATGGCCGCGTTGTCTTCGGCAATGGCAGCAATACGGCTGATATTGACGGCGACCTCGTTGCTGGCGGCGGTTTGCTGGTGCATGGCGGTCGCGGTGTCTTGGTTCTTCGCAGCAGTTTTGCGGGCATCGTCCAAAATCAGGTCTAGCCCGCCTTCAGTGGCGGCAACCAGTGCCAAGCCCTTATTCATCTGAGTTTGTGCCCCTGCCATCCGCTCGGCGGCGGCTTCGGTTTCGTGGGTAATACCCTCAATAAGCTTGGTAATTTCAAGCGTTTGCGTGCCGGTGCGCTCTGCCAGCTTACGCACCTCGTCGGCCACCACAGCAAAGCCGCGCCCCATCTCTCCCGCTCGTGCTGCTTCAATCGCCGCATTCAGAGCTAGCAGGTTGGTTTGGTCGGCAATTTCGCGGATGGCGGTAATGATTTGGCGGATGTTTTGTGATTTGTCAGACAAGCTGGCGATTAGCGTCCCTGCCGCATCCACCGAGGCCGCCGTGCCTTGCATCGAATGGGCGGTGTCTTGCATCTGCTTACGCTCTTCTTCTACGCTGCGCTCCATCTCGTTGGCGACTTCTTGGCTGGCGAGGGTGTTGTCGCTGACCAAGGCAATGCCGGCAGACATTTCTTCGACCGCAGCGGCAATTTGGGCGGAGGACATGCTTTGCGCCTCGGCAGATTGCGCTGCCCGCGACGAGACACCTTGCACTGCTTCGGCAGCCGTCATCAAGTCATGAGCATGGGCTTTTACCCCACGCAGGGTATGGGCAAAAGCATCGACCAGCTGGTCAAACGCGCCACCCATCTGCGCTACTTCGTCCGAGCCAACAATCCGTGCCCGTGGCGAAAGGTCAAGATTGGTGCTCATGCCGGTCATCAGGCTGGCCAAGGCCACGATAGGGTGGCGAATGCTGCGATACAGGGCAAAGCCGCCAATCAGCAACAGAATCGACAAGAGGATAACGCTCAAAATGGTGGAGAACAGCGCGGCTCTAGCTTCGGAATAAGCGGTGTTGACATACTTAGATAGCAAGTCTTGCAGCACGTCTTGCCCTTCTTTGAGTCGGTCAATCCGCGCGGTGGTGAGCTTAAACCAGTCGGTAGGCAGGATTTCAGGTTGGGTCAGCAGAGGCGCGGCATAGATGACCTCGCGTGCGGCAACCACCGCTTTGGCTTCGGCACTGTCCATCGTCGGCACAACAGCCGCCATCGCATCGGCGGGGGCAGTCAGGCGGAATTGGCCGTCGCAGGCATCTTGGCGGGCGCGGAGGTCGGCGGCCCGCGCCAGTGCGGTTTGGCTAAAGCCGTTGCCCGCTGACAGTGTGCCATTTACAAAAGCCCGTTCTTGGCCAGCATATTCTTTGGCGCACAGCAGGTTGACCAATGCCCCGCCATAGCGCACCACGCCACCATCGTTGCTGGCATCGGTTAGGCGGGCAATGGCTTGGATAATGTTGCCAATGGCGCTGGTGTAGCCGCCAAAGACTTCGGGTGGCGGCAAGTTGCGGGTGTTGATGGCTTCGCGCTTGGCCAGCAGGGCTTTGACCTTTTCTTCGGCGGCAATGGCTTTGTTGGCGACTTCTGAGCCTTTACGCAACACGCCTTGCTGTTGGTGGAAGCTAATCAGTGCGGCATCGGTTTTTTGCCGTGCGGCAACAAGGGCTGGGGGCAAGTCGCCCTTACCGTTGATATGTCCCATCGACATGCCCCGTTCAATTTGGAGCTGATGCACCAAGGCCGAAGAGCTGGTGGCGACGCTGACCAGTTCTTTGGTCTCTTCCATCTCTTCGACAAACTTCCAGTGCTGCAGTGATAGCAAGGTGGCTAACACAAAGCTGAGTACACAAAAAGGGAGGACAAGCAGGAGCAGCTTGTTGCCAATGCTCAAACGAGAAAGCATAAGAAAATTCCTAGGAGGATGAACGAACTCAGCACAGGGTCGGTGCTGTGCGGCTACCTTAGAACCTGTTCACACGCTGGCGAGCCAAGGGTCAGTCAAGGTGAAATGAGCCGAAAAACTGGTGTTGGGACTGAGTCCATACGTGTTTTTTGTCTCATTCGAATGCTGGGCTACCCGAGTGGCCTAGGTTATGAACAGGTTCTTGCCGCAGGCTCAGCCACTTTGAGCAGCAGTGCAGCGAAAGCAAAAAGACCTAGATGCTGCATTTTGACGGCATTGTTTGATTATTGTCACATGCTTTAAGTCTGCGGTGGGGTAAGAAAAAATTTAGCAAGGTTTATGCCTAGCAGGGTTACGCGGCGGTAAAGAGGGGAACGTGGGGGGGGGGCACGAAATTTTGTGTAAAAGGTTTTTTGGCAGGAGATCACTGTTTTACATGACATTGCAATAGCTGTAGAGATGAATTTTTTATCCCGCTGTAGTGTCAGGTTAAAACCTGACCTCCGCTGTGAACCGACACAAAAAACCCCGCTGCTGTATAGAAACAGCGGCGGGGTTTTTGACAGCAAAGCCGGTGAAACAGGCTTATTTAGCTTGGTTCACTTGGGTTTGTGCATCCACCGCAGCCAAGGCCACCATGTTCACAATCCGGCGTACCGAGGAAATCGGCGTAATGATGTGCACTGGCTTGGCTACCCCCATCAAAATCGGCCCAATCGTCACCCCATCCGCTGCCGAGACGCGCAGCAGGTTGTAGCTAATATTGGCGGCTTCCACGTTAGGCATAATCAGCAGGTTTGCTGCACCTTTGAGCTCAGAATCCGGCATCGATTCTTTTCGGATGTGCTCCATTAGGGCCGCATCACCTTGCATTTCACCGTCAATTTCAAGGTTGGGCATCTTGGCTTTAATCAGCGGCAAGGCATTGCGCATTTTGTCTGCCGAGGTGGCGTTGACCGTGCCAAAGCTAGAGTGCGACAACAGCGCGACCTTAGGCACAATCCCGAAGCGGGTCATGGACTCTGCTGCCAAGGTGGTGATTTCGGCGATTTGCTCGGTGGTGGGGTTGGCGTTGACGTAGGTATCCGCGATAAAAATATTCCCCGTTGGCAACAGCAGGGCATTCATCGTCGCCGCCGTGGTGCAGCCTTCACGCAGCCCGAGGACTTCTTGCACAAAGGTCATGTGCATGTCGTAGGTGCCAAACGTCCCGCAAACCATCGCATCGGCTTCGCCACGGCGCAGCATCAACGACCCAATTAGCGTGGTTTTACGGCGAACTTCACGCCGTGCCAGCTCTTGCGACACGCCACGCCGTTTCATTAGCGTGTAGTAGTCCATCCAGTATTCGCGGTAACGAGGGTCGTCCTCGTTATTGACCAGCTCAAAATCCACCCCTGGGCGAATCCGCAGGCCGAGCTTTTCAATCCGGCGTTGAATTACGGCAGGGCGGCCAATCAAAATCGGGAAGGCCAAGCTGCCATCGACAATTTCTTGGGTGGCGTGCAGCACGCGCTCGTCTTCACCTTCGGTCAGCACCACCCGCTTACGGTCTTGCTTCGCCGCGCTAAATACTGGCTTCATAAACAAATTGGTTTTGTAAACGAATTGGGTCAGTTTCTCGATGTAGGCATCCATGTCCGCCAACGGACGTTCTGCCACGCCAGAATCCATCGCAGCCTGCGCCACAGCAGGGGCAATCTTGATAATCAAGCGGGGGTCAAACGGCTTAGGAATCAAATACTCAGGGCCGAACTTCAGCTCTTGGTCGCCATAGGCCGAAGCCACCACGTTGGATTGCTCGGCCATCGCCAAATCGGCAATGGCATGTACGCACGCCAGCTTCATTTCTTCGTTGATGGTGGTCGCGCCCACATCCAATGCGCCACGGAAAATAAACGGGAAGCACAAGACGTTGTTCACTTGGTTAGGGAAATCCGACCGGCCAGTACATACGATGGCATCGGGACGGGCTTCTTTGGCCAGTGGCGGCAAAATTTCAGGCTCAGGATTCGCCAACGCCAAAATCAGCGGGTGAGCCGCCATGCTCTTGACCATTTCGGGAGTCACGAGACGCGGGCCGGACAGCCCCAAGAAAATGTCTGCGTTAACGATGGCTTCTTTCAGGGTGCGCATCCCGTTATCAGGGATGGCAAAGCGGGCTTTGGACGCATCGAGCTTTTCATCGCGGCCATGGAAAATCACACCCTTGGAGTCACACGCAATCACGTTGGCGGTGTTAATCCCCAGTGCCACCAGCAAATCGAGGCAGGCAATCGCTGCCGCGCCCGCGCCCGATACCACGAGGCGGACTTGGCTGATGTCTTTACCAACCACGCGCAGCCCGTTGAGTACGGCGGCGGTGGTGATAATGGCGGTGCCGTGTTGGTCGTCGTGGAAGACGGGGATGTTCATCCGCTCACGGCATTTTTTCTCGATATAAAAGCACTCAGGGGCTTTGATGTCTTCGAGGTTAATGCCGCCGAACGTGGGTTCGAGCGAGCAAATAATGTCTACCAGTTTGTCGGGGTCGTTTTCGTTCACTTCCAAGTCAAACACGTCGATGCCGGCAAACTTTTTAAACAGCACCCCTTTCCCTTCCATCACCGGCTTGCCGGCGAGCGGGCCGATATTGCCCAGCCCCAGTACGGCGGTACCGTTAGAAATCACCGCAACCAAATTACCCCGTGCTGTGTATTCGTAGGCATCGGCAGGGTTGGCGACAATAGCATCACAGGCGGCGGCCACCCCTGGGGAGTAGGCCAAGGCCAAGTCGCGCTGGGTGGTCAGCGGCTTGGTTGGGGCAACGTGGATTTTGCCTGGGGTAGGGAAGCGGTGGTAATCGAGGGCACTCTGGCGCAGTTGCTCATCCATAAACTAAAAACTCCTGAAAGTGGGTGCTTGGGGCGTTCGAAAAACCTACCCGTGGCAGGTTTAGTCCACAAAAGCACAAAGCCCGCCCCAGTCAGGGGGTGGGCGGTGAGGCTTTCGGCAAAGACCTTGGGGGTAGGGGCTTTGTGGGTGTCGGGCTAGGTTTTTCGAGAACCCCGTTTGGCGGAAAGAGAAGTCGCTGGGCGTGTCTTGGCGGTGTCAGGCAAGCGTTCTGCGAGCAGGGTGGCGCGGCGCAGGGTGACTTCAATGCTGTGATTATAATCTGACCGAGGGCAATGGTGCTTGTGTTGCAAGGGGTGCATCCCCCAAATGCTGCTGAAAAAACGCGAGGGTGCGTGCCCAAGCTTGCTCGGCGAGGACGGCTTGATAGGCGGGGCGGGTGGCGTTAAAAAAGCCGTGTGCTGCTTCACTCTTCCCCACACCACTTCCGCCACATCCCCCGCAACGCCTGCCCAAACGCCTCGGTAAGCCCCGCCTCATCCATTAGCGGGCTGGCTTCCGTTTCTGCGCGCAGGCGTTGGCGGATGGCGTCCAGCGCCGGGATATCTGCTGCCAGGTTTTGCGCAATGGCCACGTAGTCTTCTGGCGTCTGGGCAATCCATTCCGGGTGGCCGATGGCGTGCAGCAGGCTGGTGCCCATGCGTGAGACAAACCGTTCGCCCGTCAGGGTGACCAGCGGCACGCCCATCCACAGCAGGTCGCAGCTGGAGGTGCCGCCGTTGGCGGGGAAGGGGTCGAGCACGATGTCGATTTGCTGGTAGCGTCGGTATTGCCAGCTGCGTTCCCGGTGGACCAGGCTTAGCCGTGTGGCCGGGATGCCCAGCGCGGCAAAGTCGGCCAGCAGCGTGTCTTTCAGCGAGCTTTGCTCCAGTCCGGCCAGCTCCAGCAGCAGGCGGCTGTCTGGTAGGGCATGCAGTACTTTGGCCCACAGCTTGAGCGTGGTGGGGGTGAGCTTGGCGATGTTGTTACAGCAGCCAAAGGTGATGTAGCCGGCTTTCAGCGCCGGTGTTGGCCATACGGCGTAGTCGGGGTGCTGGCGCTTGTCGGGAAAGCGCAGCATGGGCCGGTAGCAGCAAAACACCTGGGGCAGCCGCCACAGCCGTTCGCTGTAACGCGGTTCGACGCCGTCGGGGTCGCCGTGGCGGTCGGTGATGCGCCAGTCGATATGGGTCAGCCCGGAGCTGTCCGGGTAACCCAGCCAGCTGGCCTGCACTGGGGCTGGCTTGCGGGCGAATACGGTCAGCCGGTTATTGGCGGTGTGGCCGGATAGATCAATCAGGATGTCGATCTGGTCCTGACGAATGCAGGCTTCCAGCTCGTTGTCATTCCAGCCCAGCACATGCCGCCATTTGGTCCAGCACGCCTGCAACTGGGCGCTGATGGGGTCGTGGACAAAGGTCTGGCTGTAGCCGTAGTGCTCCAGATTCAGGTCGGGGCGGGCGGCCAGTGCTTCAAACAGCGGCAGGGTGAAGTAGCTGACCGCGTGATCGCAGAAGTCTGCCGACACCCAGCCAATGCGCAGGCGGCGCTCGGGGTCGCGCGGGTTGCCATGCGCGGCCACCCGGCCACGCCACGGGCCTTCAAACTGTTCGCCAAATGCGCGGTGCCAGTGCGCGCAGTCGGCGGCGCTGGCCTGGTCGGCGTATTGCAGGGTAAGCAGCAGGTTGTGCCAGGTGTCGGCCTGCATGGGGTTCAGGGTGATGGCATGGCTAAAGCCGGCCATGGCGCGGGTCAGGTCGCCCAGGTCTTTTTGCACATTGGCCAGGTTGCCGTGCAGCTCGGCCATATTGGGTGCTTGCGCCAGTGCGGCGCGGTAATAGTCGGCGGCTTCGTCCAGCCGGCCACGCGCTTTTAGCAGGTTGCCCAGATTGTTCAGGGTTTTCAGGTCGTGGGGGTCGTAGCTCAGGCCCAGCCGGTAGCTGGCTTCGGCTTCGTCGCAGCGGTCCTGGCCGTGCAGGATGATGCCCAGGTTGTTGTGCGCCAGCACATAGTCTGGCCGGAGTGCCAGCGCCTGGCGGCACACGGTTTCGGCCTGGAGCAGCTCGCCGCGTTCGCGCAGCATATTGGCCAGGTTGTTCAGCGCCGGGGTGTGCTCCGGGCGCAGCGCCAGTGCCTGGCGGCATACCGGTTCGGCTTCGCGCAGACGGCCATTTTCGTAGAGCAGGCTGCTCAGATTGTAGTAGGGGTCTACCCACTGCGGCTTGAGGGTGATGGCCCGAAGGTAAGCCTGTTCGGCCAGGGCAATATTGCCGGTGCTGCGTGCGCTGATGCCCAGGTTGTTGAACACTTCGGCATCGTCTGGCAGCCAGTAGCTGGCCTGCTGGCCGGCGTCTTGCGCCGCCTGGTATTCGCCGTGGCTCTGAAACAGATAGGCCATCATTTTCCAGCCAGGGCCAAACGCCGGGTAGTGCGTCAGCAGCGGGTGGGTGATCTGCCGGCAGGCGTCCAGCTCCTGCCTGGCATAGTGGCCAAACAGCTGGTCCTGCACCGCTTGTGGCGGATGGGTGACATGGGCGCGGCCCAGCAGCTCGCTGGCGGGCAGCCCGCGCTGGCGCGCCTTGACCAGCGCACGCTGCGCTTCGCTGTAGCGGCCCAGCTGAATCAGCGAGTCGATCAGCGCCAGCCAGTAACCGCCCGGTACCTGCGGCGCGTTCAGTGCGGTTTGCAGATGCGCCAGCCCGCGCTCGCGCTGGCCACTGTGCCAGTAGGCCAGCCCGATCTGGTGGTGGGCGGCGTGCTGGGCGGGGTCGGCACTCAGCACCGCCAGGTAGCAGTCAATGGCTTGATCAAGCTGGCCAGCCTGTTGATGCGCCAGGCCGGCTTGCAGGCGTAAGTTCAGCGAAGAATCGTTCATGGCGCTCGGTCGGTTCACTCGGCCCACACCGACGGCGCGCGTCGTTGTGGCCGAAAATAATCGGTATTGGCTTGACATCCTCCCCTCCCTCTCGGCCTGTTACGCAGACCCTGGCAGGCAGCGGCATACAGGCGGAAGCACTCTTTAAAAACATCAGCGCAATGCCTTTGCCCATCACCCGACGGTGTTGGCCGTGTTGACCAGTGCTTCGGCGCAAGCCTCCAGAAAATTGCCTTGAGTGAATGTAATTATGAGAAATACCACCTTGTACGGATATGCACTGGCAGGTGCAGATGGCGCACCAGAATTTCCTGTTTGATACCTTGTTTCAATGTTTCCGTGTAGCAAACAACGCCCAGCTCGGCTGTCCCGAGGCTGGGCGTTGTGGTGTGTACCGTGTGGAGCGGTGACTCGCGCGGCTTATTTTTCGACAAAGGCGCGTTCAATGGCGTAGTCGGAAGGTTCGCCCATTCGTGGTGATTCTTCAAAGCCCATGCCGTTGAGCATTTCACACAGGTCATGCAACATGGCGGGGCTGCCGCAAATCAAGACACGGTCGTTCAGAGGGTCAAGGTGGGGCAGGCCGATGTCGTCGCACAGTTTGCCGCTAGACAGCAAATCAGGCAGCCGACCTTGGTTGCGGAATGGTTCGCGGGTGACGGTCGGGTAGTAAATCAATTTTTCCCGCACCACATCGCCAAAATACTCGTTGTTAGGCAGTTCGTTCTGGATAAAGTCTTCGTAGGCCAGCTCGTTCACCCAGCGTACGCCGTGGGTCAAAATCACCTTGTCGTAGCGGTCGTATACATCAGGGTCTTTGATGATGGACATAAACGGAGCCAAACCGGTGCCGGTGGACAGTAGGTAGAGGTTTTTGCCGGGCAGTAGGTTGTCTTGCACCAGCGTGCCGGTGGGCTTTTTGCTGACCAGTACGGTGTCGCCGACTTGGAGGTGCTGCAAACGCGAGGTCAGCGGGCCTTCTTGCACCTTGATGCTGAAGAACTCTAGGTGTTCTTCGTAGTTGGAGCTGACGATACTGTAAGCCCGCATCAGGGGCTTACCATCCACCATTAAGCCTATCATCACAAACTGACCATTGATAAACCGCAGCCCTGCATCGCGGGTGCAGGTAAAGGTGAATAGGGTGTCGTTCCAGTGGTGAACGGTCAGCACACGCTCGGCAGACATATTGGCAGGGATTGCAGACAAGGGGATGGGGTCGTTCATTCCAGTGGCTCTATGGTCAGGATGGTGGAAAGGAAGAAACTAAATCAGGGGTCATTTTAACGCGCTAGGGCGCGGGCTCGGTAGGTATTTCGTGTTTTGCTTAAACACGATTTGCCTCACGTCAAAGTTAGCGCGTGTTCAAAGACTCAATGGTGCAGGGGTTGCCAAGGCGAAATTCGCAAAAAATGCTCATTGACCTCGTGTTAACTGCGCTTTTTTTCCGCATTTCGCCTTGGCTGACCCTTCGTTCGCTAGATCGCAAACAGGCTCTTAGTCGCCTAAGTGGGCATACAGCGGTGTAGACAAGTAGCGTTCGCCAAACGAAGGGGTAATCACCACAATCAGCTTACCCGCATTTTCGGGGCGATGCGCCAGCTGAATCGCAGCCCACGTAGCCGCCCCCGAGGAAATCCCCACCAGCAAGCCTTCTTGCGCCGCCATGGCGCGGGCAGTGGCAAAGGCATCGTCGTTGGTGACGCGAATCACCTCGTCGTAAATGCCGGTGTTGAGCACGCCGGGGACAAACCCTGCGCCAATACCTTGAATGGCGTGCGGGCCTTTGTTGCCGCCCGATAGCACGGGCGACGCATCGGGCTCCACCGCGACGACTTGGATGGCGGGATTTTTTTGTTTGAGGGCTTCGCCTACGCCGGTGATAGTGCCGCCTGTGCCGACCCCTGCCACAAAAATGGCCACTTGGCCGTCGGTATCCCGCCAAATTTCTTCGGCGGTAGTGGCACGGTGAATGGCAGGATTGGCGGGGTTTTCAAACTGCTGGGGAATCAAATAGCGGCTGTCTTCGGCGGCCATCTGCTCGGCACGGGCAATCGCCCCGACCATCCCTTCGGCACCAGGGGTGAGCACCAAATTGGCCCCGTAAGCACGCAGCAGCATCCGGCGTTCACGGCTCATGGTGTCTGGCATAACCAAGGTGCAGGCATAGCCACGCGCGGCACAGACCATCGCCAGCCCAATGCCGGTATTGCCGGAGGTGGGTTCGAGCAAGATGGTGTCGGCGTGAATCTGCCCCGCCTGCTCGGCGGCATCGACCATTGCCGCAGCGATGCGGTCTTTGACGCTGTGGGCAGGGTTGTAAAATTCGAGCTTGGCGACCACGGTGGCGGCTGCGCCTTGGGTCAGGCGGTTAATTTGCACCAAGGGGGTGTTGCCAATCAGGGCGGTGACATTGGGGGCGATGTTCATGGGTATATTCCAAAAAATACTAACAAGGCGGAAATCCAACACAGGTGGCGCATGATAGCCAAGCCATTAGATTTTTGCTGCGGTTATTGCTGCTATTGGACAAACAAAAGGTTATAAGGCTGGATGCTGCGGCGAGACCTCGACTACACACGACAGGCCGTCATGCACCGCTTCAGAATGCACCGGCTCTGTGGGGCGTGTCACTATCGCTTGGACAGGGGTGGGCAGAATCGCAACGGAGCGCAGCAGGTCGGCCAGTGCATCGAGCATCTGTATCCGCAGGTCATAGAGTTCGGGCAGGCGGGCTTTGACCGTGTCGGGTTCGCTTTCCATCAGGGCAAACAGCTCCGCTCCCAAGGCGTGTACCGCTTGGTGTATAGGGTTGATGTGCGAAAAAGCCGGCATATTGCCGTAACGCCGCAGCCCCACTCCACGGTACCAGTGCCCAAAACGGCATTCATGGGCGGTTGAGGGGTGCGGCATATGAGTGCTGCCGCGCATTAAAACTTCCACCAGCCGCTCTACCCAATGGTCGTGGTCGATGCGTGCGCCCAGCAGGGGCAAATCATCGCGTGGCCAAATATGGCTGGCGGCTTCTTGCCACAGCGGCGGGGCAACAAAATTGGTGACCCAATCGGGGAAGGCGGCGGCAGGCATGGGGCGGGCAATGCCATAGCCTTGTGCCAGATTGCAGCCCAATTGAATTAGCATCGCACCGTGCTCAATGGTTTCTACGCCCTCTGCAATCACATTGCGACGGAAGGCCTGCGCCAAGCCGATGACCCCTTCGGTAATGGCCAAGTCTTCGGGGTCTTTCAGCATGTCGCGGACAAAGCTCTGGTCGATTTTGAGGATATCGGCGGGCAGGCGTTTGAGGTAGGTCAGCGACGAATAGCCCGTACCAAAATCGTCCAGCGCAAAGGTCACCCCAAGGGTGCGGCAGTTTTCCATGAGGTCCGACACATAGGCAATATCATCCAGTGCGGCGGTTTCGAGCACTTCAAGCTCTAGCAAGTTGGGGTTGACATCCGGCACGGTGGCTAACAATGCCGCCAGACGGGTGCAAAATTCTGGATGCTGCAAATGCTGACCCGCAATATTGACGCTGACCGGCAGTATCAGGCCATGCGCGTTGCGCCAAGTGCGGAGCTGCAATAGCGCGGTGTTAATCACCCATTCGCCGAGCGTAATGGCAAATTCGCTGCCTTCCAAAATCGGCAAAAATTCGCCCGGCGGAATCAAGCCGCGCTCAGGATGAATCCAGCGAATCAGGGCTTCTGCGCCGATAACTGTTCCTTGGCGCATATCGACCTTGGGCTGGTAGAACAGCACAAATTCGCCCGCAGCTAGGCCGGTCTCAATCCGTGCCAAGGCTTCACGCTGCACATAGGCTTGGCGGTCGTGCTCGGGGTCAAATAGGTGATAGCGATTGCGTCCTGCTTGCTTGGCGAGGTACATGGCCTGGTCGGCGTGGCGCAATAGTGTATCTACATCGGCCCCATCGTTGGGGTAGAGTGTCACGCCAATACTGGCCGAAAGCATCAGTGCCAAGCCTTCACGCACGGGGCAGGGCTCGGCGACGACGTGTAAAATTCGCTCAAGAGCTTGTTTGCAGTGCGCGATGTCTTCTAGCCCTGTCAGTAGCAGCACAAATTCGTCCCCCCCCAGCCGTGCCACGGTGTCTCCTCCGCGAATGGTGCGCCGGAAGCGGCGGGCAATTTCGACCAGCAGCGCATCGCCGACTTCGTGGCCGTGGATGTCGTTAACGGGCTTAAAGCCATCCAAATCCAAGTAGCACACTGCCAGCAACTGCCCAGTCTGCTGTGCCTGACCAAGGGCAAACAGCATCCGGTCAGCCAGCAATACGCGGTTAGGGAGCTGGGTCAACGCGTCGTAATGCGCCATGCGCTCTAGCTTTTGCTGGTGCTCTTTCAACTCTGAAATATCGGAGAACACCGCCACGTAATGCTCCACCTCGCCCTGCTCGGTGCGTACAGCAGACAGGGTGAGCAGCTCGGGATAGACCTCGCCATTTTTGCGCCGACTCCACGTTTCGCCGCGCCAGTAGCCTTTGGTGTGCAGCGTGTTGGACATCTCGTGGTAAAACGCTTCGCTGTGGTAGCCGGAATGTAGCATGGCGGCATCGCGCCCAATGACTTCGTCGCGGGCATAGCCAGTAATATCGGTAAAGGTGTGGTTGACCTCGACAATGCGGCTTTCGGGATCGGTAATCATGATGCCTTCGTGGGCATGTTCAAACACGCTGGCGGTAAAGCGCAGCCGTTTTTCGGCGGCTTTGCGGGTGGTGATGTCGTGGATGATAGAGAACATCAACTCGCGCCCTGCCACCCGAACCGGACCGGTATGGATTTCGACTTGGCGGATTTCTCCTGAGGCGAGACGATGGCTGAACTCAAAGAAGAACTTGCCCCGCGCCCGCGCATCCGCCACGATGGCAATAATTTCTGGCAGCGTCAGGGTATTGATTTGATCCAGCTGCATGCTCAGCAAGGTGGGGCGGTCATAGCCATAAAATAGTACCGCCGCTTGGTTAACATCGACGATTTGCCCTGTTACGGGGTCTAGCAGAAGTTTGATGGCGTTGTTGGTGTCAAACATAGCTTGATACAACTCGCGGGCTTCTTGTTCGTGGTCAGCGGCGCGTTTTTGTTGGGTAATGTCGGCCAGTGTGCCGATAACCCGTACAGGGTGGTTGTGCGCATCGCGTTGCACAATCCGCCCCTGTACTTGGCACCACAGCCAATGCCCGTTGCCATGACGAAAACGGAGGGTCAGGCTTTGTCCTGCGGTGGCCGTATCGCGCCGATAGGCTTCGAGAGCCTCGGCAAATTGGGTGTAATCGTCAGGGTGAACCCGTGAAATCCAGCCGACTATTTTTTCGCCAAGGGTATCGACTCCCAAACCCAGCAAGGCACGCCAGTGCGGTGAGTAGTACATCCGTTCGCTGGGGACATGCCAATCCCACACCCCAACATCGGCACCGTCGAGGGCAAATTGCCAGCGGCGTTCATTGGTAAACAGTTCGGCAATCAGCGATGTCACCAGCAAGGTGATAATCGACACCGTGGCCATATAGCCCCACAGCATCGCCAAACCGTCGTGGATATTGAGGGTGGCAAACGGACCTTTGCCTATCGTTGTGGCAATGGCCGCCATGCCAGACAGCATCAACGCCGCCAGCGAAGACACCCCCACCCCTGCCCGAATCGCCAGCCAAGTTAGTAGCAAAAAAGGGATGAAAATCAGTGCGCTAGACGTAAATGCTGAGTTGGCATGGAAAAAAAGCAGATAGTTGCTGGCTGCCAAAATACCAAACAGCAGCAGGGTTTCCACCCCTCGTAACCCTGAAAAAGCTTGCCGAATATGGGTACGGTGCAAGGCCAGTAGCGGTGCCCCCACAATGAGTACTCCTACAGCATCCCCTAGCCACCAGACGAGCCATGCCGACATAAAGTGGTCGGCAGACACTATCTCGTAATAATAAATAATGGCTAGCCCACCGGTGGCGGTCAGCGTCATGCCGGCCATCGCGCCCACGCCTAATAGCAGCCACACATCACGACGGCGGTCTAGATCGCTGTGGAAGTTGAGCTGCCGCAAAGCATAGGCCGTGATAACCATGCCCAGCGTATTGCTGGTGGAAATCCAGAACGCGACATCGAATGTGTCACGAGAGGTAATCAGATGGATAGCCATCGCCCCTAGCCACACCCCAGGCCACACCCCCAGCCCCAAACGAATCAGTGCCGCGAGGGCAATGCCGGTGCAGGGCCAAATCAGGGTAACAAATGCGCTTTCGAAAGGGACGGTCAGCCCTAGGCTGCCAAAAGCAAAGTACAGTACTGCCAGCACAACAATATGCAACCAGCGCGAAGGTGCGCGATAAGCTACCAATAAATTTGTTAGGCGCGATGAAGGAAGCGTCATGCTGCATATCTCAGGAAGGGGGTCGGTGAAGAGGGTAAAGACACTGCCAGATAGTGCTTTATATAGACAGCCGTTGAGAATGATTGATTATTGCATGAAGGCCGTGGCCATGCCTGACCTGAGTCGTGGTGGGGGCTATTTTGCCACTGTGCGGGTCTGTCGGCGCAGCCAAAAATACATCGGCACATTGCCCAGCGAAGTCAGCAAAAACAGCAGGCTAATATGCGGGGAGAGCATCAGTACCAGCGCGCTGCCTGCGGTTGCTGCCACCATAAATAAGCCGTTTACAATATTATTGGCTGCCACCGCCTGCGCCCGAAAATCGACCGGACTGGCCAGCTGCAACCAAGTATACAGTGGGACGGTAAATACCCCGCCTGCCAGTCCCAGTAGGGCAAACAAAGCCAAGGCAATACAGGCGGTTGGGTCGGCAATAAAAGCCAGCGGCGCACGCAATGCCCCCTGCCACAGCGGAAAAACCAGCACCGACAACGCTGCCCCTGCCAGTGCCATCCCCAGCAAACCCCACAAAGCCAGCGACAAGCGCAACACGCCCGCCGACCATCGCGCGCACAGCACCGATCCGACCCCAATCGACAGCGAAAACACCGTCAGCACCAAGGCATAAACCTGCACATCGCCCCCTAGATGCAAGCGGGTAAAGGTCGGCATTTGGGTCAAAAAGACCGACCCCAGCAGCCAAAACCACGAAATGCCGATAATGGCTGCCCACACAGTGGGTTGGCGGCGGGCTTCACGCCACACGGCACGGGTATCGGCGAGGAGGTTGGCCGAGAGCATCAAGTCGGGGGCGGTGGGCGGGGTGGGCGGCATGGCAAAGCTGCTGACCACGCCCAGCCCCGCCACGACGACCAATACCCCAACCACAACCGCCTCGCCCTGCATCATCAGCAGGCTGCCGCTGAGCTGGCCGACCAAGACAGCAATAAATGTACCCATTTCAATTAGCCCATTGCCGCTGACCAGCTCGTTAGGGCGCAGCGTTTGGGGCAGGATGGCGTATTTGACTGGGCCAAAAAAAGTGGAGTGCGTGCCCATCAAAAACAAAGCCAGCAGTAAAAAACCCGCGTGGTGGCTAAAAAATCCCCAGCCCGCCAGCAGCATAATCCCCAGCTCGGACAGCTTGACCCAGCGGGCGATGAGAGCCTTGTCGAATTTTTCGGCAATACGCCCCGCACTGGCCGAAAACAAAAAAAACGGCAGGATAAATAAGCCTGCCGCTGCATTGATCAATTGGGGCGCGTCCCAGCCCGCCACGGAGAGTCCGGCATAGCTTACCAGCACCAGCAAGGCCGTTTTTAGCAGGTTGTCGTTGAGTGCGCCCAAAAATTGGGTGCAGAACAGCGGAAAAAAGCGGCGGCGGGTGAAAAAAGTAAAGTCAGCAGCAGGCGGGGTCATGGCTGGCGTTCAGAAGGTGGGGTGGGTGGGGGTGTTGGGGTACTGGGCTGGTCGTCATCCATCAAAATGCGGTGCCCAGGGCCTTCAAGGTCATCAAACTGCCCTGCGCGGCTGGCCCACCAAAACAGCCCGCCAATCACAAATGCCAGAAAAATAGAAAACGGGATGAGTAAGTAAAGGCTTTCCATGTGCACGCATCCAAAGAAATAAGCCCGAACGATACTGGATTCTGGGCGGGGGGGGAATGTGCTTGGCGGGGGGGTGGGGTTTAGTCTTCTTGGTATAAATGCTTTCCCTGCCTATACCAAACCCATTTGGCTCTCCCTACCGTGCGGCGTGTTTTTTGCACTATGCTCAATTCTTGACTGTCTATACCACACCGCGCTACATGCCAAAGGACTAAAGCCATGAACCACTGGTTTACGGGGATTTTTTCGATTGAGGGCACGGTGTTTGCCAGCTTGCCCGCTTTTATCACCAGTTTGGGCATTGGCCTGCTGTTGGGCATTGAGCGGGAACGCAAAAAAAACATTCGGGCAGGGATACGCACTTTTGCCCTGACCAGCTTGCTCGGCACACTCAGCGGCTTGCTGGCAGAAAACAATCTGCCGCTGTTTCCCATCGCCACCCTATTCACCGTTGCGGCGTTTATTTTGACCGCCTACTGGCACCCTGCCGCCCGCAAAGATGCCCCCGATGCCACCACCCAAATCGCGCTACTGGTGGCGTATTGCTTGGGCTTGTTGGTGTGGCATGGCTTGGCCGCGCTGGCGGTGGCCTTGGCGATTTTGTCTACACTGCTGCTGTATCTCAAGCCCGAGCTCTCGGGTTTAAGCCACCGCTTATCACGGCAAGATATTTTGGCCTTGCTGCAATTTGGCGTAGTGTCGGCAATTATTTTGCCCGTACTGCCCGACCGACCCCTCGGCCCGTTTGGGGCGATTAACCTGTATGAAACATGGCTGATGGTGGTGTTGATTTCCGGCGTGGGCTTGTTGGGGTATTTGGCGGTGCGGATGCTGGGCGAGCGGCTCGGAGGGCCGCTGCTAGGCTTATTGGGCGGCTTGGTGTCGTCCACCGCCACCAGCCTTGCCTTTGCTCGGGAGGCGCGGAGTGACCCCAATACCCTGCCGCTCTCTACCATGGTGATACAACTGGCCAACTTGGTGATTTTTGTGCGGATTGCTGTTTTGGCTGCGCTGTTAGCCCCAGGCATGGTCTCCCCGCTATTGATCGTATTGGGCTGTGCGCTGGTAGCCGGTATGGTGATGACGTGGCTCAGCAGTCGCAGCCTCTTTTCTGGCCACCATCGCCCCGCCGAGGGCGCAGCGGTTGACCCCAAGAATCCGGTCGAAATGGGCACGGCACTGCTGTTTGGTGGGCTGTATGCGGGGGTCACTTTTGCGGCCAGTGCGTTGACTAGCTTATTTGGGCATACCGGTTTTTTTGGCGTGGCGTTAATCTCAGGGTTGACCGACGTGGATGCCATTTCGCTGACCGCGTTTAACCAATTTACAGCAGGCAAACTCCCCGCCCTGACCGTCACCACGGCGATTGCGCTGGCTCTGCTCTCGAATACGCTATTTAAGTTTTCGATGATTGCCAGCTTGGGCGGCCAAGCCTTGGTGCGCCGGTGTGCGCCGATGTTTGCGGCAACCAGCGCGGGCTTGGTGTTGGGGCTGGTGGTGGTGTGGCAGCTGTAATCCGCACCCCCTTGTCAAAGGGGGGCTTCCCTTGGCTGTCTATTCCCCCTAGTATCAGGCGGATGCTGTGCCGTTGTGCTTAACAGCTTACCCGCAATAACTAAATTACATAAAAACCGAGGAGATTATGATGAAACTAAAATTAGCTGCACTACTGGTGGGTGCTGCCTTGGGCTTGTCATCCGTTGCTCAGGCGGCAGGTGAAATTGTGATTAAGTTTAGCCATGTCGTGGCGGTGGATACGCCCAAAGGTAAAGCGGCTGAACACTTTAAAAAGCTGGCGGAAGAGCGCACCAAAGGGCGGGTTAAAGTTCAGGTTTACCCCAATAGCCAACTGTTTAAAGACAAGGAAGAGCTAGAAGCCTTGCAACTCGGCGCGGTGCAAATGCTCGCCCCGTCCTTGGCCAAATTTGGCCCGCTGGGCGCGAAAGAATTCGAGCTATTTGATTTGCCCTTTGTATTCGACAACTACGAAGAGCTGCACCGTGTGACCCAAGGCGCGGTGGGGCAGCATTTGTTATCCAAACTAGACTCGAAAGGCATTAAGGGCTTGGGCTTTTGGGATAACGGCTTTAAGAGCTTCTCGGCCAACACCCCCATCAAAACCCCTGCTGACCTCAAGGGCAAAAAGCTCCGTATTCAGTCGTCCAAAGTGCTAGAAGAAGAAGTGCGCTCGCTGGGGGCGATTCCACAGGTCATGGCGTTCTCTGAGGTGTATCAAGCCCTGCAAACCGGCGTGGTGGACGGCACAGAAAACCCCATCTCTAACTTCTACACCCAAAAAATGTACGAAGTGCAAAAACACCTGAGCCTGACCAATCATGGCTATTTGGGCTATGCGGTGATTGTGAACAAGAAGTTTTGGGACGGGTTGCCAGCGGACATCCGCGCCATGCTAGAAGAGGCGATGCGCGAGTCCACCAAATACGCCAACCACATTGCCGCCAAAGAAAATATGGATGACCTCGCCAAGGTGAAAGCCTCGGGCAAAACTACGGTCTACGAACCCACAGCGGCCGAACGCCAAGCCTTCAAAAAAGCCCTCGTGCCAGTTCACACCAAGATGACCGACCGCATTGGTGCCGATTTGCTTAAGGCGGTTTACAAAGAAACCGGTTTTAATTCCGCTAATTAAGCCTCGCTTAGAACCTATTTACGCACGCGTGAGCGAAGGGGCTGCCAAGGTGAAATAAGCCGAAAACAGCGTTGGGCTTCAATCCAACACCGCTGTTTTCGGCTTATTCAAAAGCCGGCTCACCCGAGCCTCGTAGATGCGTAAATAGGTTTTTAGCCCTCCCCCTATCGGTGTGTAGGGGGATTATTTTGCCTCGTATCCGACCCCTCCCACTTAGCAGGCACACTTATGCTTCGGTTTCTTGACCATCTTGAGGAGTGGCTGATTGCCTTCCTGATGGCAGCGGCAACGCTGATTATCTTTGTGGCGGTGCTGCACCGCTATGCGATGGGGATTGATGCACTTCAGCCCTATTTGCAACACATCCACCTGTCTTGGGCGCAAGAGCTGTGCATCTATATGTTTGTGTGGATGGCCAAGTTTGGGGCGGCCTATGGTGTCCGAACCGGCATCCACGTTGGGGTGGATGTGCTGATTAACCGCATGTCGGGGCGCACCCGCGCTAAATTTATTGTGTTTGGCTTGCTGGCTGGGGCGGCGTTCACCGCAACAGTGGGGACGTTGGGCGCAAATTTTGTCTGGGAAATGGCGCATACCGAGCAAACTTCAGCTGACCTAGAGCTGCCGATGTGGATGGTGTATTTGGCTGTTCCACTGGGTTCCTACCTGATGAGCTTCCGCTTTTTGCAAGTGACCGTGGCGTTTATCCGCACGGGTGAGCTGCCTAAGCATGACCACACCCATGTTGAAGGCATGGAAGACGTGTCCAACGATAGCAATTGGTTCGCGCTGGAAAACGACTTGCATCCGCGCCAACTCAAAAAAGACCCTGCACAAGGAAGTAAACCATGAGCACCGCGATTATTTTCATCTTGTTGCTGGTGCTGATGCTGACGGGGATGCCCATTTCCATCTCGCTGGGCTTAACCGTTTTAACCTTCTTGTTCACCATGACCGACGTACCCATTGAGTCGGTTGCCCTCAAGCTGTTTACCGGCATCGAGAAGTTCGAAATCATGGCGATTCCGTTCTTTATCCTCGCGGGGAATTTTTTAACCCACGGCGGGGTGGCGCGGCGGATGATTAACTTTGCCACCAGCATGGTCGGGCATTGGCATGGCGGTTTGGGCTTGGCGGGGGTGCTGGCTTGTGCGCTGTTTGCTGCGGTCTCGGGGTCTAGCCCCGCCACCGTGGTCGCCATTGGCTCTATTTTGCTGCCTGCCATGGTCAAGCAAGGCTTTCCGAATGGCTTTGGTGCCGGGGTGATTACCACCTCTGGGGCGTTGGGGATTTTGATTCCGCCATCCATTGTGATGGTGATGTATTCCGTCGCCACCAATACCTCGGTGGGGCAGCTGTTTATGGCGGGGGTGATTCCAGGGCTGGTGCTGGCCACGCTGCTGGGGCTGACGACGTGGTATCGCGCCCGCAAGTTCAACTACCCGCGTTTGGTTAAAGCCACTTGGGCACAGCGGCTGTCTGCCCTGCGTGAAAGCATCTGGGGCTTGTTTTTGATTGTGGTGGTGATAGGCGGGATTTACTCCGGCATCTTTACCCCAACCGAAGCGGCTGCCATGAGTGCCGCGTATGCCTTTTTTGTCGCCGTGTTTGTGTATAAAGACCTGACCCTGAAGCAAGTGCCCAAAGTGCTGCTCGACTCGGCCAGCATGTCTGCCATGCTGCTGTATATCATCACCAACGCCGTGCTGTTTTCCTTCTTGATGACCTCCGAAGGCATTCCGCAAGAAATGGCCGCATGGCTGATTGATATGGGGCTAGGGCCGGTGGGCTTTTTGCTGATGGTGAATATTTTGCTGCTGCTGGCGGGCAACGTGATGGAGCCGTCTTCCATCGTGTTGATCATGGCACCGATTCTGTTCCCCGTAGCGATGAAGCTGGGCATCGACCCCGTCCACTTCGGCATTATGATGACCGTCAACATGGAAGTCGGCATGTGCCATCCGCCGGTGGGGCTGAATCTGTATGTGGCCTCGGGTATTACCAAAATGGGCATTACCGAGCTGACCAAAGCCGTCTGGCCGTGGTTGCTGACCATGCTGGGCTTTTTGGTGGTTGTCACCTACGTGCCTGCGCTGTCGCTGTGGCTGCCCAAAACCTTGGGGATGATGTAGGGCGGGGTTACGCGTCGTTTATCCTGCCTAATCCGCTTCCCCTTGTGCCACCAAGGGGAAGCGGATTTTTTGGGGCAGGCGGCAGCGGGGCTGTGCCCTGTTCTGGGTCAAAAAACTTACACGAATGGCTTGCCCCCCCTCCCCTTTTTGGGGACAATCCCCCGCCTTCTATTGGCGTTGGCGAGGTGCCACGCCGCGACCGAATTTTCTTAAATCCGTAACTCGTTTTGGCGAGATTCGGCTGGTCTTAATTCTTCAACCTTGGGGATTGGGAATAATGTCTGATCTGGCTTCTGCGCGTAAGCTGACTGCCTCCACCGCGCAACTTCCTATTTATACCTATTTTGACCCTGCGTATTACGCCCTAGAGCAAACCCATCTGTTTGCCGATGCGCCGCAATACTACGGTCACGCCTTGATGACCCCCAACGTGGGGGACTACCACACCTTGGGCTGGTTGAATCACGGCAAAATGCTCAAGCGCACCACGCAGGGCATTGAACTGCTGTCTAACGTCTGCCGCCACCGCCAAGCCCTGATGCTCAAAGGCCGTGGCAATGGGGATAACATCGTCTGCAATATCCACGGCTGGACGTATAACAACCAAGGCACGCTGATAGCCGCCCCGCACTTTGAGCACACCCCCTGCCTTAATCTCGGCCAAACGTCGCTGACCGCATGGAATGGCTTGCTGTTTGATGCCCGCCGCGACATCGCCGCTGACTTGGCCAAGCTGGGCGTGGCCAAACACCTCACGTTTGAAAACTACAGCTATCACGAAACCGTGATGACCGAATACGACTTCAACTGGAAAACCTTTATCGAAGTGTATTCCGAGGATTACCACGTTGATCCCTTCCATCCGGGGCTCGGGAATTTCGTCAATTGTGGTGACCTCAAATGGGAATGGGGCGACCAATACCACGTTCAAACCGTCGGGGTTAAAAACGGCTTAGCGCGGTCTGGGAGCAAGGTTTACGCCGATTGGCACGCCCAAGTGCTGCGCCGCTATGCCGACAAGCAACCTGAATTTGGTGCGATTTGGCTGACCTACTACCCCAATATCATGGTGGAATGGTATCCCCACGTTTTGGTGGTCAGCGTCGCGATTCCGCGCGGCCCCGAAAAAACCACCGTAATTACCGAGTTTTACTATCCCGAAGATATTGTGTGGTTTGAGCCGGAGTTTATCGCCGCCGAACAAGCCGCCTACTTCGAAACCGCCGTCGAAGACGACGACATCTGCAACCGGATGCACGAGGGACGCAAAGCCCTGTGGTTGCGCGGCGAATCCGAAGTCGGCCCCTACCAAACCCCCACCGAAGACGGGATGCAGCACTTCCACGCCTTTTACCGCCGCAAGATGGGCGAAGCATTGCGCGGCTAATGCCCACCACACCCCCCGCCGCCACGTCGCTGTGGCATCGCCTGCGCCAAGGTCAACTGGGCGCAGGCTGGATGATTGTCGCCTCGCTGTTGTTCGCGCTGATGGGGCTGTTTGTCAAACTCGGCTCGGCGCATTTTTCGGCCATTGAGCTGGTGTTTTACCGCACTTTTGTCGGTATGTTAGGCATTGCGGGGGTGGTCTTGGTGCGGCGGCAATCGCTGGCCACGGCGCACATCGTCCCCCACCTCAAGCGCAGCTTGTTTGGTTACGCCGCCCTGTCGCTGTATTTCTACGCCATTACCGAACTCCCCCTCGCCACTGCCGTCACCCTGAACTACACCTCGCCCTTGTTTTTGGCGGGGATTTCGGTGTTTTGGCTAAAAGAAAAACTCTCGGGGCGGCTGGGGCTGTCGCTGCTACTGGGTTTTGTCGGCGTGGTGCTGCTGCTTAAACCTACCTTGGCAAAAGACGCATGGCTGGCGGGGGTGCTGGGGTTGGTGTCGGGCTTTTTGGCCAGCATTGCTTACCAGCATGTGCGTGAACTGGGGCGGCTGGGCGAACCCGAATGGCGGGTGGTGTTTTACTTTACCGTGATTGCCAATGGGCTGGGCGGCGTGTGGTTGGCAGTGGCGCAAGGCTTCCGCCCCTTGGACATGGAGAATATCCCACTGCTGATCGGCCTTGGCGCGACGGCAACCTTAGCGCAACTGGCGATGACCCGCGCCTACCAAGAAGGCCGCAAGCTGGTGGTGGCTAATCTAGCTTATCTGACCGTGGTTTTTTCCAGCGCGATTGGCGTGGTGATGTGGGGCGATATTTTACCGCCAGAGAGCTACGTGGCGATGGGTCTGATTGTAGCCAGCGGGATGATTGCCAGCCGACGCTAGGGGGCACACCCTCCTCAGTGAGGGGGTTGGCCACCACTTGACACCCTTCCCTGCTTAAAAGCAGGGGATTCCTACGGCGGTCAGCTAAAAGCTAGCTAACACA